>Ga0307376_10000308_pt1 | contig 63825 bp, 73 predicted proteins | sample TR2MG_FD_202536 | JGI IMG/M metagenome (GOLD analysis project Ga0307376, IMG submission 202536) | Soil microbial communities from Risofladan, Vaasa, Finland - TR-2 | ecosystem: Environmental > Terrestrial > Soil > Coastal area > Acid sulfate soil | place: Finland: Risofladan, Vaasa | collected...
CTCTGCTCAGGTAGCCTCTGCTCAGGTAGCCTCTGCTCAGGCAGCCTCTGGGGCCGGCATTATGCCGGCCCAGGCGGTGATTGTGCCAGCAGGAATGCCGACCGGAATGATGTCGACTGAAGCTGGCTTGGATAAGCCATCGATGCGGTCTACCCGTGCAGACGGGGACGGCGAGCCAGCAAAAAAATCCGACGCGCCTACGGGTCTTCCTGCCGATCCTTCGGTGCTGGCCGCTTCGCCATTCGTTCCCATGGTTCCTGCGCGGGTTGAATCCGGCGTTACGAAAAAAGCGCCGGTCGAGATGGCTTCTGACAAGATATTAATGCAGCATTCACGTGCCGATGAAATCCCATCGGCGGCAAAAATTGCCGGCGATGGCAAGAGCTTGCCGGCGGCGACGCCAGAAAAGGAGTTTTCCGGCAGGCTGGCGGCTATGGTGGATATTCCAGGCCACAGGGCAAGCGCGCAGCCACAATCGGTAGATTCGCCCACTTTCGCACAAGTGTCGGCCACTGAAGGTGGCGTTGTCGGGGCGCTTCGACAACTGGAGCAGCCGGCGACGCAGTCGGTCGCGCCCAGTGTTGGTTCCGCAGAATGGGGGGGGGCAGTTGGCGAGAAAGTTTTGTGGATGGCGAACCAGAATCACCAAGTAGCTGAGTTGCACCTCAATCCGCCCAATCTCGGGCCGTTGGAGGTGCGCCTGACGATCAACAGCGATCAGGCCAGTGCAATGTTCGTTTCCCATCATGCCGCCGTGCGCGAAGCGATCGAGGCGGCGTTACCGCGTTTGCGCGAAATGCTGGCTGACAACGGCATCATGCTGGGCAATACTATGGTTGGTTCGGAATCATTCAGTCAACAACAGCAGGCGTTTGACCAGCATGGTGGCGGAGGAGGAGGGCGCGTTGACAATAAGGGGATGGAAGGTACCCTGGCCAGAATTTCAGGGTCGGGCAGGCCTGCGAGTCTGGCGCATGATGGCATGGTCGACATCTTTGCTTGATCGCCACACAACTTCGCAATTAAAGAATAATGCAGCTATATCAGTTGGATAGCTGCATTATTCTTTTTGATCCGGCTTGGCTGGAAGTTGTCAAACCGCTTCAACATAGGTTTTCCTTGCATTAAATTTGAGTTGATATTATAAAGAACATAAAATATCATCTGAAACTAGTTGTTTTTAATGTTTTTTAACTGCCGATATTGGAAATTTTCCGGAGTCGATGGCTGAAGCGGCGGTGTGGCAAGGGAGTGAGAAAATGGCCAAGGACAAGGCAAAAATAGAAGAAGTGGAGGAGGAAGCTCCACCCGGAAACAAGAAGGGTAGTTTGTTCCTGATTCTTGCAATCCTGCTGGTTCTGGGCGGGTTAGGAGGGGGCGCGGCATGGTATTTTACCCAGCTTGGCGCAAAGTCAGCCGGGGGAGCGGAAGAAAAAGCGAAGCCGCCCGTTTTTATAACACTCGAGACATTCACTGTTAATTTGCAGGGCGACGGTGGCAGTGGCAGCGGCGAGCGATATCTGCAGGTCGGGATAGACTTGAAAGTGGCTGACCAGGCCGTGGTTGAGTCGGTAAAGTTGCATATGCCGGAAATTCGTAATGGCATATTGCTGCTGCTTTCGAGTAAAAGTGCCGAGCAGATAAGCGGACTTGAAGGCAAGCAGAAACTGAGTATGGAAATTCAGGGGCAGGTCGCCAAACCGCTTGCGGCTATGGGCAAAGGTGTGATTGGCGTTTATTTTACATCCTTTGTTATTCAGTAACATAGGTTTAACTGTAATACCTAATAAAGGGCGCACGTGTCAGACGACATACTGTCACAAGACGAAGTTGATGCCTTACTCAAGGGTGTAACCGGCGAGGCGGATGAGGCAACCACTGTAGATGAGGGGGGCGGCGCTCGCCCCTACAATCTGGCCAAGCAGGAGCGTATTGTCCGGGGCCGCATGCCGACCCTGGAGATCATTAACGAACGTTTCGCCCGCCTGTTTCGTATCGGCTTGTTCAACTTCATGCGCCGCACTGCGGAAATCTCCGTGAGTCCGGTGCGCGTTCTCAAATACAGCGAATTTGTCCGCAATCTGGTCGTGCCGACCAACCTGAATATGGTGCACGTCAAGCCGCTACGCGGTACCTCGCTGTTTATTTTTGATCCGAACCTGTTGTTCCTCGTGGTGGATAATCTGTTTGGCGGTGACGGACGTTTCCACATGAGGGTGGAGGGCAGGGATTTCACTCCGACCGAACAGCGCATCATCCAGCGCTTGCTGGAAGTGGTCTTCGAAGAATACAAAAAAGCCTGGGACTCGGTTTTTCAGGTTGAATTCGAGTATATCCGCTCGGAGATGAACACTCAGTTTGCCAATATTGCCACGCCCAGCGAAGTGGTGGTGGTTACCACGTTCAACATCGAACTGGGGTCGGGCGGGGGCGATTTTCACATCTGTATGCCCTATGCTATGATTGAGCCGATTCGCGATGTCCTCTACAGTAGCATGCAGGGCGAGCGCATGGAAGTGGATGAACGCTGGGCCAAGTTGATGACCAAGCAGGTGCAGTCGGCTGAGGTGCATCTTGTCGCGAACCTGGGTGAGACTGCGATTAATTTGGGACAAATTCTGAATATGAAAGCGGGGGATGTGATTTCCCTGGATATTCCTGAAGCAATCATCGCTGCAGTGGACGGTGTGCCGGTGCTGGAATGCAACTACGGCGTCCTTAACGGCCAGTATGCGCTCAAAGTGAACAAGATTATTTCCGGCGCGGAAGACGAAACCCTCCACGGAGGCAAAAATGGCTGACGAAACTCCGGATGGCATGGATGATTGGGCGGCGGCAATGGCCGAGCAGGCATCTACGGACGTGCCCGGCACATCCTCCGCCGGGGATGATTGGGGTGCAGCGCTAGCCGAGCAGGCTTCTACTGAATCGCAAAACACTTCGCCAGATTTTGGTGGCAATATTCCCCCGGCCGCGAAGGCCCAGTTCGACCAGCTTTCACCGTCTGGCATGACTGCCGGAGCGCCCAACAATATTGACATGATCCTGGACATTCCGGTCAATCTTACGGTTGAACTGGGGCGTACCAAGCTGGCCATCCGCAGCCTGTTGCAACTGGCACAGGGGTCGGTGGTGGAACTGGACGGTCTGGCAGGCGAACCGATGGATGTACTGGTGAACGGTTGTCTGATAGCCCAAGGCGAGGTCGTGGTGGTGAACGACAAGTTCGGTATCCGCTTGACTGATATTATCTCACCCTCCGAACGCATACGCAGACTACACAAATGAACCTGATGAAAGAGGTGGCAAGGCGGCTCCCCATCGGGTTTCTTTTTCTTCTTTATTCCTCCGCATTCGCCGCACAGCCTGCTGCACCAGCACTGTCCATTTCCACGAGCCCCGTTGCGGGTATGTTTGGTGGCTTGCAGGTTCTGTTCAGCTTGGGTCTTGTGTTGGCTGTGATAGTGGGTGCGGCATGGCTATTGCGGCGATTTTCCCCCGGGCAGATGGGGGCCGGAGGCGTGGTCAAAGTGATCGGCGGTGTCGCATTGGGACCCAAGGAGCGGCTGGTGCTGGTGGAGATCGGCGGTACCTGGCTGGTTCTAGGGGTGGCGCCGGGGCAGGTGAATACCCTGCACACCTTGACCAAGCCGGAAGCCGGCGCGCGCGCTACTGAGGTACCGCCCGGCGGGGAACGCAGCTTTTCTGTCTGGCTCAAAAATGCGATGCAAGGGCGTAAAAGTGAGCAATAGAATGAGGCTGTTTTTACTTGGGTGTAAACCACTGTTTGTTGCTGTGCTGCTATCGATTGGTGTGATAGCGCCGCTGGCGGCTATGGCGGCCGACCCCGGTCTTCCCGCCTTCACCAGCGTACCTGCACCGGGTGGCGGACAGACTTACACCCTCAGTATCCAGGCGCTGCTGGTGATGACAGCGCTGACATTCCTGCCGGCAGTGCTGCTGATGATGACATCGTTTACCCGCATCGTTATTGTGCTGTCGCTGTTGCGCCAGGCGATCGGCACGATGCAGGCACCGCCCAACCAGATTCTGATCGGCCTTTCCCTGTTCCTTACTTTTTTTGTGATGGCACCGGTGTTCGATAAAATTTACGACGATGCGTACAAGCCATACTCGGAGCAGAAAATCGATGCTACCCTGGCGCTGGAGAGGGGTGCTGCACCCCTGAAAGCCTTCATGTTGCGGCAGACGCGTCAGGACGACCTGGCCTTGTTCGTTAAGCTTTCCAACAGCGCCCCTCTGCCCGGCCCGGAAGCGGTGCCGATGAAAATCCTGGTTCCGGCCTACGTGATCAGCGAGCTCAAGACCGCTTTCCAAATCGGTTTCGTGGTGTTTATCCCCTTTTTGATTATCGACATGGTGGTGGCCAGTGTGCTGATGTCCATGGGCATGATGATGCTGTCACCCGTGGTGATTTCCCTGCCATTCAAGCTGATGTTGTTTGTTCTGGTTGATGGCTGGAATTTGCTGATTGGTTCCCTGGTGCAGAGTTTTTACACATGACTCCCGAAGGTTTTATTTCCATCGGTCAGCAGGCGCTGGAGGTGACATTGCTGGTGTCGGCTCCGCTGCTTCTTTCGGCGCTGGCAGTTGGTTTGCTGGTGAGTATCTTTCAGGCAGCCACCCAGATCAATGAAATGACCCTGTCGTTCATCCCCAAGCTGATTGTGATATTCCTCATGCTGGGCATTGCTGGACCCTGGATGCTGAATCTGTTGATGGATTATACCCGCAGCCTGTTCCATAGTATTCCTGGCCTGGTGGGCTAGCTCGGAGGGTTGCGGATGATCAGCTTCACCTCCGCCCAGCTGGGTGCATGGCTGGGAGCTTTTATCTGGCCTTTTGCGCGCATCCTCGCCTTGGTTGGCAGCTCGCCGATCTTCGGCAATCCGAGCCTCCCCTTGCCCGTGAAAATAGGATTGTCCCTCGTTATTACGCTGGTGCTGGCGCCCGTACTCGGCACCATGCCGGCCGTGGAGCCGGGCTCTGCGGTTGGGCTCCTGATTCTGGCGCAACAAGTCGTGATCGGCGTGTCAATCGGATTCGCCATGACCATCGTTTTTACCGCAGTTGAAATGGCCGGCAATATTGCCGGCATGCAGATGGGTCTGGGATTCGCCACCTTCTTTGATCCGCAAAACGCCGCACAGTCTCCTGTGGTGGCGCAGTTCCTCGGTCTGATCGCCACTCTGGTGTTCCTTGCATCGAACGGTCATTTGCTGATGATTGAGGCGCTGGCGCAAAGCTTTAAGGTGCTGCCGGTGATGGCGCAGCCTTTTTCCGCGGTTGGCTGGCGGGTTCTTGCAGGCTGGGGCGGTGAAATGTTCCTCGCCGGAGTGTTGCTTTCCATGCCGATCATGGCGGCTCTGCTGACCACCAATATTGCGTTGGGGATCATGACCCGCGCTGCACCTCAGCTCAATATATTCTCGGTCGGATTCCCGATTACTCTGGCAGCGGGCTTTGTCGTGCTTGCCCTCGCCCTGCCTTATTTCTCTCCGGTGTTCGACCGACTGATCCACGACGGGATACAGATTGTGCTGCTGGTTTTGCGCCAGGCAAATCCTGTTGTCCCATGACGGTTTCAGTCAACTCATCTGTTATTCCCTTGCTATTCCAGCTGAGCGGGGCATCCAAAATCGGAATTTGCACGGCGCAGACGGCTTGTGCGGCCAAGGCTGCCGGATTGTTTTTTTGCCGAGCCCTTCATTTTGCCGGAAAACACCCGATATAATCATTGCAGGCACTTTAGAAACAAGTTGGTGTGAAACTGGAGGTGGATCATGATAGTGACAATGGATATGTGCTCGGCCAAAGTGGATGACGGCTATTCTCCCGAGGTGATGTGCGCTGGCTGGAACCCCGAAATCGCGATGATGCAGGGCAGGGCAGCGGAGCTTGCGACACAGCTGATCCGTCACCAGTCCCGGCGCGCTGGAAGCATGTCGCCGGATGTGGCTGCCGTGGACGCCGAGGCTTTCCTGGAGCGGATGTACGCATTTCAGAGATAGCTGGCGGCAGGATTTCTTCGTAATCGGCGAGAATTGCGCAAGCGGTTCTCGCCTTTATTATTTCAGGAAGTTCCCGATGAGCGAAGCGCCCTTCATCTCCAGCATTTCTTTCCGCATCTGGGACGTCCGCTACCGTTACCGCGAGGCGGACAAGGTCATTGACCTGTCCATCGAAGACACCTGGCGCCGCGTTGCCCGTGCGCTTGCCAGTGTGGAGCAGCAGGATCGGGAGGTCTGGGAGCGGCGTTTTTACCGGGTTCTGGAGGGGTTCCATTTTCTGCCGGGTGGCCGCATTCTCGCCGGGGCAGGCACTTCCCATCGGGTTACGCTATTTAATTGCTTCGTCATGGGCGCGGTCGAAGATTCGCTCGATGGCATTTTCGAGGCGCTGAAGGAAGGCGCCTTGACCATGCAGCAAGGCGGGGGCGTGGGCTATGATTTTTCCACCTTGCGCCCGAGCGGTGAACCGGCGCACGGCGTCGGCACTACTGCTTCCGGCCCGGTTTCTTTCATGCATATCTGGGACAGCATGTGCGCCACCATACTATCCACCGGCGCACGCCGCGGTGCGATGATGGCGACCCTACGCTGCGACCATCCGGATATCGAGACCTTCATCAATGTCAAGCGTGATCCCGGCGCGCTGCGTCATTTCAATCTGTCGGTGCTGGTGACTGACGATTTCATGCGTGCGGTGCGGGAGGATGCCGACTGGCCTCTGGTGTTTCCCTTGGCCGAGAACGAAACGGCAGTCGGGGAGATGGTCGAGCGGCTGTGGTCCGGCAGCCGTGCGCCACGCCGTTGCAGGGTGCTGCGCCGCGTCGGAGCTCGTGCACTGTGGGACAAGATCATGCGGGCAACTTACGACTACGCCGAGCCTGGCGTGATTTTCATCGATCGCGTCAACCGCATGAATAATCTCTGGTATTGCGAGCAGATCAGCGCTACCAACCCTTGCGGCGAAATCCCCCTGCCGTATTATGGCGCCTGCAATCTGGGCGCGATCAACCTGCCGCAGTTTGTCAGTTCCCCCTTTTCCGCAGGTGCCGCTCTTGACTTGGAAGGGATCGCAGCGACTGCGGCAACAGCGGTGCGTCTGCTCGACAATGTCTACAATCTTTCCCGTTTCCCGCTGCAAAAGCAATCGGATACTGCGAGCGCTTCGCGGCGGATCGGCCTTGGCCTGACCGGGCTGGCCGATGCTTTGGCGATGCTCGGCGTTCGCTATGGCAGCGTGGAATCATTCGAACTGGCTGGAAAGGTGATGCGGACGATCTGCCACAGCGCGTATCGGGCATCCACTGGTCTGGCGCGTGAAAAAGGGCCATTTCCGGCATTTCTGGCCGATCCGTACCTAGCCGGTGAATTTATTCGAGGCCTGCCCGATGATATCGTGCAGGGAATCAAACGCTACGGAATGCGCAACAGCCACCTGACCGCCATTGCTCCGACTGGAACCATCAGCCTGTTGGCGAACAATGTTTCCAGCGGACTTGAGCCGATCTTCGATTTGGCATACACGAGGCGAATTCGCGAGTCTGATGGCGGCTTCAGCGAGGCGAAAGTGAGCGATTATGCCTACCGCCAGTTCCGCTCGCAGCATGGTGAGGATGCGCCATTGCCTGCTGCCTTCGTCAGTGCCGGCGAAATTGCGCCAGAGGCGCACATCCGGATGCAGGCCGCGCTTCAGGCACATGTCGACAATTCTATTTCGAAAACCATCAACGTCCCGGATGAATTCGGCTTCGACGCATTTCGTGCGATTTATGAAACAGCTTATGATATGGGTTTGAAGGGCTGCACTGTTTTTCGCCCCAATCCGGTGACTGGCCAAGTACTGCTTTCCGATAGCGGCGGGACCGAAAAGCAGTGCTGCTCGATTGAACGTGAAGCAGACTGAGCATTTCGCGCGGTCCGATATTCGGGTAAACTACGTTTTTTTGTGGGAAATCTTCATGCTTAAAGGCAGTCTGGTTGCGATCGTTACTCCGATGCACGATGATGGTAGTCTGGATCTGGCGCGTATGCGTGCCCTGATTGATTTTCATGTGGCAGAGGGAACCGACGGCATCGTCGTCGTCGGAACCACAGGCGAATCCCCGACGGTAAATTTCGATGAGCATTGCCTGTTGATCCGCACGGTGGTGGATCATACGGCTGGCCGTATTCCCGTGATTGCCGGAACCGGTGCCAACTCCACCAGCGAAGCAATCGAGTTGACGGCATGTGCCAAGGCGGCCGGTGCGGACTACAGTCTATCGGTCACGCCGTACTACAACAAACCTACCCAGGATGGGCTGTATCGGCATTTCAAGGCAATTGCCGAGGCAGTGGACATCCCTCAGATTCTTTACAATGTACCTGGTCGTACTGCCTGTGATCTGGTTAACGATACCGTGCTGCGACTGGCGCAGATACCGAACATCATCGGCATCAAGGACGCAACCGGCAATGTCGAGCGCGGCAGTGACCTGTTGCTGCGCGCACCGCAGGATTTCGCCGTGTATAGCGGCGACGACGGTAGCGGCTTGGCATTGATGCTGCTGGGTGGTCATGGCGTTATTTCGGTGACCAGCAACGTGGCACCCCGGTTGATGCATGAAATGTGCGAAGCGGCGTTCAGGGGCGATCTGGTCGCAGCAAGGACGATCAACAATAAACTGCTGGGTTTGCATCAAAAGTTGTTTGTCGAAGCCAATCCGATTCCGGTTAAATGGGCAGTGGTGCAGATGGGGCTGATCGGCGATGGCATTCGCCTGCCGCTAACCCCGCTCTCTGCGGTTTACCACGATGTATTGAGGCAGGCTATGCGCCAGGCTAGTGCGCAATAAATCAAGAAGGTGTGTATGAATAACAGGTTTTTAGCTTCAGCCGTGGTGATAATGGGACTTGCGCTAATAGCGGGTTGCAGTTCGACCTCTCTGTTGGAAGGCAAGAAGATTGACTATAAATCGGCAGGCAAACTGCCGCCGCTGGAAATCCCCCCCGACCTGACTTCGCCGACAGCGGATAACCGTTTTGCCGTGCCCGATGCCAGTCCGCAGGGTAGCGCCATGTTCTCGGTATACAACAAGGAAAAGGCCGGTCAGTCCCAGACAACAACGGCAACGTCCAACCTGCTGCCTGCCCAGGACAAGGTCAGGGTCGAGCGTGCGGGTTCACAGCGCTGGCTGGTGGTGAAAGCCACCCCGGAGCAGATATGGCCGGTAGTGAAGGAATTCTGGCAGGAAAACGGCTTTCTCATCAAGATGGAAGTGCCGGAATCCGGTGTGATGGAAACCGACTGGGCCGAGAATCGGGCCAAGATTCCGCAGGATGCGATCCGCAGCGTGTTGAGCAAGGTAGTCGATGGGCTTTATTCCACTGCCGAGCGCGACAAGTTCCGCACCCGGCTTGAACGCGGCACAGAGCCTGGCACCACTGAAATCTACATTAGCCATCGCGGCATGTATGAAGTTCTGGAGGGGGGCGACGGCGGCAGTCGCACCATATGGGAGCCGCGTCCCGCCGACCCGGAACTGGAGGCCGATATGCTGCGCCGGTTGATGGTGCGTTTCGGGGTGGAAGAGGTGCGTTCCAAATCCCTGATGGCGGCGGACAGCAAGCGTGAGCGGGCTAAAGTTACGCATTCACAGGAAGGGGCGGGAAAACTTGTGCTGACCGATACCTTCGACCGTGCGTGGCGCCGCGTCGGGTTGGCTCTTGATCGGGTCGGATTTACCGTGGTTGACCGCGATCGTTCCAAGGGGCTTTATTTTGTCCGCTACGTCGATCCTGATATGGACGGCGCTAAGGAGGAAAAAGGCTTCCTTTCCAAGCTGGCCTTCTGGAAGAGCAATGGAAAAAACAAGGACAACAGCCCGGAGCAATATCGCGTCCAGGTTGTGGCTGGGAGCGGTGGTAGCGAAGTCAATATTCTGAACAAGGACGGTGCGACCGAGAAGTCCGAGACCGCAACCAGAATTCTCAATCTGCTGTTCGAACAGTTGAAGTGACCTGCTGCAATGCGTTTCGCTTCCCTGGGCAGCGGCAGCCGGGGCAACGCGCTGGTGGTCGAGGTCGGGCAAACCCGCTTGCTCCTCGACTGTGGCTTCAGCACTCGGGAAATGGTTGCCCGGTTGTCCCGCCTCGAATTACGGCCGGAAGACCTTGCCGGCATACTCATTACGCACGAACATGCCGACCATATTGGCGGAGTGGACAGGTTCGCGCGCAAGTATGAACTGCCGGTATGGTTGACCCACGGCACCCTCACGAATTACGCCCAGGCCAGGACTTTGTCCGATATTCGTCTGATTGACGGCCATGGTGCGTTTCAGGCCGGCGAGATCGAGGTGCAGCCATTCCCCGTCCCCCATGACGCCAGAGAGCCGGTGCAATATGTCTTCAGTTGCGGCCGCAGGCGATTGGGTGTGCTGACAGATACCGGCAATTCCACGCCATATATCGAGTCTATTCTGAGCGGCTGCGATGCCTTGGTGCTGGAGTGCAATCATGACCAGGACATGCTGCGTGACGGGCCTTACCCGCAGACGTTGAAACAGCGGGTCGCCGGCCGCTTGGGTCATCTGGACAATGGTGCTGCAGCCCGGCTTCTGGCGAGTCTGGACAATAGCAAATTGCAGCATTTGATCGCGGCACACCTGAGCGAAAAGAACAATACCCCTGAACTGGCGCAAAAAGCATTAAGCGCGATTTTGAACTGTGCGCCAGAGTGGGTCGGTGTGGCTGACCAGATGACAGGGTTCTGCTGGCGGCAGATTATTTAATTGAGGGTGGCTTGTGTCTGGCAGGCATGGATTCGTTGGGCACAAAAAAACCGGCGCCGAGGCGCCGGTTTTTTTGTGCTTAATGCCGATTTACTTCTTGGCAGCGTCAGCAGCAGGAGCAGCAGCGCCGGCGGCAGGAGCGGCAGCGCCAGCAGCAGGAGCGGCGGCAGGAGCAGCAGCGTCAGCAGCAGGAGCGGCGGCAGGAGCAGCGGCGTCAGCAGCAGGAGCAGCAGGAGCTGGAGCAGGTGCTTCAACTTTAGGTGCTTCAGCAGGAGCAGGAGCAGGAGCTTCTTCTTTTTTGCCACAAGCGGACAAAGACAGAGCCAGCAAAGCGGCGAGCAGGACGGAGTTTTTCATTTATTGTTCCCTTATTAACTAATATGTTTTAAAGACTTGACGATATACCATTGATGCAAATCGGCTTTCACATCAACGATGTCCAACCGACTTTAAGATTCTAACAGATTCATTAAAAAATTCCAGTGTCGGATAGTTAATAATTTCTTTGTGGCGCGGTTGTCGTTTGTCGAGCGTATATGAGATTGTTCAGATCGTACGAAAATGCACAAGCGTCACTGGACGAGTTTGATCAGCGGGTCAATTTTTCTCATACTCCACGGCACTGTTCAGCTGCCTGTGCGGCATAAGGTTTTCCCTCTGTATCCTGCCATGACATGCTCCCCAAGTGCTTAGCCTGATTATGGCACGATCCCTCCCAACCTTGAAAAAATCGTTTAAAATGCAACCATACGGTAAAGCAAGGAGTTGTCATGTTGCAAGTCGGACAGCCTGCCCCTGGATTCAGTCTGCCTGATGCGGAAATGGAAATGGTCAAGCTTTCCGCATATAAAGGCAAGAATGTCGTCCTGTATTTTTACCCAAAAGACGATACACCGGGCTGTACCATCGAAGCCATTGATTTCAGCGACCTGGAGAGTGAGTTTTCCCGCCTCGATACGGTTGTTCTCGGCGTGAGCCGGGATGAATGTATCAGTCATGCCGCCTTTCGCGACAAGCATGGACTGTCGGTGATCCTGCTGGCCGATCCCGAAGGCCGGGTGTGCGAGAAATACAACGTGTGGCAGGAGAAAGAAAAAGACGGTATAAAAAAGATGGGGATCGTGCGTTCCACGTTCGTCATAGACCGGCATGGAATCCTCAAGCATGCGCTATATGGAGTTAAACCCCGTGGTCATGCCGCCGAAGTAATCAATTTAATTAAAACCATGGAGTAATGTTATGCAGGTCTCGAAAAATTCGGTAGTGACTCTCAGTTTTGAATTGAGCGATAGCTCCGGCAAGCTTTTGGAAAAAAGCGAACAGCCCATCAGTTATCTGCATGGCGGTTATGACGGGATATTTCCGATGGTTGAGGAAGCGCTGGAAGGCACTGTCGAGGGCGGTTCCATTGCGGTAACGCTGGATCCGGAGAACGCTTTTGGTGAGTATGACGACGATCTGGTTCGGGTCGAACCCCGAGATGCTTTTCCGGTGGACGAAATTGAGGTCGGCATGCAGTTTCAATCCGGCGCGGAAGGCTCTGACGAAGATATGGTCTTCACCCTGACGGAGATTACCGCAGACTCCGTGGTAATAGACGGAAACCACCCCCTGGCCGGGCAAACTCTGTTGTTCAAGTGTACCGTGGAGGGCATCCGTCCCGCCAGCGCCGAGGAAATTACTCATGGGCACGTGCATGGCGCCCATGGGCACCATCACTGATCCAGCAGTTTCCTTAGCCGATATACCAGTTCCAGCGCGGCTTTCGGGCTGAGTTCGTCCGGTTCGACGCCGCGTAGCGCCTCTTCCAGCACCGAGGGTGGCGTAACTTGTGGTGTTTCAACAAACAGGTCGCCTTGAATGCCGTTGCTGACAGCTAGCTGTTCCAGTTGCAGCAGATGTCTTTTTGCCGCCTGGATTACCGGCGCGGGAATGCCTGCAAGTGCCGCCACCTGTAAGCCATAACTCTGGCTTGCCGGGCCATCCTGCACGTTATGCAGGAACACGATGTGGTCGCGGTGCTCCAGCGCATCGAGGTGGACATTGGCGATCTGCCGGTATTCCTGTGTCAATCGGGTAAGCTCGAAATAATGGGTGGCAAACAGGGTATGGCAGCGTGTTTTTTCTATTAGTTGGCGGGCAATCGCCCAAGCCAGGGCGAGGCCGTCGAAGGTGGAGGTGCCGCGTCCGATTTCGTCCAGCAGTACCAGGCTGTGTTCGGTGGCGTTGTGCAGGATATCCGCTGCTTCAGTCATTTCCACCATGAAGGTGGAACGGCCGCCAGCCAGATCGTCGGATGCGCCGATGCGGGTGAATATCTGATCCACCGGGCCGATCCGCGCGCTGTTTACCGGCACGAAGCTGCCGCAATGGGCGAGCAGCACGATCAACGCAGTTTGGCGCATATAGGTGGATTTGCCGCCCATGTTCGGGCCGGTGATCAACAGCATCTGACGGGTGCGCGAAAGCCGCATATCGTTGGCGATGAAACTAGCCGCGCCTTTATGCATATCCAGTTGGGCTTCGACCACCGGATGGCGTCCGCCGGTGATTTCGATTACTGCATCGTCTGTAAATTCAGGAGCGACCCAGCCCAGCGTCTCGGCCCGCTCGGCAAAGGCGGACAGTACGTCGAGTTCGGCCGCTGCCGCGGCGATTTCCTGCAATGCCGGGATGTGTGGCACCAGTTTGTCCAGCAGCGTCTCGTAGAGCATTTTCTCGCGCGCCAGCGCCCGTTCCGAGGCCGACAGCGCCTTGTCCTCGAAGGCCTTCAACTCCGGTGTGATGAAGCGTTCCGCATTTTTCAGTGTCTGGCGGCGGCGGTAATCATCCGGCACCGTATCGGACTGGCTGCGCGTCACCTCGATATAGAAGCCGTGCACCCGGTTGTATTCGACTTTTAAATTGGCGATGCCGCTGCGTTCTCGCTCACGGGCTTCGAGCGCCAGAAGAAATTCGCCGCAATTACTCTGGATCGCGCGCAGCTCATCGAGTTCGGCGTCATAGCCGGCGGCGATCACGCCGCCTTCGCGCAATACCGAGGCAGGCTCCGGCTGGATCGCACTAGCCAGTTGAGTGACCAGCGCATCCGGCGAAAGCAGCCGGTTGGCTAGCTGTGTCAGGCGCGGGCTGTCGAGTTGTGCCGTTTCCCGTGCGATCTGCGGCAAGGCCAGCAAGCTGTCGCGCAGGCCGGACAGGTCCCTGGGGCGGGCGGTTCGGAGCGCGATGCGCGTCGTGATGCGTTCGATGTCGGCAAGCTGTTTCAGGCCTTGGTGAATCGGCGAATAGGCCGGAGAACCGGATTCGCCTGTCAGCACGGCGACGGCATCGAGACGCGCGCGTACCTCGGCCCGGTCGCGCAACGGGTGGTGCAGCCAGTGGCGCATCAGGCGGCTGCCCATACCGCCGGCAGTCGTGTCGAGCAACGAAAGCAGCGTTGGTGCCGGTTCGCCGCGCAGGGTTTCGGAAATTTCCAGGTTGCGCCGTGCCGCGGCGTCGAGTAAAACATAGCCGCTCTCGCGTTCGACATGCAGGCCGCGGATGTGCGGCAGCGCCCCGCACTGGGTGCTCCTGGCATATTCCAGCAGGGCTCCCGCAGCCTCAATGGCGCAGTGCAGGTCGTTGCAGCCGAAACCTTGCAGATCGAACGTGGCGAATTGCCGGCACAAACCCTGCAGCGCCGAATCGTAATCGAACTGCCAGGCGGACAGTGTTCTGCGGGCGCATTTCAGGTTTTCCAGCGCGGCATGGACGAAACCCTCCGGCAACAGGATTTCCGCCGGTTTGAGCCGCTCCAACGCCGCGCCAAGTTGTCCGGATGGAACTTCCAGGACGCTGAAGCGGCCGCTGGCAAGGCTGAGCCAGGCTAATCCCAGCATCTTGTCGTGCGGTGCCAGAGCAAGCAGCAGATTGTCCTGCTTTTCATCGAGCAGTGCGGCGTCGGTCAGCGTGCCGGGGGTGATGATGCGCATCACCTTGCGCTCCACCGGGCCTTTCGAGGTGGCGGGGTCGCCGATCTGCTCGCAGATCGCCACCCCCACACCGAGCTTGACCAGCTTGGCGAGGTACTGCTCGACCGCATGGTAAGGCACGCCAGCCATCTTGATCGGCTGCCCCGCCGTCGCGCCGCGGGTGGTCAGCGTGATGTCGAGCAGTTGCGCCGCCTTCTCCGCGTCGTCGAAGAACAACTCGTAGAAATCCCCCATGCGGTAGAGCAGCAACATGTCCGGGTGCTCCGCCTTGATGCGCAGATACTGCTGCATCATGGGCGTATGCCGGGGTAGTTCCTCCTGAACGTTCATGGAGCGGGTTATTTGGCTTTGGCGGCCAGATGAGGGGCGATGGTCTGCAGTAATTGGCCAAAAATCTTCGGGTTGCCAGCCAGGACGTTGCCGCTTTCCAGATAATTTGCGTCGCCCTGGAAATCTCCCACCAATCCGCCGGCCTCTTGCACCAGCAGTGCGCCGGCGGCAATGTCCCAGGCATTCAGGCCGAATTCCCAGAAGCCATCGAGGCGACCCGCCGCCGTGTAGGCAAGATCCAGTGCTGCGGAGCCCGGTCGGCGCACGCCGGCGGTTTTTTGCACCATGTCGCGGAATATGCCCATGTAGGTGTCGAGATGGGTGAAATCGCGGAATGGAAAACCGGTGCCGATCAGCGAATCCTTCAGGTATTCGCAGCGGCTGACGCGGATGCGGCGGTCATTGAGGAAAGCCCCGCCGCCGCGCGTGGCGGTGAACAGGTCGTTGCGGCTGGGATCGTAAACTACGGCATGGGTCAGCACGCCCTTGTGCCGCATGGCGATCGAAACGGAATATTGCGGGAAGCCGTGGAGAAAATTGGTGGTGCCGTCGAGCGGATCGATGATCCACTGGAACTCGGAGTCGCCCTGTGCGCCGCTTTCTTCTGCTAAAATCGCGTGCTTCGGGTAGGCTTCCAGCAGGATTTCCTTGATCGCGTCTTCCGCTTTTTGATCCACTTCGCTGACAAAATCATTGAAGCTTTTGTGCTTGACCGTGAGCGAATCCAGATTCTGGGAGGCACGGTTGATAATCTGACCGGCGCGGCGCGCGGCCTTGACCGCAGTGTTGAGCATGGGGTGCATGGGATATCCTGGAAAGTTTAATGAACAGAACGCTGGAGCGTATGCCGCCATTTTAATGGGAAACCCCGGATGAAGAAACAAAATGTACTGAATAAGATTCGCATCGTGCTTAGTCACACCAGCCATCCCGGTAATATTGGCGCTGCAGCACGGGCCATGAAGACGATGGGACTGGAGCGTCTTTATCTGGTCAACCCCAAGTCTTATCCCGACCCTGCGGCGGATGCGCGCGCTGCAGGCGCGGTCGATGTGCTGCAGAATGCGCAGATATGCACTACGTTGGATGAGGCGCTGGTTGGCACCGTTCTCGCCGTGGCAGTGACCGCCCGGCGGCGCGATCTTTCTCATGAAATGTTGCCGGCACGTCAGGCGGCATCCCGCATGCTGGAACTCGCCACACAGGGCGAAGTGGCGCTGGTTTTCGGCACCGAGATGTCGGGGCTTTGCAATGCCGAACTGGACCGGTGCCAACTGCTTGCCACTATTCCCGCTAATCCTGAATTTTCCTCTTTGAACCTGGGCTCTGCGGTGCAGTTGTTGGCCTATGAGCTGCGCATGGCATCTTTAGATGAGGCCGAGGTGCCGGTAGCGAAGGTGTTTGAGATGGCCGGTTTCGAGGATGTGGAGCGATTTTACCAACACTTGGAGCAGACTATTGTGGACACCGCTTTTCTCGATCCGGCCAACCCCGGGCGCTTGATGCAGAGGCTAAGGCGGTTGTTTGCACGGGCGCGGATGGAAAAGGAAGAAGTCAGCATTCTGCGCGGGATATTGACTTCCGTGGACAAATTTATAAAGAAGTGAAAAAAACCCATAGTTGACTAAAGGGCTCTGGAATATAATAGAGCCGGTTTTGTATTTTGGAATCTGCCGATGTTTGATCGTCTGCGTGAAGATATATCTGTTGTGTTCGAGCGGGATCCGGCTGCGCGTTCCACCTGGGAGGTGCTGACCACCTATCCGGGCCTGCACGCTTTGCTGGTTCATCGCCTGGCTCAGCGTTTGTGGAACTGGAATCTGAAGTGGCTGGCGCGCTTTGTTTCCCATCTGGGGCGCTGGTTGACGGGTATCGAAATTCACCCGGGGGCGACGATCGGGCGGCGGGTGTTCATCGATCACGGTATGGGTGTAGTGATCGGGGAAACCGCCGAGGTCGGCGACGATTCGACGCTTTACCATGGCGTTACGCTGGGTGGCACATCCTGGAACAAGGGCAAGCGGCATCCGACGCTGGGCAAAGGCGTGGTGGTCGGTGCCGGAGCCAAGATTCTCGGCCCGATCCTGATCGGCGACGGCGCCAAGGTCGGCTCCAACGCGGTGGTGGTGAAGGACGTTCCGCCGGGAGCCACCGCCATTGGCATTCCGGCGCGGAATATCGATCCGACCCAAGCCGATCTGCGCGAAAGCAAGGCCCGGAAAATGGGCTTTTCCGCCTACGCCATCAGCGCCGATATGAACGATCCGGTAGTCAAGGCGATCCATGGCCTGCTCGACCATACCGTGGTGCTGGACCGGCGAATCGAGACAATTCTGGCGCAGTTGAAAAAAATGGGTGTCGAAGTGGAGCAGCCGACCCAAATCCAGGATCAGTTCGATGCAAGTTATTTGAATAAAATAGTTGACTAAAAAATTTGGGTATTATAGAGTTGCGGCGTAACTTCTTGAGAAGGAAATAATCATGCGATTGACAACCAAGGGGCGTTTTGCGGTAACTGCAATGCTTGACCTGGCCATGCGCCGGGGTGGCGGGCCGGTGACGCTGGCCGGAATCAGCGAGCGGCAGAAAATTTCCCTGTCTTACCTTGAGCAACTTTTTGGCAAGCTGCGTCGTCATGCGCTGGTGAAGAGTGTGCGCGGCCCGGGCGGCGGTTACTATCTGGCAAAAGATTTCGACGAAATCGCGGTCTCGGATATCATCAAGGCGGTGGATGAGCCGATGGATGCCACTCAGTGCGGCGGTCTCGGCAATTGCCATGACGAGCACGAATGCATGACCCACGAATTGTGGATCAATTTGAATGCAAAGATTTGCGAATATCTATCCTCGGTCAAGTTGTCGCACCTGGTGGCGCAGCAGCGCGGCGTTGGTACGGTTCAGTTGAACGATGCCACTCCGGTGGTGAAGCGGCGCAGCGGGGCCAAGGCGAATGTCGCCAGCGTACTTTGATCACAATGCATCTACGCCGCTGGATGAACGTGTGCTGCAGGCGATGCTGCCGTTTTTTCGGGAGCGTAGCGGCAATGCCTCCAGCCGTCACGAATTTGGCCGGGTCGTACGCAAGGCGGTGGACGACGCTCGCGAACAGGTGGCGGATGCGGTTGGCGCGCATCCTTCGCAGGTTTACTTTGTCAGTGGCGGTACCGAAGCCAATAACCTGCTGATCAAGGGTGCGGCGGCACGGCTCGAACCTTCGCAGGCTGTCGTCAGCGCAGTGGAGCACCCCAGTGTGATCAAGCCCGTGCAGGAGCTGCGCGAGCAAGGCTGGAAGGTGAGAAAGTTGGCGGTCGATCATGATGGGCGGATCGACATGGATGATGCGGCAATCACCCTGTGTGAGCCGACCGGGCTGATGTCGGTGATGCTGGCCAATAATGAGACCGGTGTAATTCAGGATGTTGCGTCGTTGGCGGAACTGGCCCGCGATGCCGGTGCGCTGGTTCATACGGATGCGGTTCAGGCGCTGGGCAAGATACCGGTCAGCTTTGCGGCTTTGAATGTACATGCGATGACGCTTTCCGCGCACAAGATTTGCGGGCCGAAGGGTGCAGGCGCCCTGGTTCTGGACAAACGCCTCGATATCCGGCCGCAGATTACTGGCGGCGAGCATGAGAAAGGACTGCGTGCAGGCACCGAGAATGTGCCGGCAATCGTCGGTTTTGGCGCGGCTTGCGCATTGGCGGCGAGCCGCCTGGCCCAAAGTCCGTTCAACCTGAAGCAGATGCGTGAGCGGATGGATCAAGGGTTGTGCGCCATGGGCGCGGTGCTGTTCGGCGACGGCGCAGAGCGTCTGCCCAACACCAGTTATTTCGCTTTCCCCGGCATAGAAGGGGAAACCCTGGTGATGGCGCTGGATCGTGCCGGATACGCAGTGGCGAGCGGGTCTGCCTGCTCCAGCGGCGGCACCGATCCGAGCCCGGTGTTGTTGGCCATGCGGGTCGAGCGAGAACTGGCGCGGTGTGCAGTGCGTGTTAGCCTGGGCAGTGACAATGAAATGAATCAGGTTGAGCGGTTTCTGCTGGCGTTGCAGGATGAGATTTTCAGGTTGAAAAGGTTGGCTGCAATGGCTGTTTGAGCTGGGCGCAGCGAACAGGAACTAGAAAAGTGGAAAGGTGAGCAATGATTAAGACCCCGATTTATCTGGATTATTCTGCAACTACCCCGGTTGATCCGAGGGTGGCGGAAAAAATGATCCCCTATCTGACCGAGAAATTCGGCAACCCGGCGAGCCGTTCCCACGAATTCGGCTGGGAGGCGGAAAAGGCGGTGGAGGAAGCGCGCGAGCAGGTTGCCGCACTGGTCAACGCCGATCCCAAGGAGATCATCTGGACTTCCGGCGCGACCGAATCGAATAACCTCGCCATCAAGGGCGCCGCGCATTTTTACAAGGACAAGGGCAAGCATCTGGTTACGATGATGACCGAGCACAAGGCGGTGATCGATACCATGCGCCACCTTGAGGGCGAAGGTTATGAAGTGACCTACCTGAAGCCGGAATCGAGCGGTCTGGTGGATATGGAGAAGTTCAAGGCCACTTTGCGCCCCGATACCATTCTTGCCTCGGTCATGCTGGTCAACAACGAGATCGGCGTGATCCAGGATATTGCCGCGCTGGGCGAGATTTGCCGCGCCAAAGGGATCATTTTTCACGTCGATGCCGCTCAGGCCACCGGCAAGGTGACGATAGACCTGGCCAAGCTCAAGGTGGATTTGATGTCTTTTTCCGCCCACAAGACTTATGGCCCAAAGGGCATCGGTGCGCTGTACGTGCAGAGGAAGCCGCGCGTACGCCTGGAAGCGCAAATGCACGGCGGCGGCCATGAGCGCGGATTGCGCTCCGGCACTCTGGCAACGCACCAGATCGCCGGCATGGGCGAGGCCTTCCGCATCGCTCGCGAGGAAATGGCTGCCGAGAATGAGCGCATCCGCTATCTGCGCGACAGGCTATACAAGGGGCTGTCGCAAATCGAGGAAGTACATGTCAATGGCGACATGGAACAGCGCGTACCGCATAACCTCAATATCAGCTTCAACTTCGTCGAGGGCGAATCGCTGATCATGGCGATTCGCGACCTTGCGGTTTCCAGCGGTTCCGCCTGCACTTCCGCCAGCCTTGAACCTTCTTACGTACTGCGCGCACTGGGGCGCAGCGACGAACTGGCGCACAGCTCGATCCGTTTCACTATCGGCCGTTTCACTACCGAAGAGGAAATCGATTACGCCATCGATCTGGTCAAAAACAAGATCGGTCGCCTGCGCGAAATGTCACCGCTGTGGGACATGTTCAAGGAAGGTGTCGATCTAAGCACCGTGCAGTGGGCTTCACACTAGAATTTTGAAGGAGAATTGTCATGTCTTATAGCACCAAGGTATTGGATCACTACGAGAATCCCCGCAATGTCGGGGCCTTCGGCAAGGATGATGAAGGCGTTGCCACCGGCATGGTCGGGGCGCCTGCCTGCGGCGATGTGATGAAGCTGCAGATCAAGGTGAACAAGGATGGCGTGATCGAGGACGCCAAATTCAAGACCTACGGCTGCGGTTCGGCGATTGCATCAAGTTCGCTGGTAACCGAATGGGTCAAGGGCAAGACGCTGGACGAGGCGCTGGCCATCAAGAACACCCATATCGCCGAGGAACTGGCGCTGCCGCCGGTGAAGATTCACTGCTCGGTGCTGGCGGAAGACGCGATCAAGGCCGCCGTGGCCGATTACAAGGCCAGGCACGGCGAGATGGTAGAGACCGCCGCCTGTAAAGGTTGATTCTAAGAAATGAGTCCTAATGGTGATGGGTGATGAGGAACGAGTGATGAAAACATTTCGACCATTACTCATCCCCCTTTACCCGTCACACCTTAATGAAGGAGATAGAGAATGGCTGTTACCCTGACCGAGAAAGCCGCCACCCACGTCAAAAACTACATCGCAAAACGTGGCAAGGGCGTTGGCCTGCGCCTGGGCGTGCGCACCAGCGGTTGTTCCGGCATGGCCTATACGCTGGAATTCGCTGACGAGTTTAACGAGGGCGACAGCCAGTTCGAGAGCCATGGTGTCAAAGTGCTGGTGGATCCGAAAAGCCTCGCCTACCTCGACGGCACCGAACTGGATTATGTCCGCGAGGGGTTGAACGAAGGCTTCAAGTTCAACAACCCCAACGTCAAGAGCGCATGCGGTTGCGGCGAGAGTTTCGGCGTCTAGGCGACCGGAAGGCACTTGATGAATTTCGATTTCAGCAAGAACCATTTCGAGTTGTTCGGCATGACGCCCGCCTACCAGATCGACATGGTCAGACTGGAACAGGCATACCGCGACATCCAGAACCAGGTGCATCCCGACAAGTTTGCGCACTTGAACGATACCGAGCGCAGGCTTTCAATGCAATGGTCGACGCAGGTCAATGAGGCTTACCAGACCCTGCGCCATCCGCTTGACAGGGCGCGCTATCTGCTTCATCTGAATGGCCTTGAACTTCACGAGGAAACCAATACCGCGATGTCGCCCGCTTTCCTGATGCAGCAGATGGAATGGCGCGAGGCGATTGGCGAAGCCCGTGCCGCCAGGGATGCGGCAGAGCTTGAACATTTGAGCGGCAAGCTGCGGGCCGGGATGCAGGCACAGCAGCACCAGTTGGCGGGCTTGCTGGATAACGACAGAAATTTCGAAAAAGCAGCGGAAGTGGCGCGCGAGCTTAAATTCATGGAAAAATTGCGCGAGGAAATCAACTACGCGCTGGAGGCTTTGGAAGCATAATGGCTTTGTTGCAGATCGCAGAACCCGGCATGAGCGCCGCACCTCACCAGCACCGGTTGGCGGTGGGTATTGACCTGGGCACGACCAATTCGCTGGTGGCGACGGTCAGGAGCGGCATGAGCGTCGTGTTGCATGATGAAACCGGGCGCGCGCTGCTGCCCTCCGTGGTGCGTTACCATGCCGACGGTAGCACCGATGTCGGCTATCCCGCACAGGCGATGCAAAGCAGCGATCCCCACAACACCATCGTTTCGGTAAAGCGTTTCATGGGCCGGGGGCTGCGCGACCTGAATGATGTCGGCAGCATGCCTTACCAGTTTGTCGATGCGCCGGGCATGGTGCAGTTGAAAACCGCGGCTGGAGTAAAAAGCCCGGTCGAAGTGTCTGCCGAGATCCTCAAGGTGTTGCGCGATCGCGCCGAGCGCGCGCTGGGCGGCGATCTGGTGGGTGCCGTCATCACCGTACCGGCGTATTTCGATGATGCCCAGCGCCAGGCTACCAAGGATGCAGCCCGGTTGGCAGGACTCAATGTGCTGCGGCTGCTGAACGAACCGACCGCTGCAGCGGTCGCCTACGGTCTCGACAACGCAGCTGAGGGCGTTTATGCGGTCTACGACTTGGGGGGCGGCACTTTCGATATCTCGATATTGCGGCTGTCCAAGGGGGTTTTCGAAGTTTTGTCCACCAATGGCGATTCCGCTCTGGGCGGGGATGATTTTGACCACCGTGTTTATTGCTGGATTCTTGAGCGGGCAAAACTGTCCGCCATGAAGCCGCAGGATGCGCGCCTGTTGCTGACTCGTGCGCGCGAAGCCAAGGAAGACCTGACCCTGCGCTCTGAGGTGCGCATTAATGCCGTGCTCGGTACTGGCGAAATCGTCGATCTTACTCTCACCGCTGAAATCTTTGCCGATATCACCGCCAGTTTGGTCAGCAAGACCCTGGTGCCCACCAGGAAGGCATTGCGTGACGCCAACTTGGCGCCTGAGGACGTAAAAGGTGTGGTGATGGTGGGCGGGGCGACCCGCATGCCGCAGATACAGCATGCAGTTGGGCAGTTTTTCCGCCAGGAACCGCTCAACAACCTCGACCCCGACAGAGTGGTCGCGCTGGGGGCGGCGATCCAGGCCAATGTCCTGGCGGGAAACCGCTCCGATGACGAATGGCTGCTGCTCGACGTGATTCCGCTTTCGTTGGGGCTGGAAACCATGGGAGGCTTGGTGGAGAAGGTCATCCCGCGCAATTCCACCATTCCCGTGGCGCGCGCGCAGGAGTTCACCACCTATAAGGACGGGCAGACCGCGATGAGCATCCATGTGGTGCAGGGTGAGCGCGAACTGGTGAGCGATTGCCGCTCCCTGGCCAAATTCGAACTGCGTGGCATCCCGCCGATGGTGGCGGGTGGCGCGCGCATCCGCGTCACCTTCCAGGTGGATGCCGATGGCCTGCTCAGCGTTTCGGCACGTGAAAAAAGCAATGGCGTGGAGGCTTCGATCGTGGTGAAGCCGTCTTACGGCCTTAGCGATGATGAAATTGCCCGGATGCTGCGCACTTCGCAGGAGAACGCCAAGACCGATATGGCTGCGCGCGCCCTGCGCGAGCAACAGGTCGAGGCTGGACGCCTGATCGAGGCAATCGAAGCCGCGCTGAATGAAAATGGCGATAGCCTGCTAAGTGCGGCGGAGCGGGCCGAGATCGATGAAGGCATGGCCGCATTGCGTCTCGCCATGAAAGACCAAGGGCATCAGCTAATCAAGGCGCAGATCGAAAAGCTCAATCATATCAGCGAGGCATTTGCCGCGCGACGCATGGATCAGGGTGTGAAGAAGGCAATGACGGGCCACAAACTTGAAGAGTGGGAGGCATAGATATGCCGAAAATCATCGTCTTGCCGAATGAACAGCTTTGTCCCGACGGTGCGCTGATCGATGCCAGGCCGGGCATATCCATTTGCGACGCCCTGCTCGAAAATGGCATTGAAATTGAACATGCCTGCGAGAAGTCCTGCGCCTGTACTACCTGCCATGTCGTGGTGCGCGAGGGGCTGGAGTCGCTCGACCCCGCCGATGAGCTGGAGGAGGATATGCTGGACAAGGCGTGGGGGCTGGAGCCGGCCTCGCGCCTTTCCTGCCAGGCGATCGTCAAAAATCAGGATTTGGTGGTGGAAATTCCGAAATACACCATCAATCTGGCCAGCGAACATCACTGATCGCAACGGAGGAACGCGATGAAATGGACCGATACGCTCGATATTGCCATCGAGCTTTATGAAAAATTTCCCGAAGTGGATCCTCGTTTTATCCGTTTTACCGATTTGCACCGTTGGGTTACGGAATTGTCATGTTTCAGCGACGACCCGGAAAAATCCAGCGAGAAAATCCTCGAGGCGATCCAGATGGCCTGGATAGACGAGACAGAATAGCCCTCCGCACCATGAGATTTCAGTGCCTTGCTGTGAAATCTCGCCCTTCCGATAATAATTCCCCTCCGCTACTATATCTGGTGGAAATGATGTAAACTGCACACCAGATGTGCTACCTGCGCTGCGCTATGGTCGAGGGAAATAAATGGCGGAAGACAGCGATTTAGAAAAAACAGAACCGGCGTCATCACGACGAATAGAACAGGCCCGCGAGAAGGGTCAGATTGCCCGTTCCCGCGAACTATCGACGTTTACCGTGTTGATGGCCGCTGGTGGTGGTCTGATGATGATGGGCCCGCAACTGATGGACAGCCTGGTCGGACTGATGCGCGGTGGACTGGTGCTGGGCCGGGCGGAAGCATTCGATCCCCTGTTGATGCTGGCCCGTCTGCACCAGCAGTCATTGAGCATGCTGATCGTTTTCCTCCCTTATATCCTGTTGATAGTCGTTGCCGCACTTTTCGCGCCGTTGGTGCTGGGCGGCTGGCTGTTCAGTTTCCAGGCGCTACAGCCCGACTTCGGCCGCCTTGACCCAATCAAGGGGATAAGTCGTCTCTTTTCTGTAAATAGCCTGGTCGAACTGGCCAAGGCCCTGGCAAAATCGGCGGTGATCGGCGGTGTTGCATATTGGGTGATCATGCACCATAAGGAAGCGATGTTTTCTCTGGTAGGCGAACCGATCAACCAGAGCATAGCCCATTTGGGCAGTCTGCTTGGCGCCGCCTTTCTTTCGATTACCGGTTCGATAATACTGATCGTGGCGGTTGATGTGCCTTTCCAGCTGTGGCAACACGCCAGTAAGCTGAAGATGACGAAAGAGGAAGTGCGTCAGGAAAACAAGGAAATGGAAGGCTCGCCCGAGGTCAAGGCGCAGATTCGCAGGATGCAGCGCGAGATGGCCCGCCGCCGCATGATGGCTGAGGTGCCCAAGGCCGATGTGATCGTGACCAACCCGACTCATTATGCGGTGGCATTGCGCTATCAGGACAAGTCCATGGGCGCGCCGGTCGTCATCGCCAAGGGAACGGCGCTTTTGGCTGCGCGCATCAGAGAGCTGGGCGAGGAGCATCATGTCCCGATTCTGGAAGCGCCACCCCTGGCTCGTGCACTTTACAGCCACGCCGAATTGGGCGAGGAAATCCCTTCCGCGCTGTATACGGCGGTGGCCGAAGTGCTTGCCTATGTCTATCAACTACGTAGCTATGAAGCGGGTCGGGGTACAGCGCCGCAGCCGCCGAAGAATCTGCCGGTGCCGCCCGACCTCGACCCGGAAGGTGAGCCTGCATGAACGCCAGACTTGAAGGGATGAGATTGCCGGGCGGCGTGAGCTTGGCCAAGCTGGCCGGCCCGATTCTGGTCATCATGATTCTTGGCATGATGATTCTGCCGCTGCCACCGATTCTTCTCGATCTGCTGTTCACCTTCAACATCGCGCTGGCGATGATTGTGCTGCTGGTCAGCCTGTATACCACCAAGCCGCTCGAGTTCGCCGTGTTTCCCACCGTATTGCTGGTGACCACGCTGCTGCGGCTGTCGCTCAACGTCGCGTCAGCCCGGATTGTCCTGCTCAAGGGCCATACTGGTGCCGATGCTGCGGGCAAGGTGATCGAAGCTTTTGGCCATTTCCTGGTGGGCGGCAACTATGCGGTCGGTATTACCGTGTTCATCATCCTGGTGATCATCAACTTCGTGGTGATTACCAAGGGCGCCGGACGGATCGCTGAAGTCAGTGCGCGCTTCACTTTGGACGCGATGCCCGGCAAGCAGATGGCAATCGATGCCGACCTCAACGCCGGACTGATCGGCGAAGATGAGGCCAGAACACGCCGAGCCACCATTTCCCAGGAAGCGGATTTCTTCGGTTCGATGGACGGTGCCAGCAAATTTGTGCGCGGCGATGCCGTCGCCGGCATCCTGATTATGCTGATCAACATCATCGGCGGGCTGACGGTGGGCGTGCTTCAGCACAACCTGGATCTCGCCACCGCAGCCAACAACTACACCTTGCTGACCATCGGTGACGGCCTGGTAGCGCAGATTCCGGCTCTTGTGATCTCGACCGCGGCGGGTATCGTGGTAAGCCGCGTTTCCACCGACGAGGATCTGAGCCAGCAGTTGCTCAGCCAGTTGTTCAGCCAGCCGCTGGTGCTTTACATTACTTCTGCGATTCTGGGTGTTATGGGCCTGATTCCGGCCATGCCCCATTTCGCCTTTCTGACATTGGCCTCCATCCTTGCCAGCGCCGCCTATTATATTGAACGGCGAGCGCGACAGCCCGAGGTGCCGGAGGCTGTGGCCCCCGTTCAGGCGCCGGTCGAGACGGCCGAGGTGAGTTGGGACGACGTGATGCCGGTGGATATTCTGGGGCTAGAGGTCGGTTATCGTCTTATTTCACTGGTTGACAGGAATCAGGATGGCGAACTGTTGCGGCGCATCCGCGGCATCCGCAAGAAATTCGCTCACGAGATGGGGTTTGTGGTGCCGGCGGTGCATATCCGCGATAACCTTGAACTCAAGCCAAACGGCTACCGGATTGCCTTGAAAGGTGTCGATATGGGGCATGGCGAGGCTTATGCCGGTATGTACCTGGCGATCAACCCTGGGCGGGTACTGGGCACCTTGGCGGGCACTCCCACCCGCGACCCCGCTTTCGGTTTGCCTGCTGTCTGGATCGATGCGGATCTGCGCGAGCAGGCGCAATCTCTGGGCTACACCGTAGTGGATGCCAGCACGGTAATCGCCACCCACCTGTCCAACATCATCCAGACCCATAGTGCGGAATTGCTGGGGCGCGAAGAGGTGCAGCAGTTGCTGGATCACCTGACGAAGGAATCACCCAAGCTGGTCGAGGATCTGGTGCCGAAGCAGATGCCGCTTTCTACCTTGCACCGGGTACTTCAGAGCCTGTTGGAAGAAGGTGTGCATATTCGCGACATGCATACCATTATTGAAATCCTCGCCGAGCATGTTACACGAACGCAAAACGTTGATGAACTGGCGTCCCTGATCCGGGTTGGGCTGGGGCGTGCTATTATCCAGCAAATTTATCCGGGTACGAACGAGCTGCAAGTCATTTCGCTGGACCCCGGTCTGGAGGGCCTGCTGATGCAGGCGGCGCAAACGTCGGGTGGCGAAGGGGCGGGGCTGGAACCCGGTTTGGCCGAAAACCTGCTGGCGCAGGCGCAGTCCGTGGCGCAGAATCAGGAACAGCTTGGCCTGCCTGCCGTGCTTTTGGTGCCGGCGCCGTTGCGCGGCCTGATGTCGCGCTTTCTGCGGCGCGCGGTGCCTCAGCTCAAGGTGATTTCCCACGCCGAGGTGCCGGATACAAAAACTATTAAAGTGACCGCCGTATTGGGAGGTAGATGAACGTCCGGAAATTCTATGCCAGCACTACGCGCGAGGCCTTGCGACAAGTCAGGGATGCGCTTGGCGCCGACGCCATTATCCTTGCCAACCGCCAGGTAGCGGGCGGTATCGAGATCATGGCGGTAGCGGATATGGATATGGCTTCTCTTGCCGGCGCACCTGTGAGCCCGCCGCCGGCCAAACCGCGTCCTGTGCCTGTCGAATTTTCTTCCCGCTCCACACCGCCGCCCGCCGCCGCACCCCCCCCTATGTCGCGCGCGCAAAGCGGCGAGTTGCAGGAGAAAGGCAAATCCACCCCGGTGGAGAATGATGCGTCGCTGGAACCGATAACGCAGGATATCGTCCGCGAAATAAAGTTTCTGCGCGGCATGCTGGAAGGCCAGTTGTCCGGCTTCGCCTGGGGCGATCTGCAGCGGAAGGAGCCGTCCAAGATCGAAGCCTTGCGCCACCTGCTGAGCGTGGGGCTAAGCCCTTTGCTTTCCCGCCAACTGCTGGAAAAAATGCCGTCCGGCTATAATCTGGAAAAGAGCTTGCGCTGGCTGAAAGCGGCCCTGATGCATAACCTGCATGTGGTGAAGGAGGGCGATGACATCGTTGATCGCGGCGGCGTTTATGCGCTGATTGGCCCGACCGGAGTCGGCAAAACCACCACCGTGGCCAAGCTGGCGGCACGCTGTACCCTGAAGCATGGCCCGTCCAGTCTTGCCCTGATCACCACGGACACCTACCGGATCGGCGCTCACGAGCAGTTGCGCATTTATGGCAGGATACTTGGCGTCCCGGTTTACGTGATCAAGGACGAGGCTGATTTGCAGCTTACCTTGTCCGATCTGCAGAGCAAGCACCTGATCCTGATTGACACGGTCGGCATGAGCCAACGCGATCGCCGCCTTTCCGAGCAGGTGGCGCTGCTGTCGGGCGGTGGGCGCAGTATCCAGCGCCTGCTCCTGCTTTCCGCCAACGGCCAGGGCAGCACGCTCGACGATGTCGTCCGTTCCTACCAGACGGAAGATATGGATGGCTGCATCCTGACCAAAATAGATGAGGCGATCAGCATCGGCCCGGTGCTGGATGTTGTGATTCGCCACAAATTGCTGCTCCATTACGTCGCCAACGGCCAGCGTGTGCCAGAGGATTTGCACCTTCCCAATCCGGTTTATCTGGTGGACAGGGTTTTGAAATCCGCGCCGGAAGCTTCGCCCTTCGTTCTGCGGGAAACCGAATATCCGCTGGCGATGGCTGCGGTGGAGTCAGCCGGCTTCGCGGGAAGCAAGCGTGATGTGGGCGCCCTCCGTGGCTGATATTCTGCAGGATCAGGCAGAGGGCCTGCGCCGCCTGCTGGAAAGGGATTCAGTGAGGGTGGTGACGCTGACCAGCGGTAGAACCGGTGCAGGCAAATCCAATATTGTCGTCAATCTGGCTGCGGCACTGGCCAAACGCGGCCGGCATGTGCTGATTTTGGATGAACAGCAGGGCAAGGGTGGCATGGAAACCCTGCTCGGCCTCACGGCGCGCTACGACCTGATGCATGTGATCCGGCGCGAGAAGACGCTGGAGGAAGTGGTTATGCATGGCTTGGAGGGGGTGGATATCGTTTCCGCCGGCAAGGGGCTACAGGTGCTTGGAGAATTGGGGCAGGAAGACCAGGACTGGCTGGTGCAGTCGTTCCGCCAAATCTCAAAAACGGTGGACGTGGTGTTGGTGGATGCCGTTGCCGGGGTTGCCAGTAACGTCTTGCCGCGGTCTCTGGCTTCTCAGGAAATCGTGATCGTGGTGTCTGAACACCCTTCTTCGATCACCGATGGTTACGCCTTGATCAAGGTGCTCAACCAGCGTTTCGCCATTCATCGCTTTCATATTCTGGCGAGCAAGGTGAAGAGCGAATCCGAAGCGCGGACATTGTACGATAACATGGCCAAGGTTGCCGTGCGTTTCCTTGACGTTTCCCTCGACTTCATGGGCTACGTGCCGTTTGACGAGAAGTTGAAGCAAGCTGGCCGGATCAGCCGGTCGGTGGTGGATGCATTTCCCGCAGCCACATCAGCCAAAGCGCTCAGAAATCTGGCGGAAACCGTGGAACAATGGCCGCAGCCGTCGGGCGAGAATGGACGCCTGGAAGCGTTTATGCAGCGTCTGATCAGGAGCAGTCGTATTGCGGTGGAAGAGTCTCGCTTATAGAATCGCGACATGTACTCCAAAACCGGATTAGTAAAAGATCAGCAAGTCGTTCAATATACCCCGCTGGTCAAGCGCATTGCCTACCATCTGATGGCACGGCTGCCTGCCAGCGTGCAGGTTGACGACTTGATTCAGGTTGGCATGATCGGCCTGCTCGATGCCATGACTAATTATGACGATGCGCAGGGCGCGCAGTTCGAGACCTATGCAGTGCAGCGCATCCGCGGTGCGATGCTGGACGAACTGCGCCAATGCGACTGGCTGCCGCGTTCGGCACGGAAAGCCTTGCGCCAGATTGAAGCCGCAATGAATGCCCTGGAGCAGCGCATGTGCCGCACTCCGACCGAACGTGAAGTGGCTGACGAGTTGCAGATGAGCCTGGAGGATTACCAGCAGATGCTGTTGGACGCGCGAGGCTGCCAACTGCTGCACTATGAGGATTTTCAGGTTGGCGAGGATGGTGATTTTTTCGAGCGGCACTGTGCCGCCGACTCCGCTGAACCGTTCGCCAAACTGCAGGATGAACGGTTCAGGGCGAAACTGATCGAGGAGATCGGTTTATTGCCTGAGCGCGAGAAACTGATGATGGCGATGTATTATGAGGAAGAAATGAATTTGCGCGAAATTGGCGAGGTTCTGGGCGTCAGTGAATCGCGCGTGTGCCAGGTGCATAGCCAGGCCATGGCGCGTTTGCGCAGCAAGCTGAAGGAGTGGATTTGAAAGCGAAAGGCGCGCAGCAGACAAAGCGGACTGATATCGATCTGGTCAGTATATTTGGCGTGGTGCTGGCTTTTACTGCGATTATCGGCGGCCAGGTTATGGAGGGAGGGCATGTCGGTTCCCTGATGCAGATCACGGCGTTCATCATCGTGTTTGGCGGTACGATCGGCGCCATCATGCTGCAGTGTCCCCCCCGGATATTTTTTCATGGCCTGAGACTGGCCAAATGGATTATCTTGCCCCCCAGGCTGGATCCGCATGCACTGATTAAACAGGTGGTTGCATGGAACGGCGTGGCGCGCAAGGGCGGGCTGCTGGCGTTGGAACCGCAACTGGATGCACAGCGGGATCCCTTTACCCATAAGGGTTTGCAAATGCTGGTGGACGGCGCAGAGCCGGAGAAAATCCGTGACGCGCTCGATGTCGAGATCGCAACCTACGAGAAGCATCATCTGGATGCATCGAAAGTCTGGCAGGCGGCAGGCGGCTACGCTCCCACTATCGGCATTATAGGCGCGGTGCTTGGCCTGATTCATGTGATGGAAAACCTGAGTGATCCATCCAAACTGGGGGCGGGCATCGCCGTGGCATTTGTCGCCACCGTTTATGGCGTGGGATCGGCCAACCTTTTTTTTCTGCCGATGGCCAACAAACTCAGGGCCGTTATCGAGCAGGAATTGGTGATGCGCGAGATGCTGATCGAGGGGCTGGTGTCTATCGCCAATGGCGAGAATCCCCGCGCGATCGAAACGAAATTGCAGGGCTACATCATTTAGGTTGCCTGGGCGAGATGACGAATGGCGCGCAAACGCAAACATAGACCCGAGGAGCATGAAAATCTGGAGCGCTGGATGGTCTCCTACGCAGATTTCATTACTTTGCTCTTTGCCTTTTTTGTCGTAATGTATTCAATTTCCCAAGTGAACACGGCGAAATACAGGGTGCTGAGCAGTTCACTGGTTAGCGCTTTCAAGAATTCGCCATCCGTTAATGCGCAGGTTGCACCGGCAATGCAAGTCGATGCCTCATCCAAGGGCCAAGCGAAGTCCGCGCCGGCGAGCGTTGCGCAGGTGCTCGAATTGAAGCAAATCATGGAAGTGCGCAGGAGGCAACAGCAAGCGGAAAAACTGAAGGTGATCGCCAAGTCCATGCTCAAGGCAATGGCCTCCTTGATAAAGGATGGGCAGGTAAGCGTAACCCAAAGCGAACGTGGCGTCGCGATCGAGATCAATGCCAGCGCGCTGTTTGCCTCTGGTCAGGCGGTCCTCGAACCGGGGGCGGTTAAAACGCTGCGTGTGGTGGGGCAGGAACTGGCCCAGATACCGAACATGATCCAGGTGGAAGGGTTCACCGACAATACGCCGATCAACACGCCTGTTTTTCCGTCCAACTGGGAATTGTCAACTGCACGCGCCAGTAGCGTGGTGCGGCTTCTTGCCGAGAGTGGGGCAGCGCCGGAGCGGTTTATCGCCGTGGGCTATGGGGAATTTCGTCCGAGCGCCACCAATAGCACACCTGAAGGACGTTCACGAAACCGGCACGTTACGGTCACGATTTTGGCCGAACAGGAGATGGACGCCGATGCTCCGACCGCTAGCCAAAAAACCAAGGCGGCAACGGAAACGACCAAAGCAGCAACAGCAGAGGCTGGAGCCGTCAAGAAGCCTTGAGGGGTTTTAATTTAGGAAGAAGCTCATGGAAAGGCGGTTACACCTAAACTTTGCCGAGCGGGCGCCCCATGCCTGGTGCGTGGGTCTGCCCATCCGGACCGTACAGCGCGCTCTTGTTGGCTGCGGACTGAAGGACAGCTAGTGCTTGCTGGTTATTCCTGAGTTTTGTTTCGATCATGACGCCATTGATCTGATTGAGTTGCTGTGCAGTTTCCGCGTGCTCCAGCAGTTGCCGCCAGATTTCGGTGATTTGTGGATTATCGTGCTGGCGTAACCATTTTCCCATGCCGCCCTGTTCCGGGGCACAGCCTTGTGTACCGAGGAAACGGCTGCGGGACATGGCGTATTGCGACAACAAGATTACTTTTTCGGATTTTACCTGGGCCAGTTCGACCAGGAAGTCAACATTGCCCTGAATCAGGGCTTCCTGCTCGGTCTGCAGCACCTGAATGAAATCCAGAAATGCGCGTAATTCAGCATCAAGGCTCTTGGCGAAGTCGTCTGGTGAAGTGATCGCCAGTTTGATTGTCAACGTCAATTTTTCCGGTTTTGAACCAAGTCTTTAACCGAGGCAAGCAGGCTATCAGCAATGGCTTCGGGGTTGATCTTGAATCGTCCTTCACTGATTGCCAGCTTGATTGCATCAACGCGTGCGCTGTCTATCACCGGTACGTTTTCCATGGCCTGGAGCTGCGATGAGAGCGAAGTAATCTGGACGCTGTCCTGTGCCGCCGGATTTTTTGTTGGCGGTGCAGCAACGGCCGCGCCGGCCCCCTGCTTCGAACCGCGCGTTGCAGTTTCTTTTACGCCGGTATTGGCCGGCGATTTTACTGAGGTATCGATCTTCAAGGTAAATCCCTTCGGTTACGGATCGTTTTTCGATGGTGTTATTACTGACGCATCGATGATCTATTTGTGGTTATCCGATTTATGGTAAGAATAACGGCACGAACCGATGGAACTTTAGTGGAGAACGCATGTTTTATCAAGCTAATTAGTTTGATGTTGCATCCAGCGCTGGGTGGCGGTTTCGTCGCTTTCGCGCGCATCCACCCAATGTGCGCCTTTCGCAGTTTGTTCTTTTTTCCAGAACGGCGCGCGGGTTTTCAGATAGTCCATGATGAATTCGCAGGCAGCAAAGGCATCATGGCGGTGGGCACAGCTTGTCGCCACCAGTACAATCTGGTCAGTGGGCCTGAGCGGGCCAACGCGGTGGATGACCAGCGCATTGATGAGATTCCAGCGCCGTTTCGCTTCTTCTGCAATTTCGGCCAATGCTTTCTCGGTCATGCCGGGGTAGTGTTCCAGAACCATTTCCGTAACCGCAGTGTTTTCATTCAGGTCTCGCACCAGGCCGACGAAGCTGGCGATGGCGCCGATTCCGGCGTTACCCTGGCGTAGTTTCAGAATCTCTGCGCCAATATCGAAATCTTCGGTTTGCACCCGTACCGTCATGTTAGCCTCCTGTCACCGGGGGGAAGAAAGCAATTTCATCCTTGTCCCGCACAGCCGCGTCAGGGCTGGCCATATCCTGATTGACAGCGACGCGCACTGGCTTGCCGGGGGCGAGTTCTTCCTGCCAGATGCTGCCACGCTGACGCAGCCATTCGGTCAGCAAGCGGACGTCGGTTACGTCGGCGGGGAGTTCCACCTGCTCCGAGGCAAGGCCGAAAGATTCGCGCAGGCGGGAAAAATAGAGCAGGGTAACCATGCAGTTTCCCCTATTCTAATTGAGCATTCCAGAGAAAGGAAGGAACTTGACGGTCTCGCCGCGCCGGATCGGAGTGCTTTCAGCAACTTCTACCAAACCGTCCGCCCAAGTGGTGGAAGTCAGCACACCGGAACCCTGGTTAGGGTAGAGTTGGGCGCTAACCATGCCATCGTCCGCCATGTGCAAGCGGGCGCGCAAAAATTCGCGGCGTTTGTCGGGTTTCGGCCAGTCGAAATCCGCCTTCAGCGAGAAAACCTGCGGTGCGGTGGATGTTACGCCCTGGCTGCGCAAGATGAATGGCCGAACAAACAGGCAGAAGGTGACGAAGGCTGAAACCGGGTTGCCCGGCAGGCCGATGAACGGTGTGTTGCCAACGGTGCCGAAGGCCAGCGGCTTGCCCGGCTTGATCGCGATTTTCCACAGATCGAGCACTCCCACGGACTCCACCGCAGTTTTGACATGGTCTTCCTCGCCCACGGATACGCCGCCGCTGGTGATAATCAGGTCTGCCCTGGTTACGGCTTCCTCGAGCACTTTCACGGTAGCGGCGAAGCTATCCGGCACGATGCCAAGGTCTACGATGTCGCAGTCCAGCGCTTGCAGTAGGCCAACCAGCACGAAGCGGTTGGAATTGTAGATGTGGCCGGGTTTGAGCGGTTCTCCGGGCATCACGATTTCATTGCCGGTAAAGAAGGTTGCAACCTTCAACTTACGATAAACCGGCAGAGCGGCGATGCCGACTGATGCGGCCAGCCCCATTTCCTGTGGGCGCAGCCGGATGCCGGCAGGAAGAACCTCGGCTTCAACGGTAATGTCCTCGCCGGCACGGCGGATATTTTCGCCCATTCTGGGGGCTCTGTTGATGGTCACCATGTCGCCTTCGGCACTGCAATTTTCTTGCATCACCACCGCATCGCAACCTGCCGGAACCGGCGCCCCGGTAAAAATCCGGGCTGCGCAGCCCACTCCCAGCGGTTGCCCGACGGTGCCAGCCGGAATGCGCTGTGTCACCCGTAGCCGGGTTGCGCCATTTGAAACGAGATCGGCGAAGCGCACAGCATAGCCATCCATCGCGCTGTTATCCAGCGGAGGAACGTTGATCGCCGAAGTCTGACGTTCGGCCAACACCCGTCCCAGTGCGTCCGTCGTGGCGATACGCTCGGTTTTATTTGTCGGCTGTGCTCGCGCCAGCAGAAAAGATAGTGCTTCGTCGGCGCTGATCATGTTCGATTTCTTATCCATGTTATTCAAGACCTGTTTGTTGCAAGATGAATCCGACAATTTTATCTGCCTGGTTCGGTTTGAACTGCGGCAACTGCGTTTCCACCGGAATATCGCTGGCGACGGCGACGATATTCGGGTCTCCGGGAAAAAGCAAAGGTTTCCCGATAGCAGTGCGATGAACCTCCAGTTTCGGGATGGCCTCATTCTTGAAGCTTTCCACCAGTACCAGATCGCACGGCGCCAGCCGCCCGATCTGTTCATCCAGGCAGGGCTCCGGTTCGTCGCGTAGTTCATGGATCAGCGCCCAGCGGAATTGCGAGGTAACCATTACCTCGCTACAGCCCGCAGCGCGATGGCGATAGGAGTCCTTGCCCGGCTGGTCGATGGCAAAATCGTGGTGGGTATGCTTGATCAGGGATACTTTCAGCCCTTGTGCCACTAACAGTGGAATCAGTTGTTCGATCAAGGTGGTTTTGCCGCTGCCGGAGAAACCGGCGAAGCCGAATGGTTTCATTATTTGTTCCGAATCAGGCGCTGTTTTTCGCGCTGCCAGTCACGATCCTTCTCGGATTCGCGCTTGTCGTGCTGTTTTTTTCCCTTGGCCAGACCGATTTCCAGTTTGATGCGGCCGCGGACGAAATGCATGTCCAGTGGCACGAGCGTGTAGCCGGCGCGTTCCACCTTGCCGATCAGCTTGCTGATTTGCTCGGCGTGCAGCAGCAGCTTGCGCGTGCGCACGGGGTCTGGGTTGACGTGGGTGGACGCGGTCGGCAACGGGCTGATGTGGCAGCCGAGCAGAAACAGTTCTCCGCCGCGGATGATGACATAGGCCTCCTTGAGCTGCGTGCGTCTGGCGCGGATGGCCTTGACCTCCCAGCCATCCAGGACGATGCCGGCTTCATACTTTTCCTCGATGAAGTAGTCGTGAAAAGCTTTTTTGTTTTGCGCGATGCTCATCGACAGGTGAGTTTCATTTGGAAATCGTGTATTTTAACAGTTTTTGTTGGCGGCATACCGAATGGCAGTAGTGGAAAAGTCAGTGCTGGTTTTTTATTCGGCACGGCAAATGTTCGTGCTGGTGGATCGAGTCGAGGATTATCCGGTCTTCCTGCCCTGGTGTGGCGGGACGGAAGTGCAGCGGATCAGCGATGACGTGCTCGAGGCGACGGTACATATCGACTATCATCACATCAGGCAGAGCTTCTCTACCGAGAATACCCGGCAGGAGCCGAATCTGATTGAAATGAGGTTTCGTCGCGGCCCGTTCAGCCACCTTGAAGGCTGTTGGCGTTTCATCGAACTGGACGAAACGGCCTGTAAAATCGAGTTCAGGCTACATTATGAATTTTCAACTAAACTGTTGGACAAGCTGGTCAGCCCGGTTTTTGGGCATATCGCCAACAGTTTTGTCGAAGCGTTCGTTCAACGTGCAACAGTGATATATGGTGAACCATGAGTGAAGAAATTTCAGTGGAAGTGGTGTATGCCCTGCCCCAGAAACAGGAAGCGCTGTCCTTGAAGATAAAGCCCGGTACGTTGTTGTCGGAGGCGATTGAGCAGTCCGGCATCCTGCGGGATTTTCCGGAAATCGACCTGAATAGCGCCAAGGTGGGCATTTTTTCGAAACAGGCCAAGCTTGATACGGTGCTTCGGGATAAAGACAGGATCGAGATTTATCGACCGTTGATCGCCGATCCTAAAGAAATCCGTAAAAAGCGCGCGGCCGAGGGCAAAGGTGACAAGAAGGAAGCCGGCGAGGTCGGCGCGGCCGCCTGATTCATTTGCACCAGGAATCCACCGCCTGTTTTGCCTCATTGATAGCTTGAGGGCGGTCACTGTCTTCCATGAAAACGCGCTCGCCTTTTTCATTGTATCTGGTGATGCGCTGGCCTTCCTGCAAAGCCTGTAGTTGGCGGCGCGCTTGTTCGCAATTCGCTTTCATGCGCTTGGCTTCTTCCTGATCCTTGGCCTCCTTGGCGGCAGCTTCCTCCGCTTTGACCTGGCGCTTGCGGAATTCCAGTTCTTTTTCCGCCATGCTCTTCTCCCCACCCTTGTTGTCGGATGCGGTTTTGGGCAAGGTCGGGCTGTTCTTGATATCCAGCGTCTTCTGCGACTTGACGGTGGGTGGCGGCGGTTGGTCCGAATACTGGACCTTGCCATCTGCATCCACCCATTTGGTAATCCCTGCGTGCGCAGTGGCAGCCAGCGCCAGCAGCGAAAAGATTATCAGCGACAGCCGTATGGCGTTCAGCCGTGTCATTTGGCTAACGGATAATTCAACTGGGCAATTCCCAGTCGTGCCAGTTCGCTTGCTGTTTTCGAGTGTTTCAGGGTGGTAGCGCTGTCAGCCTTGGCGGCGGCTTCCTGCGCTTTTTTCAGGGCGCTTTCTGCGGTGGTCCATAGTGCATTTCTGGCTCTTGCTTCATCAATGTCGGCTTCGGCTTTGGCGAGCGCTTGTCTGGCCTCCTCCGAAATCGCCGGTTTCGTTGCTTCTGAGGCCATTGCTTCGGGTTTTACCGCGCCGCTTCCCTGGCATCCGCCTAGCAACAGGCCGCACAGGATGGTAAGTGGGATAAGTTTGTTGCGCATGTTGTGACTCCTCGGTTTTGTTTGGATAAACATAGCGATTCACAACGTAACCGTCAATGGTACAAATGTACTTTCTGAAATGAAACGACCAAGCCCAGTTTACCGAGGATACCTGAAGATTGTATAATAGCGCTTTGGTGACAAGGATAACAACATGCGTGTTTTGCAGAAAGCGCTGACCTTCGATGATGTTTTGCTGGTCCCTGCGCATTCCAATATTTTGCCTCGCAACGTGAGCCTGGCCACGAGGCTTACCCGCGAAATTTCCCTCAATATACCCCTGATTTCTGCGGCGATGGATACCGTCACCGAAGCCCGCCTGGCGATTGCCCTGGCGCAGGAAGGCGGCGTTGGCATCATTCACAAGAACATGACCGCTGCAGCACAGGCTGCGCAAGTCGCGCGCGTAAAGCGTTTCGAGAGCGGCGTGGTAAAAGACCCGATCACCATTTCTCCGGAAATGACAGTTCAGGACGTGCTGGCGCTGACCCGACAGCACAAGATTTCCGGTTTGCCGGTGGTGGATGGCGGGCGGGTGGTGGGCATCATTACCAACCGTGATCTGCGCTTTGAAACCAACCTGGACCAGCCGATCAGGAACATCATGACCCAGCGCGACAAGCTGATTACGGTCAAGGAAGGCGCCAGCCGCGAAGAGGCCATGGCGTTGATGCATCGATATCGCCTGGAGCGGGTGCTGGTGGTCAACAACGACTTTGAGCTGCGCGGTCTGATTACGGTCAAGGATATTCAGAAATCCACCGAACATCCGCTGGCATGCAAGGATAGTCAGGGCAGGTTGCGGGTCGGCGCGGCGGTGGGCGTGGGCGAAGGCACCGAGGAGCGCGTTACCCTGCTAGCAGAGGCGGGGGTGGATGTGATCGTGGTGGATACCGCGCATGGACACTCCCAAGGTGTGCTGGGCCGGGTGAAATGGGTAAAGGAAAACTTCCCGCAGGTTCAGGTGATCGGCGGCAACATCGCCACTGCGGCTGCGGGGCTGGCGTTGGCCGACCATGGCGCGGATGCGGTCAAGGTCGGCATCGGCCCCGGCTCTATTTGCACCACCCGGATCGTGGCCGGCGTCGGTGTGCCTCAGATCACGGCAATCGCCAATGTGGTGCAGGCGCTTAAAGGCAGCGGCGTACCAGTGATCGCCGATGGCGGGATACGCTATTCCGGCGACGTTGCCAAGGCGCTGGCGGCAGGCGCGGATTGCGTGATGCTGGGCGGCATGTTCGCCGGCACCGAAGAAGCGCCGGGCGAAATCGAACTGTTTCAGGGGCGTTCCTACAAATCCTACCGCGGCATGGGGTCGCTCGGCGCCATGCAGCTAGGCTCGAAAGATCGTTACTTTCAGGAAGCCGAAGCCAACGCCGACAAACTGGTGCCGGAAGGCATCGAAGGTCGCGTGCCCTACAAGGGCAGCGTGCTGTCGGTGATCCACCAGTTGATCGGCGGGGTGCGCTCGAGCATGGGTTATCTGGGTTGCTCGACCATTGCCGAGGTGCATGCCAAGGCCGAGTTCGTTGAAATCAGCTCGGCCGGCATCCGCGAGTCCCACGTTCACGACGTACAGATCACCAAGGAAGCACCGAACTATCACGTTGAATAAGAGGCAAAAATTATGGGGGTGCGGCGAGCTGCACCCCCTTTTTTCATTTTTAGTGCGGTGACATCATGCTCCACCAGAAAATTCTGATCCTCGATTTCGGCTCCCAGTACACCCAGTTGATCGCCCGCCGGGTACGTGAAGCCAGCGTCTATTGTGAACTTCATCCTTATGATGTGACTGAGCAGTTCATTCGGGAATTCAACCCCAAGGGCATTATCCTTTCCGGTGGGCCATCTTCGGTTTACGAGGAGGAAACTCCCCGCGCGCCTGACGTCGTGTTCAAGCTTGGCGTGCCGGTCCTCGGTATTTGCTACGGTATGCAGACCATGGCAGCGCAGCTCGGCGGCAAGGTGGAGAATGCGGCCAAGCGCGAATTCGGTTATGCCGAAGTGCGTGCCCGTGGACATTCAGCCTTGCTGCGCGACATCCAGGATCGGGCCAACGACGAGGGCCACGGTTTGCTCGACGTGTGGATGAGCCACGGCGACAAGGTGACGGAGCTGCCGGCTGGCTTCAAAGTGAGCGCTTCCAATGCCGCCACGCCGATTGCCGGCATGGCTGACGAAGCGCGTCATTTCTACGGCGTGCAGTTCCACCCCGAAGTGACCCACACCCTGCAAGGCAAGGCGATCTTCGAACGTTTCGTGCACGACATTTGCGGTTGCGGCAACGACTGGAACATGCCGGATTACGTCGAAGAAGCGATCGGAAAAATCCGTTCCGAAGTCGGCTCGGACGAAGTGATTCTGGGGCTGTCCGGCGGCGTGGATTCCTCGGTCGTGGCGGCGCTTCTGCACCGCGCCATCGGCACGCAGCTTACCTGCGTGTTCGTGGATAACGGCCTGCTGCGCCTGAATGAAGCCGAACAGGTGATGAAGACTTTCGCCGACAATCTGGGCGTCAAGGTGATTCACGTCGATGCCAGCGCGGAATTCATGAAGCACCTCGCCGGCGTCACCGATCCCGAGAAGAAGCGCAAGATCATCGGTCGCGAGTTCGTCGAAGTGTTTCAGGCCGAATCGGCCAAGCTGCCCAATGCCAAGTGGCTGGCGCAGGGCACCATCTATCCCGACGTGATCGAATCCGCCGGGGCGAAGACCAAAAAGGCCCATGCCATCAAGTCGCACCACAACGTCGGCGGTTTGCCGGACACCCTCCATCTGAAGCTGCTGGAGCCGCTGCGCGAGCTGTTCAAGGATGAAGTGCGCGAGCTGGGCATCGCCTTGGGTCTGCCGCACGATATGGTCTATCGCCATCCGTTCCCCGGTCCCGGCCTCGGCGTGCGCATCCTGGGCGAAGTGAAAGCCGAATTTGCCGACCTGCTGCGCCGGGCGGATGCCATTTTTATCGAAGAGCTGCGTGCCTCCGGCTGGTATGAAAAAACCTCGCAAGCCTTTGCCGTGTTCCTGCCGGTCAAGGCGGTGGGCGTGATGGGCGACGGCCGCACCTATGATTACGTCGTCGCGCTGCGCGCCGTGCAGACCCAGGATTTCATGACTGCTCACTGGGCGGAACTGCCCTACACACTGCTCGGCAAGGTATCCAACCGCATCATTAACGAAGTGCGCGGCATCAACCGCGTGGTTTACGATATCTGCGGCAAGCCGCCATCGACCATCGAGTGGGAGTAGAGCCGCCAGGCTAACCGGCTGATTTATAATGTTTCAGCGGTTTTGCAAAACTTACAAACGCCTAGCTAAGTTGTTGTTTAGTTAGGCGTTTGACTTTATGGACGCACATAATGCTACACACAACTGTAGCTATTAAAAAACGTAGTAATCCTAAGCAACGATTGCCGAGCAATGGAACTTCGATAGCGTTGTAGTATCAAATGAGATACTATTCTTGGTGTGAACAAACGAACTAAGCTGCTCGAAGCCATGTGCAACAATCCCCGAGACTGGCGGATTGACGATTTGCTTTCAGTTGCGGCTCAGTTCGGGATCGAGTGCCGCAACCATGGAGGCAGTCACCATGTTTTCGGCTACCCCGGTGTGGAAAGCGATGTATCTGTGCCAGCCCACCGGCCGATAAAGCCGATTTATATCCGGCAATTTTTGAGTTTGGTCGATAGCGTCAAGGAGTTGCAATCATGACTAACGCCAGCATCAAGCAAGTTGTCCAAGTGCAGCCTGCCCATCCGTTCGAGGCTTATGCCCACATCGTCAGTCCTCTCTCAGTGGAGGATGGCGGCGGCTATCTGATTACTTTCCCAGATTTGCCCGGTTGTATGTCCGATGGCGAAACCGAAGCAGAAGCAGTAGTTAATGGGCGTGATGCCTTCGCGTCGTGGATTTCGGCCAGAGCCGACGCTGGTAAGTCGATTCCGGCGCCGTCCTATCAACCTGAACCTGTGCCGATGGCCTCTGGTCGTTTTGTCACTCGCCTGCCCAAGTCGATTCATGTCAAGTTGGCTGAGCGTGCCAAGGCTGAAGGTGTCAGCTTGAATACCCTGGTTCTCGCTTTTATTGCCGAAGGTTTGGGGCGTAAAGATACTCATGCCTGAAGCTGTCAACGACGTCACGCAATAACCGGCAGTCGATCTGAAAAAGCCCTGTGAATGCAGGGCTTTTTCCGTTTTTTGCGCGGTATAATCGAAAATGTTGAAATGAGTGGGTTGCGATGGATGCCCTGAATGAATCAATAGACGCCGAAATGATGCGCGAAGCCTTGATCCTTGCCCGTCAGGCGTGGGAAGCCGGCGAAGTGCCGGTCGGCGCGGTGGTGGTCAAGGATGGCGAGATCGTCGGGCGCGGCTTCAACGCGCCGATTTCCCGCCACGACCCGACCGCCCACGCCGAAGTCATGGCCTTGCGCGATGCGGCGCTGAATATTGGCAATTACCGCCTGGTCGGCTGTTCCCTTTACGTGACCCTTGAACCCTGCGCCATGTGCATGGGGGCCATTTTCCATGCCCGCATCTCGCGTGTGGTGTTCGGCGCGTCCGACCTGAAAACCGGCGCTTGCGGCAGCATCATCGACCTTTCTGCCGAAACGCGACTGAACCACCATGCCGAAGTGGCGGGCGGCATCCTTGCCGCTGAGTGCGGCGGTCTGTTAAGCGATTTTTTTGCGCAGCGGCGCGGAAAAGGAAATGCCGGTGCGAATTAGAATAATCGTTGCCGATCAGACCCTGGAGCTGCTCGACGATCAGGATGCGCCGATCAGGCGCTATGTCATTTCAACCGCGCTGAACGGCGTCGGCGAGGAAAACGGCAGCTATTGCACGCCGCGCGGATCGCACATCGTTCGCGCCAAGATCGGCGCAGGCCAGCCAGCCAACAGCGTGTTCGTGAAACGCCGCCCCACCGGGGAAATTTATACGCCGCAGCTGGGCGCGCAGTTCCCCGACCGCGACTGGATACTGACACGCATCCTCTGGCTTTCCGGCTGCGAGCCGGGTCGGAACCGGCTCGGCAACGTCGATACCATGCGCCGCTACGTCTACATTCACGGCACGCCGGACGGCGTGGAGCTGGGCAAGCCCGGCTCGAAAGGCTGCGTGCGGATGCGGAACGACGACATCATCGACTTGTTCGACCGGGTGGCGGCGGGTGTGCCGGTAGAGATACTGGAAAACTTGGGAGGGTGAGTCATCGGCTATCAGGAGCGTGGACGGCAAAAATGTTCTTGGCGAGATCGATCCCTATGGTGATAATGTTTGTGTCCTTCCCCTTCGGCTGATTGGTGAAAACGGCTCATTCCATCTTGGCACTTTTGATGCTATTTGCGTCAACTTCGCCGCATCCTTGGGACGGGGAAGTCCCTTTCATTCGTTAGCACTTATCAGGGTATGCCTCCTTTGTTTAGCCACAAAATGTTCGACAATTACGTCTTTGATAATGTCCCTCTTGATCAGGATATATACATTGTCGATGAAATTTATCTTAGCGAGTATGTGGATTCGATGCTTCGATTTTTTGGAGGTGCCGAGTACGAATACGTAGGTTCCGTTAGCAGTGTGGCTGCGAGGGCGATCAATGACAATTTGATTGAGCTTTCTTGGTATGCAAATGTACGTGACCGATTCCACGAAATTGCCATAACCTTACCTCGGGATCAGTTCGTTGCGTGCGTTGGTTCGAGGCAATGCGATGAAAAAATCAGAATTTTTGTCAAAAGTGAATGGCTTGAAAATATTTATTTGAGAACTTATTCGGTGTTCGCATTGATTGATGCGGCAGATGTAAAGAAAGCATTGGGCAATTCCTCCATTACAAGGTCACGACTCGTCGAATTAAGAAATAAGATCGATGATCTTTCCCATCGGCATACAGACATTTCTTTTATTTCATTTGCTGATAGCCTTCTTCTAAAAAGCAATTGGTCCGTTGGTCATTTTAAGAGCGATATAAAATACACGTATTCGCCAGAGGTGTTTATTCATCTGGCTGGTGAAATAGATAGTATTTATCAAGAAATATTAGGGCTAAGAACCTACGCTGTAATAGCCCAAGGCAGTAATGAATATTACGATGATGCTTTGTTGCATATATCACCATCTCAAAATCACATTTGCCTTAACAGCTTAGGCGTTCCGTTTGCTCAGTTAATGGAGATTGAGGGGACGGCTAGAAAGGCTATTAGGTCTGGGGTTCATCCTCGTTCTGACCTGTATATGGATGAACAATATTTTCATTCACTGAAATTCAGGTTTCGTTTTGAGAAGAATGCAGAGCCAAGCAATCAATATCAAGCGAAAATGATGTCAACCCCATCTAAGTATTACTACTCTTCCCTTAGCAATATCGTCAAAAATCTAGAAGTGGAGAAATGAATGTTGTTGAATAAATATTGCGACAGCAATGGGATGACTGCCGGTCGATTGGAGGCCCTCGGCGCAAAGTTAAAATCACCATGAATTACGGATACCCATTTTTATGAGCATTGCCACCACTAAAACCCTCCTTGCCGGCGACATCGGCGGCACCAAGACCCTGCTGCGGTTGTCAGTTGATGGCCGCGTGCTGGCCGAGCGGCGCTTTGAAAGTGCCGCTTATGCAGGCCTGGAGCCGATCATCGCCGAGTTCTTGCGCGACTGTCCGCCGCAGGCGATAGCGAGCGCCTGTTTCGGCGTGGCCGGGCCGGTGGCGGGCGGGCAGGCGAACATTACCAACCTGCCCTGGCGGATTGATGCGGCGGCAATCGCGGCAGAATTCGCTATTCCCCAAGTCCAGCTGATTAACGATTTTCAGGCGGTGGCCTATGGCATCGAGGCGCTGGGCGCAGATGACCTGCTGACCCTGCAAGCCGGAGTGCCGCTGGAGCACGGCGTGCGCGCGGTGATCGGCGCCGGCACCGGCCTTGGCGAGGGGTTCATGGTTTGGCAGGGCGGCCATTACGAGGCGCTGCCGTCCGAGGGCAGCCACGCCGACTTTGCGCCTGCCGATGCGCGGCAAGCCGAGCTGCTGTACTACCTTGCGGCACGCTTCGGCCATGTTTCCTACGAGCGGCTGGTGTCCGGCCCCGGCCTGGCGAATATTTTCGATTTTTTGCGCGACAGCGAAGAAGGGCGTGCCTCTCCGGAATTGTTGGCGGCGCTAGAGGAGGGCGATCCTTCGGCGGCGATCTCGCGCTTCGCTCTGGCGGGGAACGACCGCCTGGCGACAGAGGCGCTCGACCTGTTCATCCGCATCTACGGCGCTGAGGCGGGCAATCTCGCGCTCAAGGTGCTGGCGCGTGGCGGCGTTTATGTGGCGGGCGGCATCGCGCCGCAGATCGTCGAGATGCTGAAGGACGGGCGTTTCCTGGCGGCGTTTGCCGACAAGGGACGCTATGCGGAACTGCTGGCGACGATCCCGGTTTATGTGGTGCTGAATCCGAATGTCGGGCTGATGGGCGCGGAGCGGGTGGCAGGCAGGCTGTAGGCTCTTAGCCGCCGGTCAACGACATGAAGCGGATGACCTGATCGGGGCTTTCGTTGAAGTTGTGGCGATGCGGCTTGAGTTCGATGGCGGCGCGTATCGCTTGCTCCAGTTCCAGATCCGAAGCACCGGCACGCAGCAGCGGGCGCAGTTGCAGGCTTTCGTTCTGGCCCAGGCACATGAACAGCGTGCCATCGACCGACAGGCGCACGCGGTTGCAGGTGTCGCAGAAGTGCTGCGACATCGGCGTGATGAAGCCGACGGTGAAAGCGCCGTCCGTCGATCTCAGGTAGCGTGCCGGGCCGCCGCCGGCCATGACGCCGTCGATCAGGCCGAAGCGCTGTTGCAGGCGCTCCTTGACGGGTTGCAGGTCGAGATACTGCGCGTTTCTGCCGGTGTCGCCCATCGGCATCGCTTCGATCATGCGCAGGGTGAAATCGTGCTGGATGCAGAATTCCACCATGTCGTCGATTTCGTCGTCGTTGACGCCGGCCATCACCACCATGTTGATCTTGACCGGGGCGAAGCCGGCTTGCTTCGCGGCCATCAGGCCGGCCAGCACCTGGTCGAGGCAGTCGCGCCGCACGATCTGGCTGAAGCGTTCCGGTTGCAGGGAGTCCAGGCTGACATTGAGGCGTGAGACGCCCGCCTGCTTGAGCTCGGCGGCATGCCTGGCGAGTTGGGTGGCGTTGGTGCTGAGCGACAGATCGTTGATGCCATCCAGGGCGTTCAGTTTGGCAACCAGTTGCGGCAGGTTGCGGCGCAACAGCGGTTCGCCGCCGGTCATCCGCACCTTGCTGACGCCCATCCGGGCGAAAGCGCCGACGACGCGCTCGATCTCGTCGAAACTGAGCCATTGGCCGGGCTCCTCGAAATCGTTGAATCCTTCCGGGATGCAATAGGTGCAACGCAGGTCGCAGCGGTCGGTGACGGACAGGCGGAGGTACTCGACGCGTCTGCCGAAGCGATCCTGCAAGGTGGGTTTGTTGCTCATAACAGTTTTCTGGGATTACAAAATGGGTCTATAGCGCTATGCTCATTTATTTCGGGTTACGGTGCAATAGGTGATTGGTAGTAGTCCCTTGGAACTATTTCTGGATATAGGTGAAAACGCGATTCATGGATGCAATAAATAATTCTTTTTTTTCAATGGACTGTCGGCAATGTTCGAGGCTGGCGGAGTTCCTCGACCAAGTCCGGTGCAGCCACCCCGATTATTTTGCCGGGCCGGTGCCGCCTTTTGGCGCGGATGATCCGCGCCTGCTGATCGTCGGACTGGCGCCGGGCATGCATGGCGCCAACCGCACCGGCAGGCCGTTTACCGGCGATTTTGCCGGCATCCTGCTGTATCGGACGTTGCACAAGTATGGCTTCGCCAGCGCGCCGGAGTCGGTGAGCGCCGCGGACGGCCTGCAATTGATCGATTGCCGCATCACCAACGCCGTCAAATGCCTGCCGCCGCAGAACAAGCCGGAGCCGGCTGAAATCCGGCAATGCAACGCCTATCTGGCCAACGAGATTGCAGGTCTTGGCGATGGAATTGCCATCCTGGCGCTGGGCACGATTGCGCATCAGGCCGCGCTGCGCGCACTGGGGCTCAAGCTCAAGGATTTTCCTTTCGGCCATGGCGCCGTGCATGCGCTTCCTGGCGGCCGGAGCCTGTACGACAGCTATCATTGCAGCCGTTATAATACCCAGACCAGGCGACTGACCGTGGAAATGTTCGAGGCCATCTTCGCCAATATTCGCCATAACCTGCCAGAGAGGTAACATGCCTTACGTCAATATCCGCATTGCCGGCACGCTTACGCGCGAGCAAAAACAGAAAATCGCCGAAGAAGTTACCGATACCCTTGAACGCATCGCCAACAAACCCCAATCCTATACCTACATCGCCTTCGACGAGATGCCTTATGAAAACTGGGCGATTGCGGGCGAACTGCTGGATGATCATTGAGTCCGCAAAAGCCATTTAGCCGGGAAGGGCGCAAGGAGTTAGGCAGGCCGGGCTGCTTTGTCTGGCGTGCCTTTGCGGAGAGAACAAGCGGTGGATGTTAAGGAATTTCTAGCCGGCCTGCCCCATCTTCCGGGGGTGTACCGCATGGTCAATGCGGGCGGCGAGGTCATTTACGTCGGCAAGGCACGCGACCTCAAGAAGCGGGTTTCCTCCTACTTTCAGAAGACGACGCTGGCGCCGCGTACCGGCCTGATGGTGTCGCAGATCGACCAGATCGAAACCACGGTGACGCGCACCGAGGCCGAGGCGCTGCTGCTGGAGAACAACCTGATCAAGGCGCTGGCACCGCGCTACAACGTCCTGTTCCGCGACGACAAGTCCTATCCCTATATCATGCTCTCCGGCCATAGTTTCCCGCGCCTGGGGCTTTTTCGCGGTACCCCGGACAAGAAAAACCAGTATTTCGGTCCGTTTCCCAATGCCGGTGCGGTCCGGGAGAGCATACAGTTGCTTCAGAAGGTATTCCGGTTGCGCACCTGCGAGAACAGTGTTTTCAGCAACCGCACCCGGCCATGTTTGCTGTATCAGATCAAGCGTTGCACCGGGCCATGCGTCGGGCTGATCGGCGAGGATGCTTACCGCAGTGATGTGAAAGAAGCGGCCCAGTTTCTGGAGGGCAAGGAACAGCAGGTGCTGGAACGCCTGGAGGCGGCGATGCAATTGGCGGCGGATGAATTGCGCTATGAGGATGCGAAAATATTCCGCGACCAGATCATGGCCTTGCGCACGATTCAGGAGCGGCAGTTTGTCAGCGGCGAGAGCGGGCTGGATGCGGATGTGGTCGCCTGCGTCGCAGAGGACGGTGTGGTCTGCGTCAATCTGGTAATGATCCGGGGCGGCCGCCATCTGGGGGACAAGAGCTTTTTCCCGAAAAATGCCGAGGAATGCGACGCGGCGACCGCGCTGGAGGCGTTTCTGGAGCAGCATTATATCGGTCGTTCGGTGCCGCCCCTGATCATCATCAGCGAAAAGCTCGACGACGTCATGCTGGCGGCTCTCCTGTCAGAACAATCAAAACGTAAGGTCCAGATCAGCGCCAACCCTATCGGTGAGCGTCGGATGTGGCTGAAGATGGCGCTGGAGAATGCCAGAATCGCCATCTCCCAGCGCCTGAGCCAGCAATCCACCCAGGTAGCGCGCCTGCAGGCGTTGCTCCAGGCGCTCGGTTTGCCGGAGGGGACGCGACGCATCGAGTGCTTCGATATCAGTCATACCATGGGCGAGGCGACGGTAGCTTCCTGCGTGGTCTATGACAACCATGCCATGCAGAAGGGCGAGTACCGGCGCTACAATATCACTGGTATTACGCCCGGAGACGATTATGCCGCCATGCGCGACGCGCTTACGCGACGCTACCGCAAAATAGCGGCAGGCGAGGGCTGTGTGCCCGACCTGGTGCTGATCGACGGCGGCAAGGGGCAACTGGCGGTGGCCGAAGAGGTGTTGGCCGAGGTGGGTTTGAACGGTGTCGGACTGATCGGCGTAGCAAAGGGAGCGGCGCGCATAGCGGGTCAGGAACAACTGATTTTTCCAGACCGCGAAAAGGCGTTACAATTACCTAAAGATCATATCGGGCTGCATTTGATCCAGCAAATTCGCGATGAAGCGCATCGGTTTGCCATCACAGGGCACCGGGCGCGGCGCGGCAAGGCGCGCTTGCACTCGTCGCTGGAAGATATCGGCGGCGTGGGTGCGAAGCGGCGGCAGAAGCTGCTGGCCCGTTTTGGCGGTTTCAAGGGTGTGCAGGAGGCCAGCGTCGACGAGCTGGCCAAAGTTGAAGGCATTAGCCAGGCGCTGGCGGAAAAAATTTACCAGGAACTGCATTAGGCAAACATGCCGTTGAATATTCCCAATCTGTTGACCTGGCTGCGAATCCTGCTGATTCCAGTATTTGCGGCCGTGTTTTACCTGCCGGCGGAGTGGCTGCATCCGCAATGGGTCAATCTCACCGCGACCCTGATTTTTGCCGTGGCGGCAGTGACCGACTGGCTCGATGGCTACCTGGCTCGCGTCCTGAACCAGACCTCCGCCTTCGGCGCTTTTCTCGACCCGGTGGCGGACAAGCTGATGGTGGCGGCAGCACTTATTCTGCTGGTGTGGAAGGGAAGGGTCGACGCGCCGATTGCGCTGATCATCGTTGGCCGGGAAATCGCCATTTCCGCATTGCGCGAATGGATGGCCGGGGTCGGTCAAGGCAAGAGCGTGGCGGTTTCGTTTATCGGCAAGCTCAAAACTACCGCACAAATGGTGGCGATTCTGCTGTTGCTGTATCACGATCCGATATTGCAGATCATCGACACCCATTTATGGGGAACCTGGTTGATTTATATTGCTGCGATTTTAACTTTGTGGTCAATGGCTTATTATATCAAGAAGGCCGTGCCGCAGGCGATTGAGAAGGGATAAGCCGTACTCCGTCTTGACATTGCTTCCAAAGTCATTAAAATGGCGGCTCTTAATTGCGGGAATAGCTCAGTTGGTAGAGCACAACCTTGCCAAGGTTGGGGTCGGGAGTTCGAGTCTCCTTTCCCGCTCCAAGGATTCCGAGGGAAAGCATGCGCTTTCCCTTTTTAGTTGAATTCGGCACATGAATGTGCGTGTTTTGTTCTCAATGGCGGGGTAGCAAAGTGGTTATGCAGCGGCCTGCAAAGCCGTCTACGCCGGTTCGATTCCGACCCCCGCCTCCATAATCCTGATGTGGCAGTCCGTAGATTCCAAATTTCCCGGCCCGGATGGTGAAATAGGTAGACACAAGGGACTTAAAATCCCTCGCTGCTAACGCGGCGTGCCGGTTCGATTCCGGCTCCGGGCACCATATAAAACAGTTACATAGGTATATCCAGGGATCATTGGATATACGCCAGCCTACTTGATTTCCCCATCAAAAATTTCCCGGTTTTTCCGTTTGTGTTTTCTGGCTATGCATATTTATGCCGCCCATTTGTGTCCTGCCCCAATTTTTAACAGGGGATATTTACCCGAGCGGTTGGTATCCGGTGGGCAGCAGCCGTATGCGGTATGGTGATCCGACCGGTTTGACTGGCAATAACATGCCCAAAGCCGTCGTTTGTCCTGCCATTGGGTATTGAACTTTCGGTAATTTGCGGGCGTCGACGGAGCGTTGGGATGCCTGATAAAGTGAAAAGGCGATAGCCTCAGTTTGACCTGATATCACTCATCCTCGCACCCGAAACGGGTAACGGTCAGATCAAGATGGATATCGATGTGCTCAACACTACCCTCCCGCGCCAGATCCCCGCGGATCAGCCGCCTTGGCGGAAATCCGGGTAAAGAAGCATGCCGCCGTCGACCGGAACTGTGATGCCGGTAATGTAGCTGGCGAGATCGCTGCACAAGAAGGCAATCGCATGGCCGACCTCGTCAGGCTCGCCGACCCGGCCCATGGGTATTTTCTCGTCGAGATCGGCCAGCCCTTTGGGGTCTTGCCAGACGTTGGCATTGATCGGGGTCTTGATTGCGCCGGGAGCGATTGCGATAACCCTGATGCCCAGAACCGCCACCTCTTGCGCCAATGTCTTGCTGAACATGCTAAGCCCCGCCTTTGCGCTGGTGTAGGCGCTGTACCCGGCCCAGGGGATAAACTCGTGGACGGAGCTTGTATTGATGATGACGCCGCGGCCCTGCTTGCGCATCCGCGCCACGGCCTCGCGGGCACAGTAGTAGGGGCCGAACAGGTCAATCTCGACCACTTGGCGCCAAGCCGCGATGTCGCTGTCGGCGCAAAAAGCGCGGGGGCCGTCCGTGCCGGCATTATTCACGAGAATATCCAGGCCGCCGAGTTCTTGATCCGCCTGTCGAAAGAGTGCATCCACTTCCTCCTTTTCCGAAATATTATCCAGTTGGAAGGTGTATGCCTTTACGCCGAAAGACTTCGCAACAGCCGCTACCTGCTCTGCGGCTTCGGGCTGGTAACGATAAGTAATTGCGATATCGGCGCCTGCCTGGGCAAGGGATTTCGCCGTCGCTGCGCCCAGACCAGAGTCCCCTCCGGTGATAAGAGCCTTGCGGCCTTGAAGCTCGATTGCAATCACGCTGTTCTCCTTTTTCTACTCGGTAACCTGTACTTCATAATCCCGGCCTTCCCATGTTTTCTCGTTCAGCCAGTAGAAGGTGAATTGAACGGTCTCCCCAGCGTTGAGTCCGGCGAGCGGAAGATCGACCATGTAGACGCCAAGCCCCGTATCCCTGGTGTCGCTATCCCGAACGGCTTGCCAGCCGTTGCTACCCCAATGCACGCGGGCCGGTGCCCTGAGCGCAATGGTGAATCGATTGCCCGCCCGTACGCGGCGCGGGCGGTAGCGCGGACCCCAAATGTCATGGGAAATCTCGGGGCGCTTTCCCTGATAGCGGTTCCAGGTGGCCACGGGCCGGTCCACTGGATAACCCAGTGCGCGGCTGTAGCACAGCTTGATAAACTCGCCATGCGCCCAAACCAGCGGCATGGCGGACCCACTCGGTTTGCCCGGCTCCAGATGATGCTCCGGGATGGGACTCCAATCCCATACCTGCTCCGGCAGGAGGCCTGCGGAGCCGGCCATGGCAGCCATGGATTTGAGATAGGGCAGGGGGTCTTCCCCCGCGAGCAGCGCGTAGTGGCCGCGCTCTCCCGTCAGGAGCGGCCAGCCGCGCCCGCGACCGGTGCCATCGAAGGCGCTTCCGTCATTGTGTTCGCCGTAGCCATCCCCGTTGTACCGGTGCCAGACCGGGCCGCTGGGAGTATTCGTCTTAAGCAATTGGTCGACAACTTTCAGGCTGTCGAGAATGAAGGGGTCGTCCGGTCGGCGCAGTCCATAGCGTACCAGTTGCAGAAAGTCTGTCCCGATCTGTTCATCGGCGGGCAAATCCGGGTCGATGGCGCGGTTCTTGATCAAGATGTGCTCCGCCTGGGCGCCATCATGCACCAGTGCATCCGCCGGCGCGGTGCGGATGTAATATCCCGTCACCCCGAGGCGTTGTGCCAGAGGCGTGTCCTTCGCAACCGTCCAATCATCGAGCCGGGCGTTCCAACTGTCCGCGAGCAGGAGAGCAAATTGTCGCGTCTCCCCGTCGAGAAAGGTGCTGCCCTCGACCAGCGCCGCAATGGTGATGGCGAGCGTGAACGTGTTGACACCGGGGTCCTCCTCCCACCGGTCCTGACCCGTGGTGGGGCCCTCGCGGGCGATGAAGGAGAGCGCACGCCGAACCATGTCTGTGACCGGGATGCCATCCAGGGCGCCCCGTTCGCGCAGAGCGGAAGCCAGCAGGACAGGGAAGGCGGCCTCGTCCAGTTGAATGCCTTGCCAGAACGCGGCACCTCCAAGCCACTGGTTCTGGAGCCAGTGACCGTCTTCCTGTTGCGTGGCGATCAGGTAACGCAGCACGTCGCGGGCATCCTCGAACGCCCCCATGGCCACCAGTGCGCCCGCAGTTTCCACCAGATCGCGACACCATACCAGGTGATAGCCGCCACGGCTCTGGCTGCTTTCCCCCCAAGGCACGGCGAGGCTTGCCACCGCGGCACCGGAATAAGTCCGATCCTGGTGAACCTTGAGCACCATGCCGGAAAGCGCAAGCATTTCGCGAAGATGGCCTGGCAAATCGGGAAACCGGCATTCCCCAAACCAGGACTCCCAGACCCGGCATTGGGTGTCCCAGACCGTCGAAAAATCCTCCATGAGGCTTGCCACGGCAAGCGTCGCCGCCGCCTCCTGGCTCGTCCCGAGACCGAGGGCGAGGGTGGCCTGATTCGGCAGTTCGCCCATCAGGGAGACGATACCCGGCCCCGCGCTGTCGTACTGCCACGTCATGCGCCCGTGCCGGTCGAAGTCCTGCCACCCGTCGCTCGCTTCGAGGCAGCCGACGGAGCAACGCCGCCAGGCGTTGGAACCGTCTTTTCCCGCCGCCACCAGTGCCAGCCCGAAGGGCCCTTGCTCCGCCAGCAGTACAGTACGGCCGTTGTGCCTGCCGACAGAGGCCTGGTTATTTTCCGCATCCCCTCCCAGTCGGGCCGCCAGAAGTGCATATGGCCGCAGGCCCTCATCCCCCTCCAGCCGATAGCGCAGCAGAAGCGTATCGCGCCGTTGCGAAGGGCAGATTTGCAGCGTGAAGGTAAAGCGCGGGTGCCGATGAACGATCGTGACGGCGGGTACGCCGGGTTTGGGCAAGCTTACTTCGTAGTCGCCAAGGCGGCGCAGCTCGACCCAGAATCCTTGGTCATCCGCGATGATAAAGCCCAGATCTCTGATTTGGGGGATGTCGATGCGCGGGTAGTAAACTTCCGTGACGATGCCCTCGGCGACAGTAAACCAGAGTCGTGACGATCCGAGGCTGGTGCCTACCATATCTTTGCCGGCGTGGGCCCAGGTGGGGTGCGAAGAGGCTGCCTGTGGTGCTTTCATCGAGGCTTTCTTGTTGATTGTTATGCTAAACAGACCAGGGTTCGGCCGAATGGTTCATAAATCCGCGCGACATCCGTAAAGGTCATCAACTCAAGAGCGAAATACGCCGTAGCGGTCATGCTCGAAGTGGTGAAGCTTGGCCACCGCTATTGTCGACCAATGCCGCCCGGCCAGTCGGTACACGGCCACCCCCAGCAATGCGCCCAGCAGTGGGCCCAACCAGTACACCCACCAGGCATGCCAGTTGCCGGAGATTATGGCCGGCCCAAAGCTGCGTGCCGGGTTGGTGCTGGTGCCGGAGACATTCGCCTCGACGAAAACCATGGCCGCATACAGGAAGGGGAAAAGCGCCGGCGTAAAGCTCCGCAAGCGCCGGTGCTGAAGGAAGAAGAGCAGTCCAAAGATGAGCGCGAAAGTGGCCGCCGTCTCCCCCAGCAATGCCCAACCGGTGCCGTAAGCTGCACCAGGCAGCGTTGCGCCGAAGGCTATGCTGCGCCCCATTGCCCCCCACGCCAGTAGCGGTACTGCTCCTGCTACCGCACCGGTGAGCTGCGCGAACACGTAAACCAGGACATGACGGGCCCTCAGCTTGCCCATCAGCCAGAATGCCAGGGTGACGACCGGGTTGATATGCGCCCCGCTCTCTTTGCCGAGCGGCGAGAGCGCAATCAGGGCGCCGGTCGTGCCAAAAAGAAAGCCGGTGATCAACCGCCGCCAGCCCGCGCTCGGGAGGAGTCGAACCACGGGGCTGCCTTGGCCGAAGTCAAGGATCACGATCGACAGCCCCACCGCAACGAGTAGCGCCGTGCCGATCAACTCTGCGCCGAACAGCATCCAGGGGAAAGGTCGATCACGTGTATCCATTTGCAAGGTGCTGTCCCGTAGGCTATATGCTGATGTGCGCCGCGATCGCGACAGAATCGGAAGTCGCCGGCGGCCCCGCGAAAAACCAGGCGAGCGGATTTTTTCCTGTGTGAAAGTTGGTTTTTGCTCTCGCTATGGTACAAGTAATTTTAGTCGGTGTCTGAGCGGCGCGGTTTCCAGTCACCGTCTCGTCTGCGCGCCTACGACCCAGTCAACGCGGCCCGACCGGGATTGAAACGGTATCTGGCGTTCTACAGCAGCGCCAGAGCGCACAAAGCGCTTGACGACAAAACGCCGGATGGGTTCTACTTCGAAAATCTGCCTGTGCTACCCAAGGCGGCGTAGCAAATTCGCAGGGCTCCTCTTTTGAAATGGAAACAACTGTCCAATCAAGGGGGCTGCTTTTAATGGCACTATCGGCGCATTGCCCGATCCCAACCCTTAAGGAGTTATCCATGACGTTTCCGTCGCGCGCGCTCTGCGCGTTGTTGCTTGTCGCCCTGTGCGATGCGAATATTCAGGCCGAGTCCATGCCGGCCATCCCCGATGCACCCAATGTGGATGCCCGCAGTTACGTGCTGATAGACCCTGCGTCCGGCCAGACACTGGCCGCGCGCAGTTCCGATCAGCCGGTGCCCCCGGCCAGTCTCACCAAACTGATGACGGTCTATCTGACCTTCCAGTCCCTGGCGCGCGGCAGTATCAAGCTCGACCAGTCGGCCCGGGTCAGTGTCGCAGCGTGGAAGGCGGGTGGTTCGACCATGTTCCTTCAGCCCAATCTGCCGGTGACGGTGGAGCAAATGATCCGGGGCATGGTGATCGTTTCCGGCAACGATGCGGCGGTGACGTTGGCCGAAACCATTGCCGGTAACACCGATAGTTTCGTGCAAATGATGAACGTCACGGCACGCCAACTGGGCATGACCCGAAGCCACTTCGACAATGTTGACGGGCTGCCCACGCCTACCCATATGGTCAGCGCACGGGACATCGGCGTGCTGACCGAGGACATTATTCGCAGTTACCCCCAGTACCTGCACTATTTCGGCGAGCAGACCTTCACTTACAACCATGTTACCCAGCGCAACTGGAACCCGCTGGTATTCAGCGATTCGTCGGTGACCGGGATGAAAACCGGCCACACCGACGAGGCGGGCTACTGCCTCGATGCCACGGCGGTGCGCAACGGCCATCGGCTGGTCGCGGTGGTGCTCGGTTCCCCTACGCGCAATGCCAGCGCCAAGGCTGCCGAGGCTCTGCTGGATTATGGCTATCGCTTTTTCGAAACGCGGCGCGCGTATAATGCCGGCCAGGTGATCGGCACGGTTCGGGACAACTGGGCAAATCCCGCCCAGGTGGCGCTCGGGTCCGCCAGCGATATTTGGGTAACCTTGCCCATCGGGAGCTATGCCGAACTCAAGCCGAGCCTGAGCCTCCCGGCGCAACTATCCCTGCCGCTGGCGCGCGGACAAACCGTCGGTGAGCTGATCTTGAGCGAGGGCAAGCGGGAAGTCGTCCGTGTGCCCTTGGTGGCGATGAAGCCGGCAGAGAAAGCTGGCTGGTTGGGCCACTGGTGGAATGTCGTCCAGGCGAAAATCTGACAAACCTTCTTAAAAGTTACTGCATGGCCCTGATCCGGGGGCGGGCGGCGCTTGGAGTCCTTATGTACGGTCGGATTCCGGTTGGCATGGCTTGGAGCGGTTGACACCGAAATTGGAGCGTCGTACCGTGGCGGGCTTATTTCTCGGAAAACTTCTATGCAAACCCTGGATTTTCAGCTTAAAGGCGAATACATCGAACTATGCAACCTGCTCAAGGCTGCCGGCGTAGCGGACAGCGGCGGCCGTGGAAAAATACTGGTTGCCGAAGGTAAGGTCAAGGTTGATGGCCTGCCAGAGAGCCGCAAAACGGCCAAAATCCGTGTCGGACAGGTGGTCGAGTGCCTTGGGGTGCGGATTGCAGTGGCAGGGTTGTAGTCAGGGTTGCGGGAACTTCAATCATGCCGAATCCGTTTTCAGTACGCTGGACCGCCAAGGGCAATAATCTGTGCCTTGGCCAGTGGGAAATTCATTATCGCGGCCACCCGCTTGAGCTCGATGCCGAGCGGCGCGACAAGGATATGGGAACCTTCGGCATATTCAGTTACATTTACCCGGATGATGAAGACTTTGCAGAGGGGCTGCCGGAAGATGGCTGGATTCTTGAAAACGCCGGATGGTTGGCCGAACTGTTTGCTGCGAATGGGGTTCCCGGTGACGAAGCGCACATGCGCTGGTTCTATCAGGCGATAAATCCGCATGACTGGCGGTGCGGCAGTTGCGGGGGGTGTCTCTGATGGCGACAGGATTCACGCCAACACCGCCGGATGTCGTTTTCCGGCTTTAGGCCGCGTGTCCCTTGGCGACAGCTTTTTCCAAAGTATCCGAGGCTTGGTCGAATACGTGAAAAGCCGCATCCAGGGCTTTAGTGGCTGCGCTGAAATAATGTTCGGCATCGATCGTCGGTCGAGCAACATTGATCAGCTTCTCATCCAGTAAGGTGAGAAACTCGTGGATGGCCTTATTGGCTGTCTCCCATGCGAGGCCAATCGATGCGGTCTTTTCCTGGGCGGCGCCGGCGCTGATCAGATCGGCGCTTACCCACCCCATGGTCTCGCTGATTTGTTCCTCAAGGAAACGCAGCTTGATTCTGGCGACACTGGAACAGCGGCCTTGCGCCGCTACGCCGGCACCTAATCCCCGCGCCTGCCCCAGCCCCTCGGCGACGGATGGTATGTCGCTCCACAGGGCGTTTACCAGCGCTGCATCGGCGGTACATGTGCTGACAATCTGGCTGCGCTCCGCCACATCGCCCAGTGAATAAAGAACCGCGCGGATAAGTTCGCTGTGGCGGCGAAAACTGTCCTCTGTCGATAGCGTCAAAACCTCGCCACGCAATGCCTGCCAAACGTCCCGTATGCTGTCCCAGCGTTGTACGGTCAATAGTCCTTTATCGCGCAGGGCATCCAGCTTTGCCATACTGCTCTCTATTTCGGTCTGTTTTTTCTCAAGCCGGGGTTTGAATGAATTATCCCCATTCAGAAAAGCATTCACCATGCCACGGTGCTGCTGCAAATCGAGCAGCAACTTCATGACCATGCGGTTGACACGGATGCCCTCCAGCCGAAGCGACTGGCACTTCTTCCGGTCTTTTCCGTTAAGGTAATAAGCGAGGCCGACGGCTATGGCGGCCAGAGCCAGAAAAATCATCCATTCCAGGCTGTCCATTAAACGCTGTTTCCTTTCATTGTCATCCCCGGAAGTTAGCCAGCGACGTACGCATTCCGCTTGCCAAATAGGCGAGGTGCGCCGCCATTTCCGCGGTTTCCGCAGCGGCGTGACTGTTGATCTGGGCGCTGTCGGCAATTTGCTCAACGTGCCGTGCAATTTCAGTGCTGCTCGAACTCTGCTGTTGGGTGGCGGAGGCAATCTGGTGCACTCTGTCCAGAGCGGCTATTGCCTGCATGTCGATTTCCGATAGCACTTCCCGGACGCCGTTGGCGTGCGTCACGCTTTCCTGCGCCTTGCCGCCAGCCTTGGCCATGTGTACAACAGCTTGCTGTACCTCGGTCTGGATAGCGGCAACAGTGCTGGTAATCTCATCGGCGGAGGTGCGTGCCCGCTGCGCCAGTTTTCTCACCTCGTCCGCCACCACGGCGAACCCTCGTCCCGATTCGCCGGCACGGGCCGCCTCAATGGCGGCGTTCAGCGCGAGCAGATTGGTCTGGTCGGAAATATCCCTGATCAGTCCGGTAGCCTGGTTGACCTCGGAAGAGCGTTGCGCCAAATGATCCATCAATTGTGAAACCTCATTCACGGCATGGGCAAGGGACTGAATTTCTCCGGAAGAGCTTGAGATGGCGCGACGGCCTTCTGCGGCCAGCTCGCTGACCATATGCGAGGTTTGTTCTGCTTCCTTGCTCTGGGATGCCACCTCGGTAATGCTGACGGTCATTTGTTCCACCGCTGCCGCGGTATGGGACGCCGAATCGCCCTGCTGGTTTGCGGCATCAGCCACCAAGCCGGCGTTTTTGTTTAGTTCTACCGTTGCGTGAGCCACTTCGGTAGATGCGGCGCGGATTTCGGCGACAATGCGCCCGACCTCTCGTGTCACGTCGTTGAATCGCCTGGCTAACTGCCCCCCTTCGGGAGTGGCCGCCGGCACCATGCGGACACCGAAATCGCCCTTTTCAAGGCGGGAATTGGCCTCTTGCAACTCGCGGAATATGCCGGTCAGCGTAAGGAATAATGAGGCCAGCAGATACCAGGATAAAAGCGTCAGGCCGCCGAATATCAAAGCCATCTGGGTCGTTATCGCCTGGCTGGTGGCGACGCTGAAAATAAGGGCGCCTAACGATGATGATGCCAGCCCCGCCGCCAGGATGATTTTCCAGGTAAGAGGAAGGCGACTCAGCCAGACGGTTGCAGGTAGCGCCCCATAATGCGCACGATTCGACATGGAACTTTCTTCATTAAAAAAATGCAGTTGATGAAAACAAGTCTTTTAAATGAATGTTGCTCAACATCATGACATGGAAAGGAAAAACAGTAAAGGAGGGGTGCCAGTCTGCGAGATTCGGCTTAGGCCGGATGCGGTGCTGCCTTGCCTGCCGCACTTCCGGCAGTATGCCGCTCAATAAAACTGTCGAGAAAGCGACGCAGAAATCCTTCTGTCTGGGCGCTGTGAAAGCGGTCGATTCCCTGCCCGTGGCTGTAGGCAATGACTGTCGGGAAACCCTTTGCCTGATGCCGTCCGGCGATTCTCATGTTTTCGTCGGCATCGACATTGGCCAGCACAAATTTCCCGTCATACTCCCTGACTAGTTTTTCCAGCATCGGCGTCAGTACCCGGCACGGGCCGCACCATTCGGCGCTGATATCCAGCAACACCGGAACATCGTGGGAGCGCGCAACCACCCGTTCCTCGAAGTTGGCTTCTTCTACATCGTATGAGAGATCCATGTATTGAACAATCCGGGTTTAAAAAATTAAGCGGCAGTTTTAAGAAAGGTCTTAATGCATTGTCCTGGCGGGTGATGGCTGCAGATTGTATTCTTTCATCAATGCGCGAATCCGGTCGGCTATCTCCTGAGGCGGGGTAGCGTAGGAAAATTTGGCCAGAAAGTGGCCGTCCGATCCCAGCAGATACATGCCTGCCGAGTGATCCACCGAATATTTGTCCTTTTCCGCGCCGGGCTCCCAATGCTTCTCATAGCGCACCCTGAAGTGATCGGCCACACGGCGAATCAGATCAGGGGAACCGGTGAGGCCGATGATGCGCGGGTTGAAGAACGCGGTGTATTTGCGCAGTACATCCGGAGTATCGCGCTCCGGGTCTACAGTCACGAAAATGGGTTGCAGCAGATCAGCTTGCTTGCCCAGTTTCTCCATGACCAGTGACATTTCCGCCAATGTGGTCGGACAGATATCGGGGCAAAAAGTATAACCAAAAGTGATGATCTGAAAGTGGCCCGGAAAATCCTGATCGGTAACCGCTCGTCCGCGGGTATCCATCAGCAGGTAACGGGTGTCGATTGCGGATTCCGCTTGCGCCTCCACGGCGGGGGGGTCTGCCCAAGCGAAACCCGCAAAAATCAGGGCTGCGGAAAGGATGGCAAGGCATAGTCTTTTCATCGGGCTATCGTTTCGCTGTTAGTGGCGGGAAGAACCGCCATCAAACGCCGGGTTGCCTCATTCACTTGGCCATTGAGAGTGGGGCCGTCCGGGCAAGCGGCATGCTCCTGCCGGGATTGGGCCAGGAAGGACTCGTTGGTGGTTTCCTCGAAAGCGGCGCCATACTGCCGCGCTCTGGGCGCATGCAGAATGATTGCCTTCTTGATCAAGGCGGCGGTGTCCGCATAACCACAGGCAAGAGCTTGGCCGTTGAGTCGTCCCAAATCGCGAACCTCCGCCAAGCCGATATCAGTGGCAGCGTTGGCAGTCTGTATGACGGGCACCGAGCCCAGGAAGCAAAGCAGCAGGGCAAGACGTTTCATTCATTTCTCCGTTGAATAGGGTGGTCGTAGCAAAAATGAATTATAGCAGTCTTGATGAAGCTGGAAATCCGAATCTTTCCTCCATCGCATTGTGTGCCAGATTTACAGGGTGCCGGTTGCTCTTGCTAAAGTTCCGTTACCGTCTACATTTAGGAGGGTAGGCGAATCACGTCAGGCAGACTCTGCTGAAAATTGTTCGTTGCCGGGCCAGGCCAGGATGAAATTGCAGGCATCCGTTGTTGTAACCTGATTCAGGAGATAGGCTATGAAAATGATGTTGACCGTATCGATTATGCTCGCCGCAATGGCGACGAATGTGCTCGCGGAATCCGCACGGGAATATGCTCCAGGGCAGGTTAAGAAGAAGCATGTGGCCGAATCGGCCCGTGAATTTGCGCCCGGTCAATTAAAGAAGAGAGTGTCTGGCGCTTCCGTAACACCGCAATCCGCTCCGCAGCCGATATTTTCAATGCCTCTGGCGCCCATCCCGGCCCCCACTCAGTAACAGGCATGCCCGGCGCAGCGATGGACTCCGCAATCGGCTCAGGCGACGCAACAGCCTGTTGCTTAGCAAGGTCGGGCTGTCAACCGATGATCCGCTGTGTCCGGGGAAAAGAAGGGCAGGGGGAGGGATAGAGGCAAAGATCGGGACTGAGTGGGTCGAACGGCTGACGTGACTGCGGGAGGCGGACTGGAATGTTTCCCCGCTTGCGCGGTATTGGAAATAGAACAAAAGTATTCGGGTGAAGATTTGTATGGGCTCCGCTCCACATACCTTGCTTCTGGGTTTTCTGACGGTCGTGCTGTTGGGCTGCGCAGGCCCCGGCCCGCGCTACCAGACCGCTTACCGTTATGAGCCGCCCACGGACGCGGCGGGTCGCGCTTGCCTGGAGAAATCCGGGCAGAAGCAGGCGGAATGCCAGCAGCGCTGCACGGCGGATTACCAGGCTTGCCTGAAGCTTATCGGGCCGCAGGCAGAAGAGCGTTATGCCGAGGCTCTCAAGCGCTACGAAACCGGGATGAATCGTTACCGCTGGGAGCTGGACCGTTACCAGCTATATCTGTCCATGGGCTGGGGACGGTATCCCTGGTATGGTTCCGGGTTTTACTACCCTTGGCCGGATCCGTTTTATTTCCCTCCGCCAGTGCCTCCCGCCAAGCCAAGCCGGGATCAGGAGTTCGGCCGGTTGCGGCAGGAAAAGTGCGAGGTGGATTGCGGCTGTCAGGCTGTCTACGATGCGGGTTTCCTCTCCTGCGGCGGCAAGCGAATCCCGGAGGTAAAGTGCATCGCGAATTGTCCGCAGGGCAAATAGAAATACCTACTTCTCGGGCGCAGCGGGTGACGTAAAAAATCGCGAGCTCATTTCCTCAAGCCCCAGCGTTTCAAGCAGTTCATTCAGGCGTTCGGCGGGGCGCTTGCGTGGCAGATTCTTGTCGCTGGCGATAATCAGCTCGTTTTTCATCGAATGTTCCCAGCCCACCAGTTCGGTCACGCTGACCTTGTAGCCATGTGCTTCGAGCTGCAGGCAGCGCAGCACATTGGTGGCCTGGCTGCCGAATTCGCGGGTGTGCAGCGGATGCCGCCAAAGCTCGACCAAGGCGCCCTTGGTCAGCGCTTTCCCCTTGTTCTTGTTCAGCACGGCAGCCACTTCCGCTTGGCAGCAAGGCACCAGCACGATGAACTTCGCCCGCTTTTTCAAGGCAAAACGAATCGCATCGTCGGTGGCCGTGTTGCAGGCGTGGAGCGCGGTAACGATATCGATTTTCTCGGGCAAGCGGTCGGAGTCAATCGATTCGGCCACCGACAGATTCAGGAACGACATGCCGGGGAACCCCAGTTTCTTTGCCAGTTCCTGGGATTTTGTGACCAGCTCGTCCCGCGTTTCGATGCTGTAAATATGGGATTTGTTGCCCAGCGCCTTGAAAAACAGGTCGTAAAGAATGAACCCCAGATAGGATTTTCCCGCGCCGTGGTCGACCAGTTGAATGTCGGGGTGGTCTTGCTGGATTTCCTTCAGCAGCGGCTCGATGAATTGATAGAGGTGAAAAATCTGCTTGAGCTTGCGCCGGCTGTCCTGGTTCATCTTGCCGTCGCGCGTCAGGATATGCAGCTCTTTCAGCAGCTCGATCGATTGGCCTGGCCTTATTTCGTGCATGGGGTTCCTTGGGTTTCAGTGTGGCATGTGCGGCACGATACGTGACGCCGGTGCAGGGTGCAAATGGTAGCGGTCTTAACCGTCTTTGGCCAGTGCGCTTAACACGGCCTTCAGCAGTTGCCAGCAACGTTCCACCGATGCGATCTCGACGCTTTCTCCGGGCGCATGGGCGCCGCGAATATCCGGGCCGAAGGAGATCATGTCCAGATGCGGATGGCTGGCGGCGAGCAGGCCGCATTCCAGTCCGGCGTGAATCACCTGCAAACTCGCAGGCTGGCCGAATTGCGCTGTGTACACCCGCTGGCACAAAGCGAGCAGACCGGATGACGGGTTCGGCGTCCAGCCCGGATAAGCGCCGTCCTTCCAGGCGCGCAAGTCAGATGACGCGGCATGCGCGACCAGCTCGTTGGCCAGCGCATCGGCGCGTGCGTCATGCAGCGAGCGCACCTTGAAGGTGGCGCGGAATGCGCCCTGTTCAAGCGCAACCACACCGAGGTTATCCGAGGTGTCGGTCACGCCGGGGAATTCGTCGCTGTTGCGCGCCACACCGTTGGCGGCGCTGTCGAGGAAGCCGAGCAGGCGATCCCGCTCTGCGTGAGAAACGGCTTTGCCGTGCGGCGCGTCGCAAGGCTTGCACGCCAGTGCCACCCCCGCATCCGCCTGCGCGAACCGTTCCCGCCATGCCGCATGCTTCCGTTGCACCCACGCTTCCAGTTGCGCCGCATCTTCAGCAGGCAGCGCGAACACTGCAACCGCCTCGCGTGGAATGGCGTTGCGCGCCGTGCCGCCCTGCATGGCGATCAGGCGCAGGTCGAGACGGGAAGCCAGCTCGCGCAGCGCTTCCGCCAGCAGCTTGATCGCGTTGCCGCGCCCGAGATGGATATCGATGCCGGAGTGGCCGCCGCGCAGCCCGGCCACTTCCAGTCGTCGGATCACATAGCCCGGCGGCAGGGCTTCCATCTGGCAATCGTGGCGCACCTCCACATCCACGCCGCCCGCGCAGCCCAGATAGAAATGCCCCCACTCCTCGGTGTCGAGGTTGATCAGCGTCTTGCCCTGCAAGGTGCCGGGGGCCAGCCCGCGCGCGCCGTCCATGCCGGATTCCTCGTTGACGGTGAGCAGCAC
>Ga0307376_10000309_pt1:0-25000 | contig 63790 bp, 68 predicted proteins | sample TR2MG_FD_202536 | JGI IMG/M metagenome (GOLD analysis project Ga0307376, IMG submission 202536) | Soil microbial communities from Risofladan, Vaasa, Finland - TR-2 | ecosystem: Environmental > Terrestrial > Soil > Coastal area > Acid sulfate soil | place: Finland: Risofladan, Vaasa...
TAGATATAAACAAATCACACATCTAATTATACCTAAAAAAAAAATTATAACATAATAAATTGGATTAACTTAGTAATTTGATATATACTGCTCCGGTTTACTCCATAAACCGGAATATTTTTTTGTTTCGCTAGGTTTTGAAGTTTTTGGTTTTGTTGTAAATGTTTTTTTAGACCAATAATTAAACTGGCGTTTTTAATCTCTTTTGTTAACGTGATATTAACATTTAATTTTGAAATTATTTCTTTAATTAAATTATATGAAAGTGAATATGAATAAACAATTAATTTTTTTTGTTTAATATGAGTTGTAGATAAATTAACTTGGTTATTTATAAACGCCCAGCTTTTTTGGGAAACAAAAGTAGGATTTTGAAGCGTATTTAAATTATTAAAAAGTGGGTTTGTTTGTAAAGTTTTATATTTTATAAATGTTTTTTCATTTTGCACAAACTTTCGTGTTTGATTAATAGCAAAATTACCTCTTAATAATAAATCTATAGATTCTTGTACATTTTCATGAATTGTCCAACAATTTTGATCATTAATTTCAATAGCAATTTGAAAAGCAGGATATCCTTTGCGCTCTAAAATACTTTTTTGAGTTTTACGACGTTTTGCTTCCTCATCACTTAAAGTAACATATTGAATTCCGCCAATTAAATCAGCTAAAGGTGGGTTTTTAATTAGATTTTCAAGACAATTACCATGAGTTGTACCAACAAGTTGGACACCTTTTTCGGCAATTGTACGAGCAGCTAAAGCTTCTAGCTCAGTCCCAATCTCATCAATAATAATAACTTGAGGCATATGATTTTCAACCGCTTCAATCATCACTTGATGTTGAAGGTTAGTCTGAGAAACTTGCATTCGACGAGCTCTTCCAATTCCTGAATGAGGAATATCACTATCACCAGCAATTTCATTAGAGGTATCAACAATAATCACCCGTTTTTCCATCTCATCAGAGAGTACTCGTGCAATTTCACGAATAATTGTTGTTTTTCCTACACCAGGTTTCCCCAAAATTAAAATAGATTGACCCGATTCTAGTAAATCACGGGCTAAAGAAATTGTCCCAAAAATTGCCCTACCGATACGGCAAGTTAATCCAGTAATTAGAAATTGACGATTACGAATACAGCTAATTCGGTGTAAAGTTCGTTCAATACCAGCCCGATTTTCATTACTAAATTTACTTATTCGTTTAGTTGTATATTCTAAATCTTGCCATGAAATAATTTTTTGTGATAAATATTCGGGACCAGTACTGAATCTTGCTTCAGGACGGCGACCTAAATCCATAACAATTTCAATAATTTTATCTTTATAAAGATGATTACTGACGTGATCCTTAATAAAAGACGGAAGAGTTTCAAGTAATTTATCTAAATCTTCATCTACAGTCATAGACTAGAAATTCGGTGTTAATTTTTAATTTTCATTATACTTAAGGTTAGGAAAAGTTATCATAATTGATTTTTGATGGATTTAATAAATTAAAAAAATTTAATTTCATCATTAATTATTTAAATTAATGATGAAAAATGTTATATGTTACTGCTAATAAATGAGTTTACCAGAAACCTAATGATACTGCTTTATCAATTGGTAAACAAGCACCAATACCAAACCAAACGGCAAAGAAAAATCCAGTAATAAATACTAAACTAGCAATTGGACGACGGAATGGGTTTTGGAATTTATTTACATTTTCAATAAATGGTACTGTAATTAAGCCTGCAGGTACGGCAGCCATAGCTAATACACCTAATAATTTATTCGGTAAAACACGTAATAAATTGAATGTTGGGAAGAAATACCATTCTGGTAAAATTTCTAATGGTGTATTGAATGGATCAGCTGGTTCACCTAATTGAGTTGGAGCCATTACAGCTAAACCAATACAACAAGCAAATGTACCTAAAATACATACAGGGAAAACATATAATAAATCATTAGGCCATGCTGGTTCGCCGTAATAATTGTGACCCATACCTTTAGCTAATTTTGCGCGTAATTTCGGATCCGATAAATCTGGTTTTTTGATTACTGACATAACTATTCCTTATTAAAATATTAATATTGATCTTAATTTCTTAATTTTGAAATTAAAGTGGTCCTGAGATACCTTGTTTTCTAATCATTAAGAAATGTGTTAACATTAACACAGCTGCTGCTAATGGTAATACAAATGTATGTGCACTATAGAAACGTGTTAAAGTACTTTGACCTACACTTTCACCACCACGTAAAACTAATACTAATGGTTCACCGATGATTGGTACTGCTGCAGGAACTCCTGTTACAATTTTACATGCCCAGAAACCTACTTGATCCCAAGGTAAAGAATAACCTGTTACACCAAATGAAACAGTAACAACAGCTAAAATTACACCAGTTACCCATGTTAATTCACGTGGTTTTTTGAAACCACCTGTTAAGTATACACGGAAAACGTGTAAAACCATCATCATAACCATCATACTAGCTGACCAACGGTGTACTGAACGGATTAACCAACCAAAGTTAACACTTGTCATAATGTACTCTACAGATGCAAACGCATCAACTACACTAGGGCGGTAGTAGAAAGTCATAGCAAAACCTGTAGCAACTTGAACTAAGAAACATGTAAATACAATACCACCAAAACAGTAGAAAATGTTAACGTGAGGTGGAACATATTTACTTGAAATATCATCCGCAATCGCTTGTACTTCTAATCTTTCTTCAAACCAATCGTATACTTTACCCATAAGAAATTATTATAAAGAATAAAACACGGTTAAGCACGATGTTAAAAATAAATAATAAATAAAAGGCGAGAGTGGGATTCGAACCCACGGAATCCGTAAAGATTCATCTGATTTCAAATCAGACGCAATCGACCAACTCTGCCATCTCGCCAAAAGATTAGTTCTAGAACTAATCTTGGATATAAATTAACTTTCGTAAGTAGTTGTTCCACTAAATTTAATTGACGCCGGATTTGGATTTTTACCAATTGAGAAATCACGACTATTTACAGATGTTCTACCTGGATTTACTTTCTCCGGAAAAACACCATCTTTAGGATGTAAATACTGAACTTCACCACTTGGGAAAATTCGATAAATTTTATAGTCGTTAATTTTAAAAGTTTTTAACTGTGTACCTAAGGCTAAACACTGTTCTTTGCGTGCTAAATACAATAAGTTTTCACCATTGCGCATAATAGCAGCGCCGCCTGTTGGCATTTCAAAAATTTGTTCTTTTTTACTAGTCCAAGTAATAGCATATTTTTCTTCAACTTCCGCTGCCCGTAACCAGCCACCAGTACTTCCGCCAAATGTTGGAAATGGTGTTTGTAAATTTAATGTCATAAGTAAAACCTTATTAATATTTAACGTTCAATATAACATTTTAATAAAAAAATGATTTTTTTTACGTTAATTTATAAATTTTCTAGCGGAGAATGGATTTGAACCATTGACCTTCGGGTTATGAGCCCAACGAGCTACCAGACTGCTCTACTCCGCGAGTTTAATACTTATACTACTATTATAATTGTAGCTAATTAAAAATACCAACACACTAGTTATAAAAAAATCTAATATTATTCTAAGAACATTTATCAATAAATATTAAAAAAATGTTAATACATATATTAATATTTATTGATAGATGTTTAAAAGTTTAAAATACTTTGTAGTTAATTACTAGATGGATTTCCATCGTTAATACTATCTGTTAATGATTTTAAAATTAATTTAATTGAACGTACAGCGTCATCATTACCTGGGATAGGAATATCTACTAAATCTGGATCACAATTTGTATCTAAAATTGAAATAATCGGGATACCTAATTTACGACATTCACGTACAGCAGTCATTTCACGTTTTTGATCTACAATAATTGCTACATCAGGTAATCTTGGCATTTCTTTAATACCATTTAAATGTTTACGCAATTTTTCTAACTCTTTACGGCGTAAAGATGCTTCTTTCTTTGGTAATAAATTAAAGACTTGATCAGCTTCTTCTTTTTCAAGAATTGTTAAACGCTCAATACGACTTTTTAAGGTAACCCAATTTGTTAACATACCACCTAACCAACGGTGATTTACATAATATGAATTACAACGTTTTGCTTCTTGAGCAATTAAACTACTAGCTTGACGTTTTGTTCCAATAAATAAAAAGATTTTATCTTTTGCTGCTTCAGATTTAACGTATGAATTAGCTTCTTTTAATAATTGTGCTGATTGAACTAAATCTAAGATATGGATATTATTTCGTTCTGTATAAATATACGGGAACATTTTTGGATTCCAACGGTAAGCTTTATGTCCAAAATGAACACCCGCGTCTAATAATTGGGCTAAAGTAATATCAGCCATAAAGTTGTTAACTCCTTAAAATTATAATAAGTGAATAGATAACATTAACATTACCAAAATATAAATCAAAGCGTCTAGTTTTTATTTTTAAACTTTTTCAAATACCGGTAACTGAGTTGAAACCTTTGAAGATGTTAGTGTATTTTTACCAAAACAATTTTGATAATTTTGTGAACCTGTTCCAGCAGGGATTAAATGACCAATAATAATATTTTCTTTTAACCCTCTTAACCAATCAACACGGCCTTCAATAGCAGCTTTTGTTAAAACCCGAGTTGTTTCTTGGAAACTTGCTGCTGAAATAAAACTTGGATTATTTAATGCCGCTTTAGTAATACCTAATAATAAAGGCACATAAAAAGCTGTTTGTTTATTATTTTGATAAACAATATCATTAATGTATTGAATATGGTATAAATCAATAACTTCGCGTGGTAATAATGGTGTATCACCTTCATGTGTAATTAAAACTTTTGTAGTCATTTGTTTAATAATTACTTCTAAATGTTTATCAGCAATTGATACTCCTTGTGAATCATAAACTGATTGAACTGAATTTAAAATTAATGATTGAACTTTTTTAAAACTACGATAACTTGCTTCATAATTATTTGTTAATCGATATGAAGTAACATCTTGCGTTCTATCACAAAAGAAAATTTTAATTAAACCATAATAATTAAAATATACTTTTAATAAATTATGCGGGTTAATTTTTTCTGTCTCTTTAATTGTTGTACCTAATTTTCTAAATTCGAAACTTGCGTCTAAACTAGTTTTACGAATTAAAAGACCTTTCTTTTGATTTGTGGAAACATTTTTACTGATTTGCCGTTTTTTTCGTGCTTCCAATAATTCCTCAATTCGAGGTAAACCTTGAACAATATCTCCAGTGATTTCTTTTTCAAAATTTAATAAGCCTATAGTCTGACCATCAGCTACAAATTCGCCATTTTTACAAAATACACTATTAACTTCTTGTTCAAAATAATCTTCGGTAATTGAATGAATACCGATAGACTTAGAAAACGGATAACCAAAAAATTGAACGCGGATTAAATTAATTTCATTGTCTTTTTTAATTTTATTAGAAATTAAATCTGAATTCTTTAAGAATACAGAATAATGTGTTCGACGTTTTTTAATCCATGACGTCTCCTTCTTAGTTACAATATCAGAAATTGGTGAGTTTTTAATATCTGAAGAAGTCACTGAGAAATTTTGAACAAATACCGGAATTGGTGAACTGTATAAATTCCCGTTTTTTCTTATAAACATTTTAGGTAATTCAAGTTTCAATCCATTTGAAAATGGATTTGGAGTTGTTGAATTAAGTTTTTTAGTTAAAACTTTTTTCGTAATATCATAATAATTTAATGCAACATTACGTTTTGTAAAAAGCGTATTTGAAAATGGTAATTGTTTTTCTGATATAATTTTATAAGATATAGATTTGTCATTAATTGAATCTTGAACTTGACAATTTGGAAAGAAATACGGTCGGCCTTTTTGAATTGTTAAAAAAGTACCGTTATCAATAATAATTTTACCAATCTGGTTAACATTAATATTTTTAATTATTAAATCGTTAACAGATTTATTTGGGATTTTTGATTTTGGAATTGTTAAACAATCATCATTTGAAATCAATAAGATCTGTCTGTTATTCTTATATTTAGACTTTAATTTTACAATTTCTAATGATTGTTCACTGACACTTTCAAAATAACCTAACGTTGTATATGAATCAATAAACTGAGTTGGCTCAACTAATAAACAAGATTCAATATTCGTATATTTTAAATGTGCAGGTAAATAATTTGGAAAATGAATGTTCTCAAAAAGTAGGAATTTTAAAAGATTTTTCTTTTTATCAATTTCAAATTGAATATCAACATTATTTTCAATTGAAATTTTTAAATTTAAATCTAAAACATTTGAAATTAATGTTATTTCTTCAGAACTTTTAATTTTTTGATTTGATTTAAATAAATACTGTGTACTACTACGTAAACCTAAAATTGATTGAAGAGGTGAATTATTACCAAATAATTTTTCAACCGGGCGAGGTTTAGGTATTTCATAAATACTTAAAGGACGAATTAATAATTGATCAGTGACTTTTCCAACAATGTGTTGACATAATGAAGGTCGGTCAATTTTAATATTTTCAAAAATAATTTCACCAGGATAAAAAACCTTATTAGCAAAACCCTTAAATTTTTTCCCTTGATAAACTAAACCTGATTTAATAGAAATTTCAGAAACTAAATTATTTTTATAATTAATAATTACAATTCCTGATTTTTTTGAAAATAGTCCTGGGATTATTTCAAAGTTCTCACAAATGAAACTTCCATGCTCAACAAGTAACATGTTTTTATCACAATTTAACTTGTATGTTTCCTCAGGTAACCAAATTAATGAACGTGAAATAATCTGTAAAGGTAATCTATTAAATTGACTTGAATTAAAAGCAATATCACCCCATTCAGATTCTTTAAATTCAATATTTAATCGTTTAAAATATGAAATTAATTTTGAACTAGCTATTGATTTTTGTTTAATTCTTTGATCATAGTATGGAATTCCACCGATTTGTGTTTGGAAATTATTTGAAACTAAACTCCCAAAATAATGAGTAGAAACTGGATTTAATTTTAACTTTGAATCCTTATTTATTAAATTAATCCAATAATAAGAGTTTTGATATTTAAAAAAGTATTGTGAAAATATATTAGAATGATCAACTTTTTGGATTATTGAATTTTCTAAAGTATAGTGATTTGTAACAATTTGAAGTAAACGTTCAAATAAATTTGATTTATCATTAAGGATTTTTACAAACCCCGAATATTGGTTGATAATTTTTGTTCGGAAAATAAAACTATCTTTATTAATTTTATGATCAGTATAAAAATTTAAAAATGAATTTGTCGGTGCTTGGTATACTTGACCCGATAAAATCCATAAAAGTTTATTTTTATTAACAAAATTTATTTTCTTTTTTAAACGCGGCATATATACTTCACCAGATGAAGTACTTAAAATAGGTTTAATTTCTGTTCGCGTCTGTTTAGCTGTATTTGATAATTCTCCTAGAATCATCCCCTGTTTTACATATTGGTTATTTTTAGCAAATAAAATAGTATTAGGAAGAACTTCTAATTGTACTAAATCTTCACCGGGACTTTCTGGAACAATTACCAATGACCCTGAATTTTTAGTTAATAAAACATCTTCACCACGATTTGTTCTTAGTGTTAATGTTTTCAAAAATTTTGAAAATTTCATGACCCCATTTACAGAACTCATGATTTGTTGACGGGCTTCTGATGTAAAAATACCCCCAGTATGGAACGTTCGCATTGTCAATTGAGTACCAGGTTCACCAATAGATTGACCTGCAATAATTCCTACAGCTTCTCCAATATCAACTAAATTTTCATTTGCAAGATCCCAGCCATAACATTTTTGACAAATAGAACGGTACAAACTACAAGTTAAAGGAGAACGAATATAAAACGTTTGAATTTGAATTTGTTTAAACGTTTGAATTAAATCCGGAGTAAGTTGCGTATCCGCACTTGCTATTAATTCATGCGTAATTGGGTGGTGAACTGATTTACTTAATAAACGACCTAATACTTGGTCATTATTTTGAATATCAGTAACAAGACATGAGTGTTGAGTTTGACAATCTCGTTCCCGAATAATAATATCTTGTGCAACATCAATTAAACGCCGTGTTAAATACCCAGAATTCGCAGTTTTTAAGGCTGTATCTACAATCCCTTTTCGAGCACCATACCCCGACATTAAATAATCGGTAATTGTTAAACCTTCGCGGAAATTTTTCTTAATAGGTAATTGAAGAATTTCACCACTTGGATCAGACATTAAACCCCGCATACCTACTAATTGACGAACTTGGGATAAATTACCCCGAGCTCCTGAAAAAGCCATGATATAAACCGAATTTAATGGGTCATAACTTTTAAAATAAGAAACAACTTCATCTTTTAATGATTCACTTGTAATACTCCAAGTATCAATAATTTTTTGAAACCTTTCAACATCCGTAATTTTTCCTTTTAGGAAAATTTTTTCAGCGTTCAAGATTTCTTGATGAGCACTTTCTAACATCTGATTCTTAACAAATGGTACTCTTAAATCTTCAATACTAATTGAAATCCCAGCTTGACTGGCATATTTAAATCCCAAATACTTTAATTCATCTGCTAAAGAGCATGCTTGCATTGAATTATATTCAGTAAAACTCCAAGCGAGTAACTGCTTTAATTGTTTTTTACTAATAAGAGTATTTTGATAGATATAGTTCTTCATAAAACATTTATTTTTATAATTATATCATTTATGCAACTAACTTTAAGGTTTTCTGAATTGTATAATTAAAAATTACTCGTCCAGTTGTTGTTTGTATATATTGAACTAAAGGTTTACCTAAACTATCTATTCGAATTTGAACATTTTCATAATATTCAATCGATGTATTATCTTGTAATTTAGTTTTTTTGATTAGATGTCCTGGTTCGATATCAGCATTATTATAACGAACCCAAATTGAAGTATGTAATTCAATTTGATCCTGATAATAAGCTAAAACAACATCATCTAAATTGGCAAAATAATGATTTGAACCTAATAACCCTTTAATATTATTTACAGTTAAATAATAACAACCTAAAACCATATCTTGACTAGGCATAATAATAGGTTCTCCATTAGCCGGCGATAAAAAATTATATGGTGCTAACATAAGCATATAACATTCAGCCTGTGATTCTAATGATAACGGAACATGAACAGCCATTTGATCACCATCAAAATCAGCATTAAATGCAGAACAGACTAAAGGATGTAATTTAATTGCTCGACCTTGAACTAAAATTGGTTCAAATGCTTGAATTCCTAATCGATGCAATGTCGGTGCCCGATTTAAGAAAATCGGATGACTTGCTAAAACTTTTTCCAAAACTGTATCAATTGCAGATTCATTTTGCTGAATTAAGTTTTTTGCAACCTTCATATTACTCGCTAATCCTTGATTGATTAATTCACGAATAATAAAAGGTTGGAATAATTCGATAGCCATCTCATAAGGTAAACCACATTGATTTAATTTTAAGCTTGGACCAACAACAATTACAGAACGTCCAGAGTAATCTACACGTTTACCTAAAAGGTTTTGTCGGAAACGACCGTGTTTTCCTTTAATAATATCTGATAAAGATTTTAAGGGACGATTATTTGCACTTAAAGCGATTTTACCACGTTTACCGTTATCAATTAATGTATCAACAGCTTCTTGTAACATTCGTTTCTCATTTCGAATAATTAATTGAGGTGCATCAATTTCTAAAAGACGAAGAAGACGATTATTTCGTGTAATAATTCGACGATATAATTCATTTAAATCTGAAGTGGCAAATCGACCCCCCTCTAATTGAATCATTGGACGTAATGCTGGTGGAATTACTGGTAAGATCGTAATTACCATCCAAGCCGGGTTAGAACCAGTAGCTTGTAAATTTTCTAAAATTCGAATTCGTTTAATTGATTGATCACGTAATTTATAAATTCGTTGGTATTCCCATTTCCGGAACCATTTAGAACCATTATAAATTGGTTGTTCTTTGTGTAAAACTTTACTACAAATAGTAATAAATCTTCGTGTTTTTGAAATCTCTTTATTAATATTAAGCTTTTCTAATTCTTTTTTGATTAAAACAGCACCAATTAAATAATTTGGTGTTGTGCGTAATAAATATTTAGGGGTATTTCGACGTCGATTTTGCGGATTCGGTTTTGGGTATGGTTTTAACGGGTAACCTGTAAAACCAAGCTCACGACTTCGACGATATTGTTGTAAATCCCAATGAAGGCCATAAAATGAAATCTCATCTTCTGCAATAAAATAAGCTAAAGAAGCTAATTTTATTCTTTTAATTCGATTATCACGTAAATTTACTTTACCAGATTTAATTGCAAATTTTTTCTGATATTCCTGTTGAAATGTTAGAGATAATAGACGTTTGGAAGAGTCGTCTGTTCGTAACATTTCAACTAAACGTTTTAACTTTTTCTTAATTTTTGTTAATTTTACATTTGAATCAGTCGTTAAACGGTTATTCTGATAACGATTCCGCGTAATTTTAGTGTATAAAATATCCTTTTTAAGTTTCCGAGAATTTTCTTTAAATGTTATGTCGTTTGGTAACCAAGTTACAAGACCTTTTTGTTTAATAATTTCATCCAACAATTCTTTAATAGCAGGATTTTTCGAAAATTCTAAATTTGTATTAATCAGCGTAAATAAATCTGGTAGATAATATAGTAAACCAGTATCAACACGCTTTTCACATTGTTCAACCTCTAATAAAAGAGCCATATAATTTGGTCTACTATTTGTATACCAAACATGAGTAACAGGATAAATTAAATTAATATGTCCCATTCGATGTCGTCTAACGCGAGATTCTGTTAATTCAACACCACAACGTTCACAAATTAGCCCATCATATCTTACGCGTTTATATTTGCCACAAGCACACTCTAAACTTTTACTGGGCCCAAAAATTCTCTCACAAAATAAACCATCCATTTCAGGTTTAAATGTACGATAATTAATTGTCTCAGATTTTTGAACCTCGCCAATGAACTGTCCATTCGGCAATCGTCGGTGAGACCATTGCAGAATGCGGACGGGCGAAGCTAACTTAATTTTTATATAATCAAATTCTTTTTCAGTTCGTACCATGTTTTTAAAGGAGACTTATTAGAATGCTATACTATTTATATTTGATGTAGGAGGAAATGTTTTTGTCAACGGATCATATTTTTCAATTAGATTAACTTCCGTTTCGTATGTTTGACTTGTATTAAATTGTTCAATACGATATGTACTCATATCTAATCCAATAGATCTTAATTCTTGTAATAAAACTTTAAACGATTCGGGAATTCCTGAAGTTGGAATCGGTTGTCCTTTAACAATAGCATTTAACGTTTCATTCCGACCTTCCATATCGTCAGATTTAATAGTTAATAACTCTTTTAATGTAAAAGCTGCACCAAACCCTTCTAATGCCCAAACTTCCATTTCTCCAAATCGTTGACCACCATGCTGAGCTTTCCCGCCTAAAGGTTGTTGCGTCACTAATGAATAAGGACCCGTTGCACGAGCATGCATTTTGTCATCAACTAAATGAATTAATTTAAGCATGTATCCATTTCCGACTGTAATTGGATTCTCAAATTCTTTTCCAGTTCGTCCATCAATTAGAACCATTTTCCCTGGGGAATAAGGATTGAAAAGCCATGCTTCATCTTTTTCAATTGATGCTTGACGTAATTTTTTATTAATTAAAATTCGTGAAACTTCTGGGCCATACATTTCATCAAATGGTAAAATTTTAAATCGACGATCTAATTTATGTCCAGCAAGTCCTAACAAGCACTCATATAATTGACCTACATTCATACGGGATGGTACTCCTAAAGGATTTAAAATAATATCGATTGGAGTTCCATCAGGTAAAAATGGCATATCTTGTCGTGGTAAAATTCTTGAAATAATCCCTTTGTTACCGTGACGACCTGCAATTTTATCACCAACTTGAATTTTTCGAATTTGAGCGATAAAAATTTGGATTTTTTCAAACTTATATGCTAATTTTGTTCGTCGATTAAATGTTAATGTTTCAATTACTCGACCATATTCGCCTTCTGGCATTCGGTATGAAGTATCACGAACCCCTTTTGCTTTAGCACCAAAGATTGCACGTAAGAGTTTTGCTTCTGGTAATTGTTCTGAATCATCTTTTTCAATAACTTTTCCAACTAAAATATCACCAGGTCTTACAAATGTACCAATTGAAACAATCCCATCCTCATTTAAATGTTGTGTTTCTGAGAAATTTAAATTTGGAATATTTTTCGTAGTTTTTTCACAAACTTCAGCGGTTTGATCTATTTCAATCTCATAACGTTCAATATGAATAGATGTAAAAACATCTTCATAAACTAATCGTTCATTAATTAAAATCGCATCCTCAAAATTATATCCTTGCCATGGCATATAAGCAATTAAAACATTTTGACCTAACGCTAATTCACCTGCATTAATACCAGGTCCATCCGTTAACATTTGACCGGATAATACACGTTCACCTTTCCAAACAATAGGACGGTGATTAATACAAGTCTCTTGGTTTGATCGCTGATATTTCTGTAAAGGATATTTAAATTCAAGCCCATCATCTTGTTTAACTGTAATTTGATCGGCAGTTACAGATTGAACAATACCTGTTTTATTAGCATTAAGTGTTGCTCCCGAATCAATCGCAATTTGATTTTCTAAGCCAGTTCCCACGATTGGTTTTTGCGGTAAAATTAATGGAACAGATTGACGTTGCATATTTGAACCCATTAAGGCTCGGTTAGCATCATCATGCTCAAAAAATGGAATTAAGGACGCAGCAACAGAAACAACTTGAACGGTAGAAATTGCAATAAAATCTACCTCAAATGGAGTAACTGTAATAAAATCTTGTTTATAACGAACAGGAATTAAATTTTGAGTTAAATAGTTTTGTTCATTAGTTGCAATATCAGCAGGTGCAATTTTATAAAAATCTTCAATATCAGCAGTTAAATAAATAGGACTACCAGTTTTAATTACTTTACCATTAATAACACGCCAGAATGGAGTTTCGATAAACCCTGATTTATTTACTCGAGCACAAGTCGTTAAGGATGCAATTAAACCAACATTTTGTCCTTCAGGTGTTTCAATGGGACAAATCCGACCATAATGGCTGGGGTGAATATCACGAACTGCGAAACTAATTCGATCACGATCAAATCCACCTGGTCCTAAACCACTGATTCGGCGTCGATGTGTTAATGCTGATAATGGATTTGTTTGATCCATATATTGCGATAATTGACTTGAACCAAAAAATTCCCGAATTGTTGCGCCAACAATATTGAAACTTGATAATTGACTTGAACCAATTTTATTAGTTTGACTACGAAGTTTTCTTAATAACCGCTGGAATCCAATTCTAAAGAGATTTTGTAAAAGCTCACCTACGGAACGAACCCGACGGTTTTTTAAATGATCAATGTCATCTCCAGTAGTTTTTGAAATTGATAAAATAATTAATGAATCAATAATTGCAAATACATCAGCATAAGTGATAGTTTGTATTTGACTATTTAATTTAAGATTTAAACGGTTATTAATTTTTGAGCGACCAATTTTTCCTAGGCGATAATAGCGAACATCGAAAATTCTTGAAAATTCTGAAATATTTTTAAAATAATCCGATTTTAAATTAAACCGTAATAAAGGTTGTTCTGAAGTTGTAGAATTTGTAATTAACGGTTTATTAAAATAAAAGAAATCGGCATGTTGTAAATTCTGACAAATTTCAAAATCTGTTAAACCCATTTCTTTTAACAAATGGATAATAGGTTTCTGAGTAAATTTATCTAATTGGATTACAACTTCATCCTCTTGATTTTTAATTGGGTATTTATATTTATTAATTTCAGTATTTTTTTGAAAACCGAATCTAATCCACGAACCTGACTCTGGAATTAAAATTGCAGTATATAAATCTTTTTCTTGATATTTTTGTTTATAATTATCTTTAACTTCATGAAAATCTTTGTATTGAATAATTTCTGAACGAGATTTTAAATAATTTAATTTATTTTGGTTTTCTGCTATTTCATACTTATATTCAAGAGAATCAACATTTAAATTTTCAAGTCTTAAATTATGAATCTGTTTACAATTTAAATCAAAATTTGGGTCTGTCTCTACTTTAATATGTTCAGAATCTTTTGTTTTTTTCTTTTTCTGTTTATATTTAAACAATTCTTTTAAGGTTGTCGAAAAGTAAAATGTTGGTTTTAATTTTTTCGATTGTGTTTGCAATGTAAGATTTTCAAGTTTTTCACTTGTAAATGAAAGTGTTTTATTTAAAAACTTAAAATGATTAATCTGCTTTATTTGATTTTGAGACCCAACTAAAATAACTAATAATTTATGGACAAAGTTAAGTTTAGTTATTTTATCATAATAATTTAGTAATTCAGATTGATCAGTATGTATTGTTGAAAAAAGCGGTAAGGTAGAAGTTTTCCAAGACTCTTGATTTATATTACCTAACCATTGACTTTCAATTGTTGTAAAGTCATTTGTAAAACTACGTTTCAATAACTCATACTTAATTAATGACTTCAGTAAAATATTCCAGTCTTTTATTAATTTTGGTGTATCTGAAGAGTAATTTGAATTACCCGTACTAAACTCTTTATTTTTTAATTCAATCCAATGTAAAAAAAATTTAATTCGTTCAAATTTCTTTTGAGGCTGAATTGTTTTTAAAATGATATGGTAAATTTTAAAAGAGTCTAAAAAATAAAAATAAAAAGCATTTTCACTTTTTTTTAGTTCTGTAAAGGAGTATTGAAATAAACTTTGATTATATGCTATTGGAAAAAATGATAGAATTTGTTCAGAGATAAATGGCTCACCTAAAGGTATAAAAGATTTTAACTTATTAATATCACTTGATACTTGACGTTTAACAATCTTTCGTTTTTTTTGATTCTTATTTTTTTCAAAATAAATCCCAGGACTACGGATAATTTGACTAACAATAACCCTTTCACACCCGTTAATAACAAACGTCGCCGATGTAGTCATTAATGGTAAATTAATGATAGGAAATTGATTATGATAACGAACACTATTTAATTTTTTATTTCTAATTTCTAGAGGGATAACTAATTGTGCCGCATAATTTGCTGTATATTTTTTTGCCCTGATAATATTATAAATGGGTTTGACTAAACTATATTCATGCCCAAACAGTACATATTCTGTATTATAACTAAAATCATGAATTCGCGAGAACATAGCCAATTCTTCATTTAATCCTTGAGCGATAAACCAACAAAAACTTACTCGTTGCATTTCGATAAAATCGGGCAGAGCAGTTATATAATTCATCGATTGTTTCATAATCTTTGAGAATATTTATTTTTAAATTTTTATGAAGATATGAGAACGCTTAAGAAAATTTAAAAATTGTTATTCAAATTTTCTTAACAAAACGTTCATCTAATTTTAAATTAATTAAAAGCTTTAAATCTTAAATGGCTTTAAAACGAAGAGCTAATTTTGATTTTTTACGAGCTGCAGTGTTTTTATGAAAAACATTTCGTTTAGCTCCTTTATCAATTAAACTATAAACAGAGTTTAAAATATTTTGAGATTTTTCTTTATTTTCCATTGTCTGATCTGTATTGTAAACTTCTAAACTATTTAAAAACATTTTTGTTAATGTTTTTACTGAAGTTTTATAAAAACGATTTTGTAAACGATTTCGTTTACTAATTAAAATACGTTTTTTTGCAGATTTGTTATTAGCCATAATTATTTATAAATCCTGTAAGTTTTTAATGAAATATTTGCATTTACTCAAATATTAATATATTCATTATAAAATTGGAAGTTTTTCTATTAAAAAAAATTTATCTTATGAAAATTTTTATAAAACCTTGATAAGATAAATTTTTTTAGGTAGTGTAATTGTAACATAAATACTGTTAAAAATTAATTAATTTTATTAAAAATCTTTATGGCAAAAAATAAAGGTACTCGTATTCTAATCACGTTAGAGTGTACAGAATGTCGTTCAAATACAAATAAACGTTCAGCAGGTGTGTCACGTTATACAACACAAAAAAATCGTCGAAATAATCCAGAACGAATTGAATTAAAAAAATATTGCCGATACTGTAACAAACCAACTAATCACAAAGAAATTAAATAAGCCATGTTAGCACAAAAACAAAAATTATCACCGTTAAGTCTTAATCAAAAAATTGATTATAAAGATATTGATTTATTAAAATTATTTATCACGGAACAAGGAAAAATATTACCACGTCGTGCTACAGGTGTAACTGTTCAACAACAACGTCAAATTGCAAAAGCTATTAAACGTGCACGTGTTTTATCATTATTACCATTTGTAGCTCAAAACTCTATTTAAAATATTAAAAATTTAATATTTTAAATGGTATATGTAAATAAATTCAAAAACAATATATAATAATATTTTGAAAACTCATATTTACTGAATACGTTTTTACAAACTATTTTTTATTTTTTATGAGAGTTTCATAGATTTTCGTCTCCCAAAAGGAGAAAGTCAATGGCAATAAGCTCAACGGAGCGTCGTGCAAAAAATGTACAAATTTTTGTAGAAAAAGACGCTGTGGAAACTAGTTTCGAAAAATGGGCCCAACCTGGACATTTTTCACGAACTTTAGCTAAAGGTCCAAAAACAACTACTTGGATTTGGAACTTACACGCTGATGCACATGATTTTGATAGCCAAACAAATTCACTAGAAGAAGTTTCGCGTAAAATTTTTAGTGCACATTTCGGCCAATTAGCAGCAATTTTCTTATGGATTAGTGGTATGCATTTCCATGGTGCATATTTCTCAAATTATTCTGCTTGGTTATCAGATCCAATTGGTATTAAACAAAGTTCACAAGTTGTTTGGCCAATTGTAGGTCAAGAAATTTTAAATGCTGATGTAGGTGGTAACTTCCAAGGTGTACAAACAACATCTGGTTGGTTCCAAATGTGGCGCGCAGAAGGAATTACAAGTGAAGTAGAATTATACTGGATTGCTATCGGTGGATTAGTAATGTCAGCATTAATGCTATTTGCAGGATGGTTCCATTATCATAAAGCTGCTCCAAAATTAGAATGGTTCCAAAACGCTGAATCTATGATGAACCACCATTTAGCTGGTTTATTAGGTTTAGGTTGTTTATCATGGTCAGGCCATCAAATTCACATTGCATTACCTATTAATAAGTTATTAGATGCAGGTGTATCACCACAAGAAATTCCATTACCTCATGAGTTTTTAATTAACCGTGAATTAATGGCTCAGTTATACCCTAGCTTCGGTAAAGGTTTAGCACCATTCTTTAGTGGTCACTGGGGTGAATACTCTGATTTCTTAACATTTAAAGGTGGTTTAAATCCTGTTACAGGTGGTTTATGGTTAAGTGATATTGCTCATCACCATTTAGCATTATCTGTTTTATTTATTGTTGCAGGTCACATGTACCGTACTAATTGGGGTATTGGTCATAGTATGAAAGAAATTTTAGAAGCACATAAAGGTCCTTTCACTGGTGAAGGTCATAAAGGCTTATATGAAATTTTAACAACTTCATGGCATGCTCAATTAGCTATCAACTTAGCAATGATGGGTTCATTAAGTATTATCGTTGCACACCATATGTATGCAATGCCACCATACCCTTATATTGCAACTGATTATGCAACACAATTATCATTATTCACACATCATATGTGGATTGGTGGATTTTGTGTAGTAGGTGGTGCAGCTCATGGTGCTATTTTTATGGTACGTGATTACACACCAGCAAACAACTATAACAATTTATTAGATCGTGTATTACGTCACCGTGATTCGATTATCTCACATTTAAATTGGGTTTGTATTTTCTTAGGTTGTCACGCGTTTGGATTCTATATCCATAATGATACAATGCGTGCATTAGGTCGTCCACAAGATATGTTCTCTGATAAGGCGATTCAGTTACAACCAATTTTTGCACAATGGATACAAAATATTCATTTATTAGCACCTGGAACAACAGCACCAAATGCATTAGCAACAACAAGTTATGCTTTCGGTGGTGATGTAGTTGAAGTTGGTGGTAAAATTGCTATGATGCCTATTAAATTAGGTACTGCAGATTTTATGGTACATCATATTCATGCATTTACTATTCACGTAACGGTATTAATCTTATTAAAAGGTGTACTTTACGCACGTAGTTCTAAATTAATTCCAGATAAAGCAAACTTAGGTTTCCGTTTCCCTTGTGACGGTCCTGGTCGTGGTGGTACTTGTCAAAGTTCTAGTTGGGATCATGTATTCTTAGGTTTATTCTGGATGTACAACTCAATTTCAGTTGTAATTTTCCACTTCAGCTGGAAAATGCAATCAGACGTATGGGGTACTGTAACACCTGATGGTAGTATTTCACATATTACAGGTGGTAACTTTGCTCAAAGTTCTATTACTATTAACGGTTGGTTACGTGATTTCTTATGGTCACAAGCTTCTCAAGTAATTCAATCATACGGTTCAGCATCATCTGCATATGGTTTAATCTTCTTAGGTGCACATTTCATTTGGGCATTTAGTTTAATGTTCTTATTTAGTGGTCGTGGCTACTGGCAAGAACTTATTGAATCAATTGTATGGGCACATAATAAGTTAAACTTTGCGCCTGCAATTCAACCTCGTGCTTTAAGCATTACACAAGGTCGAGCAGTTGGTTTAGCACATTACTTATTAGGTGGTATCGGTACAACTTGGGCGTTCTTCTTAGCACGTTCATTATCAATTTCGTAATTGTAAAATTTTTTTACAATTTAAATTTTATTTACAACTATAAATTTTATAAAAAGGCATCTGAAGATTATGGCAACTAAATTTCCAAAGTTTAGCCAAGCCCTTGCACAAGATCCAGCAACTCGACGAATTTGGTATGGTATAGCTACTGCTCATGATTTAGAAGCACACGATGGGATGACTGAAGAAAATTTATACCAAAAAATCTTCGCGTCTCATTTTGGCCATTTAGCTATTATTTTCCTTTGGACAGCTGGAAACTTATTCCATGTAGCATGGCAAGGAAACTTCGAACAATGGGTAGCTAATCCATTAAAAACAAAACCAATTGCACACTCAATTTGGGATCCTCATTTTGGTGAGTCTGCATTAAAAGCTTTTAGTAAAGGTAACACATACCCAGTAAATATAGCTTTTTCAGGCGTTTACCAATGGTGGTACACAATTGGATTTAGAACAAATCAAGAACTTTATGCAGGTTCAGTTGGTTTATTAATCTTATCGTCTGTTTTATTATTTGCGGGTTGGTTACATTTACAACCAAAATTCCGCCCAAGTTTATCTTGGTTTAAAAATAATGAATCACGTTTAAACCACCATTTATCAGGTTTATTAGGTGTAAGTTCATTAGCATGGACTGGACATATTGTACACGTAGCAATTCCAGCGTCACGCGGTGTACATGTTGGTTGGGATAATTTCTTAACAACACCACCACACCCAGCAGGTTTAACACCATTTTTTGCTGGTAACTGGACAGCATATGCTGAAAACCCAGATAGTGCATCACATGTATATGGTACAAGTGCAGGTGCAGGTACAGCAATTTTAACATTCTTAGGTGGTTTCCATCCACAAACACAAGCGTTATATTTAAGTGACATCGCTCACCATCAATTAGCAATTGCTGTTGTGTTTATTATTGCTGGTCACATGTACCGAACAAATTTCGGTATTGGTCATAACATGAAAGAAATCCTTGATGCTCACCGTCCTCCAGGCGGTCGCTTAGGTGCAGGTCATGTTGGCTTATTTGAAACGATCACTAATTCGTTACATATGCAATTAGGTTTAGCTTTAGCATCATTAGGTGTTGCTACATCACTAACTGCACAACACATGTATGCATTAACACCTTACGCATATTTATCAAAAGATTTTACTACTGAAGCTGCATTATATACACATCACCAATATATTGCCGGTTTCTTAATGGTAGGTGCGTTCGCTCACGGTGCAATTTTCTTTGTTCGTGATTACGATCCAGAATTAAATAAAAATAACGTTTTAGCTCGTATGTTAGAGCATAAAGAAGCGATTATTTCTCATTTAAGTTGGGTATCATTATTCTTAGGTTTCCATACTTTAGGATTATATATTCATAACGATACTGTTGTAGCATTTGGTCAACCAGAAAAACAAATTTTATTTGAACCTGTATTTGCTGAATACATTCAAGCAGCATCTGGTAAAGCAGTATATCAATTTAATGTTTTATTATCATCATCTACAAGCCCAGCTACTGTAGCAGGTAATCAAGTTTGGTTACCAGGTTGGTTAGAAGCGATTAATAACAATAAAAATGATTTATTCTTAAAAATCGGTCCTGGTGATTTCTTAGTACACCATGCTATTGCTTTAGGTTTACATGTAACAGCATTAATTTTAATCAAAGGTGCTTTAGATGCACGTGGTTCAAAATTAATGCCAGATAAAAAAGATTTTGGTTACAGTTTCCCTTGTGATGGTCCTGGTCGTGGTGGTACATGTGATATCTCTGCGTGGGATGCTTTCTACTTAGCGATGTTCTGGATGTTAAACACAATTGGTTGGGTAACATTCTACTGGCATTGGAAACATATGACAATTTGGGGTGGCAACCCTGGTCAATTTGATGAATCATCAAATTATATCATGGGTTGGTTACGTGATTACTTATGGTTAAACTCATCACCATTAATTAATGGTTATAACCCATTTGGTATGAATAACTTATCAGTTTGGTCATGGATGTTCTTATTTGGTCATTTAGTTTGGGCAACCGGCTTCATGTTCTTAATTTCATGGCGTGGTTACTGGCAAGAATTAATTGAAACATTAGTTTGGGCCCATGAACGTACACCACTTGCAAACTTAATCCGATGGCGTGATAAGCCTGTAGCTTTATCAATTGTTCAAGCACGTTTAGTTGGTTTAGTTCACTTCTCGGTGGGCTACATTTTAACATATGCGGCATTTTTAATTGCATCAACTTCAGGTAAATTTGGTTAATTCCTAAATTACTAATTCAAGTTATCAAATAATTTAGTAATAAATATATATATATTTATTACTAAATTATTCGTTATAAAACCGAAATATAGTAGGTATAGGTGCCGAATTAATTTTTTCTAATATATTGATTTTTATTACTTTTATTCCTAAAATGTAAATAGACCATAATCTGTAATATTAAGATTATTAGCCTTAAATATAAGGTTAGATATTAAGCTGGTGTAGCTCAATGGTAGAGCAACGGATTTGTAATCCGTAGGTTGGGGGTTCAAATCCCTTCACCAGCTATAAAAGTGAAACCTTAATATAATTGGTATAAATTGATCTGAGATCTCTATATACCAAAATTAAAATATCGATTATAATTAGTCTAAAAGTTGTTAGAAATGATTAACAGAGATTAAAATTTTTATTTTTAATATTTAAAGGATAAAGGAACTTTTTATGGGAAATTTTATTGATAAAACCTTTACAGTAATTGCTGACATTTTATTAAAAGTATTACCAGCAAGTAAACAAGAAAAACAAGCTTTTTCTTATTATAGAGCTGGAATGGCAGCTCAATCAGAAGGTAAATATGCAGAAGCCTTAGAAAATTATTATGAAGCTTTACAGATTGAAGAAGATCCATATGATAGAAGTTATACACTCTATAATATTGGATTAATTTATGGGAATATCGGTAATAATTCACAAGCTTTGGAATATTATCATCAGGCTTTAGAATTAAATTCAAATTTACCACAAGCATTAAACAATATTGCTGTAATTTATCATTCTTCAGGCTTAAATACCTTAACTATGATAAATGAAGAAATTGACGATATACAACAAGCAGAATATCGAGCATTAGCAACAGAATTTTTTGATAAAGCAGGAGAATATTGGAGACAAGCATTAAAATTAGCTCCAGATAATTATCCTGGTGCACGAAATTGGTTAAAAGTAAGTGGGAGACTATTTGAAGACGAATAAGTCCAATTATTTAAATGTTAGAAGTCAAAGTTGATATTTTATTCAAGAATAATCGTTATTTTGTTGTACAATGATACATAGTTAATTAGTTTTAAATTTGTTATTATTTTAGATAATAAATCAAATTCCGAAAGTATATTTATTCTTAAATATTTAAATATGTTAAGTCAAAATGGTACAAACTGAAAAAAATATAGGTTTCGTTAGTCAAATCATTGGTCCAGTATTAGATATTACGTTCCCTGATGGTATTTTACCACCAATTTACAGTGCACTTAAAATCGAAACAGCTGACGGTATTGGTAATATCGTAGAAGTACAACAATTATTAGGTGATAATAAAGTACGTGCAGTTTCAATGCGTTCAACAGATGGTTTAAGACGTGGTGTTGAAGCAGTTGATTTAGGTATGCCAATTACTGTTCCTGTTGGTAAAACAACTTTAGGTCGAATTTTCAACGTTATTGGTGAGCCAGTAGATGAAAAAGGTGATGTTTCATACGCTGAAACTTTACCAATTCACCGTGATGCTCCTGCATTTACAGATTTAGAAACAAAACCGTCAATTTTTGAAACTGGTATTAAGGTTGTTGATTTATTAGCACCATACCGTCGTGGTGGAAAAATTGGTTTATTTGGTGGTGCTGGTGTAGGTAAAACTGTATTAATTATGGAATTAATTAATAACATTGCAAAAGCTCACGGTGGTGTATCAGTATTTGGTGGTGTAGGTGAACGTACCCGTGAAGGTAATGATTTATACGAAGAAATGAAAGAATCTGGTGTAATTAACGAAAATAATTTCGAAGAATCTAAAGTAGCTTTAGTATATGGTCAAATGAATGAACCTCCAGGAGCGCGTATGCGTGTAGGTTTAACTGCATTAACAATGGCTGAGTACTTCCGTGATGTTAATAAACAGGATGTTTTATTATTTATTGATAACATTTTCCGTTTCACGCAAGCAGGTTCAGAAGTATCTGCATTATTAGGTCGTATGCCATCAGCTGTAGGTTACCAACCAACATTAGCTACTGAAATGGGTGCATTACAAGAACGTATTACATCTACAACACAAGGTTCTATTACTTCAATTCAAGCTGTATATGTACCTGCTGATGATTTAACAGATCCGGCTCCAGCAACTACATTTGCTCATTTAGATGCTACTACAGTATTATCTCGTAACTTAGCTTCTAAAGGTATTTACCCTGCTGTAGATCCATTAGATTCAACATCAACAATGTTACAACCAAACATTGTAAGTGCACAACATTATGAAATCGCAGAAACAGTAAAAGAAACTTTACAACGTTACAAAGAATTACAAGATATTATTGCAATTCTAGGTATTGATGAGTTATCTGAAGAAGATCGTATGACAGTATCTCGTGCACGTAAAGTTGAACGTTTCTTATCTCAACCATTCTTCGTAGCAGAAATCTTTACAGGTTCACCTGGGAAATACGTAAGTTTAGAACAGACAATTAAAGGTTTTACAATGGTTTTAAATGGTGAATTAGATGATTTACCAGAACAAGCGTTTTATCTTGTAGGGGATATTGACGAAGCAATTGCAAAAGCAGAATCTCTAAAATAACGGAGTAATCGTTTCATGGTTCTAAATATTCGTGTACTTACTCCAGACAGAGTAATCTGTTCAACAACAGCTGATGAAGTTGTATTACCAGGTTTAACTGGTCAAGTAGGTGTTTTAGATGGTCATGCTGCTTTAATTACAGCTTTAGATACAGGTTTACTAAGAATTAAACTAGATAATAAATGGACTCCCATTATTTTATGTGGTGGCTTAGCAGAAATCGATCGTAATCGAGTTACTGTTTTAGTAAATGATGTAGAAGAACTTGTATCAGTTGAATTAAGTGAAGCTACAAAAGAACTAGAAAAAGCAACAATAGCTGTAGAAAGTGCTGAAACTAGTAAAGCAAAACTTGATGCATCAATTGAATTAAAAAAAGCAACAGCTCGTGTTGAAGCTATAAATTATTTATCATAAAAAAAATATAAAACTAAATTTATTTAATTTAGTTTTATATTCCTTTAATAAGTTATGTGTAGATTTTGACGTACTTAAAACTACAAGTTTAATTAAATTGTAGTAAAAAATTATAACGATGCAAAATCCCAATATATGATAGCAAATTCTGATTTTAATTTTCAAAAAAATGAAGCCGTTACGTTAGAATTACCTTTTTCTGAGCATATTGAAGAATTACGACAACGACTTTTTCATATAGTTTGGATCATTTTATTACTAACTTGTGTTGCTTTTTTTGAAGTTAAATTTTTAGTTAAAATATTAGAACTACCAGTTAGTAATGTAAAATTTTTTCAACTATCACCTGGTGAATATTTTGTCTCTACTGTAAAAATTTCTTTCTATACAGGACTATTATTCGGAAGCCCATTTGCGATAGGACAATTAATTTTATTTTTATTACCTGGACTAACGAAAAAAGAAACAAAAATTATCTTACCATTGTTGTTAAGTTCTTTATGTCTCTTTGGTTTGGGACTAGCATTTTCGTATTATGCTTTAATACCTGCAGCTTTAAATTTCTTTTTAAGCTACAGTGATGAAGTTATTGAACCGCTTTGGTCATTTGATCAATATTTTGAATTTATTCTTGTTCTATTTTATAGTACTGGGTTAGCATTTCAAATCCCAATTATTCAAATTTTATTAGGATTGTTAAATATTGTTTCAGCTAAACAAATGATAGCTTCGTGGCGATACGTTATTTTAGTTTCAACAATTATTGGAGCAGTATTAACACCTTCTACCGATCCATTGACTCAAGTACTGCTTTCATCAGCAATATTATTGT
>Ga0307376_10000309_pt1:27500-63790 | contig 63790 bp, 68 predicted proteins | sample TR2MG_FD_202536 | JGI IMG/M metagenome (GOLD analysis project Ga0307376, IMG submission 202536) | Soil microbial communities from Risofladan, Vaasa, Finland - TR-2 | ecosystem: Environmental > Terrestrial > Soil > Coastal area > Acid sulfate soil | place: Finland: Risofladan, Vaasa...
GCTTTGTGGTATATAAAAAAGATTTCTAAACAAAATTTTTACTGGAATATAAAATTAGTAAATTTTTTTTTATCTAATTATCTTATATTCTTTATCATATCATCAAAAAATAGAATCTGACAAGATTAAAGTAGGATTATTTTTTATTTAAGTTCAATCCAATATTAAAAGAATTGAACTTAAAAAATTAGTGTTAAGATTTAGTAATAAATCTTACCACCACCCCATTTTTCACTCACAATACGTGGTGATAACATAATGTGACCAGCAATTGAATATAAGTCATCATCAGTTAAAGAACGCATACGTGGGTAAATATCAGCACTCTTAATACTAGGATGAACTTCTGCAATAGATTCTAAACCATCGTATGTTGTTGGATTTTTAAGATAATCAACTAAAGCAGCAATGTTATCACGACGTGGAGTTGCTAAACTTAATCCTTCAGGATCTAAACCAACGTTTGGATTTGTTTTTGTAACACCACCTACGTGACATGCACCACATGTAGCATTAAATAAACGTTTTCCTCGTTTTACTTGCTCAGGTGTTAATACAGTAGTATTACCTGAACCATCTACAACTACAGTTCTTGTAGCTTCATCTAAATCAATAGCAGAAGCTGTTGTAACAAAAATGTTAAAAATACCAAATAAAATTAAGGCGCAAAATTTAGAATATTTTTTAAACATAATTTAAAAACATTATTTATAAAATTGAAACCAAGAAGATAAAGGATATTTAATTTTACTTATTTACCCTTTTTTTTAGTTTTGCCATATTTGCGAGTAAACCTCGTAATCGAATATTTTCCCATCCGGCAACTAACAGAGATGCTATAATCAAGACTTGACTAAACAATAAAATTGGATCTAGTCTCCAGCCATGAACCATTAAAATACAACTATAAAGTAAACCAATAGTTGCAAAAAAGATATCTTCATCTCGTGCCACTTCGGGCTTAACGACTCGAAGAAAATATAGTAATATTACTCCAAATCCTAAGATTAAACCTAATAAAATATTTGGACCAAAACCAATGTTTATCATAAGTAATTCTTTAAAGATTTTAATTAACTATAAATACTTGATTTATAACTTTAATTAAGAACGTACTACACGATCACTTTTACTAATGATAATTAAAGCAATTGCAATTACACTTACTACAACGCCGCCTGCAACTAAACTAGATATAAAATTTGATAATGAAGCTGTCATTTCTAATTCCGTTTTTTTAAATTAAAAATAGTAAGATTGACTACGATATTAATTGTATCAGCTTTTCTAAAAAAAACATAATTAATATTTTTGCCAAACTAGTTTGTACTTCTATTATAGTAAAATTTGCTATGAAATAACTAATTTAAATTAAAAAAAATTTAATTTACATCCTAAACCAGTTAGGGTTCAATTAAGATAGGTATAGTATTAATACAAATAGTTAATTCAATCTTTATGCTGCTATCTTACGATCCTGACAAAATAAGTTGTTTTAAGATTTTATTAAAAACTATACCCAATATATACAATACTAAATTTATTAAAAATAAGCAACTACCAATTAAAAATAGATGTATTGTTATTTTCCTTAAATTATACTATAATAAATAATAAGCCCGGATAGCTCAGTTGGTAGAGCAGTGGATTGAAGATCCTCGTGTCTCCAGTTCGAATCTGGATCTGGGCATTTAATCAACAATTTCAAGATTCAAAAATTTTGTTCGGCTTGAATCGAAGCTTAAATCAACAGTTCCAACAGGACCGTTTCGTTGTTTTGCTATAATTAATTCAACGCGATCAGTTTTATTAATATCATCTACAATTTCTGTTGAATTGTAATAACTTTCACGATATAGCATTAATACTAAATCAGCATCTTGTTCGATAGAACCACTTTCCCGTAAATCGGATAAAATTGGTCGTTTATTTGTTCGACTTTCTACGTTTCGACTTAATTGAGATAATGCAATAATAGGTACATTAAATTCTCTTGCAAGATTTTTTAATGAGCGAGTAATTTGAGATAACTCTTGAGCTCGATTATCTGTTTTAAATTTACTATTTTGCATTAATTGTAAATAATCAATAATAATCAAGCCAATTTGATTGTGTTCAAAAAGTATTTTTTTAATTTTTGATTTTATATCTTGAATGGACGGGTTAGGTGTATCGTCAATAAAAAAAGGTAATGCCGAGAGATTTTTAATAGTTGAATTTAATTTAACCCAATCTTCTTTATAAAGATTCCCTGTTTTTAATCGTAAACTTGTGATATCAGTTTCATTGGTTAATAATCGGTAAGTTAATTGTTCTTTTGACATTTCCAAACTGAAAAATAAGACAGGTAAATTAGAATTTTTAATAATATTTAAACCGATATTTAAAGATAAAGCAGTTTTTCCCATAGAAGGTCGACCAGCAATAATAATCAAGTCAGATTTTTGAAACCCTTGAGTAAATGAATCTAAATCAAAAAAGCCAGATGAAATCCCCGATAACGAAGGTTTTAATGCTTTCTGTTTTAATTCTAGAAAAATTTGTGAAAGTAATTCTGCACTACTAGTTATTTTTTGAATTTTAATTTCATTTGTGAGATTAAAAACATCAGATTCTAAATTAGATAATATTGATTCCAATGAAATATTAGTAACGTAAGCTGAATTAATAATTTCGTACCCTAATTTAATTAGGGATCGACGTAAAAATTTATCATGAATTAATTTAATATAATCTTCTAAATATAGTAGATTTGGAACATAATTAATCAATTCTATCAATACTTGTGTCCCTCCTACTTCTTCTAATTGCCCATTATCTTGAAGAAATGTATTTAGTGTAATAATATCAATCGGTATTTTTTTGCCATACATTTCTACAATTGCTTTATAAAGTTCTTGGTGGTTTTTAAAATAAAATGTGTCTACTTTAACACTACGTAAGGTAATTTCAATTGCTTCAGAACTAATTAACAAACTACTTAAAATAATTTTTTCAGCTAAAAAATTATGCGGTAAATATTTTTCAATAGTTAATGAACCTGAATTCTTATTCGAATTTTGCATAATTTAAAATATTTTAAATGATTTTATTAAATATAATTTAAAATGTTGCTTTTTTATTCTATTATACTTAAAATATATATCAAGCGTCCTTAGTTCAGTTGGTAGAACGCTAGTCTCCAAAATTAGATGTCGAGGGTTCAAGTCCTTCAGGGCGCGTTTCTCTTATATATAAGAGGTTTATATTTTTTAGATAGAATTTATACTTAAAAAGCAATCCGTAATTAATCTCTTTGTAAGATATAAATTAATAACTGATTTCAAGAGATTATTTCAGCTTTAAATGAAAACAAAACCTTTTTATGAAAATTAAAAGGTGGTTCACAAATTAATTCAAATTAAAACTTGAATTTATAAAGCGGTAAATTTATATGGCTAAAAAAGTAACAGCATTAATTAAATTAGCTTTACCTGCAGCGAAAGCAACACCAGCACCACCAGTAGGTCCTGCCTTAGGTCAGCACGGTGTTAACATTGCAGCTTTTTGTAAAGAATATAATGCAAGAACTAGTGATAAAGCTGGTCTTATTATTCCAGTAGAAATTTCAGTATATGAAGACAGAAGTTACAGTTTTATTCTTAAAACGCCACCAGCATCTGTATTATTAGCAAATGCTGCAAAGATTAAAAAAGGTTCATCGACACCTAATCGAGTAAATGTCGGTTCAATTACTAAAGCTCAATTAGAAGAAATTGCAAGCATTAAATTACCCGATTTAAACACTACAAAACTTACTAGTGCAATAAAAATCGTTGAAGGAACTGCCCGTAATATGGGTATTTCAATCGCAGATTAATCTGTAATTAATAAATTTTTATTGGGGAAATTTCATGCGAAAAGTGTCACGTCGTCATCAAGAGAATAAAGCAAAAACAAAAAACATTGTTTTCTCTACTACTGAAGAAGCAATCAAAATGTTACAGGAAACGGCTACAGCAAAATTTACTGAAACTGTTGAATTACATGCAAATTTAAATATTGATCCAAAATATGCAGACCAACAATTAAGAACAACTGTAACGTTACCACATGGTATTGGTAAATCAATTAAAATTGCTGTTTTAACAAACGATAGTAATACAGCAGAAGCACAAACAGCTGGTGCTGACATTGTTGGGAATGATGATTTAATTGAACAAATCAGTCAAGGCAACATTGATTTTGATTTATTAATTGCAACCCCAGATATGATGCCAAAACTAGCCAAATTAGGTCGTGTTTTAGGTCCAAAAGGGTTAATGCCTTCACCAAAATCAGGAACTGTTAGTACAACATTAACAGCAACTTTATCTGATTTTAAGAAAGGTAAATTTGAATATAAAGCAGATAAAACCGGTGTTGTTCACGTTAGTTTCGGTAAATCGAATTTCACAGAAATTCAATTAATTGAAAATTTAACTGCCTTACATCAATCAATCGAACTAAACCGTCCATCCGGTGTTAAAGGAAAATATTTCAAAAATATGTTCATTTGTACAAGTATGGGCCCTTCGATTCAATTAGATTTAGGTATCTTTAGTTAAAAAGATACTTAGATCGAAAACAAACTTTACATATTAACTAAAATTTAAAATTATATTATGTCAGACAGAATTAATGAAATCGTTGAATCGTTAAAAACATTAACATTATTAGAAGCATCAGAATTAGTAAGTCAAATCGAAGAAACTTTTGGTGTTGATGCATCTGCTGCTGTAGGTGGTGGTGGTGCTGTTATGGCTGCTGTTGCTGTTGAAGAAGTAGAAGAAAAAACAGCATTTAACGTAATTTTAGAAGAAGTTCCTGCAACTAGTAAAATTGCAATCTTAAAAGTTGTTCGTGCTTTAACAGGTTTAGGTTTAAAAGAAGCTAAAGAATTAGTAGAATCTGCTCCTAAACAAGTTATCGAAGGTGCTGCTAAAGATGCTGCTGAAGACGCTAAAAAGCAATTAGAAACTGCAGGTGCTAAAGTATCATTAACATAAATTCTAGATTTAAATTCTAATAATTATTAGAATTTAAATATTATTTAATATTTAATTCAATTTATCTCTTTAACTTACGTAAAAATTTTAAAAAATAAAAAATAAGTAATAATACTTAAGCCGTTTCCAATTTAAAATGGACTTAAGTATTATTATTAATATTGTTTAGTCAAATTGTCTACCACGATTATATTGTAAATAAGCAGCAACAAATAAACCAAAAGCACTTACAGTGATCATTCCTAAAACGATTCCAGATAATAAAGGTTCTACCATTTATTTTTAATTCTTAATATTGTAAATTTATGAGATAGTATTAGTACATATTCATAATTATTTCAACTCTTGAATTAAACTTTAAAAGTCTAGTCAATCAAAAATAATTAGAAATAATAATTTTTTAGTGTAATTTTTGAATTATCTAAAACCAATTGCAGCTTGCCAAACAAACGCTAGTAATAAGAAGAAAACAGGTACAATTGGTAAAACATCCACAATTGGACTGAATGCAACATATGCTTCAGGTAATCGAGCTAATAATAAACTTTCCATAATTAAAACCTCTATATAGATCTATAAAATGTTAAATATATTAAATTTAATATTATTAATTCTACTATAAAAATACGGAAAAGTTTGATTTATCTTCCGGATATTTTTTTAATTCTATGATATTTTCATATACAATTAATAATAATAAGTCTTAGTACTGATTTTGTGCTAACAGTAAAATTTAAAGAATAAAATTTAGTATGGCTGCAGCTTTTTTACCGTCAATTTTAGTTCCTATTGTTGGATTAATTTTCCCCGCATTTAGTATGGCATTATTTTTCTTATATACTCAAACAGATGATATTGCTTAAATATTTTCATTTTCAAACAAATTATGAAATCTAAATAATTTGTTTGAAAATGAATTCAAATGTATTTATTATTTTTTAGTGACATTTTCAAATTTGACCATTTTCAATCTTAAGTAGTTTATATTTAATCGAATTGTTTTTTTTCACTAATATTAAAATTTATTACTAGATTAGTGTATAATTATAGACATAAGTTGATAAGACGAAAGTAAAAATTAAAATTAAGGTTTACTTAAAAAATAATTTTATTTAAGGATTAAAAAATATGACCATTGCTATTGGACAAAACCAAGAACGTGGTTTATTTGATCTAGTTGATGATTGGTTAAAGAAAGATAGATTTGTCTTTGTAGGCTGGTCGGGTTTATTATTATTCCCTACAGCATATTTAGCTACAGGTGGCTGGATGACAGGTACTACATTTGTTACTTCTTGGTACACACACGGTTTAGCAAGTTCATACCTTGAAGGTTGTAACTTCTTAACAGCTGCAGTATCAACTCCAGCTAACAGTATGGGTCACTCATTATTATTATTATGGGGTCCGGAAGCACAAGGTGACTTCACTCGTTGGTGTCAAATTGGTGGTTTATGGGCATTTATTGCTTTACACGGTGCTTTTGGTTTAATCGGTTTCTGTTTACGTCAATTCGAAATTGCTCGTTTAGTAGGTATTAGACCTTACAACGCGATTGCATTCTCAGGTCCTATTGCTGTATTCGTATCAGTATTTTTACTATACCCTTTAGGTCAAGCTAGTTGGTTCTTTGCGCCAAGTTTCGGTGTTGCTGCAATTTTCCGATTCTTATTATTCCTACAAGGCTTCCATAACTGGACGTTAAACCCATTCCATATGATGGGTGTTGCGGGTATTTTAGGTGGTGCGTTATTATGTGCAATTCACGGTGCAACTGTGGAAAACACATTATTCGAAGATGGTGATGCTGCAAACACATTCCGTGCGTTTACACCAACACAATCAGAAGAAACGTACTCAATGGTAACAGCAAACCGTTTCTGGTCACAAATTTTTGGTGTAGCATTTTCTAACAAACGTTGGTTACACTTCTTCATGTTATTTGTACCTGTAACAGGTTTATGGACAAGTGCAGTAGGTATTGTAGGTTTAGCATTAAACTTACGTGCATATGATTTCGTATCACAAGAATTACGTGCTGCTGAAGATCCAGAATTTGAAACATTCTACACAAAAAATATTTTATTAAACGAAGGTATCCGTGCGTGGATGGCTGCTCAAGATCAACCGCATGAAAACTTCGTATTCCCTGAGGAGGTATTACCACGTGGAAACGCCCTTTAATAGTAGTATTGCAGGCCGCGACATTGAATCAACAGGTTTCGCTTGGTGGAGTGGAAATGCCCGTTTAATCAATGTTTCAGGTAAATTATTAGGTGCTCACGTAGCACACGCTGGTTTAATGGTATTTTGGGCTGGTGCTATGGTACTATTCGAAGTATCACATTTTGTACCAGAAAAACCAACATATGAACAAGGATTTATCTTAATCCAACATTTAGCTACATTAGGTTACGGTATTGGCCCTGGTGGTGAAATTACATCAACAGTACCTTACTTTGCTGTAGGTGTTATTCATTTAATTTCATCAGCAATTTTAGGTTTTGGTGGTATTTACCACTCATTATTAGGTCCAGATACATTAGAAGAATCATTCCCATTCTTTGGTTATGACTGGCGTGATAAAAACAAAATGACTACAATTTTAGGTATTCATTTATGTTTATTAGGCTTAGGTTCTTTCTTATTAGTAATCAAAGCAATGTATTTAGGTGGTGTATACGATACATGGGCACCGGGTGGTGGTGATGTTCGTTTAATTACAACACCAACATTAAATCCAATCGTAATTTTTGGTTACGTATTCCGTTCTCCATTCGGTGGTGACGGTTGGGTAGTTGCTGTAAATAACATGGAAGATGTTATTGGTGGTCACATCTGGGTTGGTATTTTATGTATTGTAGGTGGTATTTGGCATATTTTCACAAAACCATTTGCATGGGCTCGCCGTGCTTTCGTATGGTCTGGTGAAGCATACTTATCATACAGTTTAGCTGCAATTTCATTAATGGGTTTCACTGCGTCATTATACTCATGGTATAATAATACAGCATACCCTAGTGAATTATATGGTCCAACTGGTCCAGAAGCATCTCAATCTCAAGCATTTACATTCTTAGTACGAGATCAACGTTTAGGTGCTAATGTATCATCTGCTCAAGGTCCAACTGGTTTAGGTAAATACTTAATGCGTTCACCAAGTGGTGAGATCATCTTCGGTGGTGAAACAATGCGTTTCTGGGATTTACGTGCTCCATGGGTAGAACCATTACGTGGTCCAAATGGTTTAGATATCAATAAAATTAAAAATGATATTCAACCATGGCAAGAACGTCGTGCAGCAGAATACATGACACATGCACCTTTAGGTTCATTAAACTCTGTAGGTGGTGTAGCAACAGAAATTAACTCTGTAAACTACGTATCACCTCGTTCATGGTTATGTTGTTCACACTTCTTCTTAGGATTCTTCTTCTTAATCGGTCACTGGTGGCACTCAGGTCGTGCTCGTGCAGCAGCGGCTGGTTTCGAAAAAGGTATTAATCGTGCTAATGAGCCTGTATTATCAATGCGTCCTATTGATTAATTCATTCTTATTAGATTTATATTTTTTGTTCAATTTCATATTGAACAAAGAATATAATTAAAAAAAATCGTTTAGCTAGAACACATTTTTTTTTATTTCAAATAACTAAGACATAATTTGTAAGTTAACAAAAAAAAATTAATTGGGTTACCTGGGACTCGAACCCAGAACAAATCGGTTAAAAGCCGAGTACTCTACCATTGAGTTAGCAACCCTATATTTATATTATCATAAAACGTAATGATAATTAAAGCCTTTAAGATAAAAAAACTTTATATATAATTATTATTTAATAAATAAAATATTATTTAAAATAATATATTTACTTTATAAATTTTAAAGTAAAATTACAAGTAACATTATAAGTTATTTTGTTATTTGAAATTTTAATAAAAATTTATAAATTAAGGATTTGAAAAATGATTAATTGGCAAGTTATAGGTCAGCTAATAGCGACAGGTGCTATTATGTTGTCAGGTCCGGCAGTAATTGTATTATTAGCTTTAAAAAAAGGTAATCTTTAATACTCTCAATCTTTCGATCATCAATATAAAAAATTTTAAAACATATATATGATAACTTTATTAGTAGCTTTACTAGTCTTAATTTCATTAGGTTTAGTTGTAACTGTACCTGTAGCTTTAGCTACTCCAGGTGAATGGGAAGTTTCTAAAGGTAAATTTAATAGATTTTTCCAAATTTGGGTTTTCCTTGTAATTGTTATTGCCGCTGCTGACGGTATTTCATCGTCAATTTAGTGTATCTAGAAATTATAGTATAAACTATAATTTCTAAAAATTAACCTATTGACAGAACTGATAGAAAATTATATAATTTTAATTAGTATTAAGCTAATAGCTTACGTAATTAGCTTGTGTGCGGGCATAGCTCAGTGGTAGAGTGCGACCTTGCCAAGGTCGATGTCGCGCGTTCGAATCGCGTTGCCCGCTCTCTAGTTTCTAAAAACTAGAATAAAAATACAAATTTGCCCCCATCGTCTAGAGGCCTAGGACGGCTCCCTTTCACGGAGCAAACAGGGATTCGAATTCCCTTGGGGGTAATTTTTTTATATTTCAAATAAATAGTCTGTTTAAAGAATTCACGGTCTTATAGTTGCTTTTCTTTAATTTTTAACAGTATTTTATTAATCTAAAATTTAATTCTAACGATAAAATTTTTATTTTAAGATATTTTCAAATAGAAATACCTCTAAATTTTAAAAAAGATTAAATCGATTCTCAATGAACCGATTTAATTTTTTATTACTCAAGATCTTTACGATTTGGATTTCGTGATGGATCACTTGAAAGGAAACCAAAAATAAATAACGAAACAAAAAAGATTACAGTTGTATAAACTAAAATTTTTAAAGTTAACATGCAATTTTTCCTAGGAACTGTTTTTAATATTATTAATTATACTAAAATATAATAATTCTGAATAATTTAATTAAGAAAAAAGTTATTTCTTTATTTTTGGTGCAGTTAATGCAAAAGGATAAGCTTTAACTGCAGAAATTTCAATAGCTGTCTTAAGATTAAGCTCTTCAATAATTGAATCATGTAACGAAATATAACCTTCAATGATTAAATAATCATTTACTTGATAATACTGAAGAACATCATAGGCTAAATTTCCCCAAACCGAAATTTTACAAATAGTATATTCATTTTTACGGAATTGGTAAAATTTCCCAACAAATTCAGTATATAGAATTTCATTATCATCAATTTCAAATAAACTTCGTTCTGGTTTACTAATAATTTTTACAATAAAAGTTGTATAATTCATCCTAAAAAAAAATTAATTTTTATATTTTTACTAAAAATTACTAAAATAATTGTTTTAAGTAATAAGATAAAAAGTTTATGGGTTTTATTTTTACGTAAAACCCATAAACTTCAAAAAAGATTTGTTGAAACTTTTAGGTATGTTTAAATAACTAAATTTTTCTGTTTTTGAACATCTTCAAAATTAATATCACGTAAACGTTTTAATAAACGAATGAAATATTCTAAGAAATAATCATCTAACTGAACTACTTCACTAGAATCGATTTTGAATGTTTTATATAAATCAAATGTTGATTTTGAAAAATTATTTTCAACGTTTAAAATTTCAGCAAAAGCTAATCGGTCACTTATATTTTGACCCCATTCAAAGAACCCAAAGAATCGACTTATAAATTTTAAAAGAAAAACAGGGATTTGATTGACTTTCGCTGTTTGACCCGCTAATTGTTCACATAAACTAATAATTTCAGATGAAACCCAACCTTTTGGGCCACCTAAAAAGAATGTTTTATTCACAGTTTGTGGTAACTGTAATGATCGTAAACAGAATTTTGCAATATCTTGCGTATCCATATACGAAACACATGTTTTTTCATTAGTTACCCAAATAGGTAGATTCTCCAAAATTGGAATTGCATATTGTTCAATTAAACCTTGATAAAATCCCGTTAAACGGAAAATCGTATATGGTATTTTTGATTTTTGTAATTGAATTTCAATGCCTTGTTTCATTTCCATTAATGGTATATTAGGAAATTGTTCTAAATTTTGTGTTGAACAGAAAATAAACCGTTTTACATTGGCAGCTTTTGCTGATTCAATTAAAGCTAATTTTCCATCCCAATCAACAGTTTTTAAAGCATCTTCGTCTGAAGGACGACTAGTTGATGCATCAATTACAGCAGTAATTCCTTGTAAACAAGGTGGAATTGTTTCTGGAATACTTAAATCTCCATACACTAATTCTGCACCCCATTCTTTTAAAAAATTTGCTCGCCGAAAGTTTCTTACTAAACAACGTACAGGATAACCTTTTGTCAAAGCTTGTAAAACAATTTGACGACCTAAAGTTCCAGTTCCACCGACAACAAGTAAACTCATAAATAATATTTTAATTAGGTTCTTATGAAGTTTTAATCAAAAATTGTACTTTGTAAAATATCTTGAGCTTCAATATTTACTAATTCTTTTTTCGTTAAAACTTGACCACGACTGTTAAAAATTCGATTTGCTTGACGCATACGTGCACGATCTAATGCATTTTTAACACTTCGTGCATTTGCAAATAATGGTTTTTCTTTACGACGTGTAATATAATCAGTTAATGCTACTTCAGCATCTGGTGTTAATTGATACTGTTGTTCTTCTAACATTAATTTTGAAATTTTTAATAACTCATCTACAGTATAATCAGGGAAATCAATATGATTTGCAATTCGTGATGATAAACCAGGATTTGATTCATAGAATTTATCCATTGGTTCCTTATAACCAGCTAAGATTACAACTAAGTCATCTCGTTGATTTTCCATAACCTGTAATAAGATTTCAATAGCTTCTGAACCGTAATCACGTTCATTATCCGGTTTATATAAGTAATACGCTTCATCAATAAATAAAACGCCACCCATAGCTTTTTTAAGTACTTCTTTAGTTTTTGGCGCAGTATGACCAATATACTGTCCAACTAAATCATCTCGTGTTACTGTTAATAAATGGCCTTTTTGAACATACCCTAATTGGTATAAAATATCAGCCATTTTTAAGCCTACAGTCGTTTTACCAGTTCCTGGACTTCCAGTAAATGACATATGTAAACCAGGACTACCTGCCGTAATACCTAAATTTTTTCTTAATTTATCAATTAATAATAACGCGGCAATTTCGCGAATTCGTGTTTTTACAGGAGCTAAACCTACTAATTCTTCATCTAAAATATTTAAAATTTTAGCGATTTCAGTTTTAGTGTATTCTTCTTGTAAATTAACAGATGTTGTAGTTAAAGAACTCATAATAATTTTTAATAATTAAATGTAAAGTAATAATTTTTATATACTAAATTGATTATAATTGGATCAATTTAGTATAACTAAGTACTAAATATTTCTATTTAACTTATAGTAAAGATTGTGGAATACTTGATAAACAAATTAACGCAAAACCAGCACTTCCGCAAGCACCAACAAAAAAGCCTCCCTTAAATTGATCCCAAGCTTTTCTTGTTTGAAGATCATTTTCACCAGCGCTTGGTGATTCTTTTTCTGCTTTAAACGCAGCTATACCATAAATAGTTAAGCCTAATGTTAAAATAAGAATCAAACCAATTGTTGAAAGGAAACCTGCAAATAATGCAATGTCTGAATTTCGTAAAGGACCTAATTTAACAAAAGGACCAATTAAAAAATATCCATGAGCTAAACCAATTTCTAAACCACGTAGTAATGGCGTTAAACCAAATCGATATGCTGGTAAGTTTTTTAATAAAGCTCTTGTCACGGCTGATGACGTGATTGGTGTCGCTAAATGTCCTACAAATGGATCATCATTATAAGGTTTAATAAAATTAGCCATAAATTTAATTTAAAATTTAATGAAATTAATAGTAAAATTGTTTAAATAATCTAAGGTATTTAAAAATTTAATGAAAATTTTTACCAACCAAAATTTTTATATAGATTACTATATAATATATACTAATATACAGAAAAAATTTTATAAACTTCAATTTTATAAAACAAAAAGATTTTATGACAGTTGCTATCGATTATATTTTATTAGTAGGATTTTCTTTTGCGGTTGCTTCAGGTTTATTCTTAGGATTAAAATCAATTAAATTGATTTAAATATTTAATTAGATTTCAAAAATGCAAGAAGATATTCGTCAAGATAATATTGTTGGATCTAGACGTTTTGGTAATTATTTTTGGGGAGCGTTTTTAGCTCTTGGTGGTATCAGTTTTTTATTAGCTGGATTATCAAGTTACTTCAAAATTAATTTATTACCATTTGCTAATCCAACAGAATTAGTTTTTATCCCACAAGGCGTTGTTATGATGTTCTATGGATCATTAAGCCTATCGTTAAGTCTTTATATAGTTGCAACAATATTGTGGGATATTGGAAGTGGCTATAATGAATACAATAAACTTGAAAATTTGGTAAAAATTGTTCGGAAAGGATTTCCCGGTAAAAATCGTGAGATTCTTTTAACGTACCCAGTAACAAGTATTCAGTCTATTGGAATAAAAATTTCGGAAGGATTAAATCCGCAACGAAGCATTTATTTATGTTTAAAAGATGAGCGAAAGATTCCTTTAACGCCGGTTCAACAACCAAATTCAATTTCAAATTTAGAAAAGCAAGCAGCCGATCTAGCAAAATTTTTAGATTTAAAATTAGAAAATTTATAGCGGGTTTATTGCTTTTTATACCCGCATAATTCTATAATTGTTTTATGCGGGCATAGTTTAGTGGTAAAACCTTAGCCTTCCAAGCTAACGATGGGGGTTCGATTCCCCCTGCCCGCTCTTGATTAAACTTTTTGAATGAGCAACAATCATTTTTTATAGGAGAATATAGAATTATGTCTGGTGGATCTACTGGTGAACGTCCGTTTTCGGATATTATTACAAGTGTACGTTATTGGATTATTCATAGTATTACAATTCCGTCACTTTTCGTATCAGGGTGGTTATTTATTAGTACAGGTTTAGCGTATGATGTATTTGGTACACCACGTCCAAATGAATACTTTACGCAAGATCGTCAACAAGTACCATTAGTAAATGATCGATTCAGTGCAAAACAAGAATTAGAAGATTTAACTAAAGGTTTATAATTTATCAAGGGGTAAACAACATGTCAAACAATATTAATCAACCTGTAGCATATCCAATTTTTACTTTCCGTTGGTTAGCTATTCACGGCTTAGCAGTTCCAACTGTATTTTTCTTAGGTGGAATTACAGCAATGCAATTCATTCAACGATAAATTACTAATATAGAAACGAGGTAAATTTTATGACGGGTCCAAATCCAAATAAACAAGCTGTAGAATTAAATCGAACTTCTCTTTACTGGGGACTTCTATTAATTTTTGTTTTAGCTGTATTATTTTCAAGTTATTTCTTCAATTAATTTTATAAATTAGGAGTTTTTTAGATGGCAAATACTGGTAGAATTCCTTTATGGCTTGTAGGCCTTGTAGGTGGCTTAGCTGTAATCACTATGCTTAGTTTATTTATTTATGGTTCATATTCTGGTTTAGGTTCATCTTTATAATAAGATACAAAACTATAAATGAAATAAGTAATAAATTTCTTAAATAATTAAACTTATTTATTTTATTTAAGAAATTTATTACTAGTTTTCTTTTCTAATTAAAATATTAATACAGTGTTTACTGTTTTTCTAACTTCTTAAAATCCATTTTTTAAATTGTCTAACTAATTTTTTCCATCCTTTAATTCGTTTCTTTTTAAAACGATTCTGTTCTCGTTTTCGATATTCTGACTCATTCATATTTTTTAAATATGAACGTTTACCTAACCAACCCCACCATAATCTAGGGAATTTTAAAGACTTTTGGTCTTTTGTCATAATTTCGATTTGTTTTGACCCACCATCTTGCCAAGCAGTATAGCCACCACTATAGACACTATTTTGAGGACGTTTACCTATATGGATTTCTGTATTTTCCGTTAAAAATGGTATATAGAAATATTGCCCACATGTAGCATGTAGTAATCCTAAACAAACCAGGAAATAATGAGTCGTTATAATCATCATAAAAATTGGTTGCAAAAGGGCTGATTCATCAAAACGTTCGGATGGAATTAAAACCATACTATCATATGTATATAATCTATACATAATTCTAATAATTTCTCCTTCGAAAAGACTTGAAACAATTAGATAAGTCCAATGCCATCTAATTAAATAAGGACAATATTTCTTATTTATTCGAACAATAAATACATACATTAATAATGGAGCAATCTCTTGTAATTGCCCTCCTACGAATCGCCACATACTAGGTAACACACTATTATAAACTGAATAATAACCTGTAATAGCTTGAGATTTAATTGTTTCCGGTAAATTTGCAATTAACATTGAAATCGGATCAATTCTATATCCATTCCGTTCACTAGCATAAACCAATGAAGATTTTAAAAAATTTAAAGGATTTTGATTGATAAATTCCAGATACATAATCTTTTGATTTCTGCTATCTTCGATATAAGTTTCTGTTAACATATCATCTAAATAGCGACTGGTTAAACGATTATAACTTATCATATCGCCGTACCAGCCTATTAAATCCTTTAGATGTGTATACCATAAAAATCCTGCAAATAAACTAATGCAGGAAATATAAAATGAAGTTTTTATATTATAGCGGTTTGCAAGAATTATAAATCGAACAAAAGTAATAAAAATAAGTATATTTTCAATATCAACTAATCCAAGACCATATTGATAACGTTCTAAAAATCCTTGAAAAATAAGTTTCAAAGTTTCTGTGGAAATTTCAGTTGAAACTGAAACTCCATCAAAATTCGTATTTAAATACGTATTTGGATCGTCTAGGCCAAAAAAATTTAAAACGGTTTCTTGATCAATATTAATCAATAAGAGAAAAAGTTTTAATAAACTGTGCATATCTGGGTTTTCCCATTTTGAATTAGGTTAAACATTTCTAAATTAAAAGTATTTACAAAAAACAAATTGGATTAAAAAAAGAAGTAAATTAATATAATAAGCTTACGAGAAAGAAAAACTAAATAATAAAATGATCTTATCAAATCGATAAATCTTATATCACAACATTATAATAATAAAACTATACCGTTAAAAAGTACATGCTGTACATTTTAAACAAAAAAGCTTAATTATTTAAATTAGAATTTTTATTAAAGCAATCAAAAATAGAAAAATTTATAAATTCAACAATTAAATATTTTTAGTTTTGAATAATCCGTTAAATATTTGATCAAATATTTATAGAAAAATTATTTTTTATTCAAAACTAAACTACTATATATAGTAATAATGTTATCTTTAAGAAATTTTTTACTAACCATAAACTTTTAAATTTTCTTTACTTTGATTAATGAAACGTTTTAACATCTTAACTTTACTTGTTGCAGTTTTAATTACATTAACGCCAAATATTGCTTCAGCAGAAATTGGTGGATTAACAAAGTGTAGTGATTCACCTGCTTTCGCAAAACGCCAAAAGGCAAGTGTAAAAAAATTAGAACAACGTATGAGTACGTATGAAGCTGGTACACCACCAGCATTAGCATTACAACAACAAATGGAACGTACGCAAGCACGTTTTGATAAATATAGCCGCTCTGAATTATTATGTGGTACAGATGGCTTACCACATTTAATTGCTGATGGTCGTTGGAGTCATGCGGCAGAATTTATATTACCAGGCTTTGGCTTTATTTATATCTCAGGTTGGATTGGCTGGGTAGGTCGTAAATATGTAAGAGCAGTAAGTACAACGAAAAATCCAGCTGAAAGTGAAATTATTATTAATGTACCATTGGCATTAAAAATTATGACAACGGGATATATTTGGCCGATTTCTGCTTGGCAAGAGTTAGTTAGTGGTGATTTAGTTGCCTTAGATGAAGAAATAACAGTATCACCACGTTAAATTTATCTAGTATTTAATTTACAATTAAAATCAATTTTATGAAAAATTTTCAAAAATATTTATCAACAGCCCCTGTTCTTTTAACTTTATGGATGTCGTTTACTGCAGGATTTATTATTGAAATCAATAGATTTTTCCCTGATATGTTAGGTTTATATTTCTAATATTAAATAAAAAATTATATAAATAAATATTTAATAATAATATATTTTATATTATTATTAAATGTTTATTATTCACCCTGAACTTTTAATAATGCAAATCCTAACGAAAGACCAAATAATGTCATAAAGAAACATGTTACTGCAGCAGTAACAATTTCCGGACTTGCATATGGGAAGATTTTAAGAATTAATGCCATAATATTTAAAAAATTTTAATTTTTACAAAGTTCTAAGAATTAAAAACCATTTCGAGCCCAAACAACTAATGCTAACGAAAACGTAAACATTGTCATTAAACCTGCCCAACCTAGACTTATAATATCCATATCTATATTTTAGAATTAATTAAGAATTTGATAATCTAAAAGATAAAATGATCTTTTAGATTATTTCTATATATTAAATTTATACAATACCGTTAGCCCAATCTACGTCAACATTTTCAATAATCAATGATGAATTATAAATTTGTAAAATAATTACTAAGAATATTAAAAATGCAACCATTACAACTCCCATAATTGGTGTTGTACCCCAACCTGGAGCAACTTTACCATATTCAGCATTTAATGGGCGTAAAATTTCACCTAATCGTGTTCTTAATGCCATAAGAAAATTTTTATAGTTTTAATAAATACGTTTTACTAATTAAAGTTTTATACCCTAAAGCATATCTTTAATTGTTAAACTTAATATTTCAATTATGCTGAATAGAGAAAATATTGATTATTAATTTATGGTTGAACATAAAAAGTAAGAAATATTAAATTCAGCATAATTAATTCCGCAAATCCGCCTCTAATAAGTGAATTAAGGATTCCATAAAAAGAATAAACTCAACAATAAATAATATATTGGGTGACTTTTTCTATCAATATTTTAACATTGTTTTAAAATTTTTCGCGTTTTGAGAATAATTTTTCATTAATGTTATATAATATTAGAGCGTTGATTCATAAATAATATAAATCCAGCATGGAAACAGCCACTATTCTTATCATTTTTGTATCAAGTTTACTTTTAGGTATCACTTCGTATTCAATTTTCACGGCCTTTGGACCTGCATCGAAAAATCTTCGTGATCCATTTGAGGAACATGAAGACTAAAAAAATAAAACCATATATATAAATATGGTTTTATTATCGAAGAATACGTGGAGTTTCTCTGAAGAATACTGCAAAGAAAATAACCATTAACGTACCAATAAGTAAAAATGTATAAACTAAAGCTTCCATTGTTTAATCCTCTTTAATTTTAAATAGATTTAAAAAACAAAGACTATACTTTATACAGCACCTTGTTTCTTCGTTGATTTATCACCAAGTTTTTGGAATGCACCAAATTCAACTTGTTCTGTAACTTCTGCACCAATACCCGTAAATACATCACGGAAAATTGTACGTCCACCATGCCATAAATGGCCAAAGAAGAATAATAATGCGAAGTTTGCATGACCGTATGTGTACCAGCCACGTGGACTACTACGGAATACACCATCAGACTCTAAACTTGTACGATCAAATTCAAATACTTCACCTAATTGTGCTTTACGAGCAAATTTCTTAACAGTTGGAGCATCTTTAAATGTTTGACCATTTAATTTACCACCATAGAAATCTACAGTAACACCTACTTGCTCAATACTATATTTAGATTCAGCACGACGGAATGGAATATCAGCACGGATGATACCATCTTTATCTACTAAGATAACAGGGAATGTTTCGAAGAATGCAGGCATTCGACGTACAGTTAATTCACGACCTTCTTTATCACGGAAAATTGGGTGACCTAACCATGCTTCAGCAATACCATCACCTTTGTTCATTGGACCTGCACGGAATAAACCACCTTTCGCTGGATTGTTTCCAATGTAATCGTAGAACGCTAATTTATCTGGAATACGAGACCATGCTTGACTTTCAGATAAGCCTTCACCTACAGATGTTTCTACTTGACGTTCAATTTCTTGTTGGAAGTAACCACTATCCCATTGGTAACGAGTTGGACCAAATAATTCGATAGGTGTTGCAGCTGCACCATACCACATTGTACCTGATGTTACAAATGCAGCAAAGAAAACTGCTGAAATACTACTTGATAATACTGTTTCAATATTACCCATTCGTAATGCACGGTATAAACGTTGTGGTGGACGCACTGTTAAGTGGAAAATACCAGCAAAAATACCGAAAATACCAGCGGCAATATGGTGAGCAGCAATACCACCGGGATTAAATGGATTGAAACCATCAGCACCCCAAGAAGGAGCTACAGGTTGTACTTTTCCAGTAATACCATATGCGTCTGATACCCAAATACCAGGTCCAAATAAACCTGTAACGTGGAATGCACCAAACCCAAAACATAATAAACCTGATAAGAATAAGTGAATACCGAAAATTTTCGGTAAATCTAAAGCAGGTTCACCTGTTCGTGGATCACGGAATAATTCTAAATCCCAGTATACCCAATGCCAAATTGCAGCTAAGAAACACATACCAGATAAAATAATATGTGATAACGCTACACCTTCAAAACTCCAAATACCTGGATTTGAAACACTTTCACCAGTGATACTCCAGCCACCCCAAGAATCTGTAATACCTAAACGTGTCATGAAAGGCATAACAAACATACCTTGACGCCACATTGGATTTAATACAGGATCTGATGGATCAAAAACAGCAAGTTCGTATAATGCCATTGAACCAGCCCAACCAGCAACTAAAGCTGTGTGCATTAAATGTACTGCAATTAAACGACCTGGGTCATTTAAAACAACAGTATGAACACGATACCATGGTAATGCCATAGTAATTCATTCCTTAAATTTAAATAATAGGGTTTTGACTTTCTTACAACTAAACTAGAAAAAAGTTAGCTACAATACTATTATAAGTGAAGATTAGAAAAATTATGTAATTTAATAAAATTTTGTTTTGTTGACTTATATCGTTAAAAAACTAAAAAAAATTATTTTCATTTTAAAAGTAATAAGTTAATTAGATAAATATCTAATTAACTTATTCAAAAATTACGCAGCAAATATAGCTTTTGATTCTACAATCGCTTCATTTAATGCAGCTTCCGCTTCATCTGTAAATTGATTTGTTGATGTTACAATATCAATGTATGATTTTTTAGAAGTATTTAAATATGTTAATAAACTTGCACAGTATTTTTTAACAGAACTAACTGGTAAATCATCTAATTTACCGTTAATACCAGTATAAATTAAAGCAACTTGTTCAGCAACAGATAATGGTGAATTTTGAGGTTGTTTTAATAACTCACGTAAACGTGTACCTCGAGCTAATTGTTTTTGAGTTGCTTCGTCTAAATCTGATGCGAATTGAGAGAATGCTTCTAATTCAGCAAACTGAGCTAATTCTAATTTTAACTTACCAGCAACTTTTTTCATAGCTTTTGTTTGTGCAGCAGAACCAACACGAGATACTGAAATACCTACGTTAATAGCTGGACGAATACCTGAGTTAAATAAATCATTCGATAAGAAGATTTGACCATCTGTAATTGAAATTACATTTGTTGGAATGTACGCAGATACATCACTTGCTTGTGTTTCGATAATTGGTAAAGCAGTCATACTACCACCGCCTAATGCATCACTTAATTTAGCTGCACGTTCTAATAAACGTGAGTGTAAGTAGAATACATCACCAGGGTACGCTTCACGTCCTGGAGGACGACGTAATAATAATGACATTTGACGATATGCCATCGCTTGTTTAGTTAAATCATCATACACAACTAATGTTGCTTTACCATTGTACATAAAGTACTCAGCTAATGCAGCACCCGCATATGGAGCGATATATTGTAATGTAGCTGGATCATTTGCACTTGCTAATACAATAATTGTATAAGACATAGCATTTTTTTCTTCAAGTACATTTACTACTTGTGCTACTGTTGATGCTTTTTGACCAATACCAACGTAAACACAAACAACATCTTCTGTTTGTTGATTAATGATAGTATCTACAGCAATTGATGTTTTACCTGTTTGACGATCACCAATAATTAATTCTCGTTGACCTCGTCCAATAGGAATCATCGCATCAATTGAAGTAATACCTGTTTGTAATGGTTCACATACAGATTTACGACTAATAATACCAGGCGCCATTGATTCTACTAAACGTGTTTCAGATGATACAATATCACCTTTACCATCAATAGCAGCACCTAATGGGTTAACAACTCGACCTAAGAAATTGTCACCAACAGGAATTTGCGCGATTTTACCAGTAGCTTTTACAGTACCACCTTCTAAAATTTGACGACCAGTACCCATTAATACTACACCAACATTATCATTTTCTAAGTTAAGTGCAATACCTACAGTCTTATCTTCAAATTCTAAAAGTTCACCACTCATTACTTGATCAAGACCGTATACACGAGCAATACCGTCACCTACTTGTAAAACAGTACCAATGTTATCTACTTTAACATCTTGATCATACTTTTCAATTTGTTCGCGGATAATACTACTAATTTCGTCTGGACGAATTTTTATCATTGTATTATTTTTAAGGTAAAAAGTTAATAAAAGATTTTAGTTATTTTTAAATTTCTAGAATAGTATCTAGATGTTTAGCTAAAAGTTGCAACTGATTTTTAACTGTAAAATCAATTACTCTTGAGTTTGTTTTAATTAAGAATCCGCCAATAAGGCTTGAATCTACGTTAATAACTAACCGAATTTCACGTGCGTTTGTTAATTCCTTTAATTTTTGGATTAAAGTATTCTTCTGTAAATTTGTAAATGCAAACGCAGTTGAAACTTCAATCATTTTAATTGAAGCTAATTCATAAACTAAATTTAAGTAACTTGTAATTACAAGTTGTAATAAATTAATTCGATCGCGTTTTACTAAAACACTTAAAAACTTAAATGTTTCTTGATTTAACTGACTTTTTAATGTTTTATCTAATAATTCTTGTTTTTGACTAGAACTAATTAAAGGGTTATTTAAATAGTTTGTTAAATCAACCGTTTGATCTAAAAATACTTCTAAATTTTGAAAATCAGCTGTAATCTGATGCATCAGATTTTGGTCAACTGAATAATCATATAAGGCACGTGCATAAGGAGCTGCAACTTTTGCGGCTAAAGGATTTTTACTCACAATAAATCTCCTTCTAATTTATTAATAGTATCGTTAATTAGAGCTGTCGCACGATCTTTTTTCCCGAAGGTTTCTTGAGCGCGTATTACAGTACGTTTTAACACTAATAGGATGATTTGTTGCTTAACTTCTAAAAAGATTTGTCGTTCTTTAGAACGGAAAGTTGCTAATGCACGACTAAAGCGAGTTGCTAAATCTTTTTTTGATTGATAAGCATCAGCTTCAAGTAAAACTTTTTTTGCCGCTATTGTTTCATTCTTTATTTCAGTAATAACTACATTAGCTTGACTTAATTGCTTTTGGGCTTCACTTAAGCGGCGATTTGCCTCATTTAAACGGTCTTCGGCATCTTGAACACCTTGGACAATACTTGTTTTACGCTCTTCTAGTATTGAGCCTAAAAAGTCTTTACCAGTATAAACTAGAATAGCAACTAAAGTAAGAATGTTAATTAGCCCAGTTTCCAAAATATCAAGGTTTAACCCAATACCTTCGTGTTCAGCAACTAATGTAAAAATTTGATCAAAATTTTCCATGTTTTAAAGTTTGTGTCTAAACTGTTCGCTTATAAAAAGGAAAATTACAGTTAACAAAAAATTTAAATTGATAATCGGATTTCAATTTCTGCACATAGAGATTGAACGATTGTATCTAAACTATTAAGTGCAGTATTTTTCTTATCCAAAAGATCTTTTGTAATAGTATCTAATAAATTATCAATATATTTTTGAGAAATATTTAGTTCAATTTCTAAAATCTCTTTATGAATTTTTTGTGAATTTGTAATTTCTAATTGTGCTTCTTTACGGACGTTACTTAATTCTTGTTCGTATTGAGTAGTTAATTCGTTTGCTTGTGCTAAAATTCCAGAAGCTTTTGCAAGGTTTCCTAAAATGTATTCTTTACGCTCTTCAATAACAGTTAATAAAGGACTGTATAAAATTGTGTTAAGAACTAACATTAATAGAACGAATTGAATGGCTACTAACGGTAAAGTTGCATTAAAATCAAATAATCCGCCAGGACCACTTACTTCTGAACTTGAAATTAATATTGAAAGATTAACCATATAAAATCTATATGTTCTACTATAGAATTAAAAATTTTTAATAGATCGATATAGTGGTAATAGAAAACCCTATTTCGATCTATTTATTTTTTACGTAATGAACTAGTTGTTGAATGGGTTAGCAAATAATAATGCTAATGCTACTACTAGACCGTAAATTGTTAAAGCTTCCATGAAAGCTAAACTTAATAATAAAGTACCACGAATTTTGTTTTCTGCTTCAGGTTGACGAGCAATACCTTCAACAGCTTGACCAGCAGCATTACCTTGACCAATACCAGGACCGATAGCAGCTAAACCGATAGATAAACCAGCAGCGATAACAGAAGCAGCAGAAACGATAGAATCCATAATAAACCTTAATTAATAAATGTAAATATAAATGTAATTTTAGAAAAATCTAAATAGTATTAATTTACTCAAGAGCCTCAGCAATATATGCAGCAGCTAAAGTTGAGAAAATTAAAGCTTGTACTGAACCTGCAAAGATACCTAATAACATAATCGGTAATGGAATTACCAATGGTACTAAGCCGGTCAATACAGTAATTGTTAATTCATCAGCTAAGACGTTACCAAATAATCGGAAGCTTAGTGATAAAGGTTTTGTAAAATCTTCTAAAATATTAATTGGTAGAAGAAGTGGAAGTGGTTGAACATATCGTTTGAAATATCCTAACCCTTTTTTACTTAAGCCTGCATAAAAATAACTAAAAGATGTTAAGAAAGCTAAGGCTACGGTTGTATTAATATCATTTGTTGGAGCAGCAAATTCACCTTGAGGAAGCTCAATTAACTTCCACGGAATAACCGCCCCTGCCCAGTTTGAACCAAAAATAAATAAAAACAACGTACCAATGAATGGTATCCATTCTCTATAAAAACTTTCGCCAAGTTGATTTTTAGCAATATCTGTAATAAAGTCAAGTGCAGATTCCATAAAGTTTTGCCAACCATGTGGAATACGATCTGCATTGCGAGTACCTAGAATTGAAAAAGCTACTAAAATTGCAACAACAAACCAGATTACTATTAAAACTTGTCCATGTACTAGATAACCAGCAATGTTCCAGTAAAAATGTTTTCCTACCTCTGCCCCCGCTAATAATGTAAACGTACTTGAATAATAATTATCTGGGTACATAAAATTTAACTAATTTAGTAAATTACCCAATATTAAAAAATATACAGGAACACTAGTTAGTATAACTGTTTTTAATATATTTTAGGTTTATTTTTATAAAAAAGCTCTATTTTAGCCATTCGTAACCTTTTAATTCTAGTTCTTTTGCTAGTTCAGCATTACCAGTCTTAATAATTTTACCGTTTTGCATTACATGAACAAAATCAGGTTTTATATAATCAAGTAACCGTTGATAATGTGTAATTAAAATAATAGCTTTATTGTCATCCATAAAAGTATTAATTCCATTAGAAATGATTTTTAATGCATCAATATCTAACCCTGAATCAGTTTCATCTAAAATTGATAACTCAGAATCTAATAAGATCATTTGTAAAATTTCATTTCGCTTTTTTTCACCACCTGAAAAGCCTTCATTAACATTTCGGCTTAAAAAAGCTGGAGACATATCTACCAATTCTAATTTCTGATTTATAATCATTAGAAATTCTAATGGATCAACTTCTGGTTCGTTTTTCGATTTTTGTTTGGCATTATAAGCTAAACGTAAAAAATCTTCATTACTTACCCCTGGAATTTCGATTGGGTATTGGAAAGCTAGAAAAATCCCTAAATGTGAGCGTTCTTCAGGATCTAATTCTAAAATACTAGTTCCTTTAAATAGTATTTCACCACCTAAAACTTCATAAGCAGGATGTCCAGCAATAACTTTTGAAAATGTACTTTTACCAGATCCATTTGGGCCCATAATTGCATGGATCTCACCCCGATGAACTTTTAAATTTAAATTTTTTAAAATTTCATTGGTATTAATTGCAGCTTTTAAATCTTTAATTTCTAAAATAGGGGTATTATTCATTAACCAACACTTCCTTCTAGTTTTAAACTTAATAAACGATCTGCTTCTGCAGCAAATTCTAATGGTAACTCGGTAAAGACATCACGACAAAAACCACTAATCATTAATTCAATTCCTTTTTCAACAGAAATTCCACGTTGTAAGAAATAGAAAATTTGTTCTTCTCCAATTTTTGATGTTGAAGCTTCATGTTCTAATTTACTTGTTGCATTTTGAACTGAAATGAAAGGAAATGTATTAGCATTTGATAAATTGCCGATTAATAAAGAATCACATTGTGAATAATTACGAGCACCTAAAGCTTTACTAGTAATATTTACCAATCCACGATAACTATTTTTGGATTGACCTGCTGAAATTCCTTTTGAAACAATGCGACTTCGTGTTTTTTTACCAACATGAATCATCTTTGAACCAGTATCAGCTTGTTGATAATTATTAGTTAACGCCACAGAATAAAATTCACCCTGAGCTTTGTCACCAACTAATAAACAACTCGGGTATTTCCAAGTAATATTCGAACCAGTTTCTACTTGAGTCCAAGAAATTTTCGAATTTATACCAGCACATAACCCGCGTTTAGTAACAAAATTATAAATACCACCTTTTCCAAGTTCATTACCTGCATACCAATTTTGAACGGTTGAATATTTAATATTCGCATTATCAAAAGCAATTAATTCAACAATTGCAGCATGTAACTGATTAGTGTCATATTGAGGTGCTGTGCAACCTTCCAAATAACTTACTTGACTATTACTATCAGCGATAATTAATGTTCGTTCAAATTGCCCCGATTGTTGATCATTAATTCTGAAATACGTTGAAAGATCTAAGGGGCATTTAACATTCTTTGGAATGTAACAAAATGAACCGTCCGTAAAAACTGCAGAATTTAAAGCAGAAAAATAATTATCTCCAATTGGAACAACTGTCCCTAAATATTTTTCAATCAGTTCAGGGTACTCTTGAATTGCTTCAGACATTGAACAAAAAATAATTCCTTGTTCGGCCAATTCTGCTTTAAATGTCGTTCCAATGGAAACACTGTCAAAAACAGCATCAACAGCTACGTTTGTTAATCGTTTTTGTTCACTTAATGAAATTCCCAGTTTTTCAAAAGTTTCTAATAATTCAGGATCAACTTCATCAAGACTATTTAATTTCTTTTTTAATTTAGGAGCAGAATAATAAATAACATCTTGGTAATCAATTTCTGAAAATTTTAACTGGGCCCATTCAGGACAGCCCATTTGAGTCCATTTTTTATAGGCTTTTAAACGGAATTTTAGTAAAAATTTTGGTTCCTGTTTTTTTTGAGAGATTAAACGAACGACATCTTCATTTAATCCTTTCTCAATAATATCTTTTTCAATTGTTGTAGAAAATCCGTATTTATATGGTTGATTTACTAATTTAGTAATATTAGTATTCAAAGTTTTGTTTGATTGATTAATCATAAAATTAAACAAAGTAAGGTAATTAAATAAATTATATTTAAAAATTATTAATGGAATGATTTGTAATTATTATTATAAAGCAATTATTAAATGATTTAAAGTAATTAAACGTCTCAATAAATAAAAGATATTCTTTAAAGTTATACTACATTTAACGTATATATATGAAACCTATAAGAAAGTCGTGTTATAATCATTAGTAAGGTTGTTCCCAAGATTTCAACCGATAGAACTAGTTTAATTAAATTAGTTATATCTATTATATATTGCCTTTTTACTTTAAGGAGAAATACATGTCTCAATCTGTATCAGAACGGACTCGAATTAAAAGTGACCGTTACGAATCTGGTGTAATTCCATACGCAAAAATGGGTTACTGGGATGCTTCATACTCAGTTAAAGATACTGATATCTTAGCATTATTCCGTATCACTCCACAAGCGGGTGTAGATCCAGTAGAAGCAGCAGCTGCTGTAGCTGGTGAATCTTCAACTGCAACATGGACTGTTGTTTGGACAGATTTATTAACGGCTTGTGAACGCTACCGTGCTAAAGCTTACCGTGTAGATCCAGTACCTAACACTACAGACCAATACTTCGCTTTCATCGCATACGAATGTGATTTATTCGAAGAAGGTTCTTTAGCTAACTTAACTGCGTCTATCATTGGTAACGTATTTGGTTTCAAAGCAGTATCTGCTTTACGTTTAGAAGATATGCGTATTCCGCATTCTTACTTAAAAACATTCCAAGGTCCTGCTACAGGTATCGTTGTAGAACGTGAACGTTTAAACAAATATGGTGTACCTTTATTAGGTGCTACTGTAAAACCTAAATTAGGTTTATCTGGTAAAAACTACGGTCGTGTAGTTTTCGAAGGTTTAAAAGGTGGTTTAGACTTCTTAAAAGATGATGAAAACATTAACTCTCAACCATTCATGCGTTGGAGAGAACGTTTCTTATACTGTATGGAAGGTATTAACCGTGCTTCAGCAGCTACTGGTGAAGTTAAAGGTTCTTACTTAAACGTAACTGCAGCGACTATGGAAGAAGTGTACAAACGTGCTGAGTACGCTAAAGTAGTTGGTTCAGTTATCATCATGATCGATTTAGTTATGGGTTACACTGCAATCCAAAGTATCGCATTATGGTCTCGTGATAACGATATGCTTTTACATTTACACCGTGCTGGTAACTCAACATATGCACGTCAAAAGAATCATGGTATTAACTTCCGTGTTATCTGTAAATGGATGCGTATGTCTGGTGTAGATCATATCCACGCTGGTACAGTTGTAGGTAAATTAGAAGGTGATCCTTTAATGATTAAAGGTTTCTACGACGTTTTACGTTTAACAACTTTAGATGTAAACTTACCATTCGGTATCTTCTTCGAAATGGATTGGGCTAGTTTACGTAAATGTATGCCAGTAGCTTCTGGTGGTATCCACTGTGGTCAAATGCACCAATTACTTTACTATTTAGGTGATGATGTTATTTTACAATTCGGTGGTGGTACAATTGGTCACCCTGATGGTATCCAAGCTGGTGCTACAGCTAACCGTGTTGCTTTAGAAGCAATGGTTATGGCTCGTAACGAAGGTGCTGATTACTTCAACCCACAAGTTGGTCCTGTAATTTTACGTGAAGCGGCTAAAACATGTGGTCCTTTACAAACAGCTTTAGATTTATGGAAAGATATTTCTTTCAACTATACTTCTACAGATACAGCAGATTTCGCTGTAACACCAACAGCAAACGTATAAAAATTTACTTTTAAGGAGTATTTGAATAGTGAGACTTACACAAGGTTGCTTCTCTTTCTTACCTGATTTAACTGACGCTCAAATTGAAAAACAAATTGCTTTCTGTATCACAAAAGGTTGGGCAATGAACGTTGAGTGGACTGATGATCCGCACCCACGTAACAGCTACTGGGAATTATGGGGTTTACCATTATTCGACATTAAAGACGCAGGTTCTGTAATGTTCGAATTAAATGAAGCTCGTAAAGCTTGTGCACCAGGTTACATCCGTGTTAACGCATTCGATGCTAGCTACGGTACTGAAAGTTGTGCGATGTCTTTCATCGTAAACCGTCCTTCTAACGAACCAGGTTTCTACTTAGACCGTACTGACGGTGCTGGTCGTTTCATCACTTACAGCATTAAAAGCTATAGTGTTTTACGTAACGCAGAAGGTGGCCGTTACTAATTAATTTTAATTAGTAATTCAATCACTTAGAATAACTCCGATTTTAAATCGGAGTTATTCTTTTTATTGAACAACAAAACTATTTTTTATTTAAAGCTTACAAAATAATTTATCAAATGATAATTCTATAAAAACTCCAAAAAACCTAATTTAAAGCTTTTAAAATATTTATAATAAATAAGTGATGAATAACAACCTAGTAGTAAGAAATTAATTAAATTATAAAAAAATGTAAATTATAGGCCCAGTAGGAATCGAACCTACATCGGAAACTTAGAAGGTTTCTGTCCTAATCCGTTAGACGATAGGCCCTTGTCAGAAATTTGGGTAATACAGGATTTGAACCTGTGACCTTCTGCTTGTAAGGCAGACACTCTACCGCTGAGTTAATTACCCAATAACTATTTATGCTACTGTATAAAGCTATTATACATATTAACTAGAGCTTAAGTCAATATGTATAATAAACTATTTTTAATATTGTTTTATTTCTAATAGTTTGTTATATTATTTATAAGTATACAACAAAGGGTCGGTGCCCGAGTGGTTAAAGGGGGCGGATTGTAAATCCGCTGCGTTTCGCTACGTTGGTTCAAATCCAACTCGGCCCATTTATTTTTACAAAATTCTAATTTATTTAAGTATTAATTAAAACAAGTTTATTAGTTCGATTCATTTTAATAAATTCTATTTAAATTAAGGTTATAGTCCAAACATATTAATTAAAATCAAATATAAACCTACAAAAAATAAAATACTAAAAAAAATTAATATAATACGAGATTTCGGGTTTTTGAATAAGTTCCGGAAAGGAGTTAAAATAACTAAAATTAAACCTATTAAACTACTGATAAAGAATCGAGGATAGCGAAGAATATTTGTCCAAAAATCATTCATAATAAAGTATAGTTTTTATAAAGTTTATATTTTAAATATTATATAATAGATTTAGTACTTTAAAAAAGCTTCTCTATTTTACTTTGCTGATTCATTAAATTTTTTCAATAAAAACCAGAAAAAATTTTCCAGAATCGTTAATTTCATGTTACAATAAAATTAAGCAAAAAGTAGTAAAAGGCTCTGTAGCTCAGTGGTTAGAGCAGGGGACTCATAAGCCCAAGGTCGTAGGTTCAAATCCCACCAGAGCCATCTACTTCCAGGTAAAAGTTAATCTAGGAGAAATGGCTGAGTGGTCGAAAGCAATAGATTGCTAATCTATCGTACAATTATTTGTACCCAGGGTTCGAATCCCTGTTTCTCCTTTATTAATAAAAGAATAGTTTGACACATTTTAAAGTTTTCTTTAAAATAATATAACATTATGGGATTGTAGTTCAATTGGTTAGAGCACCGCCCTGTCACGGCGGACGTTGCGAGTTCGAGTCTCGTCAGTCCCGTTTAAAAGTTTCAAAATAACTATAAAATTTTAATCTACATGTATTTAATTTTTTTTTAAATAATCTTTAATTTCTTAAAGATTATTAAAATTTAATTCTATTGCAATGAATAAATATGCAGCAATTGCAACTAAGGTTAAATTATTTAAAGTTCGCTCTGCTGAACTTGGTGATCCTAATAAGTTACTTTTTGTTGCAAAACTTGCTAGCCCACTATTTTGTGGGGCGCGAAGAAATATTATTACAATTAAGAATATACTTAATATTATCCAAAGTAAATTTAACATAATGATAACAAAATTTATTCTTCAATTTCAAAAATTTCTTTAAAGACTTTTGATACTTTGTCACCTGAATCAATAGATTCTAAAGGATCTTTTCTTAAACGATGACGTAAACATAAAGTAATAATTGTTGCAATATCATCTAATGTTACTTTTGTACGATTATGATATGCTGCATGAGCTTTTGCTGCTCGGTTTGTTACAATATCACCACGTAATCCATCAACATCTAATTTACTACATACTTCAGAAATTTTAACTCGTAAACCGTAATCTAATTCAACTGTTGGTAATAGAATTTGTGCTGCAACGATTCGGTCACGTAATTCTTGTTGTTGTTCTGCGTAATTATCAAGCCAAAGTTGAGGAGTTTGGTCAAATGATGTACGTTCTTCTACGACTTTTACACGTAAAAGAGGATCTTTTACAGTTCGGATTTCTGCGTGCATTCCGAAACGATCTAGTAATTGTGGTCTTAATTCACCTTCTTCAGGGTTTCCTGATCCTACTAAAACAAAACGTGCTGGGTGACGAATTGAGATACCTTCTCGTTCAACAGTATTCCAACCAGAAGCTGCTGAATCAAGTAAGATATCAACTAAATGATCATCTAATAAATTAACTTCATCTACATAAAGTAATCCACGATTAGCTTTGGCTAATAAACCCGGTTCAAATGCTTTTATACCATCTGTTAATGCTTTTTCAATATCAATTGTTCCACAAACACGATCTTCTGTTGCACCTAAAGGAAGATCTACCATTGGGATTTTAATCAATTCAGTTTCTAAACTGACACCATTTTGGATAGCTCGTTTTACTTCATTACCCATTAAATCTAAGTCAGATTTGTGTGAATTAAATGGATCATCTTTTACCACTTCAATTTCTGGTAATAAATCAGCAATTGCTCGAATTGTTGTAGATTTACCTGTACCACGATCACCCATAATCATAACCCCACCAATTTTCGGATCGATTACATTTAATTGTAAAGCTAATTTCATTTCTTCTTGGCCTACAATTGCTGTAAAAGGAAATACTGGGCTATTAAATTTTTTTAAATCTTCTGCTACCATAATTTGGAATTAAATATATAAAGTTTATAAATAGTAAATAACGAAAAACTAATCATTTTAGAATTTCTTCCTGAGTATTTATTTCGTTATTGATTGTTCAAGATGTATAATTAAAGTTTAATTGCGTCATACCAATTTTTAATTAGTATGACGAATTTAAACAGTAATTAGTTAAATTTTTGTATAAGTTTTTTATTAAAAGAAATTTGTATATAAAATTAAATTATTAATTTAACTATTATTTAGATTAATAGTTTAATTTTATATTCAAATTTACTATTAAAAAATTCTAACTTTTAACTATAAAGTGTTGCCCCTAAACGAATTGCTAAAACACCTGCAACAACAGCAATTACTAATGCGGTGTAAACTTGAGAATCATAGATCATGTGATACTCCCTTAATTTATTTTTATCTAAATTTATAAACTTTTTTGATTCTAAGGAATAGAAATACGTGATAAATAGGTGAGTCTGAGTTATTATTAAAATTAAATTGAAAGAGAAATCATTTCAATTTAATTTAAGTTTAATTTTATTACCAGCTTGATTTTGTAACACCTGGTAATAAACATTGGTGTGCCATTTCTCGTAACACATGGCGTGAAACACCAAAATCACGGTAATATCCACGAGGTCTACCAGTTTTCCAACATCTATTACGAATTCGAATTTTTGCACTATTACGTGGTAATTTTTGAATTTTCGAATGGATTTCTAATTTTAAATTAAAATCTTCTGTTGTTTGGTATTGTTTTAATAAATTTTGACGTTTAATTTCATATTTATTATTTAATTTGATACGCTTTTTTTCGCGTTCAATCATACTTTTTTTTGCCATAGTGTTTCCCTAGTTTTGAAATACTTAAAGTAAATTTGACTTATAAGATTGAAAACAACTTTTCAATCTTATTATATATATATTCTAAGTATATTCTATATTTAGATGATGTATATAGCAATATATTTACATTTAAATTTTTAAAATAATTATAATTATTTAATTAAATTTAGAAATGTATGGTGCATTTTTTTGTGGTAACACAGTGTAAGTACTTAATAATTCACGGAATTCTTCGCCATCCATTGTTTCAACATCAAGTAAACGTTCAACAATTAAATCAATAATTACTCGATTATCTGAAATAATTTCAATTGCTTTTTGTTCACAATAATTAATAATCTTACAAACTTCATCATCAATTCGATCCGCAATATTTTCTGCATATTCTGAACCTTGACTCATATTACCACCAAGGAATACTTGCCCCGTATTTTCATCTTCTAAGGCCATTGGGCCAATGTTTGACATACCGAATCTTGTAACCATTTGACGAGCTAAATTCGTTACTTGTTGTAAATCACTACTAGCTCCAGTTGTTACTTCTGGATCTCCAAAAACAACTTGTTCAGCAGCTCGACCACCTAATGTACCAATAATTCTAGCTAATAAAGCTGATCGTGATAATAAACTTTGCTCTTCGTTTGGTGTAAACCATGTTAAACCTTTTGCAGCACCACGTGGAACTAATGTAATTTTTTCTACTTCATCATGTGATTTTAAAACTGAACCAGTAATTGCATGACCAACTTCATGGTATGCAATTAAGCGTTTATTTTTTGTATCTTCAAGTGGTGTACCTGCAATACCACCAATAATCCGATCCGCAGCTTCATTTACTTCTTTTTTACTAATACTTGATTTTTTATAACGTGTAGCTAAAATTGCAGCTTCATTTAATAAATTGGCTAAATCTGCACCAGAGAATCCCGGTGTTCGATTTGCTAATTGAACTAATGAAACATCGTCACTTAATGGTTTGTTACGTGCATGAACTTTTAAAATCCCAACTCGACCTAAACGATCTGGTAAATTAACAGTTACTTGACGGTCAAATCGACCTGGGCGTAGTAATGCTGCATCTAAAATATCAACACGGTTAGTAGCACCAACAACAATTACACCTTTATTTTCTTTGAAACCATCCATTTCTGTTAATAGTTGGTTTAATGTTTGTTCCCGTTCATCATTACCACCACCAACACCAGCTCCTCTTTCACGACCAACAGCATCAATTTCATCAATAAACACAATACATGGAGCATTTTCAGATGCTTTTTTAAATAAATCACGAACTCGAGCCGCACCGATACCAATAAACATTTCCACGAATTCTGAACCTGCAACACTGAAGAATGGTACATCAGCTTCATTTGCAATAGCTTTAGCTAATAATGTTTTACCTGTCCCTGGTGGCCCAACTAATAAAATACCTTTTGGAATTTTTGCTCCTACAATTGTGTATTTTTCAGGTTCTTTTAAAAATGAAACAATTTCTTCAAATTCTGCTTTTGCTTCATCAATCCCTGCAATATCATTAAACCCAACACCTGTATCTGGACGTCGTTCAAATCGAGCTGTTGATTTACCTAAACTCATTGGTGATTGTCCATTGTTTCCACCAAAGTTTTCAGAATTTTGGAAGAAATAAACTAAACCTGTAATGAAAACAATTGGTAATAATATATTACTTGCAACACTTACAAAAAGATTTTTTCGTTCTGCAGGATGTGCATCAAAGTCAATATTATATTCTTTTAGTTTTTGAATTAATTGTGATGCACCTACTGGAATTTCTACTCGAATAGTCTGTGGGCGGTTGCCTAATTCAGGACTAGATGCTTGAATGATCGCATTACGACTATTATCATATAAATCAACTTGTTTAACCCAACCCATTTCTAAATATTCTAAGAAACGACCATATGTCATTCTTGAACTAACAACGTTTTGATTTAATTGCGCTGTATTTCGGATATTCTCAGGACTTTCAAAGCCCATTAAATTAAATTTCTTAATACCTACACTAATACCGCTAAATAAAATAATAGCGATAAGTATATTTCTTAATGTATTTCGATTCATTTTTATTGTGGTAATTTTTTATTAATAATAAGTATAACATAGTTAAAATCCTGAAAACAACTGAAATTCTATTGAGCTATATGAATTTTTAAAATTTTTATTGTTAAAACTATTTAAAAAAGTATATAATTATAATAAAATTTAAATAGAGATGTCTTATGGTTAGTCGTGGTTCAAAAGTTCGAATTTTACGAAAAGAATCTTACTGGTTTAATCAAATTGGAACAGTTGCAACAGTAGATCAAAGTGGAATCCGTTATCCTGCTTTAGTACGTTTTGAAAACGTTAATTATGCTGGAACAAATTCAAATAATTTTGCTTTAAACGAATTAAAAGAAGTTGTTGAAAAAAGTGAAAGTTAATACTCTTATAAAAATAACTTGTTTTGATTTAAATTAAACAGGTTATTTATTATTTTTTATTTATCATTTTTAAATAACTTGTAATTAAAATATACTTTAATTTATTTCTAGAATATTCAATAAAAATTAAAAGAAAATAAGATTTAAAACTTACAGAGTTAATCATTATTCTTTATTGACAAAAAAAATATAATTCCATAATATATTTTTAATCATTTACTATATTCTAGAAGTATAATTAATCACTCGATCGTTTTAATATATAGATATAAATTTAGTTAGGTATATTTAATCCAGTGAAAACAATTATGCTTTTCTTAAAAAATTTAAAATTTTATGCCTAAATTAAAAACTCGAAAAGCTGCAGCAAAACGTTATAAAAAGACAGGCGCTGGTAATTTTTTACGTCGTCATGCTTATAAAGGTCATCTTTTACGAAAAAAATCAAATACTCAAAAAAGAAGATTATCACAAACTATTTGTGTTACTACTCGTGATAGTAAACAGATTAAATTAATGTTACCTTATTAAAATCAACAATGGTTAGAGTAAAACGAGGAAATGTCGCTCGAAAACGTCGCAAGAAGATATTACAACTAGCTAAAGGATATCGTGGTGCACACTCACGTCTTTTCAGAGTGGCAAATCAACAGGTGATGAAAGCTTTACGTTACTCATATGTTGGTCGTAAACAAAAAAAACGTGTATTCCGTAGACTTTGGATTAGTCGTATTAATGCTGCTTCACGTGTTAATGGATTAACTTATAGTCGTGTAATCCATAACTTTAAAAAGTCTAATATTGAGCTAAACAGAAAAATGTTAGCACAACTTGCTATATTAGATACCCCAACTTTTAATGAACTTATTAATAGTTCAAAATAATAACAAAATTTTTATAAATAATTTGTTGTTATTTTTTAGATACAATTGAATTTAATGTTTATTCAATTAACAATCTTTTGATTAGGTTACATAACTTAATCAAAATTTTTTTATTTATATTTTAACAAAAAAATATTCCGGTTTATGGAGTAAACCGGAGCAGTATATATCAAATTACTAAGTTAATCCAATTTATTATGTTATAATTTTTTTTTTAGGTATAATTAGATGTGTGATTTGTTTATATCTA
>Ga0307376_10000311_pt1 | contig 63660 bp, 64 predicted proteins | sample TR2MG_FD_202536 | JGI IMG/M metagenome (GOLD analysis project Ga0307376, IMG submission 202536) | Soil microbial communities from Risofladan, Vaasa, Finland - TR-2 | ecosystem: Environmental > Terrestrial > Soil > Coastal area > Acid sulfate soil | place: Finland: Risofladan, Vaasa | collected...
CGGTTTTAAGTAACCCGGCAAAGTTGACTTTTCTTTCTTCTGGGGCATGCCCCAGAAGAAAGAAAACTGTACATTAGTGTTACCGAAAACTGTACATTCCTATTTACCGAAAATTGTACATTGTTGTCTACCGATTACAATATGGCTAAATAAACATATGCTGTTTAAGACAAATAATCATTCAACGAATGATATATTGACTGGGAGTTTCTATTTGTCACCTCTCTAACTCAAAACAAATAAAAAGACCCCAACCCTCGTCTGACCGTACAATCAACTTTGGGTTGAGGCTGTTAAATCAAAATATTAACAATTTAACTTCACAAAGATGAAAAAAAAATGTTTAAATCCATGTAATTTATTATTCTTGGCTGTAGTTTCAACTTCTTTGGTTGTTTCTTCTTGTTCAAAGGAGGAAGCGACTATAATCAATAAGAGTGACGAAACATCAAATATTTTGAGTTTCAAAGACATAAATGAATATAGAGAAACACGAAACCTTATTTGTTCTTTTACATCGGAAGAATTAATACAATATGAAGTATCAAAAGGATATAAGTCTTTCGGAAGGATTTGTGATGAACTTTATAGTAATATTGATCCTGAGGAGTTTATAAGTACTGATGAAATTAAAACATACGTTACTTTAAATAGTGATTATTTTCAGTTAATTGAGGAGGAGAATGGAGATCTGACATTTGAAAAAGTACTATTCAGAAATCCTGATCGTTATTTACTAAATGAAGATAAAATGAATAAAATAAATGGTACTGTCTATAAAGTATTCGAAGATTTTACTGTTTCAACCAACGAGAGAAATTCGGATATTTTAAAATCAATTAATATTAATAATATTGCTTCATACAGTAATGACCCAAACTTCATCTTTACAAGTACGAAATCAAATAAAATATCCTCATAACTTAAAGAGACTAAGGATTATCCTACACCTCCAATAGCTTTTTGCGGAGATTCCTTCTATGACGTGAAACAGGAAGGAAGAGATAGAACAAAGCTTTGGCTAAATTGGTTAGTGACAGATGATGGGTATGGAATGAGAACATATCAGACTTTTTTGGAGATTAAACCATACAAAAAAACACTTGTCTGGTTCGGATGCTCTAGAACAATTAGTTGGGATATAGATTGGGCTTCAGACCTACTTATTGGGACTGAATGGGCTAGATGGTATCATCATGAAGCTGGCCAAGAATTTAATAATGACATAAGGAGATACAATCTCGAGTTTATAACCAATTCGTATAATTCATTTGAGCATCATTTCGGTGGTTTTATTGGTTGGGGTGGAACTCCTAGCGCTCCAACAATTTATCTTACATGTCATTCAAATGCATTTTAATTTTTTTATCAAATCAGGTGAATTAACAAAAGGTTCACCTGATTTGAAAATTAATTTATATTTTTAACCGTAAATTGAGATGAGATTTTTTTCATTTCTTTTGCTCTTTCAATTAATGATATGCTCTTGTAGAGAGCTTGTTGAAAACGAATTTGCTGATTTTCAATCAGTACCAACTATAAATAGTATTTTAGTTGCTGACAGTACAATAAAAGTTCATGTTTCCCTAGCTGAGAAACTGGATACTAATAAATTGGCATTAATAGATAATGCTCAAGTTTTACTCTTTGTTGATGGGGTATACAATGAGACTTTAATTCGCTTTGATGAGGGAACGTATTCCTCTACAACTGTTGTTGAACCTCATAAAACATATCATTGCGAAGTAGACATTCCGGGTTACAAAACGGTTTCTTGCAGCGATGCCCTGCCAAAATCAGCGATAATTTCTGATATACTCCATATAAACAAGGCCGGCAAAGACGAAGAAGGCATGACTTACCCTGCTATTAAGTTCACTTTCACAAATGACCCGGCTGAAAAACAATACTTTGAAGTTGTTATTAGATTGATTGAATATGGTCATGAAAGATCAGCGGACCTTGAAATCATAACCGATCCGTTGATATTAAATGAAGGTCTTCCGGTTGCTTTGTTTAGTAACAACCTCATCAATGATTCTATTTATACCATGACGATCAACTATTTTACCGGAAGTGCCGGGAGTTCCAACGGTGAACCAATCCATACTAACTTATATCCATTGATCCTGGAAGTACGCTCCGTAAGTTATAATTACTATCAATATGTCAGGCAGCTTTACCTTTATGAGAAAGGCAGGTATCTGGAATTTTTGACTGGCTCAATTACTGCTTATCCTCTATACTCAAACATACAGGGAGGTTATGGCATTTTTGCAGGTTATTCTTTCATGCAATCTGATACAATATATCCTAATTATCCGGGCAATTAAAATTACATGCGAAAACTTATACCTTCACTGGTTATTCTTTTTCTAATTTCTACATTACATCTTGTTGCACAGACGCAAGTGCGGATATCAGGATTTGTAAAAGACCAACTCTCAGGGGAGCGATTAATTGGTGCAAATATCATTGAACAGGGAACTTCAAATGGGACTATGGCTGATTACAACGGCTATTTCAGCATATTAATAAAAACGTCTTCCACTTTGCAGATTTCTTTCGTGGGATATAAAACACAACAGGCAGATTACAATCTAAAAAGAGATACTTTGGTTAATGTATACCTGACTCCCGGTTATGAAATAGATGAAGTGGTAATAAGCAGACAACACACACCAAAGTTTAACGTTGCAACACTTAATTTTAAACAGATGACACAGATACCATCTCTTGGCGGGAAACCCGATGTTATTAAAAGTCTCCAGTTGCTGCCGGGTATCAGTTCCCAGAATGAAGGATCAAGTCTGATGTTGGTCCGTGGTGGCGATCCGGGTCAAAATCTTTATCTTTTTGATAATGTTCCAGTTATTTATGTAAATCATCTTGGAGGGTTTATGTCTGTTTTCAATCCCGATATAATCAATAATATTGATGTCTATAAGGGTGGATTTCCATCGCGATACGGTGGTAAACTATCATCTGTAGTAGATATAGCACAGAAAGAAGGAGATAACTCTAGGCTTAAAGGTTCACTTGGAATAGGAATTACAGATGCTTCATTTACTATTGAAGGCCCGTTAAAAATCAGGAATACAAGTTTTATAATTACCGGGAGAAAAACTCTGATTGACCCGCTATTGGCACTAGCTAGTATTTTATCTGAGGAAGCAATTACATTGTTTCTTATGGTTTTCATGATATAAATGGGAAGTTCACATGGAAACCTGATGATAAAAACACCTTTAACCTGAACATTTATCAGGGAGATGATTATTTAAATTACTGGTCAAATAATAGAGAAACCTCAACAGAAAAATACCGGTTGAGCAATACCTGGGGGAACTTGCTTGTTTCTGCCAGGTGGAACTCACTGTTATCATCAGCATTATATTCTTCAAATAGCATTTCTTACACCCGTTATCGGCTAAAAGAGTTTATGAAATATTCTTTAACCGATAGATCAGATACAGTAAATTTTAAAAGGGAATACTTATCTTCTGTTCAGGACATATCATATAGGTCGGGATGGAAATACAATGCTTCAAAAAATTGGGTAATAGATTTTGGTTTACAATCATCTCTTTTATTGTATGTACCGAATGATACATACCTGTCGAACAAGGATGTGCAACAGTCCGTTGACAAAATCAATTCACTCGAAACGGCCCTATATGCTGATAATAAAATAACATTTCTCGGTAACCATGTAGCAATCCTCGGTATGAGAATAGTAAACTATACTACAAAAGACTATACAAGTTTTTCCTTTGAGCCACGAATTAACCTGAATATTGCTATTGCTTCCAATCACACTTTGAATGCAAGTTATATGAGAGTGTCTCAGTATTCTCACCTGGTATTTACTACCGGAGATATTATGAACAATGAAGTGTGGATACCAGCAAACAAGCAAATTCCGGCCGCACAATCTGACCAGTACACCCTCGGGTGGAATGGAGGTTTTGTAAATAACAGGTTTACCACGGAAGTGAGCCTTTACTATAAAAAAATGTACAACCTTTCTACGTATAAGGAAGGCTATACAAGCCTAATGGGCGATGAAAACTGGAGGTCGAAGGTAGAGACCGGTGGAAGAGGAGATGCTTTTGGCGCTGAATTCCTTGTAAGAAAGAGTATTGGCAATTTGACAGGCTTTATCAGTTACTCTTTTTCTAAAACTACCCGTCAATTTCCCAACATGAACTCTGGACGGGAATATTTATTCGAATACGACCGTCCGAACAATATTTCTATGAGTGCAAGCTACAAACTCAACGAAAAACTCACATTTAATCTAACGTGGGTTTACCAAACAGGCTTGCCTTTTACACCGGCCATTGGAAGACAATATATACCATCGTTCCAGAAAGATGATAATGGGAGCAATTATTTTTATGAAGCACTCATATATGGTGAACGGAATAGTTCGAGAATGAGAGATTATCATAGACTTGATCTCGGGTTAAGCTATTCAACACTCACAAAGAAGCGCAAGAACAAAGCTATATGGAACTTTTCCCTGTATAATGCATACAATAGGCGAAACCCTAATATTTACTACTATAATACAAACAATACCGGTGAAATATATAATCCTGAAGGGCAAGAATTCAAACCAATTTCTCTTTACCAGTTAAGTCTTTTCCCAATAATTCCAACCTTATCATATAATGTATTTTTTGATGGCAAATCTTCTGAAAATCATGTTCAGAAAAAAAAGAATATAAACAAAGAACCATTTAAACAAAATTTCAAAAACTGGTTATACCAAAAAAACTGAAAAACTCATGAAAAAAGCATTATCTATAATAATCATCAGTAATTTGATGGTAATACTATCTTTTGGACAGGAATCTTACATAAAAAACAGGTGGAACTATAAGGCCGGGTATTCCCGATATAGAACAAATACAAGTATCAACAATAAAGCTATAACTGTTGGAAATTACAGGATTGAAGCAAATTATGGCATTTTAGATCTTATTGAAACCGGAGTATATTTAGGTTATTCAAAATTTGAAACACTAAAGATTGACTGGTCAGACTCAACAATCTATAATAAGAATTGCCCAGCTTTATTTTATGGAGTCAATTGCAATATTCATCTTCTGCCTCTTCTGGTCAAAGAGAATGATTTCAGATTTGATCTTTACCTGACAGGAAAGTTGGGTGGACTTTATATCTCATCACCAAAAGGCTATTATCCGCAGGGACACGATGCTGAATATGGTTTAGGAGGAGGCGTGTCATTTTACATATGGAAACACTTAGGTGTTTATGCAGAGTACTCTTATGGCAAATATTTTTTCAAGGATTACTCTAAATTTAGATATGGACTGACAATGAAGTTCTAAATGAATTAAAACCCGGTCCTACGCTGGCAGGTACATCCCACAAACACATGCTTCCAAGAAAACTTAAAATTAAATTGTTTACAGGATGTACCTTACAGTATTAACCTGTGTTTCAACTAGATTAAATATTGATGAAGACAATTCTTTTACATCCAGATAGTTATAAAATTAACCCTGCACCTAACACGGACAAAGGTAAGTTGTTTGTCATGCTTTTTGCATGACACAGAGCCACTTAGCCGGGACAGGTAATCAATCCGGCACCCGGACACTCGCAGCTGAACACAATAAAAATTCTTCACCTTGACAAATTTCTGGCTCCGAGACAATTTGTACCGCGACACTGCGCCAGTTCCTTTTTCTAACTTTATCTACCGGGACTATTTCCCGTCCATCTATAAAACTTGTACCGCGACCGCGCCGGCACGCAATAAAACTTGTACCCGGACGGCAAAAAGCACGCCATACCTGTCTTGCCACCGGGACAATTTCCCGGCTAAAGTACCAGTACCCTGCCCAGTGCTTCCGTCGGGTAACAGGCCAACCCTGCAAGCTGGCTCCTTCGCTAAAATTGCCTACCAGGCAATTTCTTAACGCTCGGCCCTCTTTATTGCCGGGCCGTCAGACTGTCTAAAAACTTATCTTTTTTGTTGATAACTATGAGGTTATTGATTCTTCAAAGAACTGTGTGTTTTGTATCTTAACTACATGAAATTCATACAAGGACATAGTAGAAACCAAATCAATCTTTTTCCCGTTTCACTGGACCAATCCATTGACCCTGATAATGAAGTGAGGATAATAGACCTTTTTGTCGATAGCCTTTCTATAAAAGATTATGGATTTAGAATGGACTATATCGAAAACGGTCGTCCGGCATATCATCCTTCTGATTTACTTAAACTATTCATTTACGGGTACACACGCAATGCACAAGATCTAAAAGTGCCAGACTGATTTCGAGAAATGAATTTGCAAAATATTACGAAGCAAATCGTAAATCTTATCAGGAGAAAGAACACCTCTATAAAAGACGTCAGGCGATTGTTGAACATCCATTCGGTACAATTAAACGACAATGGGGGTTCAATTATATTCTTACTAAGAAGGGTATAAGCCGTGCAAGTTCCGATGTGGGGTTTATGTTTATTGCATTCTAAGACACTTTTCCCCCGGCTAACAGTCTGGAATAACAAATTCCCGGGTTTGCTGATACCGGCCTGAATCAGAAGAATATTTAACTCCCTGGAAAGGTTAATAGACAAACTCCCGTTAGCACAAATATTTAAGGCTGAGAACATCACCCCTCGCGCGATAAGCAATTAGCCCGCCCGCCGTAATCTTTCAACTTCTGTTATTATATTAACAATACTGCATTTTTACCGTGACTCTGCCCTCGCACGACTGTTAATCAATACTTGTGCTAACGGAAATAATATAAATTAAATCTACTAATGGTATAATTATTGTACAGTGTAAATGTAACCTAACTAAAATCTAACATGAAGAAAATTACCATGAGGGGATTGTTCGTCACTCAAATAAGCTTATTGGTTATACTGATCTCATGTGAAAAAAGCAAAACAAATGACCAACCTGGTGATCCAGTAAATATAACTACTGAGGTTTATCAGAGGGAGGTAATAGACTCAGCAAACAGACTAGCGTTTGATCTATTAAAACCAACTCTTGCCGGAGCTAAGGGGGCAGAGAACATAATGATTTCACCATTCAGCATTACCAGTGCCCTATCAATGACACTCAATGGTGCTGTAGGCGAGACTTTTGAGGCCATAAGAAAGACGCTCGGACTTAAGGAAAAAACCCTGGAACAGATAAATACCACGTACCTAAAACTGATGACTGAAATGGTTCCTGTAGATAAACGAGTTGTTTTAGATATAGCCAATTCAGTATGGGTAGAAAAGCGCCTCATTGTAAAGCAACCATTTATCACAGAACTTCAGACATGGTATAAAGCTGAAGCCCGAGAGATAGATGTTACAAATCCAGCTGCAGTTGATATAGTTAACGGGTGGATTGCCGAAAAGACCCATGATAAGATCATAGATATGCTAGATTATTTGGATCCTGACCTTGCTATGCTTCTGATCAATGCTGTATATTTCAACGGCAAGTGGAGGTATCAATTTGACAAGGCTGATACACAGGAAGAACCATTTTATGTAACTCCCTCAGTCTCAAAAACTGTCTCTATAATGCATCAGACAGAGAATCTTAAATATGCTAAAACCAATAAGTCAACAATTGTTGAAATACCCTATGGTCAGGGTAACTACACCATGGTAGTGGTTTTACCAAATGAGAATGTTACTACTAGTGAAGTGGCCGATGCTCTTACTCCAACGCTATGGAATGAGTGGATGGAACTGTTGGCTGATAACACATCTGAGATAGAACTTAGTATGCCACGATTCAAATATAAGTATAAAAGACTTTTAAATAATGACCTCATTGACCTCGGGATGGGGATAGCTTTTACCACTAATGCCGACTTCAGCAACATCAGTGATCAGAGTCTCATGATAAGCAGGGTAATACATCAGACATTCATTGAAACAAACGAGGAAGGTACTGAAGCTGCTGCTGCTACCGTAGTGGAGGTGGTTAATACTTCATTACCAATAACGATAAAGATAAACATCGATCATCCATTCCTCTATTTTATCAGGGAGACCTCAACCGGTACCGTAATATTTGCAGGAAGAGTCAGTGATCCGACTATTAATTAAACTGCCAATAATCATAAATAAATTAATACTTGTGCTAACATGGATGGTGCAAAAACCACGCCATCGGCTGACACCCCGCCTGTGCGGGGCAGGCTCCCGGCAACTAATCCTACCACCGGGCCGTTAGCGTTCATTGATAAGGACTTACGAGACAGTTCACTTCTGACTTGAGATTATTAAACCAAGACAACGAACGCTAACTCCAAAGAGCAGACAAATGACTTTGAATTTGAGTATCATCTTTATATATTCCTTGATTCCAATATTTTATTAAATTTGTAGCATGATTAGAAGAAAGCAACATATTATCCAGTTGATTAGGCAGAAAGTAAATGAAATTGACAATACTGCTGAGGTCATCCTTTATGGATCCAGAGCAAGAGGAGACAATAAACGGGACTCCGATTGGGATGTTATGATCCTTCTTAATCGGAAAAATGTCGATAAAAAAGTCGAACAGACCTTTCGACACCATCTTCTTGACATAGAACTTGAAATTGGAGTGCCTATTTCAGTTTTTGTTTATTCAAAAAGTGATTGGGAAGGAAAGTATTCTGTAACACCACTTTTCAGAAGTATAAAGAAAGAAGGGATTCTTATTCCATGACAAAGCAACAGAATGATTATATAAAATATCGTCTTCAAAGGGCAACTGACACCTTAAATGACTCAAGGCTTCTCGCTGAGAATGAAAGGTGGAATTCCTCAATCAATAGATTATATTACGCATGCTTTTATGCAGTTTCAGCACTTCTTTATTATCATTCTATCGAAGCCAAGACTCATAAAGGCGTCCGGATTAAATTCATGAGTGAATTCATTAAAACAGGACTATTCGATAAAGAATACGGCAAACTTTTTTCTGATCTTTTTGATTGGAGGCAAGAGGGAGATTATTCTGATTTTGTATCGTTTGATAAAGACTTGACAATTCCTCTGATAAAGAAAAGCGAGGATTTCATTGCCTTGATTAGAAAATTCTTAACCACAACGAAACGCTAACAACGGATGGTATGGGTAATTGGCTTCGCCGAGCTCGGACCGAATGATCATTTCAATTTGCTTCGCAAAGGAAATTGTGGTCGGTCCTCGGTTGCCTTCAGCAGCCCGGACAACTACTCAATCAGCTCAAAAAGTCTATGCGAGAAACCATCTCACAACTTATTAAACTTTGTGTACCATGACTACTCCTGCTGCCGTGACAAAGTCAATAGGGCTGCCGGCCTTCGCGCAACTCCCTATACCGCCGGGCCGTCAGACTGTCTAAAAACCTCTCCCTTTTGTTGATAACTATGGGGCGGGGGATTCTTCAAAAAGCTGTCGATTTTGTATCTTAACTACATGAAATTCATACAATGACATAGCAGAAATCAGATTAATCTTTTCCCTGTTTCTTTGGACCAATCCATTGACCCTGATAATGAAGTCCGGATGATTGACCTTTTTGTAGATAGCCTTTCTATTAAAGATTATGGATTTAGAATGGACTATATCGAAAACGGTCGTCCGGCATATCATCCTTCTGATTTACTTAAACTATTCATTTACGGGTACACACGCAATGCACAAGATCTAAAAAAGGAAGGATCCTTTCAAGAACCACTTTTGCAGAATATTACGAAAGAAATCGTAAATCTTATCAGGAGAAAGAACGCCTCTATAAAAGACGTCAGGCTATAGTTGAGCATCCATTCGGTACAATAAAACGACAATGGGGGTTCAGTTATATTCTTACAAAGAAGGGTATAAGCCGTGCAAGCGCCGATGTGGGGTTTATGTTTATTGCATATAATCTAAAGCGTATTGGTAATATTTTGACCAGAGATCGGCTGATTGAGTATCTGAGGATGCTTATTTTACTTTTTTTAAGCATAAAAGACCTTGTCAGACCAGGAATCGATCATTCTAAGACACTTTTCCCCCGGCTAACAGTCTGGAATAACAAATTCCCGGGTTTGCTTATACCTGCCTGAATCAGAAGAATATTTAACTCCCTGGAAAGGTTAATAGACAAACTCCCGTTATGGGCAAGGTTTTCGTGTAATACCGTGATATCCAACGCACAAGCAAGAGTTTGGCAGCTTGTCTTCGCAACGGCCACCACAACTGCCAAACACATGCTTTTTGCCAACCCAGGACTACATTCTGACAAGGATTCTGTAACTTAAGATTTTAACCAACCTAAATAAGTGTATTTATATTGGGATTTGGATATAAGGTATAAAGGGAAAATATAATTTACTTCACCTGTCTGTAAAGAAACGGAGCACCGTTCTGAGATCTTATTAGAAATAAAAACATGCTGAAAATCAAAAGAAGTTTGTTGTCTACAAGTTAATAAAGCAACATTTTCTTTTAACATATGTTTCATGATATCATTTCTTGGTCTTCCCATTATTCCATTAGAGATTCCAGTATAAACAGTAAATTTAAAGTCAAAAGGTCTATAATCAATAGATGAAATTATTGGATTATTATTCTTGATATCCTTTATTGCTTTCTCAATTTTATCAATCTTTTTTAGGTTTAAATTGTACTTTTGTTGAATTTCATTCGCTGTTTTAGTATTCAAATCCTCGAGCAATATTTCGGCCTCCTTTTTTGAATTTTTTATTGACAAATCATCGTATTCAGTAGCTAATCCAGCATTACTTTGAATAAACACTTCATCTACCCTAAAGCCCTTTTCATAATTTCCAATTCCTTCAAAATTCTTCGTAATAAAAAAATAGTTCGGTTTTTTCGGTTCAAGGCTTATCCAATTGAGTGTTTTCAATGAGGTTGAATTTAAAAAGTCATATTTTATGTTTCTTTTTCCAAATAACTCTAAATGTAATACTTGTCCTATTTCATTTTTCTTTTTCATTCCAGTTTTTACAAAGAGATTTAAAGAAACTCCTTGCATAATATCAAATACATTTTGGTCTATAGAGCCATCAGGACAAATTTCTTTTTTCTTTGAGTTTCCATGTAAATCAAGAATAAAAATTCTATCAAAACTTTCGAGCAATTGCTTACGCATCTGTCTATGAATAATGCCGTCTATAAAACTATTGTTTGAAATATAAGCTAACACTCCTTCTCCACTTTTTTCAATAAAATACTGTCCAAATCGAATGAATTTTATGTAATCATCCGAAAGTGGTTGAATGTTTCTTTCGTTTAAATCTTTTTTATAATCTGCCGTTAAATCTTCAATCCATTTACTTTTGTTGCTGCTGCTAACTGAATAGGGTGGATTCCCTAGGACTACCATAACCGGAGTATCTCTTTTTACATGATTTGCTTCATTTGCCTCGGAACTCAGCCAATTTGCAAAGAGCGTCCCAGTATCAGGATGATGTTCTTCAAGACTATTAGTCAGATATATTCTGAACCTTTGATCCTTATTGGGCTTGTATCCTGTTTCAGATAGCAACATATCTAATTTAAGGTGCGCCATTGCATACGAAGCCATTAAAATCTCAAACCCATTTAACCTGGGAATAAGATGTTCATCAACATACTGACTCCAGATCCCTTGCTGCCCTTCAAACTTCTGATAGATCTGTTTTATCACTTCCGCCAGAAAAGTACCTGTGCCGGCTGCAGGATCAAGAATCTGGACCTTGTGTACTTCTTTTTCAACTGATTTTCCTCCGCCTGGGGTCGGCACCTTGATCTTAATCTTTGAAGTGTCAGCAAGTCCCTGTGATAAACCAAACTCAGTTTTAAGAATATCATCAACAGCCCTGACAATGAAATTTACAACTGGTTCCGGAGTGTACCATACCCCTCGGCTTTTACGCAATGCAGGATCGTACTCTGTGAGAAAGGTCTCATAAAAATGTATTATTGGATCATGCTGGTGAGTTGATTTTCCAAAGTCCTTCAGCAACTCTTCAACATTGGTTGCCCGGAATATATCAGCAAGAGCATCAACAATCCATTTGATCCGGTCGTCAAGATCATAACCGGCAACATACTGAAATAGCTTTCTCAAAAAAGGATTTGATTTGGGAATGAGCTCAGCAGCTTCCTGCCGTGAGAAATCATCAAGCGAAGTATCATGCAACCTGGCAGCAAACATACCGTAGGCTATTGTCTGGGCGTAGATATCCGCAAAGGATTTAGGTGTGATATCATGAATCAGGATCTGTTTGAATGATTCATATTGGTTATGAAGATTAAGGTTCAACGGTTCATTAATTTCACCACTTGCAATATCAGGTTCAAGAGCCCTCTCAATAACATTTGCAAGCAGTCTGGCTTTCCCTGCCATCATCTTTGAAAGTTTTGATGCTGACTTAATAGTTTGTCCGGTGAAGAGGCAGAAGTTCTTTATCAGATCTGTGAATCCGGTAAAGTTCTCAGATCTGGCGACTATTTTGTTCCCCTGGATCTCACCAATGCATATAGAGCTTACAAAAACACCGTCAATGAAAAGCTGGAAGGTGAGATAGTCAGTAATGATTAGGTTATTCAATGACTGCCTATACCTGTCAAATTGTTCCTTGTGAGTTTTACTGTTGATATCTGCACCAATGTCTTTTGCTTCAATATATCCAATGGGGATATTCTTACGTGTAATAATATAATCCGGGGCACCACAAGCTACTCTTGCCGGTTCATTGGTTACTGTAACATCAGGAGCAAGAGATTCAAGAAGGTTTTGAAGATCTCCTCTATAACTATGCTCCTTGGAGATCCCTGTAATATATCGTTTGTGGATCTTATCTAAGTATTCCTGGACCGTCATTCTTGGACTGGATTTGATTTAGGACAAAATCAAAGTTAACGAACTTGAAAGTCAAATCAAAGTATCCTTGAGTTCACAATTATTTTAGAATAAGAATGACTTATGAAAGTGATTCGTAATCAGGAACCATTTGAATATGGTTTTTAGAACTATTTCAATTTTTATCTTTAACTTTAATATAAATTTTAAAATTGTATTAGGTCCACTAAACCATTAAGAATTAATCCAATCCAGATCATTCGGTTTGTAATTTTTTATAGCACTTTTAGACCACATATAATAAGATGTGAATAATGTAAACTGACATTGTACCTGAAAACTTCAGCAATCAGAAATTTCCATTATTATGAATGAAAATGCAAATATTTACAAAGGTATTGTTGATGAAGAAAGAAACCCTTTTAGTATTCCATCATGGTGTAAAGAACACAGTACTAGAGATCCCGAAGGTTCTGGTAGAGAGATGCAGCAAACGGCAATTGAAAATTTTCAAATGGTTGTCGCCAAAGGTGGTAGAATAAAAGATATTATAAAACCGCATCATGAGAAGTATGCAACATTTCAAGCTATTAGGTGGGGGTATGCAGAAAAACAAGGCGATAGGATCGTACCAACTGGAAAATGGGAAGAAATTAGTCCAAAAAGAAGAATTAATAAATCTTACACCAAAAGCATAGCACAAGAAAGAAGCATTTCAAGGGATAACCGCTTAAAAAAAACTGTCACTAGAGATGTCAGCTGTTATAATTCTTCCAATAATTTAAGTCAATCTGAACTAGTTGAAAAACTTAAATCATTTGATTTAAATGTTACTATTCGTAATTATTTGAATAAAGATAACCTGAAAGATAAATCAGCACTTCAAATTTTTAAATATCATACGTTTGGCAATTCAATTGCTCGTGCATTTCATTATGAATCTCCTTCAGGTCAATATCGCTATTGGGTAGACCAAATTAATATCACAGAGGTTCTTACTATGTTGAGTAAAATATCAAATCAGAATGAATATGATACTTTTTTGTTTGAAATCGCAGACTCTTTGGTAAGATCTTGGGATGAAAAAAACAAAAAAGGGGGTATGTCCAAAATGAATATTGGCATTAGCTTGAAAATTATGAATTTGCTAATGAAACACCTGACTTTTGTTCATATTGGGAATAATTCCAAACTAATAAACTACTTGCATGTGCCATGGGATAAATATACACTTCAACCATTGTGTTTAATTTGGAAAGGATATCTTCGAATTGACAGCTCCTCTTCCCAAGGTTTCGTTAAAAACATAGCTCAGTATCTTGGACTACAAACGTTTATAACAAATATTGTTACTCAAGCAGGCGTTGACAGAATTGCATATGAATTTTGGGCATGGGATAAAGAACACTAAAAACCATGCACGCTCAACTTGATCATCTCTATCAAAAAAGTGGTATTTTAAAGGACGGACAGCACATCCCCCGATGCGGCGAGGGTAAGTCCCAGGATAGCAATATGGGGCTTACTATTTAATAGTAAAAACAAGTCAATGTTTCCCAAATGCTTCCCATCTCAAAAGAAAAAACCTGTAAAGTATTAGCTTACAGGTTCCAGCGCTTTCGCTTTGTATTGGAGGGAGAATTTGAACCTCCAACCTTTGGACCCAAAATATTAGCAAGGGACGGAATCTAAATATTCCACGAATGTAGCGAGTCCCCTCGGAGAAATCCGGGGGTTTTTGTACTAATTGTATGGACCAAAACAGGTATGTGTGACGAGGGATGAAATACATGTTCCGAGTCTTTATTTTGGTATGATCATTGTTTATTGAGGGAATAATGCAATATTTGCAAACTTTTTGAAGGAAATGATGTTTCTTAGTTGAAAATACTTCTTAACTTGACAGTCCGAAGTCAGAACCATTATATTTTAAATGCTTATTTTATTTGAAAATCTAATTTATTATGAATACCCTGACAAGAACAAGCGCTGAAAATGAATTGAATTGGTCAACTCAAATTTCAGAGGGTGGCTTCACAAGTGACGATCTGATAAATGCCTATTTAAAAGGGGTTGAAGACCATGCAAAAAAAGCAAAAAAGGATCTCGAAAAAAGATTTAAGATTAACCTGAATAAAGCTCAAAAACTTAGTGGTGATTTCATCGAATCAATGATTGATAAGGGATTCGATATTAAGAGTGCCCAACTTAAATTTATCACAATCGAAAGCTTTAAAATTATTCTTTTTGTCTCTAAGAAGTTATACCTATCTGACAAAATATTAGAATTATATAATAATTTGTCTTCATCTTTTGCTGGAGTCAATAGCGAGAAATTCCATATGTCTCTTAACATTATGCCTGCCGATAATAAATTAAATAGGGAAAGAATACTGTCTGACGGTTATATTTTTACCTATGGGAAACAGTAAGAATCTTGTACACGCTCAGCATAACGAAAAGGCCTGCAAATATTTGAGAATTAAACCTGATTATTTAGACTGGGTTATTACTACGGCCTTTTATTCCGCAATGCATTATGTGCGTCATAAAATGATTCCACAAACCGTTACTCTGGCAAGCGGTTTTATTACATATAAAGATTTTGAAGCATATTATAATTCTTGTAAAACGAGTCATCAGGGAAGACACGGATTCCAATCTGATAGAGTAAATTCTTTATTTCCTGAAATATCTGCAGAGTATGCTCACCTAAGAGATATTTGTGAGACTGCCCGTTATATTAATTATAAATATGACAGAGAAACGGCTAATTTAGCATATGATCGATTACAAAAAATAAAGAAATTTTGTTGTACTTAAATTCAATTCTGAGGTTCCTCTGATAAAATACTAACATTTCATTAAGCCTACATTATCCCCCTTCTTTCGGGGATTTATTATGTCAGATACTTCGCAATTACCTTTCACTTTAGATTCCATGTATTATGGACAATGTTTCTTATATATTTCTTATTTAAAATGAAAAAATCTGTAAGTTATTAGCTTGCAGGAATATGCGTTTTTGCTTTGTGGCAGAGGGAGGATTATCTATTATCTTACTATTTAATGCTCTTTAAATTGCCAGTTTTGGAGAATGTGGTACAAATGCGGGAAAACAATCAATAAAATCAAACGCAACTGTCTGTTTTAATGATAATTGCGTTTTGAATTTGTGATCCCGGGGCGACTCGAACGCCCAACCTACAGAACCGGAATCTGTCATTCTATCCATTGAACTACGGGACCAATATTATTGCCGTAAAAATAGAACCATTAGTGGGTTTTTACAACTTATTCATTAAAAATACCTTATCCTGCTGCCTAATGCATCACACCTGTACTGATATTTGCCAAAGTTTTTCTAATTTCGCAAACTTAAAAGCAGGATTATAATTTTTCAAGCAAATATACAGATGGATTACAATTTCCACAAAATTGAAAAGAGGTGGCAGAAATACTGGGAGGATAATAAAACCTTCAAAACTTCTGAAGATTTAACCAATCCAAAAAAATGCTATATACTCGACATGTTTCCTTATCCCTCGGGAGCAGGACTGCATGTGGGTCACCCTGAGGGGTATACAGCAACTGATATCTTCACCAGATTCAAAAGGATGAAAAGATTTAATGTGCTTCACCCTATGGGATGGGACGCATTTGGGCTACCTGCAGAACAATACGCTATACAGACCGGGACACATCCTTCGATTACTACAAACAACAATTGCGATACTTTCAGAAGACAAATTAAGGAGCTGGGGCTAAGCTACGACTGGGACAAAGAGATTAACACCACCGATCCGGGCTATTTTAGATGGACTCAATGGATCTTTATTCAACTATATAATACCTGGTTCGATGATAATTTACAGAAAGGCAGACCCATTTCAGAATTAAAAATACCAGAAAATATTTCAGCATCAGACCAGTCGGAGGCAGTTAAATACATTGATTCTAAGAGGCTTGCATACTACGACAATGCTCATGTATGGTGGTGCCCCAGCTGCCGGATTGTCTGTGCAAACGAAGAGGTGATGACTGACGGTTCACATGAAAAATGCGGGAACAAGGTCGAAAAGAAAAATCTAAAACAATGGATGCTTCGAATACCTCTTTATGCTGAAAGACTGTTAAACGGAATCGATAACCTCAACTGGCCGGAAGGTATTAAAGATATGCAGCGCAACTGGATAGGACGTTCAACAGGCGCTGAAGTTGACTTCAAAATTGAAGGATTAAATGAAAACCTCGCAGTTTTTACTACCAGGCCCGATACACTTTTTGGGGCAACTTATATGGTAATTGCACCTGAACATTCGCTCGTCAATATAATTACTACCGATGAATACAAGAGTTCTATTGAGAATTATATTAAGGTATCTTCACTCAAATCAGACCTCGATCGGACTGATCTGGCAAAAGAAAAAACAGGGGTCTTTACCGGTAGATACGCTATTAATCCTGTAAATAAGAAGCAGATACCTATATGGGTTGCTGATTATGTATTAACGGGTTACGGCACCGGTGCCATCATGGCTGTTCCTGCTCATGACAGAAGAGATTTTGAATTTGCCCTTAAATTCAAACTTCCGATAGTTTGTATACAGGACCCTGACATTTCTGATCCTGAACAGAAAACAAGGATTATTGAAGGGAAAGAGTGTTGGACAGAAGATGGAAAGTATATCAACTCCGCAGATCGATCAACGGGGATTGACATAAACGGTTTGAATAAGGAGGCAGGAATAGCTCATATAACCGGTTGGCTCGAATCTAAGAAGCTGGGGTCGGCGAAGGTAAATTATAAGGTCCGCGACTGGCTTTTCAGCAGACAGAGGTATTGGGGAGAACCATTTCCTGTTATTCACTGGGAAGATGGTGAGATCTCACTATTAAATGAAAACGAACTTCCGCTTGAACTTCCTGAGCTTGAAAAATATCTTCCGGGAGAATCGGGAGAATCGCCACTTTCAAATTCGACGGAATGGTTAAATGTTATAGATAAAAATGGCCGCCGGGGAAGAAGGGAAACTAATACAATGCCGCAGTGGGCAGGATCGTGTTGGTATTACCTTCGATTCATTGATCCGAAAAATGATAAAATGATTTTTAATCAGGCAAAAGAAAAATACTGGATGCCTGTTGATCTTTATATCGGAGGTGCAGAACATGCTGTGCTTCACCTTCTTTACAGCCGGTTCTGGCACAAAGTTTTATTTGATCTCGGTATTGTATCTACAGACGAACCGTATAAAAGATTATTTAACCAGGGTATGATTCTAGCTTTTGCCTACGAAACTGAAACCGGATCAAAAGTCTCAGGGGATTTGGTTGAAGACCGCGAGGGTAAATATTTCCATAAAGAGACGGGAGAAGAACTCAGACAGCTCGTAGCAAAAATGTCAAAGTCACTCAAAAATGTTGTTAATCCTGATGATGTAGTTGCCAAATATGGTGCAGATTCTTTGCGATTATATGAGATGTTCCTGGGACCACTTGATATTACTAAGCCGTGGGATGATAAAGGGGTTAAAGGGGTATTCGGATTCCTTGGCAGAGCTTTCAGGTTCTTGTCAGAGCCAAAAAATATTATTAATGGAGAAGAAGAGGCTGAGATATTAAAAGGGCTACATCAGGCTATTAAAAAAGTTGAGGGAGATATTGAAAACCTAAGGTTTAATACTGCAATATCTGCAATGATGATATTCCTTAACCTGGCAACAAAAGAAGGGAAGGTTACACTTGATACTGCTTGTACATTTACAAAAATACTCTCTCCTTTCGCTCCACACATGGCTGAAGAATTATGGCAACTGCTGGGACATAAGAAATCTCTTGCATTTGAACCATGGCCTGAATTTGATGAAAAGTTCCTGAAAGAAGAACTTTTCGAATATCCGGTCTCATTTAACGGGAAAATGAGGTTTAAGATTGAACTCCCGGTTAACTTAACGAAAGAAGAGATTATTAAAATTATTATGGGTGATGACAGGACTCAAAAATGGATTGGAACATCTCCCCCTTCGAACATTATAGTTGTTCCTAATCGTATTGTTAACATTGTAATTAAAAACTAATCCCAAATAATTTGATGCTTTTTCGTTCGTCAGCCTTAATATCCATATTCCTTCTTTTTAGTACGGTTTCCTGCACTACTTTAGAAGACAAAAATCCTGAAGATGCTTCCGCTAAGCCAGATACTGCTGTTAGTCAGAAAATTAACAGCCCGGTTTTTATGTATGGAATCCCTTCCGACTCATTTGATCTCGTTTCCGGCCATATAAAACCAAATGGATTCCTTTCGGAAATTCTTATTAAAAATGGTATCAGCATGCAGGAGATTGATCAGGTAGTTAAGAACTCCAGAACAGTTTTTGATGTTAGGACAATCAGGTCTGGAAATAATTATATCCTTTTTTGCGACAGAGACAGTATAGCAAGGGCCAGATACCTGGTGTATGAGCACGACCAGACAACCTGTTATGTATTCAGCTTTAATGATTCACTAAATATCACCCAATTCCGGAAGGAGATAAAGAGTAAAATAAAATATGCCTCAGGTACCATTGAATCATCACTATGGGAAGCAATGATATCAGGAGGCCTGCACCCTTCTTTAGCAGTTGAATTATCTGACATTTATGCATGGACTGTCGATTTTTTTGGTTTACAGACTGGAGACAATTTTAAAATAATTTATGAAGAACTTTTCATTGATGATATCTCGTTAGTCACCGGTAGAATTTATGGAGCTCAGTTTAACAGGACAGGTTCATCAATAACTGCAATACCATTTATTCAGGATGGGAAAGAGACATATTTTGATATTGAAGGGAACAGCCTTAGAAAAGCATTTCTAAAGGCCCCTTTACATTTTTCGAGAATAAGCTCACGCTTCTCATATAGCAGGCTCCATCCAATTCTTAGGATAAGAAGGCCTCACTTCGGAGTAGATTATGCTGCTCCTGTAGGAACTCCTGTTCATGCAATTGGTGATGGAAAAATTATTTCTGCCAAAACTGAAAACGGATCAGGGAAAATGGTTAAAATACAACACAATAGTGTTTATGCAACTGCATATTTGCATCTGAGCAGGTTCGGAGCCGGAGTATCTCCGGGAGTTTATGTTAAGCAGGGTGATATAATTGGATATGTTGGCACAAGCGGCCTATCAACCGGGCCTCATCTCGATTTCAGGTTTTATAAGAATGGATCTCCGGTCGATCCTCTCAAAGTTGATGCACCACCTGTGGAGCCAATATCAAAAGAGAACAGAATCAATTTTGAAAAGAACAGAACAGTTGTTTTAAACCTCCTCGGGACCTTTAATTAGAAAATCCGGCAGTTTTTTCACAAGACCTTCAATAATTCTCGGATAATGAAGATATTCAAGAGCATGTACCTTATCAGCAAGTGATTCAGGGGTTTCGCCAGGATCAACTTTACAACGTGCCTGAAAAATTATATCTCCTTCATCATACAACTTATTTACATAATGAATAGTAATTCCTGATTCTGTATCATGATTAGCTAATACTGATTTGTGAACATTCTCGCCATACATCCCTTTTCCGCCGTAATCAGGCAACAGTGCAGGGTGAATATTTATAATACGTCCCTCGTATTGCTCAACAATATTTTCAGGGACAAGCCATAAGAAACCTGCCAGAACAATTAAATCAATTTTATATAATACGAGATAACGAAGCACCTTCCCGGTGACATAAAATTCCTTATGTTCGAAAAATACAGTTCTCACATCATGTGCTTCAGCCCTTTTAAAAACCAATGCTTTACGCTTATTTGATAAAACAAGACTAACTTTAGCTGAATTATTGTTCGAAAAGTATTGAATTATGTTCTCAGCATTGGTTCCTGCCCCTGATGCTATAATTGCTATGTTTCTCATTTTTTGATAATTAGATGTTTTTACGACTTGCACTCAAAATTCCTGAAAATAAGATTATTTTTCTAATTATCAATACATTAAGATAAAACATAAATAAAAAAACATCAAATCTCTTGAAAAAGATAGTACAAATATATTTCTTTGCATAGATCAAAATTAATATTAATTAAAATTTATTACTATGTCGGACATTGCTACCAGAGTAAAAGAGATAATAGTTGACAAGCTTGGAGTAGACGAATCAGAAGTAACTCCTGAAGCCAGTTTCACCAATGATTTAGGTGCAGACTCTCTTGATACTGTTGAGTTAATCATGGAGTTTGAAAAAGAATTCAATATCGGAATCCCGGACGATCAGGCAGAAACCATCGGTACTGTTGGAGATGCAATCAAATACATTGAGGAGAATGCAAAATAGTTTGCATTGTTAAAAACCCGTTTATGAGAAGAGTTGTAGTAACAGGTCTTGGAGCAATAACTCCATTAGGTAATAATTTGCATGAATATTGGGAAGGATTAAAAAATGGTGTTAGCGGATCTATAATGATTACACGCTTTGATACTGAAAAATTCAAAACCAAGTTTGCCTGCGAATTAAAGAATTACGACTCTAATAACTATTTTGAAAGAAAAGAAGCCAACAAGCTGGATTCATACTCTCAGTATGCTCTTATTGCAGCTGATGAAGCAATGATTGATTCAGGGCTAAACCTGGAAAAAGTTAATAAAGACAGGGTTGGCGTGATATGGGCATCAGGTATCGGGGGACTTGAAACTTTTTTTCTGGCTATTAAAAGTTATGTCCTTGGGGATGGGACACCCCGATTCAGTCCATTCTTCATCCCCAAGATGATAGGAGATATAGCAGCCGGTGCAATTTCAATAAAATATGGCTTCAGAGGGCCAAACTTTGCTACTGTGTCTGCATGTGCCTCATCCTCCAACTCAATTATTGATGCTATTAATTATATCCGTTGGGGGAAAGCGGATATGTTTATAACAGGTGGTTCCGAAGCAGCTATCAATGAACCCGGAATAGGTGGGTTTAATTCAATGCAAGCCATTTCAACCAATAATGCTGAATTTAAAACTGCATCAAGGCCTTTTGATCAGACACGCGATGGCTTCGTTCTTGGAGAAGGCGCAGGAGCTCTGGTGGTAGAAGAATATGAGCATGCCAAAGCAAGAGGTGCAAAAATCTATTGCGAATTAGCTGGTACAGGAATGACTGCCGATGCTTATCACCTGGTAGCTCCTCATCCTGAAGGACTTGGGGCTCGCAATGTAATGAAACTTGCAATTGAAGATGCCGGCCTGAAGGTAGAAGATATCGATTATATTAATGTACATGGCACTGCCACTCCTCTTGGCGATATCTCCGAAGCAAAAGCAATTGTTAGTGTTTTTGGAGAACATGCTTATAAGCTTAATATCAGTTCGACTAAATCAATGACAGGTCATTTGTTAGGAGCTGCTGGTGCAATTGAAGCAATTGCTGTCATAATGGCTGTTGTTAACGATATTGTTCCCCCTACTATTAACTATAAAGTTCCTGATCCTGAAATTGATCAAAATCTGAACTTAACACCCAACAAAGCACAGAAGAGAAAGATTAATATTGCCATCAGTAATACTTTTGGATTTGGTGGTCATAATGCTTCTGTGATTATTAAAAAAGTTGAAGTTTAGTGTCGTTATTCCGGAAAAGAATAAATGGTACTTATATCCTTGATAAACGGGAATTTGGATCCCGTTTAAAAAAAATACTGGGCTTTAGTCCGGGGAACCTTAAGCTTTATGAAATAGCTTTTATACACCGGTCTGCCACATTCACCCTTCCCAGCGGCAAAAAAGTAAATAATGAACGGCTTGAGTATCTTGGAGATGCAGTTCTGGATGCAATCCTTTCAGATTATCTTTTTGAAAAATTTCCTGAGTCAAATGAAGGGTTCCTGACAAAAATTCGTTCGAGGATAGTAAATAGGGACGTTCTTAATCATCTCGCTATATCTATGGGTATCAATAAGATACTAATAAGCAATATAAGTTCAGCTCATATTACAAAAAATCTTTATGGAGATGCACTTGAAGCACTTATCGGAGCTGTCTTTTTAGATAAAGGATTTCAGAAGACCCAAAAACTATTTCTCAGGAATGTTCTTAATAAATACCTCGACCTTAATGTAATTATCAAGACTGATGCAGATTATAAAAGTCTTGTTTTTGAATGGGTACAAAAGAATAAATCAAATCTCATGTTCACATACAACGAAGAATATGACTTCAAGCTGAAAAAATCTGTTTTCTCAACAACCTTGTTTATTGACAAAAAAGAATTTGGAGAAGGGCACGGGTCCTCAAAAAAGGAGGCAGAACAAGAAGCTGCCGGGCAGGCATGGACAAGACTTAAAGATAACTTAAGTGAATAAGGTTTAATATCTTTTTTTTTACTTAACTTTATCAGTTAAGCCGTTAAGATATGAAAAGTATACAAAAAATCACACGGATACAGCTGGAAGTTAATAAGAATGATGAGTCTTTCCTGATCGGTATCGTGTCGGCTGAACCGGATTATAAGCTTTCTCTTACTTTAAATAAAAAATTCAGCATCTCTCTTAAAAGTATTATTCCTCTCCAAATTCCTGAAAACAATGGTTCAGAACTAACATTTTCCAGGTTTTCTGATTTAAATGATTCTCCTGATATAATTTATAATCTCATCTCTAACAGATCCGGCAAATCTTTTCTTTTAAAAAAACTTAAAAATGTAGATTACATTTTACAGGTACTTGAACACTTTAATGATGACAATGTTAACAGGGTTATTACTATTCTTAGGGAAATTGATACTATTACAGCCGTTTTCAATATTGATTTGAATAAAATAAAGGATAAAAACATACAATACTTAATCCAATAAATTATGGAAAAATTGTATTACAATCTGTCAGAAGAAGAATTTTCAAAAGGGAGGAAAATCCTTCTATGGGTATTTGCCGGACTATTTTTTCTGGCTGGTATTTTTGTATTGATACAAAGCCTCCTCTTCGGACATAAAAGCATCCCCCCAATTCTTTCAATAGCTCCATTTGGGATTAGCTTTGTGGTCGCTATTATAGCTGTTTTCGCAACTATTACAAGAAAAGATCTGTTTTTTTTGGTTGATGATGAAAAATTAGAGTTCAGGTATGGAATGATAAACCCAAAGTTGCACTCTTTCCAATGGAATGATATTAAAGAGCTTATCATGCCACATAAACAGAAAAAAGTTGTTCTCCTTTTTAAAGACAGTTCTTCCTATACTATTAACCTGATATGGCTCCAACGGAAAAGATCCAGTCATATCAGAAAGCATATCTACTATGCTGCAAGACAAAAAAATCTTAATGTGAGAAAGGTACTAAATCTGACTAAATGATATTCAATCTCCGATACAGACATTTGTGCTATAAAAGGTTACTTATGTTTATTAAGTCTCCCTGTATCTGATTAAAAAAAGAGCCGCTATTAAAGCGGCTCACTTTTTTGATAACCCTAAAACTAACCTAACCTATGAAAAAAACCTCTATGTCTTATGATTCAAATATCATGCCAAATCCTTTACAAATATAAATACAGTTATTAAAACAAAAAAATGTTTTTACATAAATAGTTGAATATTAACAATATTTTAATGAAATGTTAAAATATTTTATTTAAAAACTCTGCAAAACCTGTTAGAATCAGATGAGACAACCTCAGTTGTTAAAGTAAGTTAAAGAATCGAAATATAAAATTTATACACGTACTTTTGTATTGGTATGAAGCAGAGAACCATAGTATTACTGGCCATCTTTTTTTTTCTGGCTATTTCAGGGCTGATCCTTATTCAATTATACTGGATACGAAATGCAATTGCCATAACTGACCGGCAATTTGCATATCTGGCTAATAAAGCCCTTGAATCAGTCGTTCTTAACCTTGAAGAGAAAGAATTAATTCAAAATATTATTGAAGAACTTGATCCTGCTTCGACAGATTCAGTTACAGCTATTGTCCCCGCTAACTCTCCCCTTGCCAGAAAACTTCAGGGTTATCAACCAAACTCTGAGCTTCTCGAATTGTATGGCCTTAATAACCCTGATGAACCAATAGCAATAACAAGTTCCGGACATAAAATATTTATTTCTGAAAAAGTTATCTCCCCTTTTTCAGCTGAAGAATCAATTGAGCCTTCGCAACAAATGCTAAATTCAGATATATCAGGAAGAGTGAGCCATAAAATTGTATTCCTCGAAAATATAATGGAAAAAATCCTTCGTAATACTCCTGATATCAGAGAAAGATTTGATCCCGAGAGTCTTAATGAGGATCTCAGAAAAGCGCTCAATAATGTCGGCATTTACCTTGATTTTGAATTCTCAATCAGGTCCGGCAGATTAGGAAATTTATGGAAGACCCCAGGCTTTATGGATAAACGCGGGCAAAACAAATTCATCCACCAGCTTTTCCCTAACGATCCCGTGCCAAGTCAAAATCAAATAGTGTTATATTGTCTTCAGGAACAACAGTATAAATTTGAAAAAATTGGAAGCCTTGGCTTCTTGTCGCTACTATTTACTTTGCTGCTACTGATACTTTCTACCGGCACTTTTATTATAATCTTCCGGCAAAAAAAGATTTCGGAAATCAGGAGCGACTTTATTAACAATATGACTCATGAGCTCAAAACGCCTATCTCAACTATATCTCTGGCTTCTCAGATGCTGGCCGATAAAACCATTCCTGAGGATAGTAAAAATACCGACACCCTTGCAAAAATTATTTTAGATGAGAGTATAAGGCTCAAAATCCAGGTTGAGAAGGTTCTTCAGATGGCAATAGTTGAAAAGATGAAGTTGAAACTCAAAATGGTTGAACTGGATCTGCACTATATTTTAGAAAAAGCTGTGGAAAATTTCGATCTGCTGATCGAAGACTGTAATGGCCGTATTAAAAAAGATTTTGAGGCCTCCGGGCCTCTTCTGATGGCTGATGAAATTCATTTTCTTAATGCAATCTCCAATCTTATAGATAATGCAATTAAATATTCAAAAGATAAACCTGATATTATTATCTCTACCCGCAATAACAAGAAAGGAATTATAATTATTGTTGAAGATAAAGGTATCGGGATAAGTAAGGAAAATCTTAAAAGAATTTTTGACAAATTCTACCGTGCTCATTCCGGCAATGTTCATAACGTAAAAGGATTTGGCCTTGGCCTGAGTTATGTAAAGAAGGTTATAGAAGAACATAATGGCACAATAAAGGTTGATAGCCAGATCAATAAAGGGACAAAATTTACTCTTTTCTTCCCACAAAACAGACCAAAATGAATAATATAAGAATTCTTCTTGCTGAAGACGACAACAATCTGGGTATCTTATTAAGGGACTATCTCACAGCCAAAAACTATGAAACAACCCTTTATATTAACGGACGTCTTGCTCTTGATGCCTTTCCCAAGGGGTCTTTCGACATTTGTATAATTGATATTATGATGCCAGAGATGGATGGACTTACACTGGCAAAAGAGATACGTCTGGCAAAACAGGATGTCCCAATAATCTTTCTTACCGCGAAAAACCAAAAAGAAGATATAATTGAAGGATTCAAATCAGGAGCTGATGATTATATAACCAAACCATTCTCCATGGAGGAGCTGCTTTATCGTATCGAAGCCATACTTAGAAGAACTACTGCTCCTCGCAGAAATAAAAAAGAGGATTCATACCTAATAGGCAACTATTCCTTTGACTCATTAAAGCAATTACTTAGCTACAAGGATCAGCCAATTAAACTCACAACAAAAGAATCAGAACTGCTTGAACTGCTTTGTCGTCATGAAAACGAAATACTTGAAAGAAACTTTGCATTAAAAACAATCTGGATTGATGATAACTATTTTAATGCCAGGAGTATGGATGTTTATATTACCAGATTAAGAAAATATCTCAGGAAAGACTCTACTGTTAAAATACTAAATGTCCACGGTAGAGGATACAAACTAATCTGTTAAAAAAATACCCTGACCATACATAATTATCTGGACAGGGATAAAACAAAATTCAGTTGATTTTGGTCAGTCAAGTTTTAACACTGCAAGGAAGGCCTGTTGAGGAACTTCAACATTCCCTACCTGTCGCATACGTTTTTTTCCTTTCTTTTGCTTCTCAAGAAGTTTCCTTTTTCTTGTAATATCCCCTCCGTAACATTTTGCAGTCACATCTTTTCTTACTGCTTTTACCGTTTCGCGAGAAATAATTTTAGCTCCAATAGCTGCCTGTATGGCAATATCAAACTGTTGGCGCGGAATAAGCTCTTTAAGTTTAACACACATTTTACGGCCAAAATCATATGCATGACCTTTGTAAATAAGTGTCGAAAGAGCATCTACCATCTCCCCATTAAGAAGAATATCCAGCCTTACAAGATCAGCCTTCTGATATGTTGTATAATAATAATCAAATGAGGCATATCCTTTTGAAATACTCTTAAGCTTATCATAGAAATCAAAAACAATTTCTGCCAAAGGCATCTCGAATGTTATCTCTACTCTATCTCTTGTAAGATAAACCTGATTTTTAAGAACGCCTCGCTTATCAATGCAAAGATTCATTATTGAACCTACATATTCCGATAGTGTTATTACCTGAGCAACTATATATGGTTCTTCAATACGGTCTATTTGAGTAACAGAAGGTAAGCCAGAAGGGTTATGAACATCAATTTCATCTCCTTTGGTGGTATAAACCTTATAGGAGACGTTTGGCACTGTAGTAATAACATCCATATCAAACTCCCGATCGAGACGCTCCTGGATTATTTCCATATGAAGTAATCCCAGAAAACCACACCTAAAACCAAAGCCCAGGGCAGCTGATGATTCAGGAATGAATGTAAGAGAGGCATCATTCAACTGCAATTTTTCAATTGATAATCTAAGGCCTTCATATTCATCAGCGTCTACAGGATAAATACCGGCAAACACCATTGGTTTAACATCCTCAAACCCTGAAATTGCTTTATCACATGGATTTTTAACATGCGTTATTGTATCACCGACTTTAACTTCAGCCGAGTTTTTTATTCCCGAAATAATATAACCAACATCACCAGCTCCCAATTTATCACGTGGAATCCGTTTAAGCTTTAATACTCCAATCTCTTCTGCATTATATTCATGATCCGTACTGATGAATTTTACCTTGTCATTTTTACGTATTGTTCCGTTAATTATTTTAAAGTAAGCTATTATACCTCTGAATGAATTAAAGATTGAATCAAATACCAGAGCTTGAAGAGGTGCATCAGGATTACCCATAGGAGGAGGAATACGATTAATAATATCACTGAGAATTTGTTCCACTCCCATACCTGTCTTTGCACTAGCTTCGATGATATCTTCCTGCCTGCATCCTACCAGATCAACAATCTGATCCTTAACCTCTTCAGGCATAGCTGAAGCCATATCCATCTTGTTCAGCACCGGAATAATCTCAAGATTATGATCTATGGCCATATAAAGATTCGAAATTGTTTGTGCCTGGATTCCCTGAGTAGCATCAATAACCAGTAAAGCACCTTCACATGCAGCTATAGAACGGGAAACTTCATATGAAAAATCAACATGCCCTGGCGTATCAATAAGGTTGAGAATATAATTATCACCTTCATGCAAATATTCCATCTGTATTGCATGACTCTTTATTGTAATGCCTCTCTCCCTCTCAAGGTCCATATCATCAAGAATCTGTGCATGGGATTCTCTTTCAGTTATTGTATTGGTCTTTTCCAATAACCGGTCGGCCAGTGTGCTTTTTCCGTGGTCAATATGAGCTATTATACAGAAATTCCGGATATTGTTCATAGAACAAAGTTGCAATAAATCAGGTGCAAATATATAAAAATATATAAATATGCAGGACCGTTATAAACATGTAGAGCCAGGTCTGTGGCCTGGCTCTGCAACGGTTACATTTATTAATATGGTTGAATTTACAAATATTTCATAAATTCTACATCATTCCTGGCATTCCGCCACCCATACCTTGTGGAGACATGGCAGGACTTTCTTCTTTTATGTCAACAACGACAGCTTCTGTGGTAAGAAACATACCTGCAACTGAAGCAGCATTTTCGAGTGCAACCCGGGCAACTTTAGCCGGATCAATTACTCCGCTGGCATATAACTTCTCATATTTATTACTCTGAGCATTGTATCCGTAATCGCCTTTGCCTGCTTTAACATTCTGAGCAACTACAGCACCCTCCTGACCTGCGTTAATAGCTATCTGGCGTAATGGTTCTTCAATTGCACGTTTGATAATTTCGATACCAGTTGTCTGATCATCATTATCACCCTTTAGTCCTTCGAGTGCACCTATAGCACGAATGTAAGCAACACCACCACCGGGAACAATGCCTTCTTCTATCGCAGCACGTGTTGCATGAAGTGAATCATCAACGCGGTCTTTCTTATTTTTCATTTCAACTTCCGAAGAAGCTCCAATATATAGAACGGCAACACCACCTGCAAGTTTAGCCAGACGCTCCTGTAATTTTTCTTTATCATAATCAGAAGTAGTAGTAGTCATCTGCTGCCTGATCTGAGCAACACGTGCTTTGATCATCTCTTTGTCGCCGGCACCATTTACAATTGTTGTATTCTCTTTGTTTATTGTAACTTTTTCTGCTGTACCAAGCATGTCAAGAGTTGCATGTTCAAGTTTCAGTCCTTTTTCTTCTGAAATAACTGTACCTCCTGTCAAAATGGCAATATCTTCAAGCATCTCTTTCCTTCTGTCGCCAAATCCGGGAGCTTTTACTGCACATACCCTTAGAGAACCTCTCAGCCGGTTTACAACAAGAGTAGCAAGAGCTTCACCTTCTACATCTTCTGAAATAATTAAAAGAGGACGTCCGGTCTGTGATGTAGACTCAAGAACAGGAAGCATATCCTTCATTGTGGAAACCTTCTTGTCGAAGATAAGTATATATGGATTTTCAAGTTCTGCTTCCATCTTCTCGGCATCAGTTACAAAATATGCAGAGATATATCCACGGTCGAATTGCATACCTTCAACAACTTCAACTGAGGTTGTAGTTCCTTTTGATTCTTCAACTGTAATTACCCCCTCTTTATGAACCTTACCCATAGCTTCAGCAATGAGTTTCCCTATCTCCTCATCATCATTGGCAGCAATTCGTGCTACCTGTTCAATTTTGCTCAGGTCGTCGCCGATTACTTTAGCCTGTGATGCAAGATGTTTCACAACTTTTTCCACTGCTTTGTCAATACCTCTTTTAATATCCATTGGGTTTGCACCTGCAGTAATATTTTTTAATCCGACATTGATAATAGATTGAGCAAGAACTGTTGCTGTAGTAGTACCGTCGCCTGCAATTTCACCTGTTTTTGATGCTACTTCCTTAACCATCTGGGCACCCATATTCTTATATGGATCGGAAAGTTCTATGTCTTTGGCAACTGTGACTCCATCCTTGGTGATCTGCGGAGCTCCATATTTCTTCTCAAGAACTACATTACGTCCTTTAGGACCAAGTGTTACTTTAACTGCATCAGCTAACTGATCTACACCTTCCTTAAGAAGGGCACGTGCATCGATATTGAATTTAATCTCTTTTGCCATATCATTATAATTTTTAATAGTTTGCGAAAAATTAAGCTATGAAAAGGATATCTGTCTGCGATACAAGCAGATAATCCTCACCATCGATAGTAAGTTCCTGTCCGGCATACTTTCCGTAAAGAACAACATCACCTTTCTTTACTTCCATCTCTTCATCTTTTTTTGCTGCACCAACAAGAATTACCTTACCCTGACGAGGTTTTTCCTTTGCAGAATCGGGAATTATTAGTCCGCTAGCAGTTGTTTCTTCAGCTTCATTAGGCTTTACAAGAACCTTACCTGCTAAAATTTTACCTTTGAGTTGTGCCATTTTATCTAGTTTTAAAGTTAAACATCATTTATTAACTTCCTCATTAAGCATATTCCATGCCAAATTAAAAATAATGCCATTTTGGATCCAGGAAGGATAATTAGAAAGCCTTACCCTGCCATTTATTTTAAGCAAAACAAAACAGTAATTCGCAATGCCCTATGGAACAACACAATAGCAATATATTAAAAAAGTGTCAGTATGTGACAAACTGACACTTTTGAAATGAATTATTCAATTAAACTCTAATTCTCAGGTTGATCCTGACTGCTGGGTGGAGTAGTAGTTGATTGAGGAACAGCAGTAGGAAGTGTTGGAATTGCGTTAGGATCAACTGCATTCTGTATCTGATTCTCAATCCTCGAACGACCAGAAGTTGAGCCACGTGGTATAGTTGCTGTTGCAACAACACAAAGGATTAAAATTGCAACTGCAAGTGTCCATGTAGATTTCTCCAGGAAATCTGAAGTCTTACGTATTCCCATTGATTGACCTGTGGAGGTAAAATTAGCAGCCAGTCCTCCTCCCTTCGAGTTCTGAACCAGAACAATCAGAATCTGAAGAAAACATGCTATAATAACTAAAACTGAAACAAAAATATAAATCCCCATCTCTTCACTTTTTTATAAACTCTTTAACTTTATCAATTTGAGACGCAAAGTAACTGCTTTTTTCCGGAAATTTCAAACTTAATTTTTCATAAATATCCATCGCCTTGGAGTAATATCCCTGATTAACATAAATTCGGGCAAGGGTTTCTGTTACGAACCCTCCCTCCTCTTCAATAATAGGTTTTGAAATCTCTTCCACAGTGAGGTCCGATTTTTCTTTTATAGGCTCAATCCTTGGATTAGTAATAATGAATTTATCGATAAGGTCAGACTGTGACGGCTTTCTGGAATTCATCTCCTCTCCATCAGAATGCTCCGGAGAAAAGTCAATATCCAGTTCGAGGAGATCACTATGATCTGGAACTGAAAATCCCGGATCCATATAAAAAATTTTATCCTCAGATGAAGATGCCTCTTCATCAATTAGAAGCATTACTCCAGATGACTCATCATTATCTGATTCTGTAGAAATTAAAATAGAATGAACAGGAGCCTGACTATCTGATTTCTTCAACTCTTCTGATCTGTCTTCGTCTGAGTTCTTTTCAATTTCGCTAATAAGATACTCACTGTTCTTTGCAGATTCAATAACAGTCTGCTGAGGCCCAAACTCATTACTATCTGGTAATGTCTTGTCAGGTTTAACTTCACCTGTAGTTACTTCCTGAGATGGCTCTGTTTTAAGTAGATAATATAAAGCCTCCCTGTCTGCTATATGCATAGCAGACAGCCGGAGTTGATTTTCGAATTTTACATCATTATTGATTTGCAATCCTTTTAACAGCAGCATATGGGCACTTTGAAAATATGGGAAAATATCAATAAGCTCATAAACCTCCCCTATCATCTGGCGGGTCACTGGCGCTCTATTCTCAATCATATTCAAAAAGTCATTTCTGTTCATAGCTTGTTACCAATTGACAAAAGCCTTATTGAAAACATCTTCTACAATCAACTCTACAATCTGTTCTGAAAGCTCTTTTTCAACATTACTCAGGTCGAGTCTGCTGTCGTAATCCTCATATCTGGAGAAACTCTGTTCAAAATTAAGTTCCGGGTCAACAGCATTCGTAAACTTTACTTTTACTGTAATAGTAAATCTGTTCATGGCAGCTTGTGCATCTGCAGCCACAGTAAGTGGACGAGTATTATAGTCAGTTATTTCTCCTTCAAAATTTGCATCAGCGATCCCATTAACAAAATTAAGACTGGTCTGACTCTTGCATTTATCAATTAACACATCTGTTATGGTCTGACTGAGTCCGGGTTGAACAAGTGGAGCCCTGTTCTGAAAATATTGTATACTCACAGTCTCTAATCCCTGAGTGCTGGCCCCTGTAAATGAATAAGACACCTTGCATCCATTTAAATATGTAATGCTAATAACAGAGAGAAAAAGAATATATTTATTCATGAATTGAGAGAAATTATTTTTATGATTCAATCCCGTACTCTTTAATCTTTCTGTAGAGTGTTCGTTCTGATATACCAAGTTCATTTGCTGCCATTTTTCTTTTCCCATTATATTTTTCTAAAGCTTTCTTAATCATCTCCATCTCTTTATCAGCAAGTGAAAATGACTCCTCAATAATCTCTTCCGTATCCTGTATGTCATTCCTTGATTTATGTGGTGAATAATCAGCCGAAGTTGTTTCAGATTCCTGATGTTGATTATCTGCACTCTCAGCCTCCCTGAAAAGATTTTCAATTACCTTCGAATTAGTCTCCTGAAAAGTAGCATCTTTTCCTCCCTGCCTGATCAGATCAAAAACAAGTTTTTTAAGGTCATTCATATCATTTTTCATATCGAAAAGGATCTTATATAATATTTCTCTTTCCGTAGAAAACGATTTATCCTCACCCTTTCTTATAATAGCAGGAAGCTTATTACCCCCATGGTCAGGAAGATAATTACGAAGATTAAGCGCAATGATTTCCCTTTCACTTTCAATTATAGATATCTGTTCGGTAATATTTTTCAACTGCCTGACATTACCTGGCCATGAATAATTAAGAAGAGTATTCCTTGCTTCAGAATCCAGTCGGATTGCAGGCATCCTGTACTTCTCTGCAAAATCAACTGCAAACTTTCGGAATAGAAGGAAAATGTCTTCCCCTCTTTCTCTCAACGCAGGAATTCTTATAGGAACCGTATTAAGTCTGTAGAATAAATCCTCTCTGAATTTACCATTATCAATAGCCTTAGGTACCTCCACATTACTAGCAGCAATAACCCTTACATTTGTTTTTTGAACTTTGGAAGAACCGACTCTGATATACTCTCCTGTTTCCAGCACCCTAAGAAGGCGGACTTGAGTAGATAAGGGTAACTCAGCCACTTCATCAAGAAAAACTGTTCCCCCGTCAGCTACTTCAAAATAACCCTTTCTGCTTTCTGTAGCACCGGTAAAGGAGCCCTTTTCGTGTCCAAAAAGTTCTGAATCAATTGTTCCCTCTGGTATTGCACCGCAGTTAACAGCTATATACGGTCCATGCTTTCTTGTACTATACGTATGAATAACTTGTGGGAAAATTTCCTTTCCTGTGCCACTTTCGCCTGTTATTAGAACTGAAAGATCTGTTGGGGCCACCTGAACAGCGATATCAATAGCCCGGTTAAGACCTTCATAGTTTCCAATTATGCCAAATCGTTGCTTAATATTTTGTAAATCTCTCATTTCGTGATTAACAATCCTGCGAATTTAAGATAATTTTAAAACATTGGAAATGCATTTTTCGTAAATTTGTATCATGAAAGAAGATCAATCATATCTTTTTGCCGGAATAATACCTGCCCGATATGCTTCAGCGCGCTTCCCGGGCAAGCCTCTTGCAATGATTGGGAACAAGACGATGATTCAGAGAGTATATGAGCAAGCAGGTAAATCTCTTGACCTTGTTTATGTTGCCACCGACGATAAAAAAATATATGATGCCGTACATAACTTCGGTGGAAAAGCAATAATGACTTCACCAGATCATTTGAGCGGAACAGATCGTTGCGCTGAAGCTGTTACTAAAATTACTTTGGATTCAGGTAAGATAATCGATATTGTAATTAATATTCAAGGCGATGAACCATTTATTAAACCTGAGCAAATCGACTTGCTAATGAAATGCTTCACAAGTAAAAATATAGAGATAGCAACACTGGTAAGAAGAACAGAATCCGGAGAAGATATATTTAATCCTAATCAACCCAAAGTGATTATTAACTCAGAAGGAGATGCAATTTATTTTAGCAGAGCTGCAATACCTTTTGTAAGAGATACTGAAAAGAGTGATTGGTCGAAGAAACATGTTTATTATAAGCATATTGGGCTTTATGCATACCGTACAGAAACACTGAAAAAGATAACATTGCTGGCCCACAGCCCTCTTGAAATATCGGAATCTCTTGAACAGAACAGATGGATAGAAAATGGTTTTCGGATAAGGACCGCAATTACTTTATGGGAAACATTAGCCATTGATACACCTGACGATCTGGATAAAGCAAAATTGCTGTTAGATAACATTAAATAATATTTTATTAACTTTAGCACAATTTTTGATGGAGATCATTAAAAAAGTATAAATGAAGAAAAGTTTACTCTTAATTCTTCTTATAATATTTACTATCACCCTTCAAGCCCAGAAGGATACAACTGCTATTGGCACAATTCAACAAAATGATATGTTTAAAGATGCTGCCAGTATTTATGTAAGCATCTATCCTGTACCAGTGAGGGAAAACCGTTTTACAATAAAAACTGACAGGGATGTCTCTTTCATTAGAATAACAAATATAATAGGCCAGGATATTTTTAGAAGTAAGTATAACACCCCTCAACAGTTAAACAGGATCACTCTCGAAAATCCAAAAAGGGGAATGTATCTGGTATCTATTATTTTCAGTGATGGGACAAGAGTTGTAAAGAGGATAATGGTTGAAGAATCCGAATAAATGGAATTTGTTATTTTTGTCTTTTATGGCGGATTTAAACAAAAAGGCCTCTTTTTATTAAAAAATCCGCTTTCATGATTGTTTTATGATTATAGTAAATACGATTTGATTTAAATTAATATTGAAATATAGCTATGGAAGACGGGGTAAATGTGTTTTCGATAAAAGATCTTGAAAATTTCTCTGGTATTAAAGCCCATACCATTAGGATTTGGGAGAAGAGATACAAAATACTTGAGCCTGACAGAACCGACTCAAATATTAGAACATACAGCGAATCAGAACTAAAAAAGATTCTCAATGTTGCATATCTGAACCGCAATGGACTGAAAATATCCAAAATCTCAAGATTGAGTGAAGATGAACTTACTCAGCAGGTAATGACTGTCAGCAGTAAACATGATGACCTGGATCAGGATTTCCAACCAGGAAAAATCCTGATGTCAGCTATCAGGTTCAATGAAGAATTGTTTAAAGAGGCTCTCATGCCATTTATTAAACATCTGGGTATTGAAGAAGCTTATTCAAAATATTTATACCCCCTCCTTGAAAAAGCAAGGATCCTCTGGCAAACAGGAAGTCTTTCGAGAGCACAGGAACAATTTGTCAGAAATACTATCAAGCAGATAATCATAATTGAGGATAATGCCCTTAAACCTGTAACAGGCAGATCGAAACCTGCTGTTGCCATGATTAATTCATCAGATAATCTCACGGATAACAACTTCCTTTTTTATAAATATGTTCTTAAGAAAAGGGGATTTGATGTAATTTTTACCGGGGGTATTCTTCCTGCATCTGAGGTAATTGAGATTCACAAAATAAAACCGTTTCAATATCTTGTCGTTAATTCGAGCTCTTTTGATTTTGCTGAAAAAAAAATCGGTTATTTCAACAGTATAAGCAAATCTCTAATGCTAAAACAGATTATTCTGACTGATTCTCCTGAAGAGTATAGAGGTAATAAATCTTTTGAGAAACTTCTAATAACAAAAGATCCAACCAGTTTTCTTATTGTTATTGATGCTCTACGATAGTTTGTTTATTTACCCTGTTAATAAAGTAAAAAAGAGTTTGTTCAACCTAACAATTTCTTAGGCTACTTATTTAGCAGATTTCTAAAATACTTACGTTCAGATGAAAGATCTATTGAAGGGACCTTTTCTTCAATATCAGAAATTTGATTAAGAATCCTCATCGCAAAATCATTTACTTTAACAGAAGGAGTATTAGTGATCCTGTGGCTACAGGCTTTAGATATTTTAACAATCTCTTTCCAGATATTCATCGTCTTGCTTTCCATATAACATCCGGAAAATGAATCCCATATATAATTAATTGCAATTGTTGAAGGATGCAGCATATCTTCACTATAAAACCTATAATCGCGTAAATCATCCATAACCAGTTCATATGCAGGAAAATAACCGGGAGATACAGAATGTTTAAGTAACTCTTCTACTGCAAGGAACAATACTGATTTACTTACCTGGTTACCATAAGCGCCATCTTTCCAGTGCCTTACCGGACTAATGGTAAATACAATATTCAATTGCGGAAAGAGAGAGTGTAACCTGTCGAGATATTTCTTCCACAGTGTTACAACTTCTGCAACTGTTAGTAATTCGGCTTCGAAATAATCTGGCGGAATCTTGTGGCAGTTGGAGACTATCTGTCCTGTTTTCTTAAATCTGTAAACTCTGGCGGTACCGAATGTTATAAATAGAAATCTTGAACCTTTTAAGAACTCGAAGGCTTCATTAGATTTTCTATTTATCTTTTCAAGAACTATCTCCGGGTTATCTGATGAAAAATCAGTATAGTGAGAAAAGCTGAGATAGGTGCCTTCATGATTATACAAGTCATCCTGAACAAATTCTTTTCTTTCAATAATAGTATCAAGTGTGTTACATACTGAAACAGGATTGAAAACAGCTCCGGCTGGATTTATCATAACCGGCATATGCCCTATAACCATCTGTGAGCCAATTGAAGATGCAAAACATGATCCGATAAACATCGCCTTGTCATCATATGTGATCTTACTTGATGAGGGTAAAATATCTATAGTTGTCCTGAGTTCCATATTTATCAAGAGTTAAAAAGTTCAGATAAGTTTCTTTTTTATCCAGCTTGCAATATATGTAAATACCTCATTTTTAAATATTTCATTATGTAACTCATGATATCCGTTATCCCACAATTTTATTTCAACCATATCGGTTTGTCCTGCAAATTCTATGCTGCTTTCAGGTGATGTTATCAGATCATCTCTTCCATGGAGCAAAAGAGTTGGTACTTTTAGTTCAGAACCATGTGTAAGTGAATAGCTGGCAGATGTCTCTGCCCCAACAAAGAGAGCAACTGATATTTTATTGTGAACAAGAGGATCAGCTTTGTATCTCTCAATAACTGCTTCATCATGCGATATGTGATTCACAACAAGGCCTGATGGCTGTATCAGTCCGGGAAAAATATTTTTCATAATGGATGCCATAACAAGTTTAAATTTTGATGGCTCAAATGTTAGACGAAGCCATGGTGATGTAATAATAGCTCCCTTAATTACTGGATTTCTGCGTATAAGATAGTCGAGAACAATACCACCACCCAGACTATGTCCATACATAAAAATCGGGACTCCAGGGAAAGTCTGCCTACAACTATTAAGCAGAATATCTATCATTTCTCTCAATAGATCATAACTTTTAATACTCCCTCTTCTACCTCCGGAACGCCCATGTCCCGGAAGGTCAACACCTGTGAAACCTATTCCTTCCTGATTAAATAATTCAGCCCATAAGTCATAGCGCTGAATGTGTTCACCAAGACCATGAATAAGAATAATTACAGCTTTTAAATCTTCCCCTGGACTTTTAATTATCCCTTTTAAAACCTGCCCGTTACTTAATTTAATATTGAAATCCATAATCATTTTTCTTTAAAAATACGAAAGTTGATCAAATAATCTATAGAATGACACCTCTAATATTTTATTATTTTACTCAACATAAATAAATTTAATATCAAATAATCAATTTATACAGTATTTGGAAAAGATTCGGTAATATGTCCATAAGTAACTGAGTTTATTGTTATTACAAATTATAGTTATTTATTATTACACTAACATATAATGATTTAAAGATATTAAGATTTGTTTATCTTTATTTACCTGTGTACATTTGTTTCAACATTTTAAAATAAGAGCTATGACACAATATGAATTCAACAACAACCTCATCGGAATGAAGACTAATCTTCAGAGGTTTGCAATGAGCCTTACATCCGATCATGATGCTGCTCTTGATCTTATGCAGGACACTTATCTTAAAGCAATTACCTATAAAGATAAATTCGTCGATTATACTAATCTCAAGGCCTGGGTTTTTACAATCATGAAGAATACATTCATTAATAACTACAGACGAAATGTTAAAGAGAATACTATTATTGACGGGACACAAGATCTATATTATATTAACCAGCCTGGTGACAAAGGGTTTATTTCACCCGAATCGAGTTATTCTGAAGGTGAAATAGAAAAAGCTATAGATTCTCTGAGTGATGATTTCAAAATCCCATTCAGGATGCACATCGATGGATATAAGTATAAAGAGATTGCAGAAGAACTGGGATTGAAGATAGGTACTGTTAAAAGCAGAATCTTCTTTACACGCCAGAAACTGATACTTATGTTAAAGGATTATGCCAGATGATTTTTATTTTCAGGAAGTTAGATTATTAGATTAGGTTTATGAAAAGAGGCTGAGCAAATCAGCCTTTTTTAATAAATCGTATTATTAATCCAGTTAGTACAAAAACCAGGAACAAACCTGAAACAATCCATGCCCACCTGTTTGGGATCTTCGATTCAGCCCACATCTCATATGTTTCTGTCAGAAAATAATTAGATTTTACAGGCCATAGCAATACTTCACTGCTATCAATAAAGCCGTTAGTTTCTGTCACAATCCCTGGCATTACAATCCTTACAGAATACTCCTTGAAATCTACATAGTACTGTTCAATAATCCTATCTAACGCTGTATCAGCTTCTGGTCTGAATTTCTCATAAACAGTATCACCCAGAAATTCTTTTAAAATAATCCCATTAGACCATAAGCTGTCTATAATATCTTCATTTACTTCGAGAAATTTCACTAATTCATCCTCGCGTGATTTCAAAGATTCCTGTAATAGTTGGGTACCCTCCTTTAGTTCCGCAAGTTTTGAAAATTCGCCAATCCAACCAGCAACAAGGTTTTTATATTCCCAGGTCTCCAGTTTATTGTCAACCGTATCGCTCAAAGCCCTGAATTTAAGGCTATCAGGGCCCCAGCGTTTCTCGTGATTCACAATTTCAGGAGAATAAAAAAACATGAGTTCCTCTTCATTAAGGAAATCACTCACCGGATAGCCAAATGACATCTTTCTTTCTATAATCTCTGCAAACCGAAATTCAGTATTAAACCATTTGAATGATTTCTTAAACGCGGCATGCCTCGAAATAGCCTTGTTAGCTCCTGAATCTGTTTTATAAGCTAAATTGAGCTCATCCACATTTTCAAATAGTTTTACAGCTCTTCTAACCCATATTGTATCTTCATCATCACTCATCTCACATGAATCTTTTATGGCCCATGTGCTGTCATATGGAACCTGCAAATCAGAAATATCAAATCTGTCTTCAATTTTATCATTTATACTCTTCATTTCAATTTCCCTGGTTACAGATCCATCGTAATGGACAATATTTGTAACAACAGTTTCCGGCTCATCACAAGAGACAATCATCATAAGGACAAATGAGATGATCAGCTTAAATGGTTTATTTTTCATGGCATTATAAATTAATTTTAGTACTACTATTTTCAATCAGTTTCTTTTCAATATATTTTTTCAGATCAGGATCTTCTTCAATCATATTGATTAGATCTTCGTATTTAAACTGTAATTCATTGAATGATTCAAGAAGTTGTTTCAACTCTTTTTCTGAAAAGGTTATGTTTTGCGATGAAAATCTGCGACCAGAAAATTTATACATCATTATCTTCTTTTCCAGCTCAACAGCAGGATTGAAAGAGACTTCTCCCTCAGTTACGATTATCTGCCTGCTGAGGTAATTCATCTGTTTCAGAAGGACTCCCTGTTGATACACAAAAACCATAATTAACACTATTGAAGCAGCAATAAGGCTTCTCCTTACCCACCCTATGTAAACCCAGCCAAACAGGAGGTCAATTAAGTCCGGAAAATTAATTCCGGATCGCTGATCTCTTGAAATCCGTTTTATTACCTCTTTTTCAAACTCTTCTTCAGAGTATAGACATGGTTTTGATTTCCTGAGGATCTCTAAAACTTTGTCATATTTATCATTCCCCGTTATCATCTCTATAAATATTTTTCAACCATTTCACAAATATTTTTTCTTGCATAATAAAGATTTGCTTTTACCCCCGATTTACTCATCCCGGTTATCTCAGTTATTTCATCATTTGACATCTGTTCAATCTCAGACAGAATAAAAACTACCTTCTGCTTTGGGCTCAATCTTTTAGTCAGAAGACTAATAATGGCTGCTGTCTGCTCATTTTCCAGCTTAGAGGAAGGTTCTTCATACATGGTGTTTGAAATAAGAGCCCAAACCTTTTCATCTGCCATAAATTCCTGATTCCTTTTCCTCTTTCGTAGCTGGTCATAACATTTATTCATGACAATTCTGTAAATCCAGGTTTTATATCCTTCAGGTGATTTGATATTTTTCAGCTTTTGCCAGATGGTAACCATGGATTCCTGTACAACATCCTTTGCCTCATCCTCATCTCCCAGCATTCTGAAAGCTACTGAGAAAGCAAAGGGAGAGGTCATTTCAATAAGCTTTCTGAAATTATTTAAATTCCCATTGCGGCACTCCTCTATAAGTTTTATATCTATCAATTTACTTTACGTATTGTAATTATAAGACGACAATTTAATACCAAGGTAAAAAACAAATGGTAAATTTATAGCGATTATTTATGAATATGGTTTTTAAAGAATTAAACCAGGAATTTCCTGCAATGATTAAAAATAGGATATCTGGTGAAATTGCATACCCTGGACTAAAGTCCGTAAGAAGCTCATTATCAATGACGCCAGACTTAAATTCAGGACTATTTAACATCTTGAAAATCGGGGCTTTTGCCCTTAATTATTCATTATTAATAATTTCTGCCACTCATAATAAATAATCAGCTATGCAAAAGATAATTACACTTAACACAGACCGAAAAAATGGTTTGTATGATATAACATCGGAAGTTGTGTCATTAATTAAATCGAGCAAAGTCCAGACAGGAATAGCCTCGGTCTATGCCAGGGGTGCAACAGCTGCGATAATGATTCAAGAGAACTGGGATCAATCTGTTCAGAATGACGTTGTTACACTTCTTAACAGGATAATCCCTACAGGAATCTGGGAGCACGATAACCAGGATAATAACGGAGATTCACATCTTAAAGCAGGTTTGGTAGGTGCTTCCGAGACAATTCCGATAATTGATAATAATCCTGGGCTTTCTACCTGGCAGAATATTTTTTTGTGTGAATTTGACGGCCCAAGACAACGCAGAGAAATTGTGGTCACAATTATAGCTGACCAATAAAAAGAGATTCAGATTTTCGAATTTGTAACATTTGTTACATTTCTCATAAATGGTACAAATTTCCTTCTTTCTATGGCAGTTCCTTTAAACAATCTGCTAAACTGATTACTGGAGAGATTTAACCATTCCTTAGAAGACATACATTTCGTTTCATCCCGAAGCTCAAATTCCGGAGTATTATGCTGCTTCGCATTTTTATTCCATGGACAAACCTCCTGGCATTTGTCACAACCGAATATTCTTCTTCCAAGTTTTTGGACAAAATCTTCAGGTACCGGCCCTTTTTTTTCAACTGTCAGATATGAAATACATTTTCGGACATCAATTGTTCTGTTTTCATTTATTGCTCCTGTTGGGCAAGATTCAATACACAACCTGCATTCATTACAATGATCCTCAATTAAGGGTTGATCATAATCCAGTTTAAGGTTAAGAATGATTACTCCCAAAAAGAAGAATGACCCAATCTTATTATTTATTAGAATTGAATGCCGGCCAGGCCATCCTAAACCAGCCTGCTGTGCCCATGTCTTTTCAAGAACAGGAGCTGAATCGACAAAATATTTTCCCTCAGCATCGGGAATGATATGTTTTATGTAATCGAGAATTTTATTAAGCTTTTCTTTAATTACACCATGATAATCATCACCATAAGCATACCTGGAAATTATTGGAATACCAACCCCTTCCTGCTTCCGGGCAGTATAATAATTAAGTCCGGTAACGATTACAGACTTTGCACTTGTGAAAAGTAGTTCAGGATTAATCCTTTTTTCGATATTCTGTCCAAGATAGTTCATCTCCCCATTCATGCCGGAAGAACACCAGTCCCTTATTATAGGCTCATGCTCTTTGAGATTTTTTGAAGGAGCAATACCACAGAGATCAAAGCCAAGTTCATAAGCTTTCTCCTTGATCAGCAACGAATAGGATTTATCTGATGCGGTTGTCATACATTGTTAACTCTAAAGAAATCCCAGTTCAAGTTTTGCCTCTTCGCTGAGCATACTCTTATCCCATGGCGGATCGAAAGTAAGCTTAAGATCGCAATCTTTCACTCCCCTGGTTCCTCCCACCTTATATTTAACCTCTTCAACGAGCTCTTCTGCCATTGGGCAACTGGGAGCAGTAAGCGTCATCGTTATATGAGCGATATACTCATCATCGAGATTTATCTCATAGATGAGGCCCAGATCATAAATATTAACCGGGATCTCAGGATCAAAAATACTCTTCAATACCTCTCCTATCCTGGTCTCAATTTCCAGTTGTTCAGTCGCATCCATTTTGTAATTTATTTTTTTATTGCATTATATGCCATCGCATAGAGTTTTATCTGGCGCACCATTGACAAAAGTCCGTTAGAGCGTGTCGGAGAAAGATTCTGCCTCAGTCCTATCTTTTCAATAAAATAGAGATCAGCAGACAGGATCTCTTCCGGGGTTCGATTTGATAATACATTTACCAGAAGAGCTACAATGCCTCTTGTTATTATTGCGTCACTGTCGGCAGTGAAGGTAATAACATTCCCATCATACTCGGGATGGAGCCATACCTTTGACTGGCAACCCTCAATAAGAAAATCTTTAACTTTGAACTTAGAATTGATAACTGGCAATTCCTTCCCAAGATCAATGAGAAGATTATACTTGTCCATCCAGTCTTCAAACAGAGAGAACTCATCAATAATTTTATCCTGTATTTCGCTAATGGTCATATTTTACTGTTATGAGAACATGCTTTTCACTTTTTCAATTCCTGTTACCAATGTATCAATCTCCTCCTTAGTATTATAAAAACAGAATGATGCTCTCATTGTGCCATCTATACCAAAGCGGTCCATCACAGGCTGGGCACAATGTGTTCCGGTTCTGATTGCTATCCCCATTTTATCCAGAATCATACCAGCATCATATTGGTGAATCCCTTTCAGAAGAAATGAAATTGTTGAAATCTTCATGGAAGATTCGCCATATATCTTTAACCCGTTGATTCGTGATAATCGTTCAGTCGCATATGAAAGAATCTCTTCCTCTCTTCCTGCAATATTTTCTCTTCCTATATCCAAAATATAATCAATTGCTGCTGCCATACCAATAGCCCCTGGAAAATTCATTGTCCCGGCTTCAAACTTGAAAGGAAGTTCGTTATATGTAGTTTTTTCAAATGTAACTTTATCAACCATATCGCCACCTCCCTGAAATGGAGCCAATTCAGAAAGCCATTTTTCTTTACCATAAATTATCCCGATACCTGCAGGTCCGTATATTTTGTGGCCTGAGAAGACATAAAAATCACAATCCATTGTTTTCATGTCAACTACCCCATGTTGAATACCCTGTGCCCCATCAATCAGAACCGGTACATTAACAGAATGTGCAGCATCAATTATCTCCTTTACAGGGAGAATCGTACCCAAAGCGTTTGATGCTTGCGTAACAGATACCAGTTTAGTTTTTGATGAAAGAATCTTCAGATATTCATCAAAGATGATTTCTCCAGCATCATTTATTGGAATAATCCGTAAAACAGCACCTTTCCTTTCACACATCATCTGCCATGGCACAATGTTAGCATGATGCTCAAGATGGCTAATAATAATCTCATCACCAGGATTAATATATCGTTCACCAAATGAAAAAGCTATACCATTTATTGAACCGGTTGTACCTGATGTAAAAACTATTTCTTCTCTTTTTCCGGCATTGATAAACGACCTGACTTTTCCTCTTGCATTTTCGTAAGCTTCGGATGACATGTCACTTAAAAAATGGACACCTCTGTGAATATTTGCATTATAAGTTGTATAAACCCCGGTTAAAGCATCTATAACAGATTGTGGCTTTTGGGTAGTGGCACCATTGTCTAAATATACCAGTGGTTTGTCGTAGACCTTACTGTTCAGAATTGGAAAATCGGACCTTATTTCTGCTATATCTTTCATCGTGTTTTCAAATTATCCGCATCTAACCACACAACTGGCACATCGTGATAGCTCGCCTTTCAATCGCTGCATTACCAGGTTATCCATTCTTTCGCGAAGAGCTTCAATCTTAATGTTTTGTATTACCTCATGTGCAAATCCGAACATTAGCATAAGCTTTGCTTCCCGCTTATTTATACCTCTTGACTGCAAATAGAAAAGGGCATCACCATTTAGTTGGCCTACTGTTGCACCATGAGTGCATTTGACATCATCTGCATAAATCTCGAGTTGCGGTTTAGAATCCATCCTGGCATCGTCTGTCAACAGAATATTATTATTCTTTTGATAGGCAAGAGTGCCTTGCGCATCCTGACGTACCAGAATACGCCCATTAAAAGCACCTGTTGACATATCATCAAGGACGCCTTTAAACAGCTGATTACTTGTGCAATGAGGGAAAGCATGATCAACATTTACAAAATTATCTACATGCTGCCATTTATCTGTAAGAAATAAGCCATAAGAATAACTTTCTGCGCCTTCCCCTCCGAGGATGTGGTATGTACTGTTACGTATAAGACCTCCATGGAGTGACATATTATTTGAAGAAGCGACACTGTTTCTTTCCTGATGGATAAAAGTATGGGTTAACTTACCTGCATTATTATGTTCATTCTGTACTCTTATTATGTCAAAATGTGAATTTTCACCAACATATACTTCTGTAACAGCGTTGGTTAGAAATTTTTGAGGGGAAAGAGTATGGTCGCAAACAATAAGGGAGATTTCCGCATTTTTTTCAACAATTATTAGGTTCCTGTGCTGACTGAAAATATCTTCATCAGAATAAACAAGATTGACGATCTGAATAGGCTTAGCAAGAGTTACTCCCTCAGGCACATAGATAAATACCCCATCAGGTGCCAGGGCAGTATTAAGATGTATGAGGCCGTCCGATTCGCTTTTTGCATATTTGCCGTAGTGTTGTTCAATTTTATCTGGGAATCTGACTGCTGCCTCATTGAGATTTCCAATCCAGACACCACTGGGAAGCTGCCTCAGTTTTTCATTTATTGTTGGATAAAATCCATTCAGTAAAGCTATCCCGTGTGTATCAAGGTCAGGAACATCACAATTGAATTCTTCGGCTTTGACAAAATCCGTAGCTACCGGCATAAAATAGTTTTTGTAATCGTGATCAAAAAAATTATTCAGGTTTGTGTATTTATAAGCCTCATTTTTTTTTGTTGGGATCCCCATCTCCATGAATTTTTCAAAAGCTGCCGCCCTGAAAGAATTAATATATGCAGAAGAATTCCCGGAAATTTTTTCAATATTTTCCCTATATATCGAAGAATATCTTTCTGTTATTTCACTGTTCCCGCTCATACCATTATATTATTTTCGACCTCTTTCTTGATCCAGTCATATCCTTTTTCTTCCAGCTCAAGTGCAAGTTCCTTACCGGCTGTTTTAACAATCCTGCCATCGTACAAAACATGAACAACATCAGGAACAATATAATCAAGCAGCCTCTGGTAATGAGTTATAACGATGAATGAATTATCAGATCGCTTTAGTTTATTGACTCCATTTGCCACAATGCGCAAAGCATCGATATCCAGACCGGAATCAGTTTCATCGAGAATAGCCAGTTTTGGTTCGAGCATCGCCATTTGAAATATCTCATTCTTTTTCTTTTCTCCGCCAGAGAAACCTTCATTGACTGATCTGTTTGCCAGTTTTGAATCAATCTCAACCAGTTCTTTCTTTTCGCGCATCATTTTCAGAAAATCAGATGCAGATAGAGGATCAAGTCCTTTATGTTTACGATGTTCATTAACAGCTGTTTTCATGAAATTAACCATACTAACTCCAGGGATTTCGATGGGGTACTGAAAACCCAGGAATATTCCCTCTTTTGCACGGTCTTCTGCTGCCATTTCGAGCAGGTTCTTACCAAAATAGGTCACTGACCCTTCAGTTACTTCAACAAGCTCACGTCCTGCCAGGATTGCAGCTAGTGTGCTTTTGCCTGATCCATTTGGACCCATTATAGCATGAATCTGACCGGGTTTAACCTCAAGGCTTATTCCTTTCAATATATTCTTACCACTGATCGCGGCTTTTAAATTATTTATTATCAACATAATAATATCTGATTGAATAAAATTATTAATCTAACCAACACTGCCCTCCAGACTTATCTGAAGAAGTTTCTGTGCCTCTACTGCAAATTCCATTGGCAACTTATTAATTACTTCACGTGCGTATCCGTTTACTATAAGCCCTATTGCGTCCTCAGTTGAGATACCTCTCTGATTACAATAAAAAATCTGATCCTCACCTATTTTTGAGGTTGTCGCCTCATGTTCAACTATTGCAGTCTGATTATCAACCTCCAGGTAGGGGAAGGTATGTGCCCCACATTTATCTCCAAGCAATAATGAATCGCACTGCGAAAAATTCCTTGCATTTGTTGCGTTCTTTAAAACCTTTACGAGACCCCTGTAGCTGTTCTGACCTTTTCCGGCAGATATGCCTTTTGAAACAATTGTGCTTTTTGTGTTTTTTCCAATATGGATCATCTTGGTACCAGTGTCTGCCTGCTGGTAGTTATTTGTAACAGCAACAGAATAGAACTCACCGGTTGAATTATCTCCTCTAAGTATACATGAAGGATATTTCCATGTTATAGCTGACCCTGTTTCAATCTGGGTCCATGATATCTTTGAATTTTCTCCCCGGCACATTCCTCTTTTCGTCACAAAATTAAAAACCCCTCCTTTTCCCTCCTTATTACCAGGATACCAGTTCTGAACAGTGGAATACTTTACCTCAGCATTCTTTTCTGCAACTATTTCAACAATGGCAGCATGAAGCTGATTTTCATCCCGTGAGGGAGCTGTACAACCCTCAAGGTAGCTGACATAGCTTTCCTCATCAGCAATTAGGAGTGTCCGTTCAAACTGACCAGTATTTGCAGAATTGATCCTGAAATATGTTGAGAGCTCCATAGGGCACCTTACTCCTTTTGGAATATAGCAGAATGAGCCATCACTAAAAACCGCAGAATTTAGGGTGGCAAAAAAATTATCAGTATATGGAACAACTGAGCCCATATATCTTTTTACCAGATCGGGATATTCCTTTACTGCATCGCTAAACGAACAGAAAATGATTCCCATTTCAGCAAGAGTCTCTTTAAAAGTTGTCTTAACAGAAACACTATCGATTACGGCATCAACAGCTACACCCGAAAGATGTTTCTGCTCATCGAGGGGTATCCCCAGCTTGTCGAATGTTTTCTTCAACTCTGGATCAATATCATCAATACTATTAAGGGTATTTCTCTGTTTCGGGGCAGCATAGAAAATAATGTCCTGATAATTAATAGTTGGAATTTTAAGATTTGGCCATGTGGGCATTTTCATTGTTAACCAATGACGATATGCTTTAAGGCGGAATTCAAGCAACCATTCTGGTTCATTTTTTTTACCCGAAATAATTCTTACTACCTCTTCACTAAGTCCTTTAGGAATCCGTTCCATTTCAATGTCTGAATAGAACCCATATTTATACTCACCTGAGGTTGCATCACTTAGTATCTTATCCTGATCTTTTTCCATCTAATTATTATCAAAAGCTTTAAGCCTGCTACCACACTAACAAGCTAAAATAATATTTGTTATTCTGTTAATTGTATTTAATCTAAATAAACATTACAAAAATACAAAAATTCAGGAGATTGGATTAGTCTGATTAATGCAGGTTAGATTGAGTTACTGATAATAAATGTGGCTGCAAAAGCAATAATAGCATACAACTCCGGGAATACTGCAAGTATCATGGTATTCCCAAATACGTCGTTACCAGAGCCTATCGATGCAATTCCGTTTGCACAAACACTTCCCTGTTGAATTGCTGAGAAGAGTGCAACAACCCCAAGTACCATACCTGCTGCCAATATTGCAATACCTTGGAGCATAGTCATCTGGGCACTTATAACTCCGCTATTGTTTATAATAAAGAAGCCCCCAAATCCATAGAGGCCCTGAGTACCCGGAAGAGCACTAAGCAGCATATAATTACCAAAAGCTTCAGGGTTTTTCTTAAGTGCTCCTATGGTTGCGTTTCCACCCATTGCCACGCCTATTGCACTACCAATACCGGTCAGACCAAGCATTATAGCCAATCCGACATATGCAAGAATGAATGATAAATTACCCGAATTTGCGATAAAATTTGTTGTTTCCATAATTATTTTCCTGTTTAAGTGTTTACTGTTTTATTTTAAATGGTTTATATTCAATCCCCCCTCCGGTAAAACCGGCATTTTTATAGAATTCTACAAATGTCAGTCTCATGGGATGAACAAAACTGCCAAGTGTTGCCATAGCAATATTCATTGAATGGCCAATTACCAGTAAAAGTAGAAAGAGTAACCATCCCACATAGGGCACCGATAGCATCTGTGATGATATATCATTAAAAACAAATCCTAAAATTGATGATGATATACCAAGGGCAAAAAGTCTGATATAAGAAAGGAGATCACCGAAAACACCTGTTACTATGCTATATGTATCCCACACTCCACTTCCTATACGAAGAAATATATTTAGCCCTGGAGTGTTGAACAGGAATATCAGAACACCGGAAGATACCAGAAGACCTGTAAACAATGGCTTTGTAAGCGTTTCATCGATTAGATTCAACTCACTGCCACCTTTAAAAACTATAATTGTCAGAGCTAAAACCACCCATCCAAGCGTAGAAAGACTATATTTAAATCCTTTTCGTTTTGTGATATTAATGATTCTCAATATCATTCCAAATATTATCTGCATTCCGCCGATTATAAGCGCCAGATAGAACATGCTAATTGAATCCAGCATTAAGTGCCTGAAAGAATTGAGTATTGAATAATTGGATTCAGCATTTTTAAGAATGATATTTCTGTAATCGGTAAATCCATCCTCCCCGATAGCTTTCACAACTTCGCTTGTAAAACTCTTCCTTGTAGGAAACGTTTCCCCTTTAATCTGATTTAGAAGAGACATTACCTTTTCAGGAACACCATCCTCCTTCATGTGCATAACAGATTGTTCAGTAATTGTATAGCCCGTATCAATCAGGTTCATGCCAAAGAAGGTGCCTGAAACAAAACCAAACAATACAGCTGCTATACCTAAATACTGAGCCAGAGAAACAATGGATTTAAATTTCGGTTTGATTTTTCTTCTAATGAAGAATCCTGCGATTATAAATAGAAGTCCGTATCCGGCGTCACCAAGACAGAACCCGAAAAAAAGCATAAAAAACGGGGCAAAGAAAGGAGTCAGGTCCAGCTCCCTGTAATCAGGCAAAGCAAACAGCTTTGAGATTGGTTCAAACAATTCTGCAAACTTGTTATTAACGAGGATTACCGGAATTTTTTCGTTTATGTCTGATTCAGAAATGAAGGAGTAGCAGTCTGATTTATGCAATACCTCCTCTATTTTATTTTCCTCAGAAACAGGCACCCAACCTTCTAAAACATATAAATTATTCTCCGCATATTTATCAGCTTGTTCCGTTGCTTCCAGGTATTCTATCTTACTAATAGTTGCGTCATTACCTTTCTTCAGTGAAGAAAGCCAGGCATATGCATTTAATTGAATTCCGGATTCAATTATTTTAATCTTTTCTTCGTATAATGATATTTCTTCAAAAACAGACACTGCCGGTCTTTCAGGAATCTTCTCCTGATCAGCATCAATATCAGGGAATTCATTATCCTTATGAATTATTGCAAAGTAGAATTTCCCTCTGTCACGACCAATTATTTCAAGTGCAAAACTGTCATTCCATTCATCCTTAAATCTCTTTTGAGGGCAGATGAATAATGATAAGCTCCAGCCTGAGTCTTTAAGCTTTTGAAAAGTGCTGACATCAAAATCTCCCCATGGTTTTATTCTGTTGGCTTCCGGTTTTAACAGTTCGATCTTTTGTTTGGTCTCTTCAATTTCTTTCATGTAAGATTCAAAATCCGTAAGAATCTTTACGGGATCTTCAGGAATATCAGAGGAAGTTATTTCCGGTATTTTCCCGGAAAGCTGCTGAATTGCTTTTTTATATCTCTTAAGAAGCTTAATATCGTTGCCAATGATACTGCTTTCATCGAGTTTTCTTTTTTCTATGATATGTACCACTCCGGCTTCACGCAACGAATCCAACAGTTCAGTATAATCACGGTAGTGAACCAGAAAAGTATATTTTTTAATTTTCGCAATCATGCAACTTCGCTTAAAGTTATTTCTTCCTGACGGGATTTAATTATCTTCTGTGCTGATTTTGACAGGTTTTCTTTATCCTCCAGGAAGCGCTTAATCCTTCTTATTGCATCTTCATAACCCGGAATCTGGACTTTTTCATACAAATTAACTTTCTGGGTTGTCTTTTTCCGGGCAAAATCTATTAACTCCATTTTTTTCAATGCCAAATCTCTTTTTATTATAACGGTAACCAGATCTTTAAGTATTTTTATTCCTTCGGGGAACCATTTAGGATTTTCGAAAAGGTTGAAAAGTTTTAGCCCGAAAGAGATATTTTCAAATTCAGGAATTTTAATCCCTGCTATTTTAATATATTTGACATTTATCTCTTGTATCTGTAGAAGATCCGGGTCAAATTCAGCCCATAATCTGACACCTTCTTTATAACGGTCAACAATACCAGACAATTCTTCGTTAAATTTTTCGGCAATATTCCTGGCGCGTTTGACCTCAATTCTAAGGGCAGATTCTTTATTTTTTAGAATCGGCAATGCCTGAATTCTTACCTTAAGCTGTTTGTTAAGGTTCTGAAGTGATATTTTATTATATTGAAATCTTATAGCCATAAACGGTAAAAACTAATTTTCAGAACTCTTCGGCCAGTATTTTATAACAAGATCTTCTTTTATTCCAACCTCTTCAGTTGAAAAATACTTACCGAAGAGTTCCCATCCGGTATCAAGCATAGAGGTAATATCAACATTGATATCTATTGCCAGCAGTTTTTCAGAATAGTCTCTGGCAAACCTGAGAGTTCTCTCATCATAGTCAGAGAGGTCGAAGCCGTTTTCATGCTTTGTCCTGGCATTGGCAGCGTCGGCATAAAGTCTGATTGCTCCATTCATGACTTGTGGATGATCTTCTCTTGTTTGTTTACCAATAACGAGCTGTTTAAGTCTTGAAAGAGACCTGAAGGGATCAATTATCACCTTTCCAATTTCGGAATCGCGCCTGAGAAAAAGCTGGCCTTCGGTAATATAGCCTGTATTATCGGGAATTGCATGTGTAATATCTCCACCTGAAAGTGTTGTAACTGCAATGATTGTTATTGATCCGCCTTCGGGGAACTGTACAGCTTTTTCATAGATTTTTGCCAGATCGCTGTAAAGTGAACCGGGCATATTGTCTTTTGAAGGAATCTGGTCCATTCTGTTTGAAACAATCGCAAGGGCATCGGCAAACAAAGTCATGTCTGTTAGCAGTACAAGAACCTTTTCCTTTTTCTCAACAGCAAAATATTCGGCAGATGTAAGTGCCATATCCGGGACTAAAAGCCTTTCAACAGGGGGATCTTCAGTAGTGTTAATAAATGCAATTATCCTTTCGAGAGCACCTGCATTTTCAAAAACATTTTTATAATACAGGTAATCATCATTTGATAAGCCCATACCTCCAAGTATTATTTTATCAGCCTGAGCCCTTAGTGCGACAGTTGCCATTACCTGATTAAAAGGCTGATCAGGGTCGGCAAAAAATGGAATCTTCTGCCCGGTTACCAGTGTATTGTTCAGATCTATCCCGGCAATGCCTGTTGAGATTAGCTGCGAAGGCTGCTTTCTGCGAACAGGGTTAACCGATGGCCCGCCAATTTCCCGGTTGGTTCCGCCTAATGCCGGACCTCCATCAATTGGTTCACCATAAGCATTCAGAAATCTCCCTGCAAGATCCTCACCTACTTTCAGTGATGGTGCTCTGCCCAGAAATATTAACTCGGCATTACTAGGTATTCCTTCAGTTCCCGAGAAGATTTGAAGGGTAACTTCATCACCTATAATTTTTACTACTTGTGCAAGGCGGCCATTTACAAGTGCAAGTTCTTCATATCCTGCGCCTGATGCTTTTAGGGAGCATGTTGCCTTGGTAATTCGTGTAAGTTTAGTATATATTCTTTGAAAAAGTTTCTTCTCCGTCATGACATTACTATTTCTGTTAACATTTGATCTACATCCTCCAGATAGGAGTTAAACTCCTTCGATTCAAATGAAGAATAATTCATTTGTCTGAGTAAGTTAATGACTTTCTTAAACCATGATGCCACCTCCTCAAATGTATTAAAACTCATTTCCAAGTCATTAATTTCCAGTATTTTATTCAGCATGTATTTCTGGCGATTCATTGGTGTTACACTATCGATCTTATCAAAAGCATCTTGCTGCAAAATTATAAAATCCACCACTTCTGACTTCCAGAATCTGATATGGTAATCAACAGGTACTCCGTCGTCCCCAAGGATATTTATCTGTTCCTGAGCTTCACGACCGCGGTGAAGAATATCTTTTGCCTTTATCACCTGATCATACCATTTTAAAGAAATGTTTTTTGAAAAATACTCTTTCACCTCATCATATTCCAGATATTTTGAATAACTCTCAATAGGGTCAATCGCGGGATATCTCTTAGAATCGGCTCGCTGCTGCGACAGGGCATAGAAGCACCGGGCTGTCTTCTTTGTGGATTCTGTAACCGGTTCTTTCAGATTGCCACCAGCCGGCGAAACAGTTCCTATAAAAGTTATGGACCCGGTTTCTCCATTGACAAGTTCAACAAATCCTGCTCTTGAGTAATAGTTCGAGATGATGGCTGGTAAATCCATAGGAAAGGCGTCGGGACCTGGTAATTCTTCCATACGGTTCGACATTTCCCGAAGTGCCTGAGCCCATCTTGAAGTCGAATCCGCAAGCAGTAATATTTTTAATCCCATTGAACGGTAATATTCCGCTATTGCCATAGCTGTATAAACTGATGCTTCTCTTGCAGCAACCGGCATGTTGGAAGTATTTGCTATTATGGTTGTCCTCTCCATAAGCTTTCTACCTGTTCTGGTATCAATTAATTCGGGAAATTCAGTGAATAGTTCAACAACTTCATTTGCTCTTTCACCACATGCAGCTATAACAACCAAATCGGCATCAGCCTGTCTTGAAATAGCATGCTGAAGTACTGTTTTACCGGAACCGAAGGGCCCCGGAATAAAACCAGTGCCTCCTTCTGTGATTGGATTAAGTGTATCAATTACCCTTATCCCTGTTTCCATTATCCTGAACGGCCTGGATTTATTTTTATATGCCTTTACAGGTAATTTTACCGGCCATTTCTGAACCATGGTAATCTGATGCTCCCGGCCATTTTCGTCTGTTACAACAGCAATCACATCATTGATTTTATAGTGTCCCGTTCCGGCAATCCATTTAACGCTGCAGGTGCCTGGGAATTTGAACGGGATCATAATTTTGTGTGGAATCCAGTTCTCAATTACCTCGCCAAGCCATGACCCGGCCTCCACAGAACTGTTTAATTCAGCTATCGGTTTAAATTCCCAGATTTTTTTCTCGTCCAGAGGAAAATTATATTCTCCCTTTTTAAGAAAAATGCCTTCGAGTTTATCAAGGTCATTTTGAAGTCCATCGTAGTTTCGGGAGAGAATCCCGGGACCAAGTGTTACTTCGAGCATGTTGCCTGTGAACTCAACTTCTGAACCAATATGCAATCCGCGTGTACTTTCAAAAACCTGAACAAATGCCTGTATTCCCTGGAATTTTATCACCTCAGCCATCAGTTTTGTGCTTTCATGAGTGATCATGCATATTTCATTCTGTGAAACTGGTCCATCAACATTAACAATAACCAGATTAGATATTATACCTTTTACCTTTCCTTTAGTCAGCATATATTAATTAATTTCATATAGTTTCTATTTTTAATCCACTTTTCCTTTTCAGAAATTATTAAAACGCGGGTAAATATTACTTAACAGTAAAATTGCCCGAAAGCACTGGCGCCTCCATATCATTAATAAGCTTCTGTAACATCACTTTTCCTGTTTCAGGTTCCAGTTGTTTCCATCTTAAAACGATGGAAAGTTTTATTAAATAACCCAGAATCAGATCGATGGTAAAGTATTCAAAGGAATTTATCGAATCGACGAAGTCCCATCGGGCAATATCAATCCTTCTTTCTCTCTCCAGAAATTCGCTTTCAGTTGCCATTTTAAAAATTATGGAAGCGTAATCAGGTTCGGAAGGTATGATAAATTCCTTTCCCCGGTCAGATATATCTATCAGTTCTTTGGTAAACGGATCATTACCAATAATAAAGCTGCCTGCATCCAGGTTAAGGGATTTTGAATTTATTAATGTAAAAATATTATTCAGATCCCTGTCAAATCTGATCCAGTTTTCAAGAAAACTATTCCCTGAATTAAGAGCCATATTGATATACCCTTCTGTAAGTTTATTACCCATTTCTACCTTGTCAATCCCCCTCTCCGCATCAAACCAGGCAGCTATCAATTCCACCATATAATCAGGCAGTATATTATTTTCTCTGAGAATAGAATAAATAATCCGCTTTTGTTCCTCAAAATCTTGTAAGGAGTAGTTACCCAAATTATCCCATGAATCTTCCTTCCCTTCTAAAAATGTAACAATGTTTTTATTGTCATGAGGTAGAAAAAGAATAGATACAAGCGAATAATCCGTAGCATGAAGAGCAATCTTTAGCTCTCTCCGGAATTCAATCATATCCATATAATTTTTGCTGGTATCAAAAACAAGGTCTGCTAGTCCAGCCACTAAACAATGATAATATCTTATCCGCATCATTTATCCTTTTCAAACAGTAAATCAACCAGTTTTGGTCTAAGAATCTCTTTAATGTAACTACCAAAATCTCTTTCAGTCACACTAATCTTATAATCTTTTCCATAAGGACGAATCTCGAAACCTTTTACCATTGATTTTACAGGATGCAGGATTATTCCTTCAGAAAGAGCCTTAGTGGTTTTTGTGCTTAAATATTGTTCAATCTCACTTATCATTTCTTCAGGAACGTAAATTTCAATCCCTGCTTCAAGATTCCCGGGAGACCATTTATCAGCAACTATTTCAATCAGATGGGCTACAAAACGGTTATCAGAAAACACCTCTGAAACAGGATCTTCAATTATCTTGCAGATAATGACTCTTTCTATTTCCTGTTTCAATGTGCTCATTGCATGTTGAAAAGATATTTTCAACCCGGAAAGGGATTTTTCCATCAGCTCTTCCGCTTCCTTGTCAGCTCCTGCAATAATTGCTATGGCTTCTTTTTCAGCTCTTTTGATCATTTTTTCTGATTCTGCCCTGGCTACTGAAATAATTCTTTCAGCTTCTTCATTTCCCTTTGAAATACCTTCCTGGTATATCTTTTCTGTTAGTTCCTGGAGTTTATTCTGCATCTGCCATTATTTGTTTGTTTACTATTTTATTGTTTCTTTTTCAATGATTTGCCGGGTTCAGTGTATGGAAGAAAACCGTTCAATGATATTATCGGAAACATCAATTATATAAAGAGTGCAAAGATATGTTTTGCAATTAAAAAAATCATACAAATTTGCAATATTATTTTTACATACTAAAATGCAATTTATTACCTGCGGACTATTTTCCTGAGAGCAGGAACATTCAGATATTGCCTTCGACCAAAACCGGGTTCTGCTTATTTCATATCTTAGATTAGCCTGGAATAATGCCTATTTACTCTCTTAAAAGAGTCTGAAAAGTCTCTTTGACAGAGATGATAGCTGTTGCCCTGAAAGCATTCGCACCGGCAAAGGCATAGCCATTTTCAAAATTTCCTTTAAGTGCATTTATAAGTGCAAAAATTGTTGTAAAAGCTTATTGCAAGTACCAGCTGTAGGGCAAATTTTATGCCTCACTCGGTATAATGCTATTTTGTTCTTTAGTACCAAATCTCGTCGAGTGGCAGGGACGGGCTGGAAGGCTGTTTTGAAGCTTTTGGCGTGCGGGAAGGCAAGAGGGAGTAGCAAATGTGGTTTACAACGACGGGACGGTTACTTGATAATTTATTAAATTGTAATGCTTTAAAAAGTCTTATTAATTCATATGCAAAAAATGCAGTTTTAAATAATATTTTTGTTTTTGTGCCATTTTGATTCTGATCGCTGACCAGTTTTGCATAGTAATTACTTATTGAACTTTTGTTACATAATACATAAATTCTAATCTTTAAAGTGGTTTCAATAGTTTTTAGCTCACTATTTGATAGACTTAATATAGATGTTTTTAAAGTAAGCCATACTTCCTTCACTATGCCCCTGTAAAGCAATAGTACCTCCGGTAAATATGCTGATTGGTTTTTGAGGGTCTCTTTCTGTATAATTAGCAACTGTTCTGTTATTGATTTCTACTACAACGTTTTGATTATTAACTATTACATTTATGGTAAACCATTCCATATCTTTAACAGGAGATATTGAATCAGGTACTATATTATAAATGCTACCTGTCATTTGCTTGTCTGTACTGCTATTATTTATTTGTATTTCATACCCGGTTTTAGGCCAGCCTTCATCCTGAAATTTTGTATGAATGAAAATGCCGGAGTTAGTTCCTGGCTCAGTCATTACATCTGCCTTTAATTCAAAATTCTTAAAATTTGCATTTGAAATGGGGCCGGTATAAAACAGGTGACTCCTGCCACCCTTCGCAACTATCATTCCTTTTGAAACTGTAAAAACTTCTTTATTTTCATTCGCTTGCCACCCGTTCAGAATTTTCCCATCAAACAATGATTGCCATTCGTTTTGTTTAGTATCCTGACCCTGAATATGAAAAACAAATAAATTACAGATAAGGAACAATAACGCCCTGTTAATCATTTTTAAATTTTTCATTTTTTAATTAATAATTATGGTTCATCTTACATCATACTTCACAAACAAAATAAATGACACAAAAAATATAATTGTTGTATATACAAGCAACAAAGCAATGTAAATTTCACCCTGGGATATTCTCGTAGCAAAGGGAATTGGTTTCTCTATATAAACGGGTACTTCTTCAATAGGTACTGATTTCCAAGTAGTAGAATAACTTTCATTCGGATTATACCAATGTGGACTTTTAGGGTCTTTGGCATCGAAGGTTTTAAACCATGTCAAAAACTGACTTTGATAATTCTGAAGGTCGTTCCAATTTTTCTTTAGCCTAAGATATCCTCCTCCAAGATCAACTTCATTCAGGTTATCGAACTGGGCAATGGGTGAAAGAAGTGTAAACTTTCTGGTTTTCTCAAACTGGTGAAACATTTCGTTTATATAATTCAAGATAAACTTCTTTTCATTCTCCATAAGTTTCATTTGTAAATCGGCACGCAGTTTATGTCTATCATAAAAGGGATCTCCGCTTGACGACCAGCTTCTCGGAGGAGCATTTTTACATAGATCGTCATATCCCAGCTGGATTTTTGCTTCTACTTCATTTCGATGTTCAATAGGAAATAGTTTATTTGCCCAGAAAACAGAAGTATTTGGAATAATAATGGCAAAAAATAACCAGAAACATAAGGAAACCAATAGGCTTACGTTTGAATTGCGGGAAATAACGGACGAAAATAGTCCAAATACTGTAACCAGAGCGATGAGTAAAAACGTAATTATAACGAAACCTGTTGCTTCAGAAAGAAAACCAGTGTTTATCTGTATCTTTCCTGAAATACCAATTATTAGAATGCTAATAAGGATGCCAAAGATAGTGGTGACTGTAATTACTGATAATATTGCTGCATATTTGGCCCATAAAACAGTACCGCGGGAAACAGGATTCGATAGTGCAAGAGACAGGGTATGGTCTTCTTTTTCTCCCGAAATGGTATCGAAAGCAAATAATAACGCCAGAAAGCTCATGCAAAATGACACAATAAAAGACCAGTTGAGGCTTTGAACTGGTTTGAGTAAAGGATTTACATTATCGTGCCGTACTTCTAAATTGAATACATTATATGCGCTGTAAATGAATTGGTTTGGGAACATGTTTTCCTTGCAATCGGAAATAATTGAATTGGAACGGGGTTCCAATACATAGTTTTTACGATGTGTAGCCAGGTCAGATGCATTTTTGGCTTGCTCTTCCAGGTTTTTCAGATGTTCTTTATGATATTCAAAATAGTCGGCTTTTTCTTCTGAATACAACCGGATAAAAGCAATTGACCCAATCACAAATACCAGCAATACAATTATAAGCGAAACCTGAAACCTGAAGCTGTAAAGCAGTTGTTGTATTTCTTTGATAAATAAGGTATTAAACATAGCTTAATAAATTAAAGGTTAGCGCAATTGGTAACGGTTAAAGGCTATAATGCTGCCTGAAAGTAAAAGAATTGTAATTAAGATAAATAAAGCTATTCCTTCCAATGAGTCATTTAACGATGTATCAATCCCTATTGGTTGATCGATAAACTGTGGTACATCCTTAAGGTCAAGTGTATTAAAATGGTCCGGAACTTTATTATTACCTTTTACATATTCGGCGGTACTTACAAATGTTGCAGGATCCTGCGGAGTGAAATAGACATACTTTTCGAACAGCTTTTTTTCCTTAAGGAATGTTACAATGGATTCGCGGTATTGCCGCATTTCATCCATATATCTGAGAAAGTCTTTTTCGCTGCTTCGGCATAAGCAGGATGCGGCTTGTACGAATATTTCAGAAGGAGAAAACATGGAAAGGTTTTGCTCCACTTTTTGTTGCCGGATGAGCCCATCGAGATACTTTTTTTGAATCGGCCATTTCCGGTCTGCATACGAGAGTCGAACGGGTTCTTTCCATGTATTTAACTGCCGGTGAAATTCCATCGTCTCGGATGGACTTCCATACGTTTCAAAATAACCATCTTCTCCTCCTGATGCATTCCACCAGCTTGTTCCTTTCATATTTAATTTATTCTGGATTGCATTCCACTGTTCTCCTTCTTTTTTCGCATATTCTTTATCCAGGTCGTCCAGTGAATTCCTGACATTGTCGTACAAATCGGTTTTAACAATGCTTTTCGATAAATAGGAACTCGAAACAGGCCATAAGAAAACTAACGAAATCCAGCATAACATACTCAATACAATGGCTGTGGATGAGTGTTTTACCATGACTGAAATGAGTGTTCCCATTAGAATAAAGACAAGTATATAAAGTATGGAAAACACAAACAGAATAATTACCCTTATCCAGTCGGAGATCTGCAATTTTATATCCGGTGACAGGACAATGAACAAAGCCGATAGCAGGAAGCAAAAAACGAGTATTGGTAAAAGACTTATTAATACACCTGTTATTTTTCCAATCAAAAATGAAATTCTGCTGTTGTAGTTAGAAAATATGAGTTTTAATGTACCGTCTTCATGCTCCCGGGTAATCAGGTCGTAGGAAAATACCAGAGCCAGTAACGACAATACAATAGATAAAACAGTTATAAAATCGAGGGAGAAAAAAGCATTCAGTAAAGGATTATCGCGGGTTGATGAATGCCCTGTTGGCAAAAACGGGTATTACTGAAGGTATATCTTGACCTTGTTTCCCAGATTCTGGTTAATGCCTTTGTAAAAGATGCCAAGAGGTTCGGGATACTTTACAATTTCCGGTTTCAGGTTTGAGTACACCCTTATCTCCTTCCATCCTTTTTCGGATTTCTCTTTATCGACTGCATAAATACGAAGCTGACTTTTATATTCATCAATGCTTACCCTTATGGTAAAAGGTATCAGGATAAGACAGAGCAGAATCCCAATAATAAACCTCGCTGAAAAAATATTCAGCAGAAAATCTTTTTTTACAATATGCCAGATCATGTTTTTAAAGTTTAAGTTATATATGTGAATACGGTAAATGGTAATCGGTGATCAGTTACCGAACACCGGTTACCGATCACTGAATGCCTTTCTTTCACCTCACATCATACCTTACGAACAACACAAACGATATATAAAATAATATAGCAGTATAGACTAGCAAGAGCGCTATATAAATCCCACTTTGGGATATTCTTTGGGCAAAGGGAACAATACTTTCGGAGTACACCGGCACTTCATCGATATTTATTTTGCTCTTTGAGGTCGAATAATCTTCATAAGGATTATACCAGTGGGGGCTCTTTGGGTCTTTGGCATCAAATGCTTTAAACCAGACCAGAAATTGCCCCTGATAGGTATGCAGATCATCCCAGTTATTTTTAAACCGTTGGAACCCGCCATTCAGCATTTGTTCATTCCCCATTTCAAAGATGAACATTGGCGAAATTAAGGTCATTTTACTGGCGTTTACATACTGCGAAAACTGAGAGTTATACCAGTCATCCCTGATTTTCTTTTCACCCAGCATAAATTCCATTTGCATGTTAGCCCTGATCTGATGATCGGAAGTAAATGGATTGTTACCTTCGCTATGCCATTTCCCCTCAGGAAAGCTTGCCTCAATAATTTTACGGGAGTTATTGGTGTTTTGTGTAATTACATCCGAAGATTCAACCGGAAACAGCTTATTGGATAATAGCAAGGTAGTGTGCGGTATGACAAATAAAAGTATCAACCACACCATTAATCCGATTAACAGGGAAGTATTGGCATAGTAACTCAATACCGATGTTAATAGTCCTATGGCACTTGCACAAGCAATTAGCAGGAAGGATAATAACAGGAAGCCCCCTATTTCGGCAACTGTTGCATAAGTAATCATAGTCTGACCGGAAAACAACAGTATTAATATGCTTACAACTATGCCCATGACAACAAACATGGTCAGGATGATAACAGTACCTAAAAACTTACCGGTAAGCATAACACCTCTTGATACCGGAATGAAGCTCCCCGCCGCAAGCAACGGGGTATCAAAATACCAATCGCACAAGACAAATCTCGCAGCAAGCTGCGGGGAACTAACCCCGAAAGAGATTAGATAAGCCCAAAGCCAGAGTTCGCATTTCCTTTTCCCCTGATACTGCGTCGAAAGTGAAAATGATGGCAAGAAAACTGAATAACAGCACCAGTATGAATTCCCAGTTAACATTTTTAGAAGGAAGTATAAAAGGATTATTATTCCCTTTTGAAATATCATAACCGTACACATTAAAAGCGTTATAAATTATAGTATTGGGCATGGATTCCTCCTGACAGGATGCAATAAAAGCCGAATTGCGCGGAGCAAAGGGGATGGCGTTTGTGTTTTGGGCAAAATTTGTGGCATTATTGGCAACATTTTTCATGTTTTCCCGAATTTTCGCTATTCCCTGTTCATAAGTGGTTTTTTGTTCTTTAGATTCAATTATAAAAGAGACTGATGAAGCCCCGAACAGAATCAAGGTGAGCATCAGGGCAAAAATAAAGCGCAGGCTGTACAAATGATTCTGTAGTTCCCGTATGATGATTGTTTTAAGCATATGATGTAGATTAAATTACCGGATATCATATTTTATAAATGATCTGTAGGTGATCCATATCAGCACAATACAGGCTGCAATCAGACCCGCAAATATCCAGAGCTGATCCGCCAATCCATCCAATATACCCCTTTCATTATAAGTAAACCGTGGTAAACCAGCAGTGGAAACATATCCCAGTGAAGACAAGTCAAAGGTTGATTCCGGTTTGGCCGTCGATCTCCATTGTGCTTGCATTATTCCTGCTTCTTCCTGTGTTTTGGGAATCTCTGATTCCTTATGGGGTGAGAAGTAATTATAGGATGAAAAGATTTTGTTTTCTTTATAATAATTAAAAAACTGTTCACGGTAGCTCCGCGCCTGGTTCATGAAATCAACATGACTTTCCATGTCAGATTTGCATAGCGATGCTGATACGTATTTCAAAATCTCCGAAGGCGAAAGGCAGGAGAGGTATTTTATTATTTTCTGTTGCCGGCATAAGCGGTTCAGATAGGCCTCCTGCAAATGCCATTTTTAAATGGCATAATCCAATACCATTGGGGCTGTTGATTCATGCATCTTTCGCTCATAGATCATATTATCAAGTGTGGTGAAGCATAACAGTATCGGACCATAATTCCACCCGGCGCAAAGGTTCCAACTATGATTTACCAATCCTGTTTCTTTTTGTACCTGTTGCACCAACTCACCTCTTTTTTTCCAGAATTCACCATCGAGATCACCTGTGTTCAGCATGACAATACTGTAATTATCGCTTTTGACTATATTTTTACCTAGGTATGACATAGCATTGGGAAGAAGGAACAACAAAAAACACCAAATGAAGAGGTTAATGATCAGACTGGTGGAAGAAGTCCTGGTTTTACTGGAGATATAGCTTCCCAGGAAGATAAAAAACGAAAGATAGAGCAAACATAATAAAAACAATAACAGGATTCTTGCATAATCATCTGCCGACAGGTTTACCGAGGGAGACATCCAAAGTATAATAAATACAAGTATATAGCATACCAGCAATAAAGGAATAAACGTTAAAAGAATCCCCCCTGCTTTACCCAAAAAGAAATCAGAACGTTTCACGTGATTGCTTAATAAAAGCTTAAGGGTACCGTCTTCCTTTTCCCTTGAGAAGATATCATAGGATAAAAACACTCCTATCAGTGAAAGTATAATGGCCAGGATATTTATAAAATCCAGGCTGACAAAACGGTTCAGGAACTGGTTTTCATACATGGTGGTGATACCGGTAGCAAAAGTGGGAATTTCATTATTGCTGAGACTC
>Ga0307376_10000312_pt1 | contig 63591 bp, 57 predicted proteins | sample TR2MG_FD_202536 | JGI IMG/M metagenome (GOLD analysis project Ga0307376, IMG submission 202536) | Soil microbial communities from Risofladan, Vaasa, Finland - TR-2 | ecosystem: Environmental > Terrestrial > Soil > Coastal area > Acid sulfate soil | place: Finland: Risofladan, Vaasa | collected...
GAGCGTCCCTCGGACGATGGGGATGTCGCTGTAGACAGCGTCGACGTTCAGCGCGACGAGATAGGCAGTGAAGACCGCCGACCCGATGGTGATGCGCGCGGGCAGCTTGTTCTTATCGGGAAGCAGTCGCCGGTCGAGGTAGTGTTGGATAACGTTGAACGAGTTGATCTGGTCGTCGCACTTCCGGTTGGCGATGAAGGTGATCTGCACCTCACCGGGAACGTCGCCGAAGGGAGTGACGTAGATGATATCGCTGAGTGCGTTCTGGAACTGGGCGGCGATCTGCTGACTGGCACGGATGTTCGTCATCACACCAAGGCGAACGAGGTTCTCCTCGACGTACTCGATCGACGAGCCGCCAGAGCTCTGGGTGGGCGGGGAGATCCACGCACCGGGGTCAATATAGGTGGGGTCCTCGTTGGCCACGTACGAAAGCGCAACGGTGATTGGCACCGCCGTATCGCTCTCGACCGCAATGAGGCGACCACCGCCCCCAGGACATCCGATTACAGCAGCCATCAGCTAATCCCCGGGTCGTCACGAATGGTGCCGAAGTAGGTGTCGAGCCCGCCGTAATCCGACACGCTGGCGTTGCGGGACAGGGCATCAAGCTGCCGCTGCATATTGTCGTTCTGTGGCATCTCGCCGGGGTTGAGCTGAGGACCAGCGTCCATCGACTGTGCCCGGATCCCGGTCGCCTCGGACTCCTGGAGAGGGGTGCTCTCCAGCTGAACCTCTGCCATGTCGATGTCGAACGCATCGCTGCTCGGCGGCTCCGGGACGTTGGCCACGTCAATCTCGGCGTCGACTGGGATGTCGGCGGCGAACTCCTCCAGGGCTTCTGAGAGGATGTCTTCCATAGGCTGGCCAGCGGCATCCTTTGCCTCTAGCGCAGCGAACGGGTCATACTGGTCGTCGGACGACGAGGTTGCCAAAGTCGACACCCTTCTGTTTCAACATCTCTGGGTGATTAAGGATATACCAGCGCGCCGCTAGGTCGAGGTTCTGCTCCCTGTCGGACAGCTTTCGCTGCCCACGGCGCCAGGGTTGGACAGCGTGAACACACTGCTGAACCTTGCGCCGGAGCTTATCCCACACGGACTTGCCCTCGTGGACGGCCCTGGCAGCCAGATACAGCGCCTCGGCCTGATAGACTTCCTTGTCCATCTCGCGCCGGGTGTAGCTGAGCATCCAGTGAGCCCGCTTCCACCAACGCTCGGTGTAGTCGCACTCAGCCAGATCTAGGTACCCCCTAGCCGTGGCGTGAATGACCGTCGCGGCTAGGGGGCTGGCCAAAAAGATGGGTTAGTGGCGTTCTCTTCCAGCCGCTTGACCAGGGTGTCGAACATCGCTTGGGCCTGAGCCTCAAGCTTCCCGTAGCCCTGGGTCTCGAGTCCGGCGTCGGGGAGGACGAGATCGCCGTCATCGAGCTGGACCCGTATTCTGAGCCGCCCGCCCAGGAACTCGTAGGTGTGCTCGAAGGGGACCCCCTCCAGGACGTAGGCGATGTAGCCCACTTGGTCCTGGAGCGTGATGACGTCCTTGGTGTCGACCACCTGGGACATTGCCTCACCCTGGGAGCGCTGCTCGACGATCTGCTGGGCCCGCTCGACGATCTCGGGGGAGGGTGCCTTCACCTCGTCTGGGTTAGGTGCCCCAGAGCTCCCCTTGGTCAGCATCTCGAGCTCTTCTGCGGTAGGTACGGTCGAACCGGCCATGCTAGATCCCCTTGAGCAAGTTGCCTTCTAGCGGGAGGTAGCTGACCGTCCATGTCAGCTCAGTACCCTCGTCGCCGTAGTCAGGCGTGTCGTACGGAAGCGACGCCATACCATAGCCAGCCCAGCTCGTTTTGCCAGGAAGCGGTGCAGTACCTGAGAGATCCTGATCCTGGAATGTAGAGCCCAGGATGATGGGGGCGTCACCAGTGGTGATCCCTTCGTTCAGGTCCCGGGCACGGTTCTGCCATTCCGGCTCTGGGATGCTGAAGTCGACCGAGCTGTGCAAGTTGTACTGGGCACTGCTCAGCCACTTGATGGTGAAGCTACCGCCCATGTTCAACGGGCTGGTCTCAGACTCGAGGGCGTTGTCCAGGTAGGTACCCAGAGGCGTCAGCATGTCCTCGAGCAGGTACTCGTAGCCTACCTCAGCGCCGTCGGCCAGGGCGTACAGCCGCTTGTAGAAGAGGCTCTCGGTCGTGGCAAGGCGCTCGAACACCGCCGTCTGCCCGATGGAGAACGACCCTCCAGCCACCTTGCCGCTGACTGTGTTGCCGAAGCAGCCGTAGAAGGCGCGGTTGTTCGCCCTCCAGTTGACTTGCTCGCCTGCGTCCAGGGAGATGACGCCAGCGCCACCCGAGACGGAAGACCAGCCCTGCGGCCCCTGTGCGCGCAGGTGGATATCAGCCGCGGTAATGCCGACCTGATGATTGGCGCGGATGTTGACGCCACCAGCGGTCGCGGGCTGCTCGCCTGCGGTGGCTGCGTTGTACTGACCGAACGACTCGATGTGGACACCGCTCACGCCGTCACGCCCACCGGCCAGCGTCGCCTGCCCAGACGAGACAGCCTGGAAGTGGCCTTCGTTGGCGTTGATGTCGACGTGGCGACTCGAACGCACCGCGGTATCACGCCCCGACATCATGAGGTTGTTACGCCCAGCAACGGTGATCACGTCGTGAGGGGCGGACAGGTAGATATTACCGCCAGACATCATGATCTGGCTGCCCTGAGCGTCCTGCAGGACGATGCTACCGTCGCTGGTGATGCTGATGATCGAGCGCCCGAAGTACATGTTCTTGGTCTTGCCGTAGGGCTCGACCACGACCTCGAACATCTGGGGGACAGACTTCCACATGCCGGAGCTGTTGGTGAACGTCAGATCGGGGTTGTCCTTCCCCTGGTACACGAACTCAGGCTTCTCGCCCTGAGTCCATTGCTCGGTCAGCTGGTCGAAGCCTCCACGGGCCTGCCAGTGGATTAACCGATCTGCCATACCGCGTGCGTTCATAGCGAACGCGACGGGGTTGACCCCATCAGGCATCGTCAGGCGCATGTCCTGGAGGATGGCTGCGTTAGTCGCTCCGCTGTCGAGCGGCTTCTCAGGTAGGTCGGCGGCCAGCCCGCAGCCAGTGTCGCACGTAGCTGGGTCGGCTACCTCATCACCGCCGTTGGGGACGATGATCTCTAGGGGGACTCGGACGCCCACCTGACGCTGTAAGGTGATCGAGTTCGCCGAGGTCAGGACGTAGGCGCCGTCAACACCGCGGTACTCGTGGAGCAGCGAGATCCGGTCAGCCTCTGGCTGCTCGGTCGCGTTGTTCTTCGCTCGGTAGGAGTGGAACTCCTGATGGCCACCGTACACCGGGCCAGCGACCTGAAGCCGCTGTGGCACGTTGTCGTAGATGGCGTCCATCGGGTAGTAGACCTGACGGCCCAGCTGCACGAGTCCTGGGCCCTGCACCCGATCCTCGTACTCCTCCGCGAAGGTCATTAGCTCGTAGGTGCCACCGACGATCCTGGTGCGGTTGTCCTCGGTGTAGCAGTAGAGCCCAGACATCGGGCCGCCCTGGATGAACGAACGCCAGATCTCGACACCCAGGGCTCCGCCGAAGGTGTTGTGCATGATCCAGTCGCCGTTGACCGTATCGAGGATGCCGCTGTTGTAGTTCCGCAGCTTGCGGAAGTCCTCAAAGGCCTGCCCAGACGAGCGGGTCCCAGGCTCGAAGCCAGATACCTGCGGGTAGACGAGGAGCGGCGACGGGGCTTTGTAGTCACCCGCACGTACGTAGGTCGCAGCGCCGAGGATGACGGCGTTGAAGACCGGGGCAGCCGGAGAGTAGGCCACCCACACCTGGGAGCCGGGCAGGAAGCCAGCGGACTCGTTCGCGCCGAGACGCCCGCGGCTGGCTCCTAGGTAGAACGCCTGGACGCGGCCGAAGTCAGTCGCAACGTCGTAGATCTGCAGACCCTGGAAGGCCTGCAGAACGGTACCGCGAACAACAGAGCCGGAGGCTTGGTAGCGTGCGTTGCTACCATAGGCATTGCCGAACGGCTTAGCCGCTGGCGGTCGACTCAGGTCCGACGGAAGCCCTACATACGTCATCAGATGACATTATTGAACCGGTAGCTGATTCCGAAGACAATCAGGAAGTCCGAGGCGTTGCCCTGACCGGTCAGGCCGAAGGGAAGCGCGTTCAGCAGCGTGTAGCTGGCGTCCTGGAAGTCACCGTCCTCAGGGTAGCAGAGGGTCTCGCCTGCGTTCAACCGTAGGGTACGGGGCTCGCACTCGCAGTTGAGCTTCGGCGCACCCTTGGGGCCAACCACCTTGGTGAAGGACACCTGACCTTCGCTCGGGCCTTCGATGTAGTAGAAGCCGGGCGAGGACAGGTCGTAGATGTAGCTCAGCTTGCGCTGGAACTGCAGACTGAACTGCTGCACCAACCCCTGAGCCGACTCATCGATCCCAGAGATCGAGAAGTTGGTCCCGCGAATAGTGCCTTCCAGCACCCGAGAGTTGCAGGTCGCGTCAGCCATTGATTGTCTCCAACGCCACAGTGATCTGTACGGCGAGCTCTTCGAGGCCAACTGCGATCGTCACGTTGATGGGCACAACCAGGATGTTGGCCTGAGACGGCAGCTGGTAGGGGCGACCGACAACACCGGTGATCAGGATAGCCCCGTAGGGCTGCACGACGGTGTTGGTCCGCAAGAACTGCAGCCCGTCCGTCGCCTCCGTCTGGATGTCGTTGATCGTGGCGTTGGTGATCTTGGTCCGGCCCTCGTAGCAGCTGAGCAGGTCCTTGATGTAGCGCTCGATGCCATCCTGGTTGGCAACGATGCCTTCCGTCTGGGTGAGGGCGTCAGACTGATCCGTGGTACGGTCGTACAGCACGTAGGCCTGATCGTCGTTGGGCTCGTAGGCGTCGTAGACGAACACACCGTCTTCAGCCAGCTGAGTCAGGTAGGCGTAGAAGTCGAACGCCGACTGCGGGACCTGCCAGCCAGTCTCGGCACCCACCCCGCGCAGGCTCTGGTGCGGCATGGTGTAGCCACGCAGCCCGGCGGTCGCAGCGGCCAAGAGCTCGCCCCCGACTTCCTCGCCCAGCCACAGCGGATCAGGCGGGAAGATGACGTCGATGTTCTCGTCAGCGTAGGCCGACGCTCGGGTACCGAAGTCCGTCACCTGCTCCTGGGGCGTCAGGGGGTGGACCACGGAGGTCAGCGCCTGGAGCGCACCTGCAATAGCAGCGCTGGTGATGATCACCGTCTGGTTGCTGACGAAGCTCTCGACCGTGTAGACCACGCCAGCGATCGTGACCAGATCACCGGCTTGGACGCCGACGAAGGGGTCAGCCACGCCACCATCGCGGGTGACAGTGCGGTTCTGGCCGACGGTCAGGCTATCATCGACCAGGACCGTGTTCCCAGCCCCGCTGAGCAGGGTCTCCTCGAGGGTGAGCTGCAAGGAGAAGAACGCGGTGCTGTCGAGCCCGATGAGGCGACGCGCCTGGATGATCGGCAGCGCCAGATTCAGGATGGTTTCGTCCTGGGTCAGCATCGCCAAGGAGTACCAGTTGTCGCGACGGGCGATCTTGTTGAGCGCCTCCTGGTAGCCAGCGGAGTCGTTGGTGGTGATCGCCAGGAACTGGACGTTGGGGGCGATCAACGGCGGGTCGGTGACTGGAGCGAGCGCACGCTGGACAGCGAAGCCCAGCGCAGACTCGGGGTCATCGTAGCCAACGAAGTAGGTGCTGAGCTCCGCCGGGGTGCTGAGCTCCTGAACCCGCAGCGTGTTCTCTTGACGGAGCGCCCGGTAGTCGACGTAGAGGATCGACAACGCCGTAGCCGTGTTGGTCAGGTCCCCCAGGATCAGCGGGTACGCAGTGACACCCGTACGGTCGGTCTGCAGCGATACAGCAGCGGCCACAGTGATCTGGGTATCCGTCAGCGTCAGGTTGCCAGACGGGATCGACTCGCGGGTTACGATCTCAGCGAGGATGACGTTGAAGTTACCGACGTTCAGCGGTGCCGGAACGTTGTCAGCCAGGATGAGGCCAGTGGGGTTGCCAGCGACGTAGTTGAAGCCGATGACAGTGGTCTCGAAGGTATTGGCTCCGTTGTCGTCCAGCTTGACGTAGTCGCCAATCGCGACGGCGACGTTCAGGAACGGGTCGAAGTTCGGGCCAGACCAGATGGTCGCACCGCCGTTATGCACGACGATGTTCTGGCTCGGCGCAAGCACCGCGCCTTCGTTGGCGCCTGGGACGACCGCCACGTCAGCGTAGTAGTTGACGAGGCCTTCCGACACGAAGACATCAGCAGTGGTAGTATCCACCGTGTTGGTGGCGCCAAGGTTGGGCCACGCGTACACGTTCGGGATGGTTTGGTCGTATTGGCCAAGCTGGTTGACGCCGCCAGAGACATCGGCGTCACGAACTGCGAAGTCGGGACCAACGATGATAGTCCGGAGCGGACTTACCACCGACCCCGGCATCTGGTTGAAGTTCGCCAGCAGGCTCTCACGACTTACAGGCTCGCAGACCGCCATTGGTTTCTTCCTGAGTCACAAGTGACGTATTGAGAGTCGGTTGTACTGCACCCAATGTTGGGGCAATGCGACGAATAGTCCAGCCGTACTCGTAAGTGTAAACGACATCGATCACTACGCCAAACGATTGCCCCAACTCCTCGACGATGCCCAGTTCGGACATGCCAGCAGCTGCGAAGTCGTGCAGGGGTAGATCAGTGAAGAGGATCGGCGCCAAGCACGTGAAGAGGTTGAATACCTCCAGTGCTAGGTTCTCGGTCTCACCGTCCGCCTTGGAGGTAATGAAGAGCTTATGGGTACCCTTCACCCAGCGGACGTAGTCTTCGATCCCCTGACGACCGCTGTGGACTTCACCGCGATCGCCCATGACCCGACGCTCGGACTGCTGCTGGCCGCGCTTCACAACGATAGCAGGAAGCAGGTCGACCTGGGCACCTGTCCAAGCCGTGTTCATCACGATCTGGATCTTGCTGGTAGACGGGTCCTGCGTGTAGACGTACTGCTTGAGCTCAGGGTCGAAGATGTTGTCAGGGTTCGCGAAATGGGCGCGGAGGATGAGCATGATGAGCTCGTCCAGCGACCGGATCGTGAAGCCTTCTGGACACACCCGTGAGATGTCGTTCCAGTCGTAGTTGATCAGCTGCGAGCCGTCGGGGGTGTCGATCACGATCGGGTTACCCGAGCAGTCCTCCGTCCTGGGCAGCTCTGTCTGCGTCCCCTTCTGCTCGGCGCAGTTGGGATCGTTGGGGTTGTACGGATTGCTCCCCTCGAGCGAGTGAGCGTCGTCGTCTGGGCGAACCCTCAGGTCCGGATCGTTGCCATCGTCGCGCTTCGCCATCAGAAGCGTACCTTCGAGATGAACTGGAACGTCTTGGTGACCGTCGGGTTCTTGGGGGCGGCTGTCTTCTTCGACCGCTCACCTGTAGCTGCCCGCTTGAGCACGGGGGCCTTCTTCTGGCCCTTCCTGGGGCGGGCTACCGGAATGTCGTCGTCACGCCTCAACAGGGCACCGGGATGTCGTAGAGGGATTCGCTGCGGCTGCGCTCTTCGAGGCGCAGATTCATGACGAGGTCGATGCCGCGGTGACGGGCGGCCGCCACGATATCACCGAGCACGATGTAGCGCTGACCAGTGTTGGCGTGCACCCAGACGTCGTTTGACGCCGCAGCCGGGTAGGCCAGCGCGCGGACAGTCTCGATGATCGAGGTCTGCATGCCTTGGGTGCTGTCGAGCTTCACGATGCGCTGCGACGGGTTCATGGTCACCCAGAACTCGAAGGCTTCGTAGTAGCCGCCCTCGATGCCAGTGCCGTAGCAGATGGGGCAGGTCGAGTTCTCGATCTGCCCGGTGATCGGATTGACGCAGGTGCAGGGTTCACCCCATAGGCGACGCTTGAGCAGCCACCCAGGCGTACCCGCGCGCTTGCGCATAAGGAGGTGCTCCTTGCGGACGATCTCCTTGGCGATGGTCCAGTCGTAACGGGTGAACGACGAGGTGGCGTGCGTGCCTTGGGACCACCACAAGGTGCCGTTGCCGTCGAGCAGCGATACCTTGTAGAAGACCATCGAGCCCTTGCTCGGCCACACCGGTTGGTTGTCGTACAGCCACGGTTGGTCAACAGTCTCAGCGACCGCCACGAAGTTGTCGTCGTTGGCGGCATAGCCACGGTAAAGCGTGAACGTGTAGGGGCCTGGTACGGCCCCGATCCACTCGCGGTTGAGCGCCCACTCCACCAGGACGCGGTTGCTCTCCACGCGGTTGAAGTGCATCTCGACTGTCAGCCGCTTGAACGGGCCAGTGTGGTCGGCCGGGAAGCTGTCCACCTCCAGGCCACGCTGAACGCTCTGACCGGTCTCAATCGTCCGGTCAATGTCAGCCCTCAGCGCTTCGTCTTCGGGGCTCGTCGTCATCAGATACCCGAGGACCAGCAGTAGCTCATGTTGATGCGGTACTTCTCGGTCTGCATCCACTCGCGGAAGGCAGCCATGCGTTGCTGACCGTTCTGCTCGTACTCGTTCGCCTTCGACTGGTCGTCGATGGAGATGCCACCGGCCTGATAGGCGAGGCGGTTGCGGCGGTAGCGGGCGGCACCCATCAGCAGCAGGTGCGCGCAGGTACCCTCGAGCCACCAGTAGCGGTACGGGAAGTTGGTCGGGCTGTAGTAGCAGACAGGTGGCGGAGTCTCGTTCCACATGTCGACGACACGACGGATCGCGAAGATGATCTCCGTGTCGGTGAACTCAACGTCGTCGAGCAGGTTACTGAACGGGGCGCCGTCGGTCAGGTTGTCGAGATCGAGGAGGGCCAGCCGAACTTCTGGTAGCGTGATCGGACCGTTGCTGCCGTATGCAGCAAACGCGTTGGGTTCGACGACAACCAAGCATTCCCACGTGTCGGAGAGGTACAGATCTGAAACGATCCGACCAATAGTGGCCTCAAAGGCTCCAGCATGCTTGGTGTCCGTAGTATCGAGGGTGAACTGGACGTAGCCCTTGTTCTTGGTTTGGTCGAGGATCTCGCCCTCAATATCGAACACCACGGGCCCACGCAGCGGATCTCCAGCACGCGCCCGAAGGCGGATGCTGCAGTTGGCCCCTACGGCCTGACGCTGGGGGCTGAAGTCGGCTGGCTTCGCAGGTGGGTTCTCGACCTCCTGCGACAGGTCCATCGGTTGACCTTCGTTGTTGGTCAGACGGAACACGACCTGCTTACGGCCACCCTGCGGAACACGGATGGCCTTGACCTGATCGGGGGCGGACCCCGGTGCGACTTCAATGGGAGAGATCATGTATTTACCCCGATCGTCTCACCCTTAGGTGCACTGGGCTTGGCCGCAGCAGGAGTCTTCGCCGCGATAGCACCGTCATACCCAGCGTTCGCATTCGGAGTGGCGCTGGGCGGAGGCGACACCGGGGCCCGCGGGTTAGGGGCTGTGGCTACCATCTGCCCACCGTTGTTACCGTCAGGTAGCTGCGGCGGGGTGACTGGCTGCTGGTTGAGCGGCTGCTGCTGAGCGGGGTTCGCTGCCGGAGACGGTACGTTCTTGTTGATCTGCTCCACGTTGGGGAGTCCGGGAAGCGCGGTGGCACGGCCCTGGGATGCCTCGTATGCGTTCGCACGCTCGAAGCCGCTGTAGTAGGGGTTCGTCTTGTCACGTAGAGACTCGGCGTAGTCGCGCATCGGCTGCTCAATGGCTGAGCTCACCTCAGGCGGCATCGGCACCCCGGCCTGGGTGTAGGTCTGCTGGATGCGCCGAGCCATACCAGGGGTCACCTTGGCGGTGCCTCCAGCAACCCGGTCGATGTAGGACTTCATCTGACGTTGGCGATACGCCTGATCATCAGCCTTCTGGGCAGCGTCCTGCTTCTGGCTGTTCTGACGCTGCCACTCCCGGTGTGCCAGCCGATCTGAACGCTTCTGTTCACGGGCACGGCGATCGGCAATCCGCTTCTTAGCGCCTGCAGAGAGCTCACGCCCCTGCACGCGAGCACGACGTTCGGCGAAGGTCTCACCAGCCTGGGGTCCGCGGAAGTTCGGGGCGGGAAGGGTGCTCCCTTCGCGGCGGGCATCGTAAGGGTTACCCTTAGCCTGCTGGGCGTCGGTCTTCACCGCTGCAGCTGCTTCCTGCTGGGCACGCGCAGCATCATCGAGCTCGTCACGTACTTCCGTGTTATCGCGGTTCTCTGGATCAGCCCCGTTCAGATTCGCCTGAATGTCTTCCCAGGCGCCCAACATGTCGACAGGCTTGCTCGCTGTGGCCGACATGTTGATACCAGCGTTCTCGTCTGGCTGCACGACGTCGTTAGGGCCAGCGAGCTTCACGTTACGCAACAGCGCCGTCAACGGATTGACGACGCGGAAGTCCTGGGCAGCGAGCTTACCCAGCCGTCCCATCAGACTTGCTCCACGGTCTTGCCAGCCAGGGTGATGCCCTGGTCTGTCGCGCGCACCTTACCCAGCGCATTGCCGATACGGGCAGTGATGACGGTCAGCCAGTCGTTCGCCGCTGCTGCAGCGAACGGTACCGAGCAGGTGTCCTGCGGGACCGCGAAGGTCTGACAGATCTGTGCCCCGTCGACGATGGTGGCCTTACCGCCAACCACCGACACGCCGTCGGGGTTGTCTACGGTCACACCAAAGGTGCCCCCTGTCAGCACAGTCACAGGGCCGTACTGCTTGACCAGCTGCTGGTCGATAGGGTTGAGGCTGATGGTCACGCACGCCTGGACGTTCTTACCGCAGATGACCGGGACCAGTTGGGTCACGTAGCTGAGCGGGTAGCCACTCGTGGGCAGGCCGTCGGTCGACAGGTTAGTGACCTGCAGGGTGAAGTCAGGGACCGCGCCGGTGGGCCACGTGTAGAGGTAGCCTGGGGTCGCTGCGTCGTAGACCACCTCGATGTCGTCGTCGTAGGTGGGGTCCACGCCGGTGACGATGGTCAGGATGCCCTGGTTCGCGTCGAGGGTCGCTGTCGCCCCAGAGAGGTCCAGCGGGTCACCGTTGATGTTGATGGTGATGCCCGCAAGCAGATCGTTGTTGGTCGCCCCGACAGGTTCTCCCCAGTAGATGAGGACCTTGTCGTTGTCGCCAACGCCGGAACCAGTCTCCGCTCGATCGGGCACAGCGAGGGCCGGGTAGGCCACACTGGTCGTGGTAAAGCTCGTCGCGGGGTCAAGGCCCGTAGTAGCGTCCACGATCGTGCCGGAACCACTCACGTAGGCCACGTCGACGCTCTCGCCAGCAAGCAGCGCCGAGGGCAGCGTGACGATCATCGCGTTCTGATCGATCGACTGGAAGGTCGGAACGATAGGCGCAGCGCTAGGCTGGAGCGTGAACGTGAAGCCGTCCAGCTCCTGAGTCGCAGTAGCCGCGATCGCTTCGGAGAAGATGATGTAGAGGACGTTCGATCCGACGATGTGCTGGACCGACGTGTTGACTGGGGCAGTCATTCTTGCTCCTAGTTCTTACGGCGCTGGTTGGGCTTCTTGCAGAGGCGGCAAAGCTTGACCAGATCGCTGTCCTCGAGCCAACGCTTACTGGCCGCGTCCTTCTCGAACGCAGCAGTCTTCGTAAGCGAGGCGGTCTTAGCCATGCTCGCAAGTCCACGGCAAATAGCGGCATGCGTGACATTCATGCCGCCATCCTACCCGCTACCGTCGACGTCGCAATCTACTCGGACCGGGAACGGTCGCGGGGCTGGAAGACGTCCTCGTCACTGTCACTGGGTTCCTCCCCGGCATCAGCGCTCTCGTCGGCTTCGTCTTCCACAGGGGGAGTGTCCCCTCCGTGTCCGGAACGCCCCATTGCGGCACGTTCAGCTGCGATAGCGGCAACCTCGAGCGGACCAACCCCATCCTCAAGGTGGGGCTCGGTACCATCAGCCGGGGAACTAGGCTCCGCGACAACATCAAAAGGGGCTGGAGCATTGGTCACCGCGTTCCCTGCCGAGGCCTCAGCTCCCAGCTCGTCGTGATGTGCGACGCTACCGTGTGGAACATCTGCTGCGGCTGCTGGTTCGGTTCCCCCAGCATCAGGAGCACTATGGCCGGCACCGGCGGCGGCTCGATCCAGCAACTCAGCGCCTTCCGGTCCAGTATCGCTCCCAGCATCTACCACCTCCTCGGTAAGTGACTCCACGAGAGGGGCCGACTCAGCAGCGGCCTCCCCGGATACCTCGGTCTCCGGTCCCTCGGTTGCAGCCTCTGGATTAACGGTTTCAGCATCCTGGATCGCCTCAATCAGCTTGGCTACGGTGTAGTCGCCAAGGTGCTCGTCGGCGACGTAGCCAGCCTCCACGTCTCCCTGGTCAAGCTTGAGCTGACCTTCCTGGCGAGTGATGGTCCACTCCTTGTGGGTACCGCTCTGGCCGATCTCAAGCTTATTCAGCAAGGAGGTCGCCTTGACGTTGCCGCGGAGCTTCAGGACCTCGAGCTCAGGGGGTGCGGTATCGGTCTTGGCGTGGCCGTCGACGATGTCGATCTTGGTCGTGGTGGTGTGGACCGGAACTTCGATGTTCTCGGGAGCCGTCTTCTTGGGCTCGACCACTTCGATGTGGGAGGCCGACGCACCCATATGTTCGCGGACCGTGGTGCCACGCTCATGCATACCAGCGGAGACCTTGGTGACCGGGTCAACGAACTCGACCTCGATGATCCCCGCGGTGATCTTCCGGCGCTCGGTGGCGCTGTGGAAGCTACGACGCAGGTCTCCGGGGAACTTGTATTCCCCGATCTTCAATGCACTGGTGCGCAGGAAACCGAGACGAGTCGGCACCTTCACCTTCACGAGAGTGTAGGGAGCGTCGGTGTCGACCTCGGGCAGGTTGACGGGGGCAGCTTCGACCATGGGGCATCCTCAGACTAGGGGCGGCCCAACTGTAGGCTGCACCCCCTAGTCTGCAAGTGCCCGTTATCAGCTAGCGACGACGGTGAACTGCGACGGGCCGACCCGCTGCAGGCTGTCGACACCCTTGAAGGTCGCCTCATAGGTGCCAGCGGCGGCGTAGTTGTGCGGGGTGCCGGCGTTCCAACCGACGTTGGTGTCGTCGGCGGTCATGTCACCCCACTCCCAGTCGTTGCTCACGGCCTGGGCGACCGGGGCATCCTCACGGGCGTAGGCGAAGTCCTGGACAGCGATGCCGCCACCGGGCTGCTGCGCGCTCATGCCACCACCGGCGATGGCGGGCCAGTTGCTGCGCTGGTTAGGCACCAGAGTGGTCTGCGGCGGTGGTATGGCGATCGCGAAGCCGGTCGCGGCCAGCGGCGCAGCGCCAGCCAACGGGGTCAAGCCAGCATGGGTGCCGTCGTAGTTGACGAGGCTCGTCAGGCAGGAAGCAAGACGGTAGTTCTTGCAGCGCCCGTACAGGAAGCGGCCGTTGGTGGTGCGAGCGAAGTGACTAAGCGGCGTCTGGGCCATGATGGTTACCCCTTTGAAGGGTCCATCCTACGTGAACCTAGCCAGGAGGGCAAGCGAACAGGGAGAGCAACGGCTGCCTTGTTGAGCACCAATGGGTCCACATGGTCCTGAACCCGGCGATCATGGCCTTGGCCACTCCATCACAGTCCCGTATCGGTGCTGCGTTCATACGGTCACGCATCCCCACACGTAGCTCACGGAGTCGGTCGACATCGGTCGCGAGCTCGATCGCAGCCTCAGCGTAGCCGTTCAAGGTGTCTGCGGCGAGATCTGACAGCCCGATCTGGTTGAGGATGGTGAGGGTCTGCCGGGAGAGGAACGCGTCGCCGTAGTGGGTGACGACGGGTGCCCCCATCCACAGGGCTTCGGCGGAGGTCAGGCACCCGGTGCACGGCCACGTGTCGAGGCAGATGTCGATCTCCTCGGTGTAGTAGCGCAGTACGTCCTGGTTGCGTGGCAGCTTGTCGATGAACACCAGTCGAGCAGGCGGGATCCCCCGGCGGCCGAACTCCAAGGTGAACCGGTCCTGACTCGTCTTGTCGTAGACCTTCATGTGGAGGTGGGAGCCGTTGACGCGCTGCAGAATCTTGGCCCAGGTGTCGATGACCTCGATGCTCATCTTGCAGGGGTTGTTGATCGAACCGAAGCTGATGTGGCGCTTGCGGTCGCGCGGGAGCGGTGCGACCTCAGGGACCACCTCTCCGATCGGGAAGTAGGTGTAGGCAGACGGGAGTTCGAGCAGCATCTCGCTGCAGAGGTCCGCGGTCTTCGGTGACACCATGTGCTCGTCGGTGAAGAAGTAGTTCACCGTCTCGATAGCAGGTGGCGTCATCATCCCGCTCACCCAGCCAGCCTGTACCGGCGCTGGCTTGTAGCCCAGGACGGGAAGTCGGTTCAGGGCGGTGTGACCGGCGAGATCGACCAGGATGTCGATCTGGTCCTCGTATACCAGCTTGGCTGCGTCCTCTTGGCTCAGGGGGTGGATCCGCCTCCACTTGTCGACGTAGTCCTGGTAGCGCTCACTGATGTGGTCCTCCTTCTCCTCCTCGCGCGAGGAGTAGATGTAGACCTCGAAGGTGCTGTGGTCCCTGATGGCGCAGATGGGCTCGACGATGAGATGAGCCAGCGAGTGGGCCACGAAGTCACCACCGATGAAGCCGATACGGAGGCTCTCCTTGTTAGGGTCGAGACGCTCCATCGGATGTTGGTAGCGGGGGAGGTCACGTAGGAACCGGGCGCTGTACTCGCGGCACAGGTTGTAGAACTCGGTGAAGGACACCCCGTACGCGTACTGGGCCATCATGATGTGGTTGGATGCCGCCTGGGTGACCCGGTTGAGCTCGTAGCAGCGCCGGAAGTGGTGGAGCGCACGCTCCTGCTCGGCGCAGTCCTTGTAGAGGCCGCCGACAGTACCGTGAACGCCAGCCTTGGTCGCGTCCACCGTTCCCATGTCGATCATCTTGAGGCCTACCTCGATACCCTGCTTCAGGTGCTTGGTATGGCGGCAAGCTTCAAGCAACTGCACCCCAAGCGACTGGTCGTCGGGAGAGCGCTCATGGAGGTAGGACAAGGCAGCATGGGCAAGATCCCAACGTCCGTGCTTCTTGCCCAGGAGCGCTGCCTGCTGGAAGGATGGTAGGAACATCTCACGGCGGTGGGCTACAACGTGGGCGAGCGCATCGAGGTGCTTCTCCAGGTTTCCGAGTGCCTCGAAGCAGATGGCCTTGTTCGACCATACCTCGGGCAGTGTCAGGCCCTGGGAGTCCCAGTGGTCCACAGCGCTCTGGTACTCGTTCTTCCCGAGGAGGCTGAGGCCGATACCGAAGTGGCACTCCGTCAGGCGGTGGCCAGCTGCGACCGCCGAGGTGTAGAACTCAATGGCCTCATCGTACTCACCAGCCTCGTAGGCTGTGCGTCCCTTGAGGTAGAAGTCGTCTTCGTCCATGTCAGCAAAGTAGACGCACCGTTCTACTTTGCAAGAACCCTACTCACCCTACAACACAAAGAACCCCCGGCCGAAGCCGAGGGTTCGATGAATCCTTGAAGCGGTACAGCGGATCAGCTGGTCGCGATGCGAGCCTTGGCGACCGACGCGGGGTTGCCGATGGTGGCGCCGCGCTCGGTGTAGGAGAAGAACTCCAGGTTGTAGGCGCGCTTGTCCAGGTAGAGAGTCACGTCCTCGAGGACGAAGCTCTTGCCCATGAACTCCGGGCTCGAGAACAGGTAGAACACGCTGTTGTCGACGAGCTCGGTCTTGTTGGTCACGATCCAGTTGGTGCCCAACAGGCGCTTCTGCTGGAAGCCCTCGACGAACATCGACTCGGACAGGTCACCACCGACCTCGTCGCGGCCGAACTTGGCAACGTCGTGGATGGTGATGTTGTTGACCAGAATGGTCACCGCTTCGAGGTGCGCGAAGGTTTCCGGCAGGATCTTGCGCAGCTCGAACAGCGAGTTGCGGGTGATGCCCAGCGGGTCGGTGATCTTGCGGTTCTGGACGACGCCGGTCTCGGGGACAGTGCTGCCCTCGGTACCGACGATGCTGTCGACGGCCGCCAGCATCTTCCGGTCGAACTCGAAGTCCATGTCCAGGATGGCGTTGTCGCTGATGACCTGACGGATATCCATCCCGTAGGTACGCAGCTCGGACACGTCCTTGGTGAACTTCGGGGTGACGATCCGGTCGAAGTAGACCGGGTAGCGATCACCACGGAAGTAGTACTGGATCGGCTGGCTGCCGAGCGGGATGGTGATAGCGCCAGGGCTACCGGGCTCACGCTCGACCAGCTTCACGTTCTTGTCGGTGTTCAGCTGAGGGGTCAGCTCGTCGTCGGCGATCTTCACCGACGGCAGAACCTTCTCCATCACGCTGGACTCGCGGATGCGGATACGGGTGAAATCCGTAACCATATCCTGCGCTTCCTTGATCTGACCGTTGTCGATGAGGCCGAAGAAGGCCTTGTTCGACTGAGCGGCGGAAAGCTTGGTCTGGGACATTTTCTTATTCCTTTCCTAGTTCTTCGTCGCTGATCAGTCGTTGTCGACGATGGTGTTAGGGACAGTGGTGCCCTGGGTGAAGTGGGGCACGAACGCCAGGGTCTTATAACCCTCAGCGCCAGTGAAGACCCCAGCCGGAGCGACGTAGCCGATCACGGTGTCGGTGGCGAGCTCGACCGGACGGATGAGGCCACGGTTGGCCTTCTCCGCGCTGTCAGCAGCGACCGCGGTCAGCGGAGCGCCGACGGCGTAGACAGCACCGGCCGACTGGTCGAAACCACCAACCGAGGTGCTCAGCTCGCCAGCCATCTGCCACTGGATCGTGGCGAACGGACCAACCAGCTCGGAGCTGACCGGGATGCCGCCCCAACCGGGCGCACCAGGACCACCAGCACCACCGGCAGGCTTGCCGAGGTAACCTGGCATGCCACGGTCACGAGCCGAGTCGGGGTAGTTGTTGATGTCCAGGCCGGACCAGCTGAAGAACGGCTGGTTGCCGCCACCCGCACCGGCCGCGGCAAGGATGCCGGGGACGAGCTTCTGGGCGGTGGTCAGGCTGAAAGCGCGACCAGCGGTGATGGCATCAACCACATCCGCGTCGGTCAGGAGAGCGCCGTCGAGAATGCCGTTGTAGTAGGGGATGGTGTTGCGGTCGCCGTAACGGATGTCCAGCTTGTACCGCCCCATCGAAGACTGAAGAACCATGTTGCGTCCCTTCTAAGGGTAGATGGATAGGGGCTGAGTATCAGCCGAGGTTGAGTTGCTGGAGGACCGAAAGAGCACGGGCCTCGTAAGTCTCGTCGGCGGATGCAGTCTTGGTAGTCTGCTCGTCGACAACGACCTCACCCATCCGGGGAGCATTCACATGCTGCGCCAGCTGGGCGATCTTGGTGATAGCGGTCTTGTGATCCAAGATGCCGCTCGCGAAGAGGTCGGCGTTCCTGTCATCACTGATCAGGCCTGCCCGCTTCAGCTGCTGAGCAGCCTTCGCAGCCTCTTGCCCCAGCGCAGCCTTCTCCTCAGCGGAGGCGACCTTGGTCTGGGCAGCGGCAGCCTTCAGCTGCTTCTGGAGGGTGGCGTTCTGCTCCTGAAGGGAGGCTACCTTAAGAGTCAGCTCGTCGGCCTGCTTTGCCACCTTAGCGGCGTCATTCAGGGCAGCGGCTGCCTTCATCAGGTGCTTATGGGTACTCATTGTCTAAGTTCCTTGTGCACAAGTTACGGTCACCGCTGCAGCGCTGCAACCTTGTTCAGGATGGCGGCCCTGTAGCTCGCCTTAGCTGCAGCCATCTTGTCCATGGGCGCAGCTTCCGTGTTCATGAGGGCGGCCAGTCCGGCCTCATCGAGGCCGAGCTCGGCCATAACAGCCTGAAGGGCAGCTGCCTCTTCAGGAGTAGCAGGCTGCGGGAGAGCAGCCCCCATCTCGGGACCAGGGGCCATCATGGGGGCCGGAACCTCCACTTCGACCTCTCCGGCCTCCTCGACGTTCACGGGAGCGTCTGAGGCCGCAGCTTCGGCAACCTCAGTCTCCGCTTTTCCCTCGGCGCTCTCAGACTTCTCCGAGGCTTCCTCGGTCTCCTCTTCAGCTTCCTCGTCCTCGGCCTGCTTGTTCAGGCGCTCGGCGAGCTGCATGCCGTAGGCATACCCAGCGTCGACTTCGGCGCTGTAATGCTGCGCCAGCTTCCGGATGTAGGCGTCAGGCTTGTCGGGGCCGACCTGAGCCATGGCCAGCTTGGCCTCCAGCCCTTCGTCCTCGATCATCTCCTCGCCGCCGCCTTCCATGGGGACCGCCTCTCCAGCGATCTCCTCAGCGACAGCACCGCCACCGGGCAGGCCTTCTTCGACCACAGCCTCTTCAGCCGCTGCCCCGGGAGGCATGCCGCCACCTTCCATTTCGGCCACCGCCTGAGCGATGTCCTCTTCGGTGATGGCGCCGGAGGCCAGAGCCTCCTGCAGGATGGCCGCAGCTTCCTCGTCGCCGAGCTCGCCAGCGTCGACCTGACCCATCAGGCTGCCACCAGCGGCGTCAGCCAGTTCGGCGTCGTCCATACCCATGGCGACCTTCCGGAAGGCCTTGTCGTCGGACGCACGCGCCGACTTTACGAGAAATCGATCCAGCGGGGTCAAGAGACTGTCCGCTGCCTCCTTCAGTTCGCGGGCGATCTTGGAGAACGATGCGCTAGCCTCCTTGAAGGCGCCAGTCGCACCGCCGTTGCCGTCGACCTTGTTCTCGGGCTTCTCTTCCCCGTTGTCGGCTTCCTTCTCGACGTCCAGGTCAGCACCCTCGGTGCCCTCCTGGCCATCGGTAGCCACAGCGGTAGCACCATCGGTGCTCATCTCGACCGACTGGCCGACCTGACTGTCCTTGGCGCCGACGTCGACGGCTGGCTCCGGGTACTGCTCCTTCTGAGCAGACTCGCTGGCCGCAGCCTGAGCGCCGGTGGTGGCGGGAGAGGTTCCGTCGTCCGCAGCATCCAGCTTGGCGCTGATGCTTTCGGCGGCGGTCTTGGTCTCGGCTTCCTTGAGGGCGGCGGTCTTGGACTGCCGTGCCCGCGAGAGAAGACTATCGAGATCCTGTGCGATCTTCTGGTCCATGTTTACGTCCCTTGTGTTGTGCAAGTTACGGTTCGTATGATCCCGTTCAACTAGAAGGTCGATGCTGTCGAACGCAGCACGCCAACGTGGTCGTTGAACTGGTGGGCGAGGGCGACTTTATAGCACTCGTAGAGCGCGGCAAAGCCTTCCACAGCCACAGGATCGGAATCCGCCGCAACCTTCTGAAGCGGCCGGGGTGCGATCGAGTTCCGGATGACGCGGGCGTTGGCCTGCTTCGGGAACATCGAGGTCGCGTTTTCAAGATCGTACGAAGCCGCCTTGGAAAGATGAATATCCTCCTGAATGCTGGGAACCTGCAGCGAAGGCAGCTCTCCATGCATCTCGGTAGGAGAGGCGTGGCGGCTAGCCATAGCCACCTTCATCGACTGCGGATCGGGGTGGCCGATCAGCGAGGCGAAGTCGTGGGCGTTCAGCATCCACGCCTGCTTGTGGAGATACCCCAGAACCTGAGGGAGGCCGTACGCAGCAGCCTTCTTCTTCAGTTCGCACATTGTGTCCGCGCGGACAGAATCGGTATCGGTCAGCTTCTTGGCGGTCGCCGGGATCTCCTTGTAGATCGAAGCCAGCGCCTTGATGGTCGCTACCTTCGGGGAGCTCCAGGGCATTAGACCGACCGATTCGGCCAGTTCATGTCCACCGGGTTGATGGTCTTCCATGCCGAGCGCCACCTTCTTGAGGGTGTAAGCAATACGGTCGGCAGGCTTGAAGACCAAGCTGATGTCGAAGTACTTAGGGTTAGGGTTCTTCATGTAGACCTTGCGGCCGTCACCCAGAACCGAACCCAGCATCTGCTTGATGTGGCTGCAGTGCTTGTCCGCAGTCGGAGCCTTGTGCTTGCAGATGCTACACTCGTCGTAGTCCTGCATCGAACCCATGCTGACAGGGATGTCGCCACCGCTGTCCAGCTTGCTGAGCTCGCTCGAGCACTTGTCGTTGTCCAGACCCAGCAGGAGCTCGATCCGAGACATGATGTCGTTGTAGCCAGTCGCCACCACTTCCCCGCAAGCCTTCTCGGGGTCGTTGTTCTTGTGGTTCTTGAAGACGTGGCCGATGTCCTTGAAGGACGTGTGGTTCTTGACGTTGTCTGCCTTGTTGAAGGCGTCACCGTTACGGTTCGGCCCGTAGGTCTCTTCGTCGCCCACCGCGATCACGTGAATGATCGACTGCTTGGCCTTGGGCTTCAACGACTTCAGCAACTCGTTGAACACACCCTCGCTAGCATGCTTCTGCATGTAGCCGTAGTCCGTACCACGGCTCGACACCGGAACGATCTGGACGGAGGGGCCGCTGAAGTCGAACGAGCCTGCAGTGATGAGCTTGGGGATCATTTGGTGAATAAGTCCCAGGTCGCGCCAGCCATGTACGGAAGGCCGATACGGGCAGCAGCGCCACCCAGGCCAGCACCCGATATACGGCGGCGGTTCTTGGAGGCACTATCAAGCGCGGTCAGGTAGCCCTTGGCCCCCTGTACGTCACCCAACGATTCGCCAACGAGCTTGGCTGCACGCCCGCTAGGCATCTGGGCTTGGCCGCGCAGGACCCCCAGTTCTCCCCGCAGGCGGTTATACTCGCTCTTCGCACTAGCTGGGGCCAGCTTGTCCTTGATCTCCTTGCCGAGCTCGGAAACGCGGCCCTGAAGCTCAGCGATCTGGGGGTTCTTCCTATGGTACTGCTCGAGCTGACTGACTCCCTTAGCCAGCTCCTTGCGCCACTTGTCGAGGCTCAAGTTGTCGGGGGCGCGGTGGTCGGCGATGAACTCGCGGAACCGGTTGGTCAGGTTCCGATATGACTCTGGGTTGTTCTTGGCGTAGCGGGCGATCTCAGCCTCTGGCGCGCGATGACTCCAACTCACACCCTTATCGGACCCCTTTTCACCCGAGAGGCGGCTGTCGATGTCGAGCAGGTCCTGCGAGCTTGCGAAGTCACGTCCCAGGAAGAGTCGGGCCAGAGGACCACGGATCTTGCCAGCGAAGCGCTCAGGTAGGGCGCGACGCAGACCACCAGCTGCAACCGAACTAGCACCTAGGGCAACACCGGCCCCGCCAGTACCACTAGGGAGACTCCAGCCAGGGTCCATCGACTCGCCGATAGTGTCGAGAAGGCCGCTCTTGTGAGCGGCGTAGCCACCCGCACCAATAGCGGCAGCCCCAGCGATAGTAGCCAGGATCGCCTTGAGACGGCGCTTCTTGGAGCGTTCCTGCTCCTCGCGCTCCAAATCATCAACCACCGGCTCCGCGTCGGAGTCGGGGAAGATCATTTCAGCGGCGACCTTCGAGAACGTCATTACTCGTCTCCAGCAGGGACCTTGTTCTTGTGCGCCTGATGGAGGCGGGCCTGGATGTCCAGCGGGACCGCTCCCTTGGTGGCGAGGTGCTGACGAACGTAGGATACGAGCTCCGCCTGCCCCATGTTCGGGGCGACCGACTTGGCCGAGTTGTAGGCCTCGACCACCTCAGGGACGTCGTACCCGCCGACGAACTTGTCGGACATCAGGTCCTCGATCTCGTTGCGGGTGTCGTAGGCACCAAGCTCGGACTGGAAGGAAGGGCTCAGCTTGGCCTCGTCCTTCTTCTCGCCCACGTCCATGTCCGCCATCATCTGGATGTCGGAGACCGGGTCCATGATGCCACCGATCTCCTCAGGGGCTTTTCCCAGCGCATCCCCAAGGCCTCCTGGGGACAAGCTGGCCTTGACCGGGAAGTCCTCGGCCAGCTTCTGGTGGGCAGCGTCGCTGCGGGTCTGCATGACGTCCTGGGCAGCCCCCGCAGCAGCGGCTTCCTTCCAGAAACCGTCCGCGCGGACACATTCTTCGACAAGGGCCGAGGTGTCGCGGTCGATGTAGTGGTGGGCCGTCTTGACACTCATGTCAGCACGGGGGAGGCTCCACTTGTCGCCAGCAGCAGCGTAGACGATATCCAGGAACTCCGGGCCGACTCCCTGCAGCGCAGCAGCCTTCTCGAAGTTGTCGTAGCGCACGGACTGGGCGGTCTGGCGGAACGCCTCGGCCAGCTTGTCCAGCGAGAGCAGGCAGCTGTCCTTGGCCGCCGCAGCCTTCTGACGGGCCTCTTCGATAGCCAGCTTGTAGGACGATAGCTTGGCGAAGGGGTTCGGGTCGACGTGTTCGGCGACCTTGGGGATGCCCTGATCCAGCCCCCACCCTGCGCGCAAGGTAGCCGCATGATCGACAGCCTCAGGGCGGCGTCGGTAGTCGCCCGCCACCTTCAGGCTGGCGGCGGCTTCCTTGTCCAGGTTGTCCTTGATGCCGATCGCGTCGGGCTGGTCTTCTGTCTGCTTGGCGCCCTCACTCTTCTCCTCCTGGGAGGAGTAGCGGTCACCAGTCACCACGTCAGCGTTGGTCAGCGGGAACGGCATCTCCTTCTCGTCGTCGTCGGACGACTGGAGGTGCGCCAGCTGGCTGGAGTTGTTGACGGCGTGACTGACGAGGGTGACCTCGTTGTCGTTCATCAACTCGTCAGCGGCTACCTTCTTCAGGGCAGCGTTCGGGTCGACGCCGATGTTGATCAGGTTGATCACCTCGGCAGCTCCCTTCATCAGCTGGTCCTGCCGGGCATCACTCATGAGATCATCAGGCATCGTTCACCACCTCGTAGGCGACAGCGCAGTCTTCGCGTGCCGGTAGCCTTAAGTTACGCTCATCGCTCGGGTCCGCAACGGAGAGCGACATCGTTGACATGAATGTGTTGAGGGCCTTGTGAACGTCGTCTTCGACGTTCACGGCTCCATCGTCGCGCGCACCGTTCTCGATGCTGAACCGCATGATCTCCGCGGCTTGATCGCCGCGGGAACCGATCGTGAAGGCGGTTTCGACCGAGTTCTTGAGCAGGGTGCTCGACGCCAGCTCGCGCAGCAGCTTGGTCATCTGGGATGTAGCAGGCTGGCGATCGATGACCTGGAGGAACGTGTCCACCCCGCCAAGCCAAGCTAGGCGAAGAGCGAGACCGTAGTGGTCATGAGCGTGTGCGGAGCGGTGGGGCATGCCCCCGAACAAGGTGCTCGAGATCCACGCTGGGTGCTGAAGCCCCGGCCTGACCCAAAAGAACAGGTCATGGTAGGTCTTGACGATCGACGGGTCGGCAAAGATAGCCACCGCCACCTGTTCGTCAGTAGCCCCTGCCAGTAACAGCCCGTCCAACGCCCACTTGTGCTGGGGGCGGTTGACGAAGCAGTCATAGGCCGCACGGGTAACCGGGTACTCTCCTGCGAGCCCTCGATCGAGGGCTCGCTTGAAGCGGAACGCAGACCGAGTCTGCGCGTCTTCATGTTCAAGACGCGCGGCGGCCTGGGTGTCCGAATACTGAGAGAGCTCGGCTACTCGCGCCCAGCGCCAGTCAGGCCGATCCGGAGCCAGCAGGGGCACTAGCTACCTCAGGCGTTCTTGGGGGCAGCCTGAGCGGACTTCTCGAGGTCAGCGCAGCCGATCTCGTAGAAGGTCTTGAACTCGTCCTGGGTCAGGCCGAGATCCTGAGCCGCCTTGGTGAAGCCGAACTCGAAGCCCTGCTCGCGGTCGAAGGCCTCAACCTCGGCAACCTTGTGACGTGCTTCGGCGTGGGCGGTCTTGGTAAAAGCCATCTGATGCTCCTTGTGAATGGGGCTAAACTAACCCTATTAGTTGAAAATGCTACGGCTTACCGCTCTGCTTGCGCTCGAGCTGCCTGCGGAAGTCGACCGGGACGTCGTTGGTCGGAACCTTGGTAGCGTCCGGATCACTCGACGGAGTGGGGGTCGCTGGGGACGTCTTCGGCTGGACGAAGCCCTTGCCAGCCTTGGGAGGCGGCTTGGGGGCGGTCATGGCCTGGGCGATCTTGCGCGACAAGAGACCGGTACCCTCCGTGACGCGCTTCTGGCCATCCTTACGGGTCTGGGTCTGCACCTTCTCGTTGGTGCCCCCCTTAGTGTTGCGGAAGACGCCGCTGGAGTACCCACCCGCACCCATTGCCGACGCGATCTTGCTGGCGGTGAACTTCATGCTTAGGCCTCCATCCCAGGCGTCATGCCGACACCGTAGTGCTCAGGATCACCTGCGAGGGTGCGCTTCTTAGCGAAGACGATGATGTCGCCCAACTGCTCGAACACCGACTTGATGTTGTCGATGAACTCGGCGAGATCGCGGTCGCCGTAGCGCTCCTCGAAGTCGTTGTAGTGCCAGTAGATCAGGAACAGCATCCGACCCAGACGGTCCATACCAGCAGTCATGGTCGGGATGAACTTGTCGATCATGTCAGTCGGGTTGTGCGTCTTGATCAGCGATGCCAGGGCCGCCGCGTCGAAGACTTCCTTCTGCCCAGTCTCGGCAGCCTCGTCGACGATGTCGAAGGTACCCGCACCGGGATCACCCCCAGCACCCTCACCACCACCAGCACCGAAGGGGCTGAAGTAGCGGTAGATGTCGCGGTTATCGGGGCTCTGGGCCACCTGCTTAGTGGAGTACGGGATCTGCTCCGGCACCTCCATGTTCATCTGTCCACCGGTGCCGGTGTCGTCGATATCGGGCAGCTGGAGCAGCTCAGCGGCGTACTTCACCTTGAAGACGGTAGGCTGACGCTGCGCAGCGGCAACGACGACCTTGGCGTCTTCGAGGTCGAAGGCGTGCTTCACGACCAGATGCTTTATTACCTCAGCAGGGCGGTGGGACGAGAACTGCCCCAGGTCGCCGTCGATGGTGATGTCGCTAGCGGTCTTCCAGATCTTGAGGGCCGACGCACTCTTCTCGATGGCAGCACGGATGGTGTTGTAGTTGCCGAAGTCGTCGCACTTCAGGATGCGGTCGTAGGCCGGGGAGCGGTACTTCTCGCCCTGGTAGAACGACTCGTTGTCATCGTCATCCTTGGGCTTGCGCAGCTCCATCTTGGTCAGCGGCACGAAGTAGAACGACTTGTCGTTCACCAGGAGCTGCTTGCCGTTGTAGATGACCTTGGGGCTGCCGAACTCGGCGATCACAACCTCCTGGACCTGATCCTGCGGGTGCAGGTTCTGGCGGTTGTTGCTATCGAACATGTTCTGGTTGGCGTTGCCGTTGTTCGGACCGCTGGCGTTGCCTCCGTCGAAGGGGCTCCGGTAGCCGGACGACGGCGAGAACGCGTCATACATGCCGTAGTTCGCACCACCACGCACATCGCAGCGGTACTTATCGTGCACCTTGATGCAGGTGATGTTGTCCAAGCCGCCGCGCTTCTCGCTCAAGCAGAACGGGGCGGTACCCTCGCAGTCGGTGCTCATGAAGAAGCCAACCGAGCCGGGGGTGACCTCGCTGGGTGTGACGCCGTTGGACTTCAGCCAGTCGATGGTCTCCTGGCGGTTGTACTTACGCACCACGTTGACGTAGCGGCCGGGGAGGCAGCCATGCATGTCCTCGCTGGGGATGTGGACGATGACGTGGTTGTCTCCGGTCCCAGTCGGGGAGATCAGCGCCAGCTTCACGGTACCGTCGCCGCACAGCATGTCGTAGAGGGCGCCCCCAGTGGGGTTCTCCAGGACGTCCTTGGTCTCGGACTTGTAGACCATCGACTTGTCGACCTCGGGCCGGTTGTCGATGACGGTCACACCGTCCTCGAGCAGCTCCTTGCGCTGCTCGTCGGTCAGGCTGCCGGTCGCAGCGTCGGTGATCGACGTGATGACGGTGACGGGCTCTTCCTGGGCGGCGACCTTGGTCTGAGCCTCATCGTAGAAGTCGAACAGGCTGTGGAACTGCTCTACCTTGCTACGGAGACGGTAGTTATCGAGCATCGCCTGCTTGAACTGCCCAGCCACACCCGCTGCGCGCATGGCGGCAGGCAGGTCGGGGAGCTGCTCGCGCTCGCCCATCATGGCGTCGAGCACGGTCTCCGAGGAGCCGAGCTTCAGGTTAATGTTGCCCGAGCCGCCGGGGATGATCTTCAGCTTGGAGTAGTTGGGAGTGCGGACACCCCGCTCCTCGCGGGAGCGGCGATCCACGTCACCGAGCTCAAGCTGGCGGCGGTTGATGATCGTGTTGATCCAGTCATCCGTGATCGGGATGAAGAGGTCCGACTTCACCGAGTAGATGCTGTCGGGGCCGTGAATCTCACCGTTGAGGAAGAACACCGGCGAGTAGTAGTAATCCTCGTCGATCTCGAAGCCGAAGATGCCAACGGCGCGCTTGCCGTCGTCCTCGGTCTTCAGCATCTGGAACCCGACCAGATAGTCGAGCAGCTGCTGGCTCTTATCGCGCAAGTGCGAGTAAGCCAGATCAGAGAAGGTCTGCTCAAGCGCAGTCTGGTTCGTAGTAGGCATACCGTTGTCCTATCTCGTTGAGCAGAGTCTACTCGCGGGTTCCGCTTCCAGCAAGCGCCGCGCGAAGTGCAGCCCCAAACTTCTCGAAGGTGGGGGCTGTGGGGGTCAAGGTGTCGGGGTCTGCCAGCCTGGGGGCGAAGCTCGTCCCCTTGGTGTCAGACTCGGCCCCTCGATGGAGCGACCGCTGGAATGCAGACGAGGTGTAGAAGCCCATCTGGCGGGTCTTCCAGTCCGGATCGTGGTACACGCTGTAGAGGCCGCGCACCATGTGGGGCTGGAAGTCGGGTTCTTCGTCGTGGGAGTAGACCTTGTCGATCCCCCACTTCTCCAGGTCCTTGGCCACCTTCTTGGTGATCCTGGTACCTGGGGTGTAGTGGAGAGCTGGCTCCTCCAGGTACTTACCCACCGACTTGGACGGGTTGTGCTCACCGGCGTTCGCCCTGGGCTTGTAGCTCGCCATCAGCGAGTTGAAGGGCACGACGTCGTCGTAGACGTGGTCACCCACGCCCTCGGGGTCGGTGACCTTGGCCCAGTTCAGGAGGCCGCTAACGACCGACTCGAGGTTCCGGCGTTGGACTGGGACGTTCGAGTTCTCCAGAGCCTCACGCATGATGTGCATGTAGGTCCGGCGAGCCTCGCCCATGCCGCGGAGCTTCACAAGCTCACCTGGGTGGGGAATGCCATCGGTCAGGGTGTCGCCCTGCTCCATCTGGTCGCCAACCTTGACTTGGACCTGCAGGTCCGGCCCGGCGTAGTAGGCCTTGTCGCCCACCTTGATGTAGTGACCACCCTGAGGTGCCTCGTTGATGTCGGTGACGGTGCCTTCATCGTGAACGAGCGGACCGGCCTCGGGGAAGTTCTCCGGGGCCTGGATCAGGCGGTTGATGTACTCGAAACCGGACTTGGACAGCCGGGTGTTCACGCCAGCTGAGTGCTTCGAGTCCAGCGAGCCCTGGCTGATGCGTTCACCGATGGCCTGGGCGGCAGGAACCCCGACGTTGTCACCGATGTCGTGGAAACCAGCCTTGGACCGGCGCCCCACGGCCAGCTGGCTAAGGCCACCGTCCTGAGAGAGCTCGGTCATCGGCGAGTGCAGGAGGATCTCCTCGACGTCCTCATCCTGAAGATCCTCCAGGATCGACTCGGTCAGGATGGTGCCAGCCTTGAACTTGCCCGCGTCCTTGGCCAGGACACCGCCGATGTTGTCCTTGTCCTTGGTCTCGACCGGAAGCCCAACAGGCAGCCGGGTCGGCTCGGGCTGCTCCTTGTCGACGATCTGTCGGTGGGCTGCGTTCACGATCTGCTTAGTGAGGAAGCCAGCGTCCGCGGTCGAGTTCTCGACGATGATGCCGTTCTCCAGCACGTACATGTGATCCTCATGGCCGATCTCAAGATCGTACGTCATGAGCTCACCCGCAGGGACGTCCGGGCCGAGGCGCCACGCTACCAGCGGTGGATGGGTGTTGTCGTAGGTCTCGGGCGAGTACATCGCGCGCACCGTGGTCTCAGCCACCCGCTGAGGGACAGCGTGACCTGCGATCATCAGGTTCTGAGCCTTCTCAACAGGGACCTTGCCCATGTGGAAACCAACGGCTGGTGACCCGCGCATCAGGACCTTGTGGTCCGCGGTGCACGTCAGTTCCTTAGGCTCTGCCCCAGCGGCCGTCGCCACACGGATAGTACGGCACTCGCGCATGCCGTTCTTGTAGACGCGCCGTACCTGGGCCTTGGTCATGTCACCGAAGAGGTTGGCGGCCATGACCCACTCGCCACCCTTTACGTCTTCGATCGGCTTGGACGACCCATCGCCCATGCGCACCCGGGTGCCTTCGGCGATGCACATCTTCACGTCGAGCGCACCCTTACGCTGACCATAACTGGCAGCGAAGTACTCGGCGGGCGTCAGCCCCTGAGCGTAGCCACGCAGGAGCGGGATGGGGATGAACTTGTCGGCCTGATCAGTAGCCAGTAGGTCGGCTCCGCGCAGGCTGCTAAGGTCACTCTTCTTGCCGCGTGCCCCACTGTCGATCTGGGTGGCGAACGGGGAGTTCTCCGCACGAGCCTCTTCGAGCAGCGCATCCTGGAGCTGACTGGTCACTGGGATCAACGTGTCGATGATGGCCTTCTTGCGCTGCTCGTTGTCCAGGTTGTCGTCGTCAACGATCTGGCGGATGCGCTCGCGCACGGGGCCTAGTACGGCTTCCTTGGCCTTGGACCGAGCGAGCCCAGCGAGGCTGACACTCAGCCCCTCAGTCCAGACCGCAGTCTTGCCGACGTCACTCAAGTCGTTCAGGACCTGCTTGTACTTCTCGGGGTGCTTGCGCGCCAACTCATCGAAGAGCTTGTGAACGCCCTTCTTGGTCAGGTCGTACCGCCCCCGACGCATGTCTTCCGGCAGCGCCTCCGAGACCAGCAGGTTCCCTACGGTCGTTACATCACCCACCGATTTCCTCCGGGGTCAGCTTATCAACCCGGAGTTGGTGGCGGACCCGATCGAAGTCCTTCTTCGTAATGTCCGTGTGCAGGATGATGCCGCCGTGCTCGTAGGTGATTGCACAAGGCTGCCCGTCTTCGGCGGACACGACGACCTGGGACACCTGCACAGTGTACGGAGTCCCATTCTCGTGGATGAACGTGACGAACATCAGGGAAGACCCTGGATCGGGGTGGGCTTGAACGGCTTCGTTGTGACAGGAGCCGCTGCCGCCTCGGGCTTGGTCGGGAAGTTACGCCCTAGACGGCTCACCGGCTCCGGTGTCGGTGCCCTTGGGGTCTGGTGGGGCTTACGGCTCTGCCAGTCACCCGTCAGCATGGTGCCAGTGATGCGATCGCCGAAGGAGCCACCACGGAAGGTCTTAGCCTCCCGCGCGGACAGGCCACTCCAGTCGTTCTCGCGGACACGGCGGGCGAGCTCATCCGGGCTGCTCATCACGCGCTTCATAGCAGGCGAAACCCGTCCACCGCCGAAACGCTGCTTCAGCCCCTGCTGCAGATCGTTGTATGCCAGCATCTGCATCGAGGCTGGGTTGGCACCAGCCGCGATGTCCAGGAACTGCTCGGAGTTCACGTTGTTGATACGGCGCATCACCTGCGGCATGCGCCGGGCCTTCTGGACCAACTTGTTCACGGAGCCCATGTCGCCGCTGGCAATCGCGCGCTCAACTGCCTCGCGACCCTTGCCTCCCATCTCGTGGATAGCAGCCAGGGTGCGAACCGCGGTGGAGTTACCTAGGTTCGACATGGTGTCAGTAGCAGCCCCGCCCATACGGTTGCCAGCTGCGCCACCGACGGCGCCACGGGCTTGGCCACCTGCCATGACGTAGCTGATAGCACGCATCGGGTTGATGCCCTGCTGCTGCGCCATCTGTGCCGCAGCGCCGAGCTGCTCGCGGCTGACCTGACCCGAACGAGCAGCCTGATCGGCGAAGGCAGCCACATTGATAGCCTGCGACGGGTCCCTGGCTACGCCGTTGGGGTCCGAGACATCCATCATCGACAACGCTGAGCCGAAGGTGGGGGCGAGCCCAGACATGGTGAAGGCGTGCGCAGCCTGGGCCACGTTGCCGATCTGGTCCCACGTCGCGTTCGGGCCAAGTTCCTCCATGGTGTGGGCCATGCCAGCCATCGCCACCTGAGAGGGTACGTCACCGAAGCGGCCCGAGCGGTACTGCTCGAAGAAGTTCTGCGACAGCTCCGGAATCAACGCCGCCGCCTTCTGACCATCGCCACCCGAGCGTGCGTAAGCAGCCCGAACAAGAGGGGAGAAGTCAGTAACGAACTCAGGGTCCGACGCGATGAACAGCTGGTGCAGCGCAGGGAACTGTTGGGCCAACGGCATCATGACCATGGCGGCCGTGACTGGGTTGCTCTCTACGAGCCTGCCCAGCTGATCGCCCATCGCCTTGATAGCTCCGGCACCCTCTTCCCCGAGACCCATCTGCTGGGCAAGCTCGCCAGCCTTGGCTCCGACGGTACGGGAGACCTCGGCCAACACTCCGGGTTGGTTCTTGAGCTGCTCCATCATGAGCTGCTGGCCGATAGCCGCCTGCTCACGCGCTACTTCAGGGCTGCCGCCGTAGCCTGTTTGCAGCGGCTGCTGCATGTCGATACCAACCGACTCGAGATGCTTGGTCAGCCACGGCATGCCAACCATCCCAAGGATGGGGCCGAGGCCTTGCCCGAAGATGTCGTTGAGTGCAGACCCAGCGATGCCCTGTCCGGTCAGGAACCCCTGACCGCGGGACTGGTCACCGAAGCCGTAGCGAGGTGCCTGCGGCAGCTGTGCGTGCCGTACGTTCTGCTGCTGGCCTTGCTGGACCCCACTGACGATGGACCCGTACGTCTGCCCCATGGGGTTCATGTACGGGTCCTGCGCCTGCTTCGCCAGCTGGCCCAACCGGCCCATGATTACTTCCGCTTGCTGAGGACGTGCTTCAGGGTCCGAGCGGCAGAGGCCAACTTCAGGGGGCCATTGACCATGTTCGGATCGAAGCCGGGTTGACCGGTGATGGGCCCAGGCATCTCAGCTGCAGCAGGCTCTTCCGCAGGCTTGGGTGCAGCAGCTTCCCCGCCAGCGACGTCTCCACCTTCGACCGGCTTGGCCTTACCGACCATCTCCAGCGTCTGGCGAACGATGTCCATGGTGTTGGCCTGGATCGACTGCATTGCGTCGATGTCAGGCATGCTGACGTCCGCACCACCCGAAGCCTCGTCGACCACCTCCTCGGTGACCTCTTCGCCCTCGGGCGGGAGGGGAGGCATTCCACCCATCGCAGCTGCCATGGGATCCATCGGAGGCATCCCACCCATGGCAGGGTCCATCGGAGGCATCCCACCCATAGCGGGATCCATCGGAGGCATTCCACCCATCGCAGCTGCCATGGGATCCATCGGAGGCATCCCACCCATGGCAGGGTCCATTGGGGCGCCGCCAGCCATAGCTGGGTCCATGGGAGCTCCACCACCAGCAGCCGGATCGACGGGCATGCCGCCTGGGCCAGCAGCCTGACCCTCCTTGTTGGTCATGGGAACGAACGCCTGCTTGTGGATGGATTCCGCAAGAGCGCGCTTGAACAGTCGATGAGCGGGTGTGTCGGCCATGGCAACATCCTATTTGCAGATAGCGTACGTGCTAGTCTACAGACGTTTTACGATTTCAGAATCCTGATCGGTGTGCGCGCGGAGATCTCACCCCGCTGGTACGCTTCCTTCGCCGCTTCGGCGTTGTCGAAAGTGACGACCTTCTGCTTATCATCAGGCCTAGTCGCTAGATACAACCCGGCGAGGTAGTCCTGCATCGGTTCGATGTGAGACTCGAAGGTGGCCGAATGCAGCAGGTTGTTGCTGGGGAGCAACTTCTCCTTCGCCTCCTCGACCGCAGGGGCCGAGACTGGGACGTGGATGTTCACCTGATCGCCGTCGAAGTCGGCGTTCATGCCCTTGAGAACGTGGGGTGACATACCAATAGCATCGTCGTCCCGGAGCTTGGCGAAACCGCTAACGTAGTTGTAGCGATGCAGCGCAGGGGCGCGGTTGTAGACGACCGGGCGCTCGGACATCTCGTCCTTGAGCTGCTCAGTGGCCACCGGGTCCTGCTTCTTGACCATCTGGACCGCCTCCTTGGCCCCGTAGCCCAGCCGACGCATCCTACGGATGACGAAGGGGCGGTAGACCTTCCACGCCAGCTCCTTGGGGATGCTGACCTCGTCCATGTCCATATCGGGGTCGGCGGTGATGGTACCGCGGCCCACGTTGTCCACGGACGCGCCCAGCACCTTCCGCTGGTAGCCACCGTACTTCGGAGTGTCGCCCATGCCGATAGCGTAACGGAGGATCCCCTTCACGCCCTGCTCGGCAGTCTTGGGGTTCACCGCCTCGCGGGTGCCTGCGATGGCCCTAGCGGTCTCGAACAGCGTGTTGTACTCCTCACCCGCGCTACCGAAGACCTTGCTAGCCTCGTCGTAGTTCTTACGGGCCTCGAGCATGTCGGTGTAGAGGTAGTTGAGGTCATGGATCATGTCCATGTCCCTCGCCTGGGAGATAGGGCGGTACTTCGGCGGAATGACCGGGATCTTGCTGACCATCAGCTCAGAGGGGGCGATGCCCATCTTCTTGAGACCAGCGAGGTAGTTCAGCTTCTTGACCGCCTCGTCGCGCTTCGACTTCTTGCCCGACTTGATGACGTTGATGCTGTCCTTGATCGCACCCTCGACGTCAACACGCGACAGCCCGTGCTCGATAGCGTCGGCTCCGGTTTTGCCGTCGATCTCCTCCTCACCCTTCATGACCGCCTCGAACTGCTTGCCAGTCATCCCGAGCAGCCGTTGGATCGGCTCGACGAAGAGCGGGTGGGGGATCTTGACGGGAAGGGTGATCTTGGCGAAGCGGTTGCCCTCAGCACCACCTGTCGTGCTCACGTCGAACAGACCGCCCTTGATGGGCTCCATGGTGTTGAAGTCGAAGGTACCCGGGTTGGAGATCTCGTGCTGGGCGAGCTCGTCTACATCGCGGTCCAGGAGTGGGGCGAGCCCTGTGCGGCTACCCTTCTCGCGGAGCTTCACGCCAGCCGCCCGCAACTGATCCTTGAAGGCGTCGTTGGCGAACGAGGAGGTTGTAGCTAGAGGGGTGTCGCCCTCACGGACCGCGCGCCAGAAGTCGTCATTCCGCTGACCACGAACGAGCTTGGCGTCCTTCAGGAACTCGTGGGCGCCAGCAGCAACGAGGCTGTAGGCGTCGAGCACGCCGATTCGCTTCGAGCCTTCCTTGCCGCCCTTGGCGGGCAGCCCCTCGGTGGTGTAGCCAGCCTGATCGCGTGCGCTGAGCTTCGACTCCGCCATGTGGTGAAGCTTCATGAAGTAGGCGTTGCCAGTGAACACGTTCGGGATCTCGCGGCCATCACGTGGATCGGTGACGGTCTCGGTGTCCTTGATGTTCCCCTCTTCGTCGACGGTAGCGACACCGTGCTTCACAGCCTCATCGAGTGCGAACTGGGCGACATCGTCACCCTCAAAGCCCTTGATGGTGTACGGCTTCCCGGTCTTCTCGGCGACCTTACCCAACAGGGCCTCGGCGAGGTAGCTCGGGTTAACGCGGCTGACGATGCCCAGGCTGTTGGCCAGGACTTCGAGCGGCTTCCCATCAGCAGCGACGGGCATCTGCGAGTCGGGGCGGATCTCAGAGATGACGCCCTTCCCTCCGTGGCGGGCCGACAGCTTGTCCGCCTTCCGCATCATGTCGTAGGACTTCACCACCACCGAGATGCCACGGGGCGTCTTCACGACGTCGGTCACCACACCAGGGGCATTATGCTTCCAGGTCTGGGACTTGTCAGTCCAGGAGCTACGGTCCGAGCGCATCACAGCGCCGACAGCCCGCTTGCCCTTCTCGCTCATCCCGAGCACCAGCGGGTCGCCGGGAAGCACCTCGGCACCCTCTTGGATCACACCGTCCTCGTCCAGCTTCTCGTACTGTTCGGGCTCAAACTTGTCGCCGTAGACGTTGCGGAACCTCTCGCGGTCGGTCTCGATGTCCTTGCGGTCGACACGGGTCTTGTACATCGCCTCCGAGGTCAGCTTCTTGGCGGTGGACTCAGAGATGACAAAGGCATCTTCAAGCGTGGCACCTTCGGCAGCGACGAAGCCAACACGGAGATTACGTCCGATCGCGGCGGTGCCTCGATCATCTGTAAAATTGGACCGAGCCACGAGCTGCCCAGGCGCGACGACATCTCCAGGTGAGACGACCGGGGAGGAGTGGATGCTCGTCTTGCGCGCGGTGGGATAGTTGTTGTAGAGGTCGACGCGCTTCTTTTCACCATTAGGGGTCTGCACCTCAACGAAGTCGGGAGTGACCTTGGTGACTGTACCGCCCACCTCAGGTGCGTAGGCCGCGCCAAGGAAGCGCCCCATCTCGTCGTGCATCGAACGGCCGTCAGGCATCCCGGTCTGGACCAGCGGGGCTTCGGCTTCACGCAGAGGCATGGCCTGCGCTGTCATACGCGCGCCCATCAGCAGGCGCTGGCCCTTGAGGGACTGCGGGAACGGGATCATCGCCGTCGCGCGCGACATCATGTCGTTGGCGCTCTGGATCTCGAAGTCGACCTCGTCACGTGGAACATACTGGATCTGGTCATCACGCATCGCGATGACGCGCTTGCCATCCTTGGCCAGCTCACCGGGGAACGCCACCGTCTTGGTAGAAAGCGTCCGCGCGGACACAATCTCCGGCTCACCTGTCTGCGTGTTGCGGACAGTGGTGTAGAGCTGACCGTCCGACCCCTTCAGCGCAGCATCCGTCAGGCGCAGGTCGAGGCCGAGCTTTGAAGACTCAGGCCCACGACCAGCATCGATAACGCCCAGGTACGAAGCCTGGACGCCACGAGCATCGCGGCTAACCGCCTGCTCGCTCGAGATACCCCCATCACCCATACGCGTCACGGCTTGACGCATATCGTAGATCTCGAACGGGTTGATGTCCTCAACCACCTGACCAATGCCACTTCCCTGGAACAGGGAGCCGATGTTCTTGTCGAGCATACCCGACTGAAGATTACCCAGCTTGCCTTCGCGGCTAGCCTTCCACAGGAGCTTGCGCAGCACACCGGACTGGTCGCGCTTGAGCCGCTCCTTGATCATGTCCTCAGCCGAGTGGAACGACTGGAAGGCCTGCGAGTCGCGGTTGTCTTCCTTCGACTCACCCTTGCTGACCTTCAGCACCTTGTCGCTCACCTGCAGCAGGCGCTCGGGGCTGAGGTGCTTGAACCGCTCACCCATGGTGATCTCAGCGGTGTCTTCGTCGATCTCGTTGCGGGCCAGGATGTCCTTCAGGCCCTGTACGAGCTGATCGTCGTCGATCTCCAAGCGACCGTTGCCCAGCTTGGTGACGACCTTGCGGAGCTCCTGAGTGTCCTTGGGCGATGCCGGGCGGAAGTTCTTGTTGAAGAGCTTCTCTCCCCACGCCTCCTTGATCTCCTCGTCGGGGACCCCCATCTTCCGCAAGAGCGGGTAGAGGCGGGTGGTCGACTGGCCGATCTGCATCTTGAACAGGCCGCTATCGGGCTCGAGCATGAGCCTGAAGCCACGCCCGTTCTTGACGTTGAAGTGAGCCTCTGACTCGCCGCTCTTCCGCTTACGGGCGTAGATGCCAGGGCGCAACCGAGTCTGGTTGCGCAGGTTCCACACGACGCCCTTGCGGGTGAAGAGGCCACGGCTGTTCAGGTGCGGGATGTTGGCCAGCGTCGTACGCTGCTTATCGAGGATCTTGCCAGTCTCCTTGTCGACCAGCTTGAGCGTCGCCCGCAGCGGTCGGTGGAGACTCGCCTGCTGAAGCAGCGCCTTCTTCTCATCCGAGGTGCTGGGCTTCCAGGTGTCTTCGTCGTCGTAGCCCACATCCTCGAGCTCGAGGACGTGGGATGCGTTCTCGATCGGGCGCATACCCTCGTGGAAGGACTTGGCGTAGTTGTAGATGTCCTGCCGCTGCCCTGCGATGTCGTCGAAGCGACGATACGTAATCGGTGGCACCTCTGGAACCTGCGGCGCCATATCGAACGGAGCAGCAGCCGGAGCCACCGGTGCAGTATCGAAGGCGGCCATGCAGGCTCCTTAGAACCAGCTGGACTGGGTGGCGGGTTGCGTCGACCTCACCTCGGCAGGCTTGTCCTCGGCCTGATCAGATGGGCTCCCGACATTCACGGTCTGATCGGCAGTGGGTACGACCACTGACTCGGCGATCTCCACCTGCTCCTCAACCTGCGGAGTCTCCTCGTCCTCGTCCTTCTCAGGGCGGTTGCGGACGTAGGGCATCAACCGTACAGCAGGCTTCTTGGCGCGATACTGCTCCAGGAGCTTGGCCAGTCCCTTGGACTTCACCGTGTGGCGGTTGTCGCGGGAGGCGGCGTTGTAGGCCTTGAGCCCACCGAAGAAGCCAGCTGCACCGAGACCACCCGCCAGGAGGCCTACTGCAGCTTCCTTGACGTTGCCGTCAGCATCAGCTGCGGCGAAGTACTCGTCCGACGCAGCCTTCATGATGGTGTGCAGCGGTTGGTCCCGATCGGCGGGGTCATCGTCCAGGACCGCCTGGAGGCGGCTGCGGAGACCTTCAATCTCCTTCTTCGCCTCGCGCTTGCGCCACTTGTCGATGATGCTGTCGGTCAGCTTCCACCCGCCGTAGAGGGCAGCACCAGTGCCAGCACCCACAGCCAGCGGCTCGGCGATCAACCCGATCGCAGCCGACTTGACTTGGATGCCGCGGGAGCGTAGCTGCTCAGCTTCCTCGTCCGATACCTCAACCGGAATCGAGGTACTCACCCCCGTATCCTCTGGCAGCTTGACGATCGACTCCGTCGGCCCCCGCTGGTTCAGGTCATAGAGGTTCTTGAGAAGACGTCCCACTGCACCGGTGGCGAGAGCACCCCCGAGATAATGAGGGGCTGTCCTGAAGCTGGGGGAAGGAATCATGCGCTACCTCACGTGTCAGCAGGTACGTTATATTCGATATCCGACCAACGCAACATAGTGAGGTAGCGGCCGCGCTCAGGATCGAAGTTGGTCTGCTCCTCGCTGATCTTGGCCACACCGTCACAAACCGACTGCCAGACCTTCTCTAGGTCTTCTACATCCTCTTTCTTGGAGAGGTCGAAGACACGCACGCGGGGGCGCAAGCGCTCCTGGATGCGCTTGTGCTCGGGGGTCTTGTCGTCGATGAGGGGTAGTTCGCCTATCCCTGACGGTACGATAGCCTGAAGAGGTGCCCGGTAGTTGGTCTTGGGCATCCCAGGAGGCAGGGGGACCTTGTGCATTTCCATGCGGAACGCTAGCGGTTAGCCCTACGTTCTGCAAGAACCTTGTTCACAACCCGGTTGTCCCGATCCTTCTTCGCCTGACGCAGACGCTCCTTCAGGATCTGGCGCTCAACCCGCAGCTGGGTGATGTCGGCCTCGGTCTCGTCCGGTGCCTCAAGGGCTGCCAGACCAGCGCCCGCGATCTCACCGCCTCGGTGGATGGACTTGGCCATACCACGCGGGATCTCCAGGAGCTCAGCCGGGCTGACCGCGATCGGGGCGACGATGGTGGCCTTCTTCTCCAGCTTCTGGAAGAGGCCCTGGTCAGCTGCGGCCTTGAGGAAGCCGATGCGGAACGCCTGTTCCCGCTGTGCAGCCAGCTTGGTGTTCATCTCGTCGAAGATGGCTGCAATCTCGAGCTCGTCCTCTGCGATCTTGTCCAGGTTGCCGGTGTTCCAGATAGCGCCGATGCCCATGCCCATGGTCTCCATCTTGTCCTTCATGCCATCACTCATGCCCAAGACGCTCCCTGCGCCACGGGCGAGGCCAGCGCCGAACGCAGCCCCTAGTGTCCCATGCAGGACGGTGCTGAGCAAGCCCTTGCGGGGCTTCGCGCCCTCGAGTCGCTTGTCGATCTGCTTCATCCACTTGTTGTCGGCCTGAGCCTTCGTGGTGCCCCACCAGTCCATTACTGACTCCCTGCCATGCGAGCAGCCTGCTCGCGCATGAGCTTACCAGTACTCTCGACGCCCTGAAGCGCACGAACGGGCCCACGGCTCATGAGGTTGTTGGTCACGTCACTGACGATAGCCATAGGGTCCTGCTTGACGTTCGACGCATCCTTGGTCTCACCGATGGCACTGTGGGGGCCCATGAAGCCAGCGATGGTCTGCTTGGCACGCTGGTTGACCATCTCGGCGATCTTGTTGCGGAACCCGGCCCGCGCCAGCATACCGAAGTCGGTGATACCGGTACGCACCTTGTCAGCATACTCCTCGCCGAACTGCTGGCCGTACCGGGCAGCGATCTCGTCGATGTTCTGGAAAGGGGTAGGGTTCCCGTCCGCGTCGACAGCCTGCGCGCTCTGCTGAATAGCGTCGGCAATCACCGGATCCTGCAGGTTCTGGTAGCGCTGGTAGAGACCGTAGCCGCCGCCCGCCATAGCTAGGAGGCCAAGTGCCTTCCCGGTGTTGCCGCCGAATGCGAAGGCGATGAGGCCGCCAACAGCCATCAAGGTGCTAGGGTTCTCCATCAGCCAGTTGGTGAAGCCCGTCTCGTTGGGCTTCTGCTGGATGTTCAGGTCCATCGCCTTCGCGATGTTGGCCTGAGTCTCGTTGGCGATGTTCCCTGCTGCCGCCGCTAGATGATCGGCCGCGTTACCTGGGATGGACGCCAACATATCGGGCGGGAAGAACTTGGCGGCGAGGGTGTTCTTGTAGCTGGACCACTGGCCCTCATCCCACGCACCCTGGCCGTTCTCGTCGCCAAACGCGCCCTGACGAGCCAGGACGTTCGGGACCACCTGGGACAGGATCTGATTGGCCTGGACCCGGAGCATAGGGTTCTCGGACGACGCGAACCGCATCGCCATCGAGGTGAGCTCGGCGGTGTTGTCTGGGGTGATCTCGCCCTGGGCTATCTCGCTCATATAGCGGGTGAGGGCCGCGCTCGATACGTTCTCGGGGGTGATCTCGACGCCACGTTGAGTGAGCTCCTGCTCCAGCGGCTTGTTCGCCCCCGTAGAGCGCAGGTGGTTGTAGTAGTCCTGGGGGCTGGCCTTGAGGCTATCCTTGGCCGCACCCTTGTTCAGCAACAGGTTGACGCCACCAAAGAACCCGCCCCCACCGAACCCACTCGGGCGGCGCAGGAAACTACGGTTGGCACCAGACAGCCCCTGGTTGCTCACCGCGCCTGGGATGGGCTCCGGAGGCGTGACCGCCGGTGTGTTAGCACCGGTACCGGGCTTCGGGGGCTGGGCTACGCCCCCAGGAGCTGCTGCACTGGGTTCTGGAGGAGTGACTCCGCTCTCAGGGGCTGCTGGCCCCTTGAACTTATCGATAGCGCCACCCACCCAGTTACGGGCGGAGTCCATCGCTCCCTGCCAATTGATTCCTTCAGCCATTATGACCCTACCTTAGGCGGCTTCGGGGCTGTGGCCAGCTGGGGCGTCTTCGGGGCACTGGGGCCGCGGCGACTGCGCATCACCTGCTGGTACTGCTTGTCGAGGTCGGAGCCCGCCCCCGTGCGAGCGTAGAAGTCGTTCTGCTGACGCGAACCGATGGCCATGCGCTGATCGAACGCCTGACCCTCGATGCGACGGGTAGTGTCCGCGACCTGATTATCCTGCTGCCGGAGACGCTGCTGCTGCGCCAAGCTGCGTTGGTGCATATCCCGCATCTCTTGCTGGGAGGAGTCGATGTTCTGCTGTACGGCCTGCATATCTGGGGCGGGGGCGTAGCCCGCCTGCTGCTTCGCCAACCGCTGCTCGAACGCCGCACGACGGCGAGCAAGCTCAGCCTTCACCTGCTCGGACTGCTGTGCCCGCTGAGCCTGTTGCGGCTTCTGGGCTGCTGCCTGACGCTGGTAAGCCTCGAACTCGTTGGTGGTGTGTGGTGTCTTCGCTGGGCGCACGTAAGGCGTGCCCTCCCTGGGCTCACCGTAGTAGCGGTAGTCCTGCGCCAACCCATGCATGCGCACTTGTGCCTGCGTGATCGCTTCCTGCTTTGCACGCTGAGCCCACTCGGGGTAGCTCGTCGTCCGCTGATCCTCGGGGAGGGCGGCGTAGTAGTCCTTCATGGCCTGCCCGAACCCGCCGGACTGGTTGAAGTCTTCGCGCAGCAGAGCAGCGTCCTCGTCAGGTAGGTCACGCCCTGTATACAACTTCACAGCTGCCTGCGGGTTGACCCGCATCATGTATGCGAACTCGTCGACCATCTCCTGCGGGGCATTCTCCGGTAGGAACTTGCTAGCGAAGTGCTCGCCCATGGACACGCCACGGGTGTTGACCTGCTCGCCGTTGAAGCCAGCGCTGCTGTTGGTGAGTCGGTCGTAGAGGATTTCCTCGGCCAGCGGCTGGAGCTGGGTAGCGGGTACGTTCGGGAAGCGGCTCTTCAGCTCCTGAGCGGTAGTGGCGAGCTGCTGCTGCAGCTGACGCTGCTCGCGATGCTCACGGAAGAACTGGTCCTTCTCGATGTTCTCCGAGAACGTGTCTGTCAACGCGTCCCCCATGCGGGCGCGCACTCGATCCGAGTCCCAGAGGTACATACCACTCTGCCCCATGGGCGAGCGTTCGAGCAGGTTCATGGCCTTGGCGCCGAAGCCACCTTCCTCCGCCTTCAGGTCGGAGAGCCAGTTCTGCATCTGCGCATCTTCGAGCTCGGCTGCCTGGGCCTTGCTTCCAAGCGCAGCCCGAATCGCCTCACGCGCGCCCAGACCACCTTCAACGGCGATAGCCATTGGGATGCCCTTGGACAGCAACCGTCCACCCGCCTTACCCAGTTGGGTAGCTGCTAGTGAGCCCATACGCTGTCCGGCGAGACGCCCTGCCTGACGGCCCGCGACCGACAGCGCCTTACTCTGGGCCGCGCTGCTACCATGCTGCATTGCTCGCCGGGCGAGGAGGGGGGCAGCCACGGAGGGGATGTAGGACGCCACCTCCTTCTGGGACTCGGTGTCACCCTGCACCGCCGGGATGGCGTGTTGCGCCGCACTCATCCCAGCCATCAAGGTAGGGGCGAAGTAGCTACTGACACGTTGATCGAGGTCTTGGGAGAGTTCGCCGCTGCGTCGGTCCGCTAGCGCGTCGCCTGCCGCAGCCGCGGTGTTCCCGGATTCCTGCAACGCCTGGGAGACCTGCTGCTCGGCGGCCTGAAGTTCCTGCTGGGCCGCCTGACGCTCTTCGGGAGTGGTGGCGGCTTCGAGCGCGCGGGAGGCGCGACCGAACTCCATCTGAGCGCGCAGCTGCGGCGTCAGCCCGTAGAACCCCTGACGATCAGCCGTGACTGGCGTGTCGGGATCGTTCAACTGCTCGACGGCGCCGAAGACGGGCCACTGGGGCGCTATCTCGGTAGCGCCCGATAGCACCGCAGATAGCACCCCAGATCCAGGGATGAGCGGGGACGCGAGACTTGTCGCGGCGCCCCACATGCCAGAGCTGTCCAACGTGTCGTTGGGTCCACGAGCGTGGGTCTGCCCTGTCGCTCCGTAGGGGTCCTGCGCTACCTGCTGCCCAGCCTGGGCCACGGCAGGGAGCTGGTAACGCTGGCCCATGGTCGTCAGGAACTGACTGAGGGTAGACTTGTCGGAAAGGATCTGAGAGACAGTCGACTCGACGTCGATGTTCGCCTCAGGATTGTCGGCTAAGGCCCACCCCACCAACTGGCGGACCGTCTGCTCGAGCTCAGGGGCTTCCATCGTGGGCCGAGGTGCCATCTCCTGGGCATGCTTGAGCACACCGCGGAAGAACTCCCGGCTTTCCTTGTACAGCTTGCGAGGGTTGTGCAGATTGCAGAGCGGGTACTTGGACGGCATCTTGCCGTCCTTCCCCTTCACCTGCGCCTGATGACGCCTCTCAATCTTTACCTCACGACCATGAGTCATGCGCGTGGTGCTCCATGACTCAGTACGCGGTCTGGACGTCCTCGTCGACGACCTCTTCGCCCTTCTCCCTGTTCTTGGAGAGGAGCTTATGGAGCAGGTAGGCCCCGCCGATGCCAACAGCAGCGCCGCCAGCGCCGAGCGCGACGTCCGCGGGGTCCACATCCTTGGCGTAGTCCACCATGGTGTCCCAACCGTCCTTGGCAGCATCGACACCCTGCTCGATAACACCAGCCTCGGCAGGAGCCCCCATCTGGTTGGCAGCGAGGAGACCACCACCGCCGAGACCAGCAACAGTTGTAGCGCCAATGCCAGCCTTGGCCTTACGCGACAAGCCTACCGACGGCGGCTTGAGTGGGGGTAGGGCGCCTGGGGCAGTCTTGGCGCCGCCCTTCAGCTTGCCGAAGAAGCTACCGAGCCCGGCAGTCTTGGTCTGGGGAAGCTTGATGTGCTTGGCGGTAATGCTCACGGGTTGCCTCCCAGCATGCGGTTGCGTAGCTGAAGCTGTTGGGCGGCCTGACTAGCAGTACCACCAGTGGTGTCTGCCGCGGGGGCAGTTGGGGTCTCGGGAGCGCTGTCCATCAGCTTGCTCGCGCCGTAAGCACCGGCCGCGGCGCTAGCACCAGCAGCAGTCGCTCCGGGGTTGTTCTTAGCGAAGCGACCGGCAGAGCCCAGCGCGTTACCGACGGCGTTGAGACCGCCCGCAGCGAGGGCACCGATACCCTTCCCCTTCGGCTTCACCGGGCCACTGGCCATAGTGAAGCGGCTCTGCTGGGCGTTCTTGACCAGTACGGCCTTCAGGGTCTTAGTCGGGGTCATCGTCATCTCCGAAGGGTAAGTTACCCAGCTATTTAAGCCGTGCCACCCTGCGACAGGATCATCTGTTGACCCTCCGAGGATGCCTGCCTGCGGATCTGCTCCATGTTCTGCATAACCAACGCATGGAGGTCCTTGTTACCCTCACGCAGCGCCTTGAGCTCCTGCTTGCGGTTGTACTCAGGCATCACTACGAGCTGCTGGGCGATCTCCTGCGCCTGTCCCGACATCTCGTCGAGGCTGGCTGGGGCCTGACCGACTGCGCCGGGCATACCACCCATTGGCATGCCGCCCATGCCGCCAGCCAGCGCCGCAGCAGGATCGCCAGCTGCACCCTGTTGAGCCATAGCAGACGGCGTGGGTTGCCCGGTCATTCCCTTGAGGGCCCCCATCTCCTCCTGCTTCATCAGCTTCTCGTCGGCCTCCTGCTGCATGCGGTCGACGTACTCCTGATGGGCCATGACCTTCTTGACCTCCTCGTGAGCGTTGACGCCGTACGGCTGCAGGGCGGTCTGCGGGCTGAGCTGATTGGCCGACATCAGCTGGAGGAGGACCTGCTTGCGCTCGGCGTCATCCGCGATGGTGGTCTTCTGCATCTGGACCTTGGTCGGCTCCAGGTTGTAGACGCGGGACATCACGTCGACGATCCAGTCCAAGATCTGGTTGTAGAAGGTCGGGATGACCTGCCAGTAGCTCTCGAACAGGCGTAACGACATAGGCGCAGCCTGCGTGGTCAGGTTCATCTGATGGTACTCGAGCGGCACGCCCAACTGGTTCAGGTACTCCTGCTGCCGGAACTTCAGCTTCTCCGGGGGCATGAGGCTGTTGCCCTCGCCGCCTAGGAACTGGTACTCAACTGGGTAGGGGCTGACGTGGTAGCTGGCCGGGTTGTTACGGTGCTCGTTGACCATGCCCTTCATGCGCGCAGTGAAGCTCTCCATACCAGCGATCTTCATCGGGTCGTCACCGCCGTTGGTGGCGCTGGGCGACAGAATGCGCATGCCGAGGGTGTAGTCGATGGCGACAGCCTGATCCATCTTGTTGGTCAGCTGCTGGAGCCACGCAGTACGGAAGTTGGAGATCGAACGGGGCAGCCCCCAGCCGCGGGTGTGCACACCGGAAATGGTGGGCTCCGAGGCGTGGTAGACGAGCTCCGAGTTGAACCGCAGACGGCCACCGGCGGCAACCGCCTCGAGCACGTCCATCGGAGTCTCGTCGATATGGATACGCGCCTTCGACAGGATGTCGCGTCGGTCCTCTTCCGGGATACGCCAGTAGATCTCCTTCTTCTGGCTGTACCGGTTGAACGCGAGCTCGATGTCTGCGGCGTCGTAGCGGTTTACGCGGACGCGGGCAAGGTCGGGGTCGCGGCGATCTCGTACCTCGTAGTTGCCCTTGTTCCCACACACAGGGCAGCCGCGGGCTCCCCGACGCTTGAACTGAACGTACGGCTTGGAGTCAGATAAGGCCAAGGTGTAGTTCACCCGCTCGATAGGCTGCTCCGAGTGGCACTTCCGGCACTGGAGGAACCGCTTAAACGGCAGGTAGAGGCTGGCGATGATATTACCGTAGCAGAGGAAGTCGTAGGCGCAGCCCATCAACTCACGGTGCGAGTCCATCTCGTTGGTGAAGAGATCCTTCCAAGCCGACTCTTCATCCGCTTCCAGATCCGGGAACTCGAGGACCGTCAGGAAGTGAGCGGCCACACGCTCCATCGCTGTGCGGTAGTTACCGTCGATGAGCCACAGGTACTGGGCCCACCACATGACCAGCGAGTGGTTCTCTGGCACAGCGACTGACGCGTAGTCGAGCCAAGGCGTCATGAACGGGCGGCTATTGTAACCGCTAGAGGACGCGCCGGGCGAACGTCCGCCAGCCGCGCCTGCGTTCGCAGAGTACGGGCTAGCGGTCAACGCCGGGGAGCTGAAATACGGGTTGCTCATAGACTGTGTCCGCGCGGACGCTTTTGGCGCCCTGCAGCGCTCCTACCCTACTCGGGGGCCTTGATGAGGACAACCAGGAAGAGGTCTTCACCACCGAAGTTAGCTTCAGCTGTGAACCCAAGATACGCACACGCATATGTGTCGCCATCGTAGGTGACCTGGATGTGGTTATCGGTGTCACCGAGACCGACTGCGGGTGGCTCAACGATCTGGGCGTCATCGTCGTCCACGTATCCGATAATAACGACCGAATCGCTGACAGCTACATACGGGACCTTCAGCCTCACGCGGCCCATGGTAGGGCTAGCAAGGACGATGGACTTCTTCTTGGTAGGGGTCGTCGTCGTAGCCACTTCAGGAGTCTCCGCCTGGGGTTGGTCAGCCTTGGGGTTCACGCGGGTACGATTCGTCCATGGCTTCTTCTTCGGCTTGGCGGGGGCCACACTGGCGCCTGACCTAGTGGTAGCTTCGTCTGAGTTTACGTCGGCAGTCTTGCTGAGGAGTGTGGTACTGCGCTGAGTGGGAACTCCGCCAACGTGCTGCTCAACGTCGGGGGCCGAGGTGTCAGCCGCCTCAGGTCGCGCAGCGTAATTGGATGGATCGGGAGAGACTCGCTCAACGTCGAGTTCGGGAGCCTCGAAAGTGGAGATAGCGAACTCTTCAGGGGTCCCATCATCACCAGTTCCCTCCACGGGTCGGATCACCCGTATAGGGTCGTTGTGGCTGATGACGGAGGCTCCACCTGGAAGCCTCAGCTGGGTTAGGTCCTGGCCTGCCTTGACACGCTTTGCACGCTCTTCGGGACGGAAATGCATCCCGTCCTTGCACATGTGGATGCCTTCAACCATGCGCGAACAGTAGTCCTGATGAGGCGATTCTACAAGAACTAAACTTCAGACGAACAGGCGCACACGAGGAAGTAATCCCAGTGTTCCTGCACCATCCTGACACCATACGACAGCGGGGCAAAGTCGGCGAACGGGAGGAACTCGTGAGCGGCTTTCCAGTCAGGTTCCTGCGTCGTGATGATGTAGTTCGACGACCCACTGTAGTTCGGAGGAGCGCTTGTTGGGAGCGCCTGGATGATGTCTGCGACCTCCTTGCCCTTCTTCATCAGCTTGGTGACGTGACGCTTCATCGCGTCGCCACCCATCACGTCGATGCAGTTCAGGTAGACGTGGTCGCACCTATCGCAGAGCAGGTCGAGGTAGTCGTCCTTCAGATCAGCCTCGCCTGTGAAGGCGTCAGCGAAGCCGACATCCCACTTGTCGTAACGGCGGGTCAGGTACTCCGTCGCATCCTCGATCACGATATCGAGGCACCCCTTGTCCATCAGGTGGTCGAGCAGCGGGTAGGCCTCGAGCGCCAGTCGCACCATCTCGGGGTCGATCTCGACGATAGTCAGGTGGACGTTCGGGAAGTTGAAGAGCATCTGGACCGCACCAGCGCCGGAACCGAGCCCTACCATGAGCGCGTTGCCCTGGGGGTTCATAAGAGCCCCTAGCAGCCAGCCCATCGCGTAGGCCGAGTTCGCACACGGGCCAGGGTCGTCCTGTGACAGCGACTCGTCCGCGCGGTAGGCTGACGGTTCAAAGTAGGACCCGCCCTGGCGCTGCCCGTTGAGGTACAGGTTCCGTGCGTCTGCCTCGTCCTTGACCTCGATGGTGCCGAAGAGGCCCTTACGCCAGACCACCTTGAACCTCCGGCGTCGGGGGAGGGGCAAACGTCGGCGCAACTGGTGCAATCGTTGCAGGTGATGCAGCGGGTGCAGGTGCTTCACGTTCCTTCTTCCGCTTCAGGTGGCGCAGGATCGCGCGGCTCCGGGAACGGTCGATCTGCCGGAACTGCTTGTTCTTGGCCAAGCCCATGCTGGCGTAGAGGTCGCGCAGGACCGCGTCGCCGGGGAGTGCCTCGAAGCCTTCGGGGAGCTGCTCAGGTGCATCCCCTACGTTCAGCCCGATCTCGTAGCCGTGGTAACCTTCCTCGGGCACCCCTTCCTGCGGGAAGAAGCGGACCGGGTCCTCGTAGGGTGCGGGACGTCCGCGCCCCTCGGTCGGGAGGCTGAAGCGGCGATCACCCATACGACGTACAACCACGCGCCCGTCGGGGGTGAACATCAGGTACTGCTTGAGGGGGCGTACGGTAGCCGCGTCGGCTTCCTTCTCCAGCTTCTCGAGCTTGTCGTAGTACTTGGGATCTTCGACGAGGTGATCCTCAGCGATCTCCTCAGCGATGCTGTCGTCGGAGGTGTGCTCCTTCTCGATGCCCAGGCCCTTCCAGAACTCCTTCTGGTACCCCTCAGGGTCCTTCGTCTTCCGCATACGCAGGAGCTTGGCGCCCCAGTCAGTATCGGCGAGGCCGCCTGGGATCTTGTCCTCAGCCAACTTGGGGGCCGTGGTTCCGCCGGGAGCCGTCGGGCCACCTGGAGCTGGGCCCATAGTGGTGTTCATCGGCGACTGAGCACCCGCCGCCTGTGGGGGTGCTGGGACAGGGGGCTGCTGAGGAGCGGCAGGCGCAGGTGGTGCCCCAGGCGCAGGTTGCTGGGGCTGGCCGCCCTGGAGCTGCTGAGCCTGCTGGTCCACGAACTCAGCGTTCGGGTCGGGGTTCATCTGCGTAGGCAGCGGGACCCCTTGCGCCTGCGCCTGCTTCTGCGGCTTCAGGTTGGAGCGCACCTTGGACATTTGCTTGGCCCGGCGCACCAACTTGAGGCGCTCCACGTTCTGGCGCTTGGCCCATGCCTGCTCACCAGCCTCTTCGACCAGGAGCTGCAGGCGGTCAGCAACCACATCGAACGGCATCGAAACGAACTCGCCAGCGTCGTCGTGGGACATGCCAGCGTCACCACCGTCCACCCCCAAGAAGAAGTAGCTGCGCTCGCCGTCGAAGCCGCCATCAGCGTGGGAACCCTTGAAGTCCTCAGGCCACACAGCTTCGACCACTCCAACGCCGTTCATGTTGATGACGTTGCGGGATGCTTCTTCCAGGGCCTCGCGGACAGCAGCGTCGCGGGGCTGCTCACCGTCAGCGATACCACCACCGGGGAAGGCGAGGTACTCGCCCTTGTCGATACAGAAGACGCCATCGCGGTCGAACAGGATGAGCTCAGCACGGGGGCGAAGCACCTGATCGGGGGCGTTCTCGTGCTTGTCGGCCTCGGGCTCGTTCTCCGACAGCTTGCTCATCACGTGTTGGATGACGGAGGCTGCCTTAGCGTACGGGGTGTGGGTGCCGTCGTCGGTGTTCGGTACCATGAGGCCCATGCTGTAACGCTCGAGGGGGCCGTTGTAGCTCCGCATGGCCCGTGCATTCGACGGGCGGGCTGGCTGGCTCTCGACGAGGAACTCGTCCGCAGGCGCGTTGCGGAACGGCTGGTAGCTGCTGTCATCGGACACTGTCGAAGACCCCCTTCAGGAAGCTCGGTAGTTGCTTGGCCTTGCCTGTCGCCTGACCCATCAACTGCTGAGCTCCGTCAACACCTGCATCGTAGGTCTGGCGAAGCTGGTTGCTACCGATGGCCTTATGGCGGCTTGCCAACCTACCCAAGGTAGCACGGGTGTCCGTGGCCAGAGGCGCTTGGTAGTGATCCTGCGTATCCTGCCATAGATCCTTGGCAGCCCCCACAGCACCTTGACGAGCAACACCGTAGCGTTGCCCAAGGCTGTCGTAGGCGTGACGCAGATCAGACCCGAGGTTCGACCGCGTGTCGGGGTTACCTAGGTGCCTGTACCGCTCCTTGGTCTGATCGATGAAGTGCTGGTAGTATTCGCGTGGATCCTCGGCCGCGTCAGCAGCGCCGAAGGTGCCTTCGTTGAGCAGTGCTCCTACGGGAGACACGGCCGCGCGGGCGAGTCGACCGGGGAGGCTGCGCTTATCGGACGCGCTCTGCAACCCAGCGACCATAGCGTCGGTACTGGCCCCACGGGTGACCTTGGCCTGATCCTTCTCAGCCTGGGTCTGTTCCTGCCCAAACATCGAACGGACCGGCTGCGACCACGCATTGATCAGCGATCGCTGTACGTAGGGGGCGATCTCGTCCCGCACGTCTTCCTTGGGGATGCCGCTCTCAGCGGCGATACGCTCTGACACCTTGTCGAGGATGCCATTGTAGGAATTGTAGCCGGACTGGCCCATCTCGTTCAGGCCGTAGAGACCAGCGCCCCAGGCGCCCACCCGCAGCCCTGGCATGCGCGCACCGGGCATGTTGGCCCAGACCTTGCCCAGGCGGCTAGAGGCAGGGGCCGCGGGACGAATACGTAGGCCACCGATGTTCTTCGGGTTGGCCACGTACTTCACGTCGTTGACGATGTTGCTGAGCAGCCTGCCGATAGCCATTACTGATCCTTTTGCGCGAAGCCGATCTTCACCTGCTCACGGATGAGGCCAGCCTGACGATCGCGGCCCGACATCTTACGTTCGAGGATCTGGGCCAAGAGCTCGGCGCCAATACCGACGCCAGTACCTAGCAACGCACCCGCACCTGCGCCCGCGAGCCCAGTACGCACGGTCTTGCCAGGGTTATGCCACGCACCGTGGTTGCCCTTCTGGAGACCGTAGTCGAGTGCTGCCGAGCCGAGACCAGACGCAACTGTACCCGTTACGCCTTGGCGCACGCCAGCCGAGAGTGCCTTACGCCAGTCGATCTTGTCCTCGTCAGCGGCCACGCGGCTTCTTCTTCTTATCGTTGCTCAGGAGCTTGTAGAGGAGGTAGCTCAGGCCGCCTGCAGCTGCAGCTCCAGCGGGGAGCGAGTACTGGGGGTTGTCCTTGAGGGCCTGCCACGCGTTTCCAGGGGCGTCCAAGATCTGCTGAATCTGCGGGCTACTGATCGAGACAGGAAGGTTCCCGTCCATGATCTCCTGGCCCTTGGCTTGGGCTACTTCGTTGACCCCCTTAGCGGTGTCCTCGATGGCGCTCAACGCACCCTCGGCCTTGCCCAGGGTGCCTGCCAAGTTCCGTGACGCACGGTTCATGTTGCTACCGGCCGTCGTCAGGCTCTCGCCCAACGGCGCCTTACTAGCAAGGGGGTCGCCCTTGCTGATGAACTGACCCTTCCGGACGTTCAGCACCTGACCCGCAGGCACGACTACCTCGTTGGGCTTGGTCTGGCCAACCGCAGCCCCGCTACCAGCGGCGCCGGGAGGTGGCGCAGAAGCCCCGGTGTCGAGCTCGACCGCCACGTCGCCAGTGGGGAGCACACGCCAACCTAGGACTTCACCCTCCAGGTCGGACTCAGTGGTCTCGCCGCTAAACCCCTCGGTAGCGCCGACGAGGTTAGTCATGCCACGTAGGCCAGTGACCGCGCCGCCAGCCATGAGCTTCTGACCGACACCCTTGAAGAATGCGTCGGAGCGCACGTCCGAAGCCATCGGGCTCAGGATAGCGTGAAGCTTCTCGATCGGAGTCTTGAGGCTTACGTCACTACGCCCCAAGTTGGGCCCAGCGTAGTTTCCAGCCGCATCCCACATCGTGGGGGTGACCTGCTTGCCCTCGGCGAGGCTGTCAGCTTCACGGAGCGCCTGACCAGCGTCACCGCCTCGGTACTTGCGGATAGCGCCCTTGGTGCCGATCAGGGCCCCCACGACGCCTGCCGTGGCGGCGTCAAGCGGGTCACCTGTGACGCCGTAGGTGGTGCCACCAAAGAGGGTGGCACCGGCGGCCGGGGCGGCAGCAGTAGAGAGCCCCTTCGCCAGTAGCTTGCCAACTTGGGCACGCTTCTGGAGCACAGCCTTCAGGGCCTCGGCAGACCCCTCCTTCTTCGTCGTCTTCTTCTCAGGCAACTTCTTCCCCTTGGGGGTATGGTCTTCCCACCGCTTCGCCATCTCGGGGTCGTTGGCGTACATCCAGCGACGCTGAGCTTTAGACTCGAAGGGCATAATAGGATCCTCTACCGCAGGTACCCTCGCATCTTATGGCACAGATCGGGGGTGGCTAGGGCTTCGGTCCCTGCTGTTGCTGCTGCTGGGGCACTTGCCGCTGCTGCATCTGCTGCATCTGCTGGGGTGAAATCGACTGCTGCTCGACCCACTTGCCTTCTGGTGACTTCTCCACCCGCCTGTAGTTGTCCCCCTTCACCACGACGTGAAGCTTGGGTGGGGGTAGTTCAGCTGCGACGGGGTCGGCAGATGAAGCCTCGACCGTGGGCACGTCCTCGAGAGTAGCGTCAAGGGGGACCTCGAAGATCTCCTCGCCAGTCGAGATGGTCTCACCGATAGCTGTAGAGCCCTCAGGGGGCGGCAGTACACGCTCGATGAGCATGTTGACGGTCGGGATAATGGCCGTGGCCAGCGCGATGAGGGCTAAGATGACCTGGGTGCGACCGCTCAGCCCACCGCTCTTAGCCTGCATCGCCTTGCTGTCAGACTGGCCCGCCTCCATCCGCTTCAGGATGGCCTCCCCCTTCTTGCTGAAGGGGTCGATCTTGTGATCGCGGAGCTTCTTCTCTGCTCCGCCGCGGTCGAAGTGGGCTGGCATAACTACTCCTGCGGGGTTGGGAACCCGGCCTGCTCGTTATGAGCAATGTTGTCCGCGCGGACACTATTGTAAGCCGTCTCCAGCTTCAGGGCGTACTCCATGATGATGGCCTGATGCTCCTCCGGCTTGTCTTCCGGAAGGGCTGGGCGATCGATCTTCGGGGGCACTGGCTGGTAGCTGGGTGCATTCACGTAGAAGCGGAAGCACCCGCCCATCATCAGACAGGCGAGTGCAATCCCCAGGAAGCCGATCTGCTTCACTTCTTCGCCCCAGCGTTCCAAGCCGACACACTCAGGGCAGAGGGAGCCTCGGTAACCTTCTTGGCCCACTCGGCCTCCTTGGCCATACCGACCTTGATCGACTCGAGCTGCTGCCCCTTGGCCTGGGCGTCCCACTTCGCGGCTTCGGCCGACTCCTTCTCGAAGTAGGCCATGAAGCTCTCGATGATAGAACCGAAGAAGGACTTCGCCAGACCGGCGAGTAAACCGCTCACTCGATGCCCTTGAGCAGCCCCTTGCCCTTCTCGATGGCGTACTCGCTGGCCTTATCGGTCAGCATGTCGACGGCACCAGCGGGGATGAAGGCCTGAACCTTCTCGGGCAGCTTGCCGATGAGGCGCATGATCTGACGGTCGATCAGGTTGTCCAAGGCGTCAGCGCCGAGCAGCTCGATCAGGTCGATGTTCTCGTGGGCGAACTTCTTCAGCGCCTGATCCTTAGCGTAGGTCTTCAACCCCATCAGGTGGTCCTTCCACTGGAACCCACCACCGTCACCGGCGTCCTTGAGGATCGCGGGCAGCTGGGTCAGGAGCCAATGCTCAGCCGTATCGACCAGGAACGGCATCAGCCGCTGGTCGATGATCATGTTCTTCTGCTCCATCAACGACTTGGAGGTGTCGATGGCGGTCTTGGTCTTTTCCGAGTCCCACTTCTTCTTCAGGAAGCCACCGAAGATGAGCGGGATGATGACCATCAGGGCCATCTGGACCATACCGACCCAGCCAGCGACCTCAGGGGTCGGCGCTGCGTCCACCACAGCCGGTGCGGTCTCAGCAACCACCTCTTCGGCGGCTACGAGCATAGGAATGGCCAGCATGGCCAGGGTGTAAGCGAAACGCATGAGTGATCTCCTTGGCCGTAACGTTACCGGGTTCTTGAGGAACTGCTACCCTAGGCCTATGGAGCAGCGTCGTTGTTGCCGCTCCCAGTCGGGACCCGTTCCTCAAGCTTGAGCTTGTTGATGTCGTATTGGTAGACACTGACAGCGTTGTAGGACGCCACCCCAGCAAAGAGCAACGAGATCGCCAGGATGAAGAACAGCACCTTACCGACGGTGGTGTTCCAGATCGCCAGCAGCAGGCTAGGCCTACTGACCTCCTCGGTCTTGGCCTTTAGAGCTGCGGTGTTGTGGCTAGCTTCATTCAGCTCGCGACTAATGGCCCGCAAGTCACTCTCGAGCTCAGTCAGCCTGTTACCAAGCACCTCGAGCTTGCCGGCGTCACTACGCTGTCCGCCCTTCATGTCGGTGTGGATGTCCGTGACCCACGTAGTCAGGTTGTCGACCTTCGTCTTCAGCTCAGTGACATCTGCGAGGAGCGTCCGTATATCGGATACGGAGTCCTCGAGCATCCGAAGGATCAGACGCTTATAGGTGCTCCAGCCGCCAGAGCTGGAGCTGTTCTGACGCGTTTCATCTTCGCTCATTTTAAGTTATTCAGGCAGACTTCAGAACGGTCATGTTCACGAGGCGGAGGAGGTGCTTGGTGTCCCAAGGCTTCTCTATAATACCGTCCGCCAGAGCCATGGCATCCTTATTGGTGACGTGCGCTGAGTAGGCTGTGCTATAGACGCACGTTATATGGGGCCACGTCTTCCTGACCTGTTCGACAAGCCACACACCATCGTTGACGGGCATCCTGATGTCGGTGACCATCATGCAGATCTTGTCCGCGTGCGTGTGCAGTACGGAGAGGGCGTGGGCTGGGCTCAGAGCAGTGTGAACAGTCAGCCCGAGCCTCTGTTCAATGAGGCGTTTGAAGACCTTGCAGCTCTCGATCTCGTCATCGACGAACAGCACGTCGGTGCTTGGGTTGTCGATCGAGAAGAACCCGCTCGGACCATGCTGCATCGAACTGGTCAATGAACGGAGTTGGTCGAGATCTTCGGTGCTCATGGTCATGCTTCCCCCTTTAGACGGTAGCCCATCCATACGTGGTGTCGTACACGAGCTTGTACGACTGTCCAACCGACAGGATCAGGTCGGCGCCCGCTCCGTCGATGTTGTTACCATTGCGCCCGATCGTGACCGTGTTGGTGCTGTCGATCGACTTGATGGTGTAGGTCTGGCCGTTGACGGGCGCTGCGTCGAGATCCAACGTGCAGGTGTTGGCGGTACCATCGAGCAGGTAGACCGCGGTGTCGCCGTCGGCGAGTGCGTCAGGAGAGCCACCAGCACCCGCGACAGTGACGGGTACCTGCAGTCCAATGGCAGGCCGGGACCCTCGCATGAGGGTGCCGTCGGTACGCAACCAGATGGTGTTGTCGTCGCCTGGGTTGGTTGCTGCTGGGATGAGGTTGTAGCCAGCTGCTGCGTAGAGACCGTCGTTGATGCCATGAGTCATTTTGATATCCATGTTGATTTGAATGAAACCGGCAGTGACGACCTGAGCGCCCTTGACCTTATCAATGAAGCCCGCCACTGACCCCGACACGACCGACTGCTCCCCTGGAATAGGAGGTGACAGTTGGAACCCAACCGGTCCTAGAGTGACGGACTGGCTCACGCTGGCGACACCGTGATGCGGTACTGAGTCGCCGCGTTGAAGTTGCTGCCTTCGTCGGTGAGCATGTCGTGGACGAAGGTGTGGGCCGTACCAGCCGGTGACGTGGAGAGGCTAACCAGCCCTTCGCCTTGCCCAGACTTACGCGTGGCCGTGGTAAAGCCTGTCGCTGGGCTCCAGTACTCTACTGTGATGTCGGCGTCGTCGCTGTTCGGGTCGAAGAGGCTGTAACCGATCTCAGCGGTGCCTGCGGCGTTGTTCACCGTGATGGTGTCGATGTTCGCACCAGGGTCGTCAGCGGTGTAGGCCATCAGCGACTGGGTAGGGATGCCGTAGTCGTAGTTGCTTGAAGATCGGGTCGTGGTCGTGATCGAGATCGTGCTCGAGATGGTCTTAGACACCGTGCTCCAGACGACGTGCCGGTAATCCCCAGTGTCGTGGTCGAGGTAAACGTAGTGGATGTCAGTGCCGTCGACCACGGGCATCGCGAGCGCGGCCATGTTAGGGATGAGACCACCGGTCGGGCGGATGTCGTAGAACACCGGCGCCCCGACACCGTCCCACTCCGCGATCAGACACGGCCGCGTGGGATTACCTGCCGGGATGGTCCCACGCGCCGACGCCGCCATGATGTAGATCTTGCCTCCCACCTCTACTGGAGCAAAGGAGTGCATGAGGCCATTCGAGCTACGGGAGGCACTGTTGTAGTTCTGGTAGGCGAAGCCGTGGTACCAATCGCAGTTGACCGCGCCAGCGATCACACCTGGGTCGACGTTGCTGGCATCGGTGACCATATAGTCATCGAGGTGCAGGCTCGTGCACTTGAGTACATAGTACTCGTCGGCGGTACCGCCCGGGTCGACCACGATCTTGGCCCCGAGCGCGTAAGGCCCTACGTCGGTGAGGTCGAGCTTGATGTTGAACGGGGCGCCGCTGCTCGCCTGGGTGGCCACCGACGAAACCTTCATCTCGGGCGCGTCTTGGAAGCTCCAGAGCACGGAGCCCGGTAGCCCGGTGGTGGGGTTAACCTCCCGGCACTGGCCCGAGAGGTTGATCATGTAAAGCGCGTCCCCTAATGGGAACGCGAAGATCGGGTTATCGTGAATGGCGCTAATGGGGTCGGGCCGGTTTGTGTTGCCTCCGTCCACGTGCCAGTACGTGAGGTTGGCGCCCTGGGGGCCTCCGCGCAGCTTCTGGAGGTTGAATGACGACAGGTCGGGCACGAGGTTCAGCGAATAGAGCGTGTTGCGCACGCGCATTCCGTAGCTGGTGCGGTCGTTGGAGTCGAAGTTGGACCCGTACGGAGCCAGCACCAAGCGGTCCTGGAAGGGGAAGAAATACCCCAGCCGAGCGTGGCTCATATTGCTGAAGTTAGCACCCGATGTTGCGTAATCGAGAACCAGCGTGGAAAGAGTTGTGCCGACGTTGGGGCCGTCCAGGTTCATAGCTCCGAAGTAGGCGGAGCCCCCGCTGCCGTTAGAGAACGAGTACCAGTAGATGTAATCGCCGTACTTGATAGGCATGCTGTACATGTCGCGGCCGCCCGTGTCGCTACCGGGCAGATTAATACCGGTGCCTAAGGCGGAGCCAGCAACGTCGATCTCCTGAAGTCCGAATAGTTGACCAGTGGTCCGCATCGACGCGCAGGGCAAGTCCTTCGTACCGAACACGAAGCTGATGTTCGACTCCTGTAGAGTGAGGTCCATCGGAACCTGCACGACCTGAGACCAGATCGCTCCGTCCCACTTCCAGATGTAGCCGTCATCGCGGTTGCACCAAAGGATGTCAGGCATCAATAGCTCCTAGACCAACAGCCAGTTGCTGCCGTCGAAGTAGGCGGTTTCAGACTCGCCAGCGGCGAGGGTGACAGAGGCTACTGAGGACCCGCCACCGTCGATCAGGTTGTTGCCGTTGCCAGCGACCGTCACCGTGTTCGTGTCGTCGACACACTTGATAGTGTAGACTTGGCCGGTGACGGGCGTCGCCTCGAGGTTGAGCGTGCAGGTGTTGGCGTTGCCGCTCAGGCGGAAGACGCGCTGTGCTCCGGTGGCCGTGAAGTCCGGCGCTCCACCAGCACCAACCACGCTCTGGAAGCCGCTGAGGACAACGCCGCGCCCAACCTCGAGGCCCAAGTTGCTGATCGTGGCGATCGTGGCGAGGGTCTGACTGGTCGTCCCCGACGCTCCGGGGTCACCGATCTGGAAGGCGATGTTGCCTGGGGTGGCGTTGCCTGTGCTGAGACCGCCTGCGAGGATTAGGCTCGCGCCAGCAACGTCGGTGCCGGAGCCTCCCGTAGCGTTGAGCGCTACACTTGCAGTCGGGGAGCTGTTCGTTACGCCGCTTCCGAAGTACACGTTGGTGATCTGCGTACCGCCGCCAACGCCACCGATCACGCACTGGAAGGAAGCCGTGGTCGTGGCTGTCCTACCGAGAGCGATACTGTGAGCGTGGGACACGTTAGCGGAGAGGCCTAGTGCAACAGACCCAGTACCAGACGCGACTGTACCGTAGCCATACGCCACGGCACCGATGCCGGAGGCGTTCGCGGTACCACCTACCGAGACCGACCAGTCAGCAGTCGTAACGCCAGCCCCAGCTGAGCGTCCGATAGCGACATTGTCGTCGCCAGTAGTCAACGCAGCGAGGGCGCCAGTGCCGATGGCGTAGTTATCCGACGCACCAGCAGCGACAACAGCGAGCGCGCCCAGGGAGGTGGTACCGTAGTTGTCGGTGCCAACACCAGCGTCGACGAGCAGGCCAGCACCGATCAAGCCTCCCGTAGCGGTCAGGCTTCCGCTCACCAGGATGTCGCCCGTGGCGCCGTTGATGGTCAAGCGAGCGACGTAGGTGTTGAGCGACGAGCCTGTCGCACCTGGGGAAGACGTGGCCAGTACGAGGTCACCGCCGACACCGGTACCGGTACCACGACCGGACCCGATCGTTAGAGCGGCACCCGTGATGTCAGTGCCTAAGCCGTCCGTCGTACGCAACACAGTAGTATGCGCCGCCGCGGCCCCATCACTCGTACCGCGGCCGATGACCGCGGTGTTGATCGGGAAGCCTACCGACCCGTCGCCACCGATGATGAGCTCGTTGGATAGATTCGAGACACCGCCGATGGCGATCGACTCAGTCGTTGTCGTAGTGCTGGACAGGTAGCCGATGGCGATGCCGTCATCACCGGTCTGTGCGCTGCGGCCCAAGGCAGTCGCGCGCAGACCGGTAGCCGAGTTCTCGCCCATACCAACGGAGTCCGTACCGACCACACCGTTAGCGCCGACCAGAACGGCGAAGGAGGTGTCCGACGCAGCGCCGTCGCTGGCATCACCAACGATAACCGTGCAGCTACCGCTCGTCAGTGTCTGTGCGACGTAGGTACCGAGCGCGATGTTGTAGCTACCACCGACAACCGCGTTGAGGTTCCCGTTACCAATAGCGATGTTGGAGAAACCGTCCTCCAGTGCCGTCAGGACATCGTCACCGATACCGACGTTCTGTTGGCCGGTCGTGATCGCCCCCATCGTGACGCCGAGGACCGTGGTGCCGATGTTCTGTGTGCCGGTAGCGACAACCAGCAGGCCGCCAGCAGCGGCTGCGTTGAGGACGAAGTCTACACCGCTGTCGTTAGTGTAGATGAGGTTGTTGTCGCTCGACCGCACCCAGACCTGACCAGCGCCAGCAGTAGGCGAGCCTGCGTGGTCAGCCCGCTCGATGAACGAGAGGCTGGTGTCGAGCTCCACGAGTCCGTTGTCACCGCGGACCCACATGATGTCAGTCAGCGGGTTGAGCGTCGAGCCAGTGGAGCCCGGCAGCGACGTGGCCAGATAGATCCAGCCGCCGTTGCCTGTACCGGTGCTCCGACCGGCGTTGATCTCGAAGCGAGCACCTGTGATGTCTGTACCGGATGCACTGGTAGAGTTGAGCGCGATGTAGGCCGGAGTGCCTGAAACCACACCGTTACCGAGGTACATCTGGCCACCGAAGGTGCTCGGGCTAATTACGACTTGGCCCGACGCCGTGGTGTCGATGTTCTGGCCGATAGCGATGCTGTCGGTATGCGACACACGCGCCTGATTACCGATCGCTAGCGCGCGACTGGCCGCCACGGTCGACTGGTTACCAACCGCGGTCGAGTTGCTGATGCTAGTGCCTGTACCGTTGGTGCCGGTCAGCCAGCCGATGAAGGTGTTGGCGGTGCCTTGCTCGAAGTCCTTACCAGCCTCCCTGCCAAGGAAGGTGTTGACCGTGAAGAGCGAGCCCGAATCACCCAGATTGGGGGCCACGTTGTCGCCAATAGCGGTGTTGCCCTGACCGCTGACGATCTTGCTGAGCGCCTCGTCGCCGATGCCGATGTTGCCATTACCCACCGTTTCGAGCGCCAGCGTATCACGGCCGATGCCGATATTGTCGCCGCCAGTAGTCAACGCGGCGAAGCTGCCTAGGTTCTCGGTGCCAAGGTTGTCGGTACCTGCCGCAGAGAGCAGCAGCTCCCCAGTAGGCCCAGCGACACCAGTAATGTTGCTGGTGACACCATTCTCCCGCACCTTGAACCGGTCATCGGTCGAGTCGTACCAGATGTCGCCGTCGGACGGGCTCCCATTGGCTGTCGTGGCGAAGTTCGCACCGCGAGCCTGCACCTCGAGGATGCGGGTACCGCCCACAACCAGCGCTACCCCGACGTTGGTTGTACCGAGTGTAACGCCCGTGGTGGACGCACCACCGAACGAGAACTGCGGGTTCGACAGCTGCGAGTTGCTTCCCGCCACAATGACCTGAGCAGTCGAAACACCCGAGTTACCACGTAGGTAGGTGTGATCGACCCCGGCTGCGCTGAAACCGAGCTCGTTGGCGTTCCGACGGAACATGCCGACGTCGGTGTCACCGGTGAAGCTGTAGGTCGGCGCTGCGGCAGCACCGAAGCCTACCCGCGTCAGCGCACCACTGATATTACCGATGGTCGAGAAGCTCGCACCAGTCACCGCTCCGGTAACCGCCAGCGAGTTGGTGCCGTTGTTGTAAGCGAGACCAGTGGCCCCGGCAAGAACACCGGCGTTGTTGTACTGCACCTGCGTGTTCGCACCTGCGGGGGCGGCAGTGGTTGAGCCACCACCACGCTGCTCCTGAGCGGAAACGTTGGTGAAGTAGTAGGCGCTCGTGATGCCACCCGCAGTGACGCGGACCTGCATGTCGTACTGGACCGAGCCAGCAGGGGCCCCCGTGTCCTCGACCTCCATAGGAATCGAAGCGCTCACCTCGATGCCGGTCAGAGCGAAGACCTCCACCGCGCCGCGGAGGATCCGGACGTCGATGCTATCGCCTGGAGTGACCGCGAGCGCGATGGAGCCAAATGCGCGCACCGTGGTACCAGCAGCCGCCTTCGTGATCGTTGCGGTGGCTACGGTAGCATAGGTACCGGACGTGATGGGGGTGCCAGTGTTGGAGAAGGTAGGGGTCGAACTCGCATACTCGATGTTGGACGCGGCGCCGGAGCCAGTGACAGCGCCGACGTCCTGCCAGATTGCACCGTTGAAGCGGCGCCAGCCTGGATTGCCAGACGCGGTATTCGTACCGTCGTCCATGTAGGTGTCGTCAGTCTGCGGCGTCGATGGCTCAACGTTCGACGTTGGCAGCTGCAGGTTACCGCGGGTGGCTGGGGCCTGGAACGAGACGGGTAGGTCCGTCGACAGGGCGAACCCGAACGCGGCGTTGAAGAGGTACTTGGCGGTGCCCCCGACGATGACGCCCACCGTCTCGAGTCCGGGAATAGTGGCGTCGTAACCGAGGCCGTCGCCAGTGGTGCCGAACTCGAGTCCGGGGACGTCGGTCGTCGGCGATCCTAAGGGGACCCGCACCACGCTGTCAGTGACCGTCAGCGCCGCGACGCCGTTGGCGACGAGCGATACTTCGTCGGTGGCGAGGCTGGTGAGGCCAGAGCTGGTGCTGTTGGTGAAGGCGTAGCTAGGTGCGCCAACGGTACCGTCGGGGGCAAGCAGCGGGTAGGCGACGCCCGAGCCCAACTGAACCTCAACCGCACCAAACTTGAGCTTGTTGCTATCCCCTGAGTCGACCCAGAAGGTCAGTGCGTCACCGGGGTTAGCCGCCTCAGGGGTGAGCTGAAGACCCAGACCGTTGAGCAGCTGGATGAAAGAACGCGCCATACGGTGCCCCTATTGTAAGCACGGGCACGCCTACCCAGGCTCGACCGTGCTCCCTAAGTTACCCCTACCACGAGGGATTGGTAGTCCTGGCGCGATCAGAAGCCGATCCACTGGGTGCCGTTGTAGATCAGTAGCTGGGCTTCACCATCAGCCAAGGACTTGGTTGCAGCCCCGTCGATGTTGTTGCCGTTGCCGTCGACCGTGATGGCCCCAGTGCCGCTAGCGTTACGCACAGCCACCTCGTCACCCGTCGTGGGGGTAGCCCACAGGTCGATGGTGATGCTGTCTGCAGTGGCGATAGCACGCCCCTGTCCACGGGTGAGCGTCGTGTTGACCCCCACCGACTGCAGGTTCAGCCAGTTGGTGCTACCGATACCGAGCGAGACAGGCGCTTCGACCTGTTCCTGCGCGTAGTCGATACGCAGGACCGTAGTCGTGTCGTCCTTCTTGAGCAGCAGGTCGTTGTTGTTCTTCTCCAGAACCCAGATGGTGCTGGTGCCGTTGGAGAACTCGGCCCAGTTGGCTCCGGTGGGGGAAGTCTGGATAAGCTGCAGCGGGGCGCGCATGGCGACCGAGGTGCTCGTAGCCAAGATCGTAGTCTGAGGGCCATGCTGAACGGTCAGGTTGCCGTCGATACGGGTCGCGGCGCCGAAGCTCGCACCGCCCACCACCTGGAAGGCGCCGGTCGCGGCACCACTGGAGGCGGTCGTACCGTTGACCACGAAGGTCGACGTCGCTGCGTCATGGACGTTTACGCCGCTCAGGTAGTTGTAGGTGCTGTTGACCGCGACCACGAACTGGTTGGCGATAGCGGCCGCGCTCGAGCTAGCAGCGTCGTTGCCGATGATGATCGAGCTCGTCACCGAAGTGGAGAGCGTCGCTACGTTGTGCCCCAGAAGCACCGCATCGGTGAGTACCGTCAGGTTACGTCCGACAAAGGTACCCATCAGGATACTGTTGGTCAGGCTCGCGTTGGCGGCGCTGTCGACGGACGCTGGGCCGACACCGACGAAGTACTCAACCGTGCGGGTCGTGCCGTTCGCGATCTGGTTGCCGATAGCGACCGAAGCACCGTTGACCGTGGTGATAGCCCTACCAGCAGAGGTGCCTACTGCAGTTACCTCAGAGCTCGAGGTGACAAGGTTCAGCAGCGCTTCTGCACCTAGGGCGGTGCACTCATAGGTACCGGTAGAGGCGCCCAGTGCGTTGTTACCCAGCGCCGTATTACGCTCGTCGCTTCCGGCGTAGTTGCCAAGCGCACCCAGCCCGAAGCCTTCGTTGCCGTTGTTGCGGCCAGCCACAACCGAGGTGATGCCACGGGCGTAGATGTACCCGTCGACGCCCATGTTAGCCACGGTAACAGCGGCTACCGTCTCGGACGTGATGGTCGTGGTGTCGGTGAAGGTGGTTGGGCGTGCATGAGTAGCGAGGCCACCTGCTGCACGGACGATCGAGATCGGGCTGTCGATGTCGGCGCCAGCGTCGGTCTTGGCGACGAGGCTGATGAGGGAGCCCGCGTCCGAGCCGCCCTCAGCGCCCGAGACGAGCCAGCACCAGCGGTCCACCCCATTGGTCTGGAAGCACAGGGTCTTGTCGTCGCCGCCAGTCGCGCCGTTGATGGAGACGACCGCGTCACCCGACGAGGGGGCAACGGTCAGGCTATCCGCGGTCAGCGCCCCGAAGGTCGCTGCGGTCGTCTCCATAGCTACTGTGAGAGCGCCGAGCTTGAGCTTGTTGCTGTCCCCTGAGTCGGTCCACAGGGTCTGCGTGCCACCGGGGTTGGAAGCCTGCGGGGACAGGTTCGCACCAGGGAGGTTGACGAGAGAGTCGAAGTCGCGGACGAAAGACATAGGGATCCTGCTTCATATCTTAGATAGCGAAACCAGTCGGGCCAGTCTTCTAGCTACGGGGCGTACTGGTAGATGACCGCACCGTATTCGCTGAAGTCTGGGGTAGCCCCAGCACTCGTGCTGAGGGCGATGTTGGTGTTGCTGAGGTTGCCAGTGCCCCACTGGTTGCTGAGGGTGACGTGACCTGTCAGGTGGACTTGGCTCCCATGCTCGGCGTGCACGCCTTCGCCAAGCTCCTGGAAAACACAGAACCACACGTAGATATGGCAGAGGCCGAACGTCTCGAGGCCCGTCGTGCTGTTGTCGTTACCCGTAATGTTAACGCCGATCAGGTACGCGGTGCAGCCGTACCCGAGGAAGACCCCTGTCGCACTAGTCGACGTTGTCGTGATAGTCAAGCCACTGAGACGAGCGTCGCAGCCATACTCCATACGGATACCGAAGCTGTTGTTAGCGAGCGTGATGGTGACGCCGGTGATAGTCTCTAGCGAGCTGTTACGATCGAGGCGCAGCGCACCGTTACCGGAGTTCACTACGAAGCTTGTTGTCGTGATCGCCACGGAGCAGTGGTCGGGTCCGTTGATGCAGTAGCCGGAGCCGTTGCCTGCGCCTAGGTCGAACTCGCAGTCGCTGATTAGATCTACCTCGGCGTTTGGCCCCATAATGAGGAGCTGAACGTTGCTCAGCGTCAGGTGCGAGACCGACTTAAACTTGATACCGGCGATCGACGCGAGCCGCCCCTTCACCGTGATCATGTCCGAACCGGCCATGTTGTTCGCGGTAATGAGGTTCACGTTGGCTGGTGTGCCAGTGTTGCCAACGATGCTTACGCGCAGGCCCTGGGAGCTCATCCAAATCTCTGGCGTCGTGACGGTGTAGGTACCGTCAGCCAGCTGGATCGTAACGAGAGCTTCGCCACCCATCGCATAGCGGGTGTCAAGGTAAGCTAGCGCCCCAGGCACCGTGGCGAACGGGCTACCGGGGGAGCCATCGCCAGTGCTGTTGTTGCCCGTCGTGGCGACGTTGAGCGTGAGCGCACCCGAAGTCACTCGGGTGATGCCGCTGGCTGGTCCCGCACCGAGCTGCAGCTCGTTGTTCGAGTTGCTGTCGGCCCACAGCGTATTCGTGTCGCCCGGGTTCGACGCCTGTGGCGTGAGTTGGTGCCCGGTGCTGCCAGTTAGTGTGTTCCAGAGTCGCTTGAGTCCCATCAATATACCTCGCTGCCTTACACGTCGTAGACGAACGAGCCCTGCTCGTCGAAGTGGGTGTCGCTAGAGGCGACGGTCGTGATGGTGATGTCGGAAGCCTGTGGGGACACAGGGAGGTTGACGAGAGAGTCGAAGTCGCGGACGAAAGCCATGGGGATCCTTAGGTCAGATCGTAGACGTAGCTGCCCGCTTCGTCGAAGTTAGGGTCGCTGGTGGCGACCGTCGTCGTGGCGATATTCGAGCGGCTCGTGACGCTGTTGTACGTGACGTTGCCCTCCACGTAGATCTGGCTGTTGGCCTGGGCCACGTACGCAGCGTTGAACGTGTTGAGCGTCAGGGCACCCGGTTGAAGCGTGATCTTGCAGCCGTAGCGGGCGCGGAAGGCGTCTGAATTGGCGCCACCGTTGAAGACACTCGAGTTATTCGGTTCAGCGTAGAACGTGCTGTTCTGCGAAAGGTAGACGGCAACGCTGGACGACCCGACCGTGACGCTCAGCTGCCCACTCTCACGACTGAACACTGACGACTCACGGACCATGATACCGACGCTGACACTCTGGTTGGCGGTCACATTCAGCGCAACGATGCTGTGGCAGATAGCTGTGGAGCCGCGGCTGATCGTCAACGCACCATACCGGCTCGAGGCGCTGGTATC
>Ga0307376_10000314_pt1 | contig 63389 bp, 44 predicted proteins | sample TR2MG_FD_202536 | JGI IMG/M metagenome (GOLD analysis project Ga0307376, IMG submission 202536) | Soil microbial communities from Risofladan, Vaasa, Finland - TR-2 | ecosystem: Environmental > Terrestrial > Soil > Coastal area > Acid sulfate soil | place: Finland: Risofladan, Vaasa | collected...
GCCCAGGGCGGCGCGGTGTCGGGAACCCAGTTCGACGCCGTCGACGCTGTCGGCCTCGGCCAGGGGCAACTGCGCCCTTGCGGCGACCACCCTGTCAAGTCGTATTATGACCGCCATATCGTGAAGGGCCGTGCCGGGATGGAAAATAGTCCTGAGCAGCTCGGCGGTAACTCTGGCATCGAGGCGCACGCCGGTTTCTATGAACTCTCCCAGCGCGACGCGTCTTTCCATAACAATGATAGCCCCTGTTCTGGCGGTGGAAAATTGCGTGACCGCGGCGATTATCTCCTCTATCGTCTTTACCAACAGCTGGGAGGAACTTGCCAAGAAGCGCGGCTCACCGATACGAATGAGGGCCCTTCGGATTTCGGGCTGAAAGGCCGCCACGGCAATAACCAACACGAAGATTAAAAAGCCATTGTAGAGATACTGCAAACGGATGAACGCAAACCGGCCGACGACCAGCTTCAAGATCAGAAAGCCGGCAATGAGAATGAACACAACCCCGCGGAACAACCTCTCTCCGCGAGTGCCCTCGAGGAAATCCACGGCCCAGTAGACAACAAAACCGATAAAAAACAGCTCAATGGCCACCACCCACCATGGATTCATCGCCACCCGACGAAAATAATCGATGAGCATCTCCACGGGTCAAATCCCTTCGACGGGTCCGGCGCTGTGGCAGCCGGGTCCCGAATTATCGTATTCTCTTATCGCTCAGCGTGCTCGGTTTATCAAAGAGCAGAACCTTGTCGATATCCGCCATCATTTCCTGCTGATTTATGGCAAGATTCCGCATATGTCTCCTTTGCCCCTCGGCCTCGGTCTCGCCCGGCTGGGCCCAGGACCCACAACCGCCGGCCAAGAAAACCCAGACGCACAGCACAAAGGCCAAGCCAAAAAGGCCCAAGACGTAACCTTTCACCTTGTTATTGTTTTTCATCATTCCACCTTCTTCGAAATTCAACACCCATAGTCCTGGATAGAAGTTTAGACCTCGATTATAAATTATTATATCAGCCCCCAAGGGCTATGTCAACGCAAAAAAACCCGAAATCGCCGGCACACGGCTCGGTAAATGCCAACCGGCCCTACTTGCGCACAAACGGCTGTTCCAGTCGCTCTTCGACCCACCGGCGATTTATTCTCATCTCATACTGACCATGCCGTACCTCAAAGTCCTTGCCTTCGCTCAGGGCCCGTCCATAACACGCCACGGCCTGGCCTCTCCGTCCCTGCAGATCCAGGATATGCCCCTGCCAGACCAAAGAAGCGAGCTTGCGGGATGAGCGCCCATCGCCGAGTTCGTAGGCCCATTGGAAAGCCTGCAAAGCCTCCTCGTAGTATTTCCCATCGTATAACAAGAGACCAAGAATAAACCAGGAACCCGCCCTTGAGAATCCGGTCCGACTCGCCCTCTTGAACAAGACAAGGGCCCGATCCCCGGAGCCGACCTTGGGCAGGGCACAAATCTCGCCACTTACCTCATCCACCAGTGCGAGCCGATTTTCCGGGTCTAAAAAAGCGCGCTTCAAAGGCGCCGCGGCTTTAAACGTCAACGTATCCACATCAAGCAACCTGTCGGTGAACCTGCGCTGCACGGTGCCGTCTTCAAAATAGGCTGCGACCGGCAGCGGCATTTTCAGGTTGCCGACACGTTTGACACCAACCTTGCAGAGGTACCCATCGGTCCGCTTCTGACATTCCTGTGAAGATATTTCATACACCAGCTGTTTGTCTGAATTCACCCATTGTTCGAAGAACCACCCCAAATCCTGGCCGCTTTCGCGCTCGCATATCCTCTGGAAATCCGCAACGCCCAGTCTTTGACCGGCGAATTCCTTCAGACATCGCCGACAAATGCGGCCGAACACCTCCTTTCCCAGAACACAATGCAGCGCGCTGATAACCGCGTAGCCTTTGCCGTGGGTAACAACGTTATTGAAGTCGAACTTTATCCTGGTCATTTCCTCCTGCGACCTGTTCATGGTGGTATCCAGTCCCTTTCGCGCGCCCTCGATATAGCGGTCCATCAGTCCGAGATGCTTGACGGTTGACAACCCTCTTGCCCGCACATACTCTCGGTCGGCGTAAATGCCCAATGCAATCCACAGCCAGCCCGGCTTGTCTTTCTCCAGCACGTACTCGCCCCAGTATTGATGGCCGATTTCATGCGCGGTAATCCATCGCCAGTGAGTATCCATATACCAGTTCAGGTTTTGCCTGCTCATTGTCTGCATGCCATGGATGCCCACAATACCGGTGGCTATCGGCCAGCCGCCCTTTGGCTCATCGTGGCCGGGTACAATGGTAAGATTTGGATAGGGATAGAATCCGAAGCGCTGCCGATAGAAACCGATGACGTCCACCGCCGTCCTTAGCAGCAGTTCGGCACACTCCCGGCCTTTCGGCGGGAATATACAGCGGACAAGCACGTCGTGCGCGTTCGCTTCGATTACGTCGAAATCTTTGCCGAGAAACAGGCCGAAGGAACGAACACCCTTGGCGCGATAGCGGCCCGTTTTGCGACTGAGCATTCCGCCAGCGGCTAATACATAGTTGCTCGGCACTTCGATTTTTACATCAAAGTCATCGTGTGTTTCGAAGCCCCACCAGAGACGCGGATGCCAATCGGTCAAAATCAGCTTGTCTTGACCGGCGTACGCCGGGGCAGAAACAGCAAACTCTATCTGGAGGTTTACTTTCTTGCGGGGCTTGAGCACATCAGGGAGTTCGAAAACCACCGGGCCAGCCGCTTTGCCTGTTAAGGGCAAAACCGTCCTGCCGTTGACCGTAAACTGCATGCTGCTTTTTATCTCCAACGGCACTTCCTCATAAGAAAACCACTTGATGGCAAAACGGTGAATGGGCGCGCCCGTGGAGTTCCTGAAACGAATAATCTCCTTACCTTCCAACAGGCCCTTGGCCGGGTCAATCGAACAATCAATCTTGTAATGCGCCTTCGGCGGGTCCTTGGGCACCCAAAAATGATTCCGCGATGCGTCCTCACCCCTCAGTCGGCCAAAGGCAACAAAAACAGTCAAGGCGGCAACGCGGCACAACCTTCCTGGAAAACACGGATTAACCATCTTCTTGTCTCCTATTTTCGTAAATACGAATAAAGTGGGCACCTCTTCATTGCTTAGACGCGTCAGGTACCCGCAATGTTAACAAAAAAACAGCCTTTTCGTAGATTTGTCTGTAACATTTTCAGCATTCGGACGTTCCATATTGTAGAATCGCCGAGTAATTCGGGTCGGAGAAAATTAATGCCGGATAACCGCACGTACGCACAGACGAGCGACGAGAAACTTATCACGGCCACATTGAAGGGGGATACCTCCTGCTTTGGGGCTATTGTGGAGCGATACTAGGCCATGGCGGTAGCGTTGGGCAATCCGCGGCGTCATACCGGACGATGACCGTGTTCGGGTCACCTTTAAGAAAGGCAGTAATCAGCTTGTGCTTAAACTCCAGGATCGCGGCGGGCCCTGGGGATTCGCGTGCAGGCGAAGGTCAGGTTTTGGCAGCCAGCAGGTCCGCCACGGTTGAGAGGCCTATCTGTCTGGAGGCGACCTGCTCGACAAAGGCCTCCAGGCGGGTAGTGAGGGTCGGGTCTTCCTGGCCGTCGAAACTCAAATTCAGAATGGGCATGTCGCCACAGTCGGCGCTTACGCGCCTCGTCTGGGTGCTGACAATGGTCGAGGGCATGCAGGTAAAGGGCATAACATTGACCACGCCTCCGAAACCCTGATGGTGATACTCGACGGTTTTGCCTATGCTTAGTATAGCCTCGCCCTCGAAGGAATCATCCATATAAGGTCGGGCCAGCTCGAGCACATGCTCTACCGGCTCATCCGCCAGCTTGCCGAATTTTCGCTCCAGCGGCTCGGCAAGCCTTCGTTCAATCTTATGCTGGAAATAGTCCTGGAGCCTGTTGGTGAGCAGGTCCCGCATCTGCCCCTTGCGTCTGGCGGTCCTGCTTCGGGTGAAATTGGTATAGTAAATCCACTCTGCCAGCGAAGCCAGGTCACAAGCCGCTCCAAGCTCCTCAAGTCGGGCGATTACGTTCAGGTTAGCGAATGGGTGGCTGCGAACGTAGATTTCGCCCACGATTCCAATCCTCGGCTTCCTGCAGGTATCGTCGAGCGTGACCGCCCCAAAATAGTCGGCGATTGCGCCCATAAGCTCGCACATCTCGGACAGGCTGCGGCGACCTTCGACGGCCTGCAGCCACTGGCGCAGCAACTTCTGATAAACCTCCTGGGCATGGCGGGGGTCCGCCGCGAACGGGCGAATCCGCAGGATCAACTTGAACAGCAGGTCGATACCCACCATAGCCACCCAGACATCCTTCATGAAACCGCCGCCCGAGAAAATACGGGCCCCGACGCCGGCCGTACCCAGACTGCCGCTAAGCTCGCTGTAGAAGCCGCTGTCCTGATTGGGCGCAATTACGGGGACGTCCGGAGCACCGGCGTATCTCAAGATAACCCGGTGGAGGCAATTATACATTCCAAACCTGCACGGGCCGGACGCGGCCGGCATAAAAAAGGCCGCCTTGGCCGGGTCAAAACCGTCGGCTCGTATTATCCTGAGCATATCACCGCTGGTTATCGCACAGGGCAGACATTCTTTGCCCGAGGTGAAGGCCCGGCCCTGCAGCAGGGCCGCCTCATCCGCTATAGGCATGACCTCCGCGGGCTGTCCGTACGCTTTAAGGCAGGAAGCCACCCCGTAGGCACAATCGCCCATGTAAGGGATATAGAGTGTGCGCTCTCTGGTAAGCCCCTTGATGACAGTGCGCTTTCTTAGAGCCTGTCTGTCCTGCCGGCCAGCTCCCCTGTAATTCTTCAGGCTCTCGAGGAAGGCCTCCAGGCGGGTAATCACGCCGGCGTCAGCGGAATGCTCGTCTATTTCAAGCTGCAGACAGGGTTTTTCGCCCATTATGTCCTTGAAGAAGGTCATAAGAAACGAGTCGGGCCCGCAACTGAAGTTGGACAGGTATATGGCGAACAGCCGGGGGTCGTTTCTGATTATTTCAGCGGCCCTTAAGATTTTCTGGCCGTAAGACCAGTAAACGCGCTCGTGGAGCAGCTCGTCGCCAAGCTGCGCCTCGCCAAGATCCAGCATGTCCATAGGAATAATCGCGACGCCGAGCTCGGCCAGCTTGCGCGGCAACCGGAGATTCAGGCCGTCGTCACAGCCATTGTACGGCCGCGAAATCAGGACAAACAGCTTGTCATCAGGGCCAAGTCTGCCAAGAATCTGGCGGCCCTTTTCCTTCAAAGCCCGCTCAAAACCAGCCTGGGCGGCAAAACCTTCTTTCATCGCCCTTTCGACCGTGCGAGGAGCAACCCCGAGTTTTTCGCCGAGGGAAGCGAAGCTCCTTCGTATTAATCTGTCCCCCTCACCCAGACGAATCGGAAGCGTCAGTATTTTTGTCGTCCCAAGCCTGTCGCCAAACGCAGCCTCACATTGGTAGGCAAGCGACTGCACATAGGGGCAGAGCTGGTTATGCTTGTTTTGGGGGAAGCCGGCGGTCATCGAGACGATGCTCGGCAGAAAAATATAATCCACCTTCTTGTCAATCAACTCGGCAATATGCCCGTATGCGACTTTTACAGGAAAACATGGCTGGGCGCTAACCGACTCAACGCCCATTCGGATGATTCGCTTGTCGGTTCGGCCGGAAAGAACCACTTCGAACCCCAGCGCCCTGAAGAAACGAGCGAAGAGCGGCAGGAGCTGCCAATAGACCAGCGCCATAGGAATACCTATGGTGGCCCTCTTTTGACTTTGGCCCCCGCGTTTCTCGGCAAAGTCGGCATACCCGAGCAGGAGGCGTCTGCGGTATTCGAACGCGCCGAGGTCTTTGACGCCGGCCCCCTTCTTCTTGAGGTTGTATCTGTCACAGCGGGAGCCGTAGTATAACGGCTCTGCCGCCGGCAACTGCACCTTTTTGATTTCGCAGTGGTTGGGACAGTGCTCACACGCAAAAGACTCGACTGTGTACTCGATGGACATGAGATTCTCAAAGCCCCGGAATTTACTTTCAACCGCGCGGCCCTCTTCAGCGGCGCGTTTGTTCATGTAGTCGGCCGCGATGGCCGCGGCACCCAAGGCGCCGGTAACCTCGTGATGGTCGGGTACCAGAATCGGTTTGCCGGTTACCATCTCAAACGCCGCCCAGACGGCCTTGTTAAAGGCGGTGCCGCCCTGAAAACATATATTCTTGCCGATTTTGCGGCGACCAACCACGCGGTTGAGATAATTGGCGACGATGGAATAACTCAGGCCCGCCACGAGGTCCTCAGTCTTTGCACCCTGCTGCTGGTAGCTCAGGAGGTCGGACTCCATAAATACTGTGCAGCGTTCGCCAAGTTTTACAGGCGAGTCGCTTCTGAAGGCACACTCTGCAAACTCACGGTCAATCTTGATGTCGAGCCGCTGCGCCTGCTCTTCGAGGAACGAACCGGTCCCGGCCGCACAGGCATGATTCATTTCAAAGTCCACCACGACGCCGTTTTCCAGTGATATGTACTTGCTGTCCTGACCGCCAATCTCAAAAATCGTATCAACACTCGGATTGACAATGGCCGCCCCAGCGGCCTGTGCTGTGATCTCATTTATGACCAAATCGGCCCCTATAAAGTCCCCTGTAAGGTACCGTCCCGAGCCGGTGCTGGCGGCACCGAGAATCTTTACCTTGCCGGCAACCTTTCTGCCCACCACATCCATGCCCTGGCGCACCGCCTCAAGAGGCTTGCCGGCTGTCATCAGGTATGCCTTTGCAAGAATCCGCCTCTGGCGGTCGATCACGGCGACATTCGTACTTAGTGAGCCGACATCAACCCCCACCCAAGCCTCTATCGGTTCAGTCACGTTTTCAAGTAATTGTTCATAAACCAGGCTCTGAGGAGGCGGCAGACTCGGGTCGCCCAGCCGCTGCCGGCGCGGCGCCTCTTTGAGCGCCGCACCGCGCTGCGAAAGGTACTGCTCAATCGCTCCAAGGTCAATTTGGCCGTCCGAGCCGCGGCGGTCGCCCCTGCTCCTGGCAACAAGCACCGCACCAATGGCGCCGGTAAAAAAGTGTTCCGTCGGGACGAAAAGTTCGCCCTGTTCCAACTCAAAAACTTCCTCCAGCGCCCTGACCACACCGAGGTTCGCTGCGACGCCCCCCGTGAAAACCATCGGCTTGACAAACTCGCGCCCGCAGCCCAGATTGCCCTTTAGGTTCCTCGCCAGCGCCAGACACAGACCAGCGATAATATCGCAGATGGGCGTTGCCTGCTGCTGGAGGTGAATCATATCGCTTTTAGCAAAGACGGAGCAGCGCCCGGCCATGCGAGGCACAATTTTGCTTTGCAAGGCTAATTCCCCGAACTCCTGCTCAATCTGCACACCTAGACGCTGTGCCTGCTGGTCGAGGAAGGAGCCGGTTCCAGCCGCACAGACGGTATTCAGCGCAAAATCCCGAACGCGGCCAATTCCCTTCTCCCTGCGGATAAATATCAGCTTGCTATCCTGGCCCCCCATGTCAATCACCGTGGCCTGCTCAAGTTTGGGGTACAGCCGGCAGATTGCTGCTGCCTGTGCCGGCACCTCGTTGACGAACGGCAGGTCGGTAAGCTTAGCCAAAAGCCGACCGGCCGACCCGGTTACCGCAGCGAGCCCGACGTCAGCGCGGGTCCTCCGGCCAAACAGCGCCTCAAGCTGCCCTCGCACCGTCTCAATGGGCTGGCCCATCGTCCGGCGATAATCGTAGAACAAAATGGCACCCTCGTCATCGAGCGCCACTACGTCGCTACTGGTCGAACCAATATCTATCCCGATGTGAACGCGGGCGGCCGTGCGGAGTGATTCAGCACGATATTTGCGCGCCTGACCGGGGGCCACCACATCTGACTGCCTTATATTTTCCATATTGGCCTCCATACCAACCTCCGTTCGCACAACTATTCTTGATGCCTAATATACCCGCCGATAACGAAATGGCAAGTAATTTTCAGCGCACTGCTGTTCGTAGATAAGGCGTTAACAAAATCAGAACAGGTCCCCGCGGACCGTCGCATTCGGCGAACAAGGCGCCTATGCCCGTTGGAAACATCCGCGCATCTAACACACAGCCTAACCTCATGTCCACAAGTAACCGTCCAGCCCTTCTTGTTCCTAAAGGCCGACCAGCTTATGACTTAACGAAGCCCACAGCTTGAAGACTAACAATATTACAGGCTATATGACTATTACTAATAGCTTTTCTATAATAGAATAAATATTATTGATTTACAAAAACAGGGAATAGATTACAATCAGTGAGCCTTTCAACATGGTTACAAAACCGGAAGCGAGGTAAGGGAAGGATGCTTCAATGATTAAAGCGAAAAATATCATGACTACCGAAATAATAACCGTCAAGGCAGATACGCCAATATATCAAGCCGTAGAGCTTATGGTCCGGAATGATATTACGGGCATTCCTGTGGTCGATGATGATATGACTCTCGTGGGCATCCTCACAGAGAAGGATGTACTCCGCTTGTTTTATGCCCACGAACATGAGAAGAGTGAAACGGTAGGTTATTTCATGTCTGAACGTCCTGTCGGTTTTGACGAAGATGCGGACCTAAGAGATATTTGCGATTGTCTGACACAGAACAACTTTAGAAGGGTGCCGGTGACTGCAAGGGGAAGGGTGGTTGGTATTGTTAGCCGAGCGGATATCATTGAGTACATTCTCCAGGTTAGGATTTCTGACGACAGCGGTGGATAAGCGTGCATACCGCCGGGTACTATCCTGATACGCCTGCTCCGGCATATTTGTCGTACGCACTCTTTTGTGGTGGCAAGCAGGTAAAGCAAACGCAGTTAAGCCTTCTGGTAAGCTTTCTTCCATCCACTTGCTTAGCTTCGCAGCAACTTCACGGTGGTCTTCTTTTGACGGTTCGATTTTATTTTTTCTGCGTGAAGGGTACTGTTATGCGCGGGAAAAGCCTTGCAGGCCCGAAAGTAAACGGCTACGATCGAGCACGCGTTGGGCGGGCAAGCGTGCAGGCTCTTCGAGTGGCGCGGGATATAGGAGGGCAAAGAGGTTATATTATATGCAAGGACGTGATATGGCGGGAGCGGACAAGTGATGGTGTTTCGTTCGCCGCAGAATCCTATAATCGGGCCGAAGGACGTTAAGCCTTCACGGGGGGGCTTCGAAGTTATCGGCGTATTCAACGCGGGCGTGGCGCGTTTCGGGGGCGAAGTTGTTCTGCTGCTTCGGGTGGCGGAAAGGCCCGTCGCCACACGGGCGGACGCAGTGCTCACGGGGATTTATGATGCAAAGCAAGGCGACATTGTCGTAAAAAGCTTTTCAAAAAATGATGCGGAAAGCGACTTTTCGGACCCGAGGCTGATAATAAGGCCAAATGAAACATATCTGACGTCGATTTCGCATTTAAGAGCGGCACGGAGCAGGGACGGCATTAATTTTGAGATTGGAGGGCGGCCTGCTCTGACTCCGGCCAACGATTATGAAACATTCGGTATTGAAGATGCGCGGGTGAGCCTTGTCGAAGGGACATACTACATCACTTACGTCGCGGTGTGTCCTTTTGGGGTGACGACGTGCCTGGCATCGACGGAGGATTTTACCTCATTCGAGCGTCACGGGGTAATTTTTTGCCCCGAGAACAAGGATGCGGCGCTTTTTCCGGGAAAAGTGGGCGGCAAGTATTACGCTCTGCACAGGCCCGTTTCGTCTCTGTTTAAGAAACAAGAAATCTGGATTGCAGAGTCGCCTGACCTGCACTGCTGGGGGAACCATCGTCGCCTTATGGGGCCTCGGGCGGGATACTGGGATGAATTGAAGGTCGGGGCAGGCGCGGCACCTTTGAGAACTGAGGCGGGCTGGCTGGAGATTTATCACGGCGCCGACCGGGACAATCGCTACTGCCTCGGCGGGGTGCTGCTGGAGGCCGAACGGCCGGACGGGATTATCGCAAGAAGCGATAAGCCTATCCTCGAGCCGGAGGCCGATTACGAGGTTGGAGGCTTCTTCGGGAATGTGGTGTTCAGTTGCGGCCTGCTGTGCGAGGATGATAAACTGAAGATTTACTACGGCGCGGCCGACACTTCAATTGCGTATGCGGAGGTGGGCGTCAAAGAGGTGCTTGAGGAGTTGAGTTGATAGTGCATCCGTTGAATCCTTGAAGGAAAAAGCACGCTTGTTTCTTTTTGTATATGTTCTTTCAACTTCAGTTGCGGTGGGCCGGCTTGCTATTTGTCGGGACTTTTAGTATGGTTGCTTCGTGATGGGTACGGACCTATTACAAACCGGCTCTGCGGGCAAAAACGAGGGATGTGTCCGGCGCATGAGGGCGTTTAATATCCTTGCTGGGCGGGCCTACAGCGTGATTATGTTTGGGGCGCTGTTTTGCACGCTGGCGGTTAAACTCTTTCACGCGCGGCGCACGGGCCATACCAATGAGTACTTTGACTGGATTCTGAACGATATATCCTTTCTGCTTCTGGTTGAAGTTGTCCTGTCGCTGGTCTGCTTCCGCTGGCCGCAAGGTTGGGTTGTGCGTACGGCGACAGTTATCGCGGCAATTGTATGCACGTGGTCAGTTATGAATGCGGGGTGGCTGATACGCAACGGGATGCAAATCCTTCCGACGACGATTTTGCCGTTATTTCGCGACCCGCTGAATTCTTTCGGCATTGTGGGGGACAATCTTGCGAAGATGCCCGCAGCGGCGGTGATACTGCTTGGCCCCAGCGCGATTGCTCTGGGCTTTTTCTTCTGGGTTTTGGCAAGGCCGCAACCTCCGAATTACAACCGCAAACGTTTTTTTTACAGAGCGCTTATTTGCCTGATTATTGTGATAAGCGCAGGGCTGGCGCGGCGGGGCGCACCGAGTGGAGGCTCGGCACAGCGCATCTCGGAAGAGCTGCGTTATAATTGTCAATTGCGCGCTTTAATGGGGCCCTTCCTGCCAAAAACCGGCCGGGTGACGAGGACAGATTTGACCAACGCCAAGCGAGAAATCCCCACGCTTGAGCGGTTAGGGGTACGAGCACCGACAAAGCCGCGACGGCTGAACGTGGTCATAGTCGTCCTTGAGGGCATTCAGTACCGGTATACTTCACTGGTGGACGCGCAAGAGAACCTGACACCCTATCTCGCAGAGCTGGCGCGGCAGGGCGTTGAATTGGGGAACGCACGAACGTCACTGAGCCACACCACGAAGGCTCTTTTTGGGCTTTTGACGGGCCACTTTCCATCGGCATCCTACGATATTGTCGAGGCGGTTCCGGTGTTAGAGCCTTACGGGGGGCTGGCCGGGATTCTGAAAGAGAGGCTGGGTTTTCGAACGGCATTTTTTCAGTCGGCAAAGGGCAGCTTCGAATCTCGGGCGGGACTGGTGTATAATCTCGGGTTCGACAAGTTCTGGTCCAGAGAATCCCTGAAGGACCCGAACACATTTCTTGGCTCTCTGGCCAGCGACGAATTTTCGATGTTAGAACCTGTTCGGGAATGGATGAAAGCCGACGACAGGCCCTTTTTGCTGACGATTCTGTGCTCGGTCACACACGACTCGTACGAGGTTCCGAAATGGTTTGCCGAGCCGGCCAAAGAGCCGGTGGAGCGTTACCGCCAGGCGATTAACTACACAGACAGGTTCATAGCTGCGCTTGACGAAGAGCTTGCGAAGCTGAATCTGACAGAGAAGAGCATTTTTTGTGTTATCGGCGACCACGGCGAGGCGTTTGGGGAGCACGGCCTGCACGGTCACGAACGAATCGCCTTCGAAGAGGTTCTGCGCATACCCTGGGTGATGCGTGCTCCTTTTTTGATTGAGCGGGGCAGAAGGGTGATAAGCCCGGTCAGTTCCGTCGACTTGACGCCAACGCTTTTGACCCTGTTCGGATTCGATATATCCTCCGCCGGCTTCGACGGGACCGATGCACTTGGTCCGCTGGCCGAAGGACGCAGGGTATATTTTTCCGACTGGAAACATGTGGGTCCGGCGGGTTTTGTCAACGGCAATCATAAATTCGTGTACAATCCGGTGAACCGAAAGGTCTTTGTCTACGATTTGGGCGCCGACCCCAATGAATTGGCGGGGGTGGAATTAGATGGGCCGCAGGCAATGGGAATCGCCAGCGAGATTCTCAACTGGCGCAAGGACAGCATTTTTCAGCTTAACCGAGAGCGGAGGGGCAAAATGATACTATTCGGCAACTGGCTCTGCCGCTGGAACAGCCGCGATTCCGTGGCGAAGTATTTGCCTGCGATAACGAATTGACTGATAGCACACGGCACCCCGCCGCGGCTCTTGCAACCATCATTGACAGGGCTACCCGTGTGGTTTTTTGTAAACAGAGCCAAAATGTTGTGTTGTGGGACGGTTTATGAGTTCCGACTGGGGGAAAACCGGCTTGGTGAACGCCGTGTGTGTTGATGAATGGCAACACGCTGATAAAGGCTGACGGTCGAGCGTTTCCTGGAGCGCAACAGGCGGATAAGCTTAAGCTTTTGTCCTGCAAACCGTTAGGTGAAGCTTCAAAGAAACTCCGTTCTCATTCCGCGTTCGTGGCATAGTCTTTGCACACTGAGTTCCAATTCGCCGCCTGAGGCGATAATATCGGGTGGAACGTCCTGAGGGTGATGTATTAAAGGAGGAGAAAGGAGGAACCGCCCGATTTCTTAAAATGCCAAAACCAGTATTGTCGGCGTCGAAAGGCTGATGGTTCCGGTTTTGTTCATAATATGGTGGTGGAGTCGTTCCGGAGGAGGGCGACTCCGCTTTTTTTTATTGTTTATGCAATAATCCGGTGAAAAAAAGCAGCCAAGAGCTAAGTGGGCTGTTTTGCCGGCGGGTATGGCGTGTTTGTGTGCAGACCAAGCCAAGGGATTAACTTCATCAATGCGGGGGATTAATGTTTTAATCTGGGTGTGTTTCAGAACTGAACTGATGAGGCTCCAACACCTGTCCTGTCGTCGGTCGTTCTGCCATTGGCAAGGCATTTAATCAGCCGGTATCTTCTTTCTGGAGCAGCTCGATAATCTCGGCCTTTGTGGGGAGGGCCTCGATTGAGCCAAACTTGGTGCAGGCCAGGGCGCCAGCGGCGGAGGCGAACTTTACGGCTTCCCTCAAGTCGTCTTTTACGGCGCAATAGGCGGCCAGGGCGCCGGCGAAGGCATCGCCCCTGCAGGTCTGGTCGACAAGCTCGACCTCGAAAGCGGGAATATGGTCGGCGCCGTTTCTGTCAACAACCATGCTGCCTCTGCGGCCCATAGTGATAACGGCCGCGTCGACCCCTCGGGCAACCAAATCAGAGCCGATGAGTTTGGCAGTTCGGATGTTGGCGGCAGACTGTTCTGTAATATCCGCGGCCTCGTAAAGATTGGGTATAAATATATTGGCTGAGAAGTACTCGAGGGGCAGAGGGCTGTTTTCCTGACTTGGTTGTTCAAGCGGTCTGGCCGGATTTAGAATGACCTTCCTTCCATGCAGTTGCGCCAGGCGGATGGCAGTTACAATAGCATCCTGGGGGAGGCGACCGTGAATCAGACAGACATCGGCCTCTGCGATAGTCTGCTCGGCGGCGTCGATATCTCGGGGCTGCAACGCGGTGTTCGCACCGCAATAGACGCAACCGGCGTTTTCTCCAGCGGCATTGACGAAAGTGACGACCGCGCCGGTATTCATGGCTTCGGCGGTGTAGACGAAATCGGTGTTGACTTTGAACTCGGCGAGGATTGCTCCGACCAGTTGGCCGAACGGGTCACCGCCGATTTTGCTGACGAGGTGGACATGGCAGCCACAGAGGGCGGCTTCGACGGCCTGGTTGGGGCCGGGGCCGGTGACGGTGTATGAAAGAACCGAGCCGGTTACGCTTTGGCCGGCAGAAGGTATCTGCGTGCACCTGATGGCCATGTCGACGTAGGCACCGCCAACCACGACTACTTTGGGAACACTTCCTGCCATTTTTATACCCAGAGTCCTTTCGTTGGTAACTATAGCCGGACTTGTCCTAAATGCAACTTTTTTTTTGGAACAAAGTACCAACGAAGATCACTGCTTATGCGTGGAAAGCATTAAAAAGTGCCGAGATACAAACGCGCTGCAGGCAGGAGTGAGCCGTGGTCGAAACTCCCCGACACTTGGCATATCGAGGAACCAATCCCCATCGGGCTAAATATCGGCAAAGGGCGCCGGCCGGAGGACGATAACCGGCGCCCCTGCCACGCATAATCCAGTTTGTGCCGTACAAAAGTTGCATCCGACCGCCCGAATGCGACAGATTCGTCGCCGCGGGTTCTACTGGCAGCCTTCAAGCCAGCGGGAGGCAAATATGGCGAAGTCGCGCCAATCGACGCAGCCGTCGTAGTTGAGGTCGCCCGCCGGTTGGGGGTCATCCGAGCTGGAGGAAGGTGCAATCAGCCACGGACAATAGTCCGCATTTTCGGTCACGGCGTCACCCAGGCCGTCCGCGTTCTTGACGGTTGCCACATCATAGCAGTTCATGCCGCCGGTTTCGCTTACCCCGCACGGGTCGTTTGGTCCGCTGACATCGCCCCACCAGTTGTACTCGGCGTGAACTTCCGCCGACGTCATGTTCACCAACCCGCCATAGGCGGAACCGTCACTGCCGGAATACGTCTGAATGTTGCCGTAGATGTTCGCGGCGGTAACCGTAACATTTGTCGGTGTGGCGTTACCCTTGCCCGGCTCGCCGAAGCGAAAACCACGTTCGTTGCCGGCAAATGTGCCTCCAATGACGGCCACATTGTCAACATAAGCGGGAAAAGCCGTGTACGCGGGCGAGGGATTGGTGCCTGTTCCGCGTCCCTTTACCGTCAGGCCAACACCTTCTTGGGCTCCACCGAGGGCGTTGTCAGTGACGATGCAGCCTATGAAAGTGATGTTCTGATACGTTCCGGCCTTAAGGTTGAGGTCGACACCGCACATCCATGGCAAGAAATAGGATGGTACCCCGCTGTCGGAGAATCCGTTATCGGCGACGATACAACCTTTGAAGGTCGCATCCGAGAGCTTCTCTGCGTAGATGCCTTTCAGGTTGTTATGCGTGAAGCTCGTATTGGTTACTGTAACGTATTCTACGGTACTGGTGTCGGCGCTGACCTGTTTCTGCAGGTACCAGCCGTATGTAAGGTTATCGAAAGCACAGTTGACTACTGCCAGATGACTAACCGTAGAAGTTAGGTCCACATAAAGACCTCTTTCCTGTTCGGTATTGGGATTTGTGTTGTTTCCAATTACCTGCACGTTATCAAGTTTGATGTAAGAGACGCTGGTTCCGGTGGCCTCGCAGAACCTCCCGATGCTAAAACCGGCCATGTCATGCGGTTCGACTCTTATGTCCTTAAGAAGGAGGGGCTGTGTATTCGAAAGACCGGAAGAGTTTAGTTGAACAACACCGATTTTCGGGTCACCGGCACCTGCGGCGCTCTGAATGACGACTGTTCCATCGGTACCGCTTCCCTGGCCGGTGATTTCGAGACGCTTGTTAACGTCGATGTTCTCGTTATAGGTCCCGACCAAGACCCTGATGCTGTTTCCGTCGGTGGCGGCGTCGACCGCCCCCTGAATGGTATCAAAAGCGTTCAGGCCGATGTAATAGTCCGTGCCGCCCACCTCGACAGTCGTCCAGTCGGGCAAACCTGCCCAGTCATCGTCAACCACGTAGTCGGACACAACAGCGGCGACGTCGTTGCAGTCGGTGCTTAAGAGCCACGGGAAGAAATCAACGTGGGCAGAGACTGCGTCGCCGCTTCCGCCTCCTTCCCCGCTGGGACCTGTAGCGTCGCCCCACCAGTTATACCCGGCATCAACAGAAACACTTGGACCGGAAGCTTCTATACCGTACCCATAATTCCCGGCAATGCTGTTGCATCTGGCGGTAACAACGCTCGTGTCGGCGTCGTTGTAGCCGACCGCGATACCTGAACTGTTGCGGGTCAGCGTGTTATTGCTGATTGCCGTCTGGGTGCCCGGGCCGTAGTAGGTTGTCACGAGGATGCCGGCGGAGGTCGAGCCGTCAACGCTGGCAATTCCGTTGCAGTCGGTGATGATGTTGTTCTTAACTTCTGCGACAGCCCCTGCGCCCAGTTCAACGGCGTAGTCGAGCCAGTCGCCGGGACCTTTGCCGGTGTAGGTGTTGTTGGAATACACCGAGCCTGCGACTCCGGAGCCGAAGTATATGACGCCGATTCTTCCGATTTGCTCGAATGTGCAGCCGTTGACATCTACCGGCCCAGTGCCCATCGCAGCGACAGCTACGCCGTTGTAGTTCGGGCCGCTTTCGTTGTATTTTATATTCTTGAAATCGATCTTTTCCAAAGCGCCCTGGCCCTTGTTGCGGATTGCCTGATAAATCAGGTGCCCACTTCCGTCGAGGACCATATTTTCAAGCTCCAGGGAGATGCCGGCGTTGACCAGCCACCACCCGCGCGGGTTCTCAGAGGTCCCGGTGTCCTGGTCGGTCTGGACGACGGGCTTGCCGCCGAGGCCCTTAATCGTCAAATCCTTGTCGATGACGATCTGTCCGTTCTCAACGTATGTTCCGGGATCGACGGTTATCAGATCGCCGCTGCCTGCCGCGATGACGGCCAGCTTAATATTGTCGTAGTATGCGTCCAGGATAACGTTGTGGACCGGCTTGTAAACAGGGGTTGTGAGGGTGCAGTCCAGGTACCAGGGATAGTAGTCGACGTTATCCGAGACCGAGCTGCCCAATCCGCCGGGGTTAGTGACGGGATGGTAGGGCCCAGTGGCGTCGCCCCAGCAGTTCTGTATGGCATCAACAACAACGGTGCTTACGGTGTTGTTTATTCCGTAGGAACTATTGCCGCTGAGATTGGAGTTTCTGACCTGGATACTGTAGGAACTGCTGCTGGCGGCCCCGAAATCGTCGACCGCGATTGCGGTGTCATGGGCGGTGATGGTTTCGCCGGTGAAATTGGCCGTAATGCTGCCGTCTCCCTGCGTGAAGATGTGGTAGCCATAGCTGTTGTTGTCTGTCACGGTGTTGTTCTGGAAGGCGGCGGTTACGGATGAGCCGGCTTCGGCGTCTTCGTCCTGAAGGATAACCGCGCCGTCGACGTTGTCGTGGAAGTTATTGCCTGAGACGGCAATAACGATGTCCACGTCCCCGGAATAGCCGTCGTAGCCATTGCCAATCCACATTGCGTACTGGCAATCGTATATTTCATTTCCGCTGACGGTGACATTCTTGGTTACGCTGGGGGAGCCGCCGGTGAAACAATTCTCCACGTAGATGCCCGCGGATTCGCTGCCGTCCGAAGCTGCCGGGGTATCGTAGCCGTAGATGGTGTTGCCCGTGACAGAACCCGTGGATTGAGAACCAACCTCGACGGCATATCCGAAGTCATCCAACGTTTTATAGAAAGTGTTTCCGGAGATGTCGGCGTTGATGTAGTCGTGGGTGACAACTCCGACTCTGCCTGCGTTAATGAATTCATTGTTGGTAATAGTGATAGTTGCTCTGGCCGCGTCGGTATAGCCCGGTGCACGGAAATAAGTGCCAAGCTCGGTGTAACCGCCGCTGAGATCATCGACGGACATGTTCTTGAGAATGCAGTTGTCAATGGTCACCGAGCTGTCCCAGCCCGTGACGCCGAATCTGGAGTTGCCTTTAATCAGGTCGAAATCCATAGTCATGTTTGCCAGGACCACTGCCGTAGAGTTGACGACGCGGACAACGGTTTGTCGTGAAGTGCCGTAGCCGCCCACGTTCCAGGGCAGCGTGACAGAAGATTTAATAATCACGGTGGTCTTGTCGGTACCCGTCAAGGTCAAACCGGTGAAACCTTCGATGTTTAAGGCCTCGTCGTAAATGCCCGGGTGTACAGTGATGGTGTCGCCGTTACCAGCGGCGTCGATGGCCTGCTGAATACTGGTGAAGACGTCGCCGAGCGCACCGACCCCGCCGGGGGGCCTCACCTCTAACGTGGCCGGCCACAGCGGTTCGGCCTGGAGAAGCACGAGCGTTACAATACATAGCATCCATAGCTTTTTCATGTTAAGACCCTCCAAAAGATGTTTCTTTGGCTGGCCGCGGACCGCCCGCAGCCAACCGGCTTTTTCTGCCCATCCGTTGAGAAAAGGTCAGTCCGTTTGACTAACCTCAACACTGCTTCATAGGCGCCTCCTTCCTGCAGGCTGTGAGCTGGTCTGCGTCTTGCTTTTACCTGACTTGATTTGGCTACCGCCGTGATGGAGTAGACCATTAGGGATAGAACGTAAAGGAGGCGCCTTGCGGAGGGAATTGGCGGCTGTTGCGGATAGAGCCTGGCCGAGAGATGAAATGCTAACGACTAACTGACGTGGCCTAATGCCTCTCCCCACAGGGGGCAATTCTCCTCTCCCACTGGCGGCCGCGCTGGCGATTGGCGCAGCCCTGGGTGCGGTCTCGGTAAAGCGCACAAAACCTCACCCGCCAGTGAAAATAGCGGATGCGCCTACCCACTTTACCAATAGTTTGCCGCGCTATTATCACGTTTCTCACTCGATGTCAAGAAAAATTTTAAAAAACCGGCATTTTTTTTCATTTTTGTGTTTTGTTTTGGAGCGTTTTTGCCTAAAGCCTTTTGGAGTAGGGCCTTGAGGAACCGAGCAATTTATGCGAAGTGTTGTAGTCCCGGATAGAATTCGTGCACAACTAAGAAACACCCACAGTGCCGCGTTCAAGTGCTTGTCTTGATTAGTAAGTCGTAAAAGCTAAACCAGATGACGGTGGGAAAAAGAAAGGCGGCGGGTGCGCATACCGCCGCCTGGACGTTATGTAAATATCACCTCTGCAAATCCGAGCGTTACTCGTCCGTGTCGTTAAAGGGAAAGGTAATAAGGTTATGCTCAAAGAGGTACTGCGTGGGATTCCATCCAATCATCATTGCTTCGGTTTGCTCGTCGCCGCACCGAACATCGTCGAACAAAACAAGCCAAATCTTGGCGCCGTCGGGATAGTTTTGGTCGTTCGGGTCGGGCAAAGGGCCGGTATCGACCGAGCGTTCAATGTGGACATTCCTGCCTCGATTTGACGTGCCGGAGCCGAGGCAGATCAGGTTTTTGCCCGGCCAAGGGTCCGGATAGTAAATCAAGGTGTATTTGGTGTATTGTTCGAGACCATGTCCGTTGAATACGAAGTCGAATGTCGAACCTTCGGGATTGAATGTCATCTTGCCCCAGGCGCCGCCTTCAACTATCTGCCAGTTAGCGGGGTCTTTTTGATAGAGATACAGATGGGCAGCTTTTTTTGACTTCCCAGGAGGTTCATGGGGGCCCTTTGCGATGACCGGTACGACCACCGCCGCCAAACATAACACAATAGCGCAAAACAGCAGTTTTGATTTGATGCTTTTCATTTCGTCGTCCTCCGTTTGATTTTAATTTCTGGTTATTTCCGGCTTGCGGCCTACCAGCCGCAGCCCACAAAAGTTCACATTCTAAGTCCATCGGAACAAATCACTCGCTGTCAGCCGAACGTTTTCTTCATAAGAACTCCTCCTTTCTAAACATCCCCAACGGCATAAGCCGCTATTAGAGCCATTATACTTTTGTACGTTCACTTCTCAACAAGAAATTACCCATTTTCTCAAATTTTTCTCTGACAGGTCTGTTCGACCGGGGCGCAGGGGTTTTGGGGCAAGAACAGGTGGATTTTGTAAGAGGCTGGATTTGGCAAGCCCTGAAACTGGCTGTGCTTCGGGATTTGTTTGGCAATCACTAAAATATGAAAAAAATTTGCAAAAAAACATACAAAACACTTGACATTGTTCATCAAAAGGTTAAAATACGCAGATGTTAGATAAATAATGAAATAATGAAAGTGGACAGCAAGTAATAGATGGAGCTACTTCACGAGAATATCCCACAAGAGGCTTTGGGGGCCAAGAACACCTATCGGGCCAGACTGGAACTGCTGCGAAGCAGGGTAAGTCTGCTTACGGGCGAGGACAGGCTGCTGATGACAATGTATCTGGAGAATGGGAACAGTTATCGACAAATGGCGCGGCTGGCAGGTGTGAATGAGGCGAATATCGCGCGCAGAATCCAGAGGCTGAGCAGGCGGCTTATTGAGGGTGAATACATACTGTGTCTGCGGAACCGGGACAGGCTTACGGAGGACGAGATGGCGCTGGCCAGAGAGCACTTTCTGCTGGGGCTGCCGCAAAGGAAGATAGCCGAGAAGCGCAAGTGGACGCTTTATCAGGTTCGCAAGACGGTCGAGAGAATCAGGCGGCTTGTTAAGAGAGGGGACGCCGTTTAGGGAATCGAGTCAAGGAAAGAACAAGATTATATGCCAACATACAATGTTTCCAGAAGCTTTGGGTGGGACGGACAGATTACGGAAAAGGCCGCCGCTGTAATGCGGATGTTCGGGCTGACGGTTGAGCGGCTCAAGGCAGGCGCGGTCCGCCACGAATGCGTTATTGAAATCGAGCAGGGTGACATTGTGTACATCACGGGGCCGTCGGGGGCCGGCAAGAGCGTGCTATTGAACGAGCTGGAGGAGTGCGTTCCGGCGTCGGAGAAGGTGAATCTGGACGAGATAGAACTGCCGGCGGACAAAACGGTGATCGAGTGCATTGAGGGCGATGTTCTGAAAGGGCTGAAGGTGCTCAGCGCCGCTGGTCTGAGCGATGTTACTTGTATTCTAAACAAGGCGAGTAACCTCAGTGACGGACAGAAGTACCGATTCAGACTGGCAAAGGCAATGGCTTCGGGAAAGAAATTTGTTTTTGCGGACGAATTCTGCTGCGGATTGGACCGGATAACGGCGGCGGTGATAGCATACAACGTGCACAGGTTCGCAAAACGGGCGGGCGTGACATTTATTCTTGCGGCGGGTCACGAGGACACGCTCATTGATTTGGCGCCGGACGTGCTTGTTGTCAAGGAGCTCTCGGGCCCGGCGCAGGTCATCTACAAACAGAAAAGCAGATAAAGATGCGGAGATGCAGCATTATAAAACACCTGGAAATTGTTGCCGGGTGTCCGGAGGACTACAAGAGGCTGGCACATTTGCATTACCGTGACAGCCACACGGGTGGCTCCACGGCGATTTTTGCCATCAGGCCGGCGAAGGGCCTCGCTGGCGGCTTCGGCATACAGACAATCGGCGTCGTCACGTACAGGATGCCAAGCCCGGAAGTTGAGCTTCGCCGGGCGGCTCTGGGCGATATTTTTACCGGCCTGGATACGGCAACGCAGGTGGCTCTGGTGAATAAGAACATTCGGTGTATAAGCAGGGTGATTATCGAGCCGCGGTTTCGCGGGCTGGGTCTGGCGAGCCGCTTGGTGCGCGAGACGATGCCCCGATTCGGCGTCCCCATTATCGAGGGGATGGCGGTGATGGGGCTGGTAAATCCATTCTTAGAGAGGGCGGGTATGACGGCGTACGCAGGGAAGACGCCGGTGCGGTGCACTCAGCTTGTCGAGGCATTCAGTCTGGTCGGTATCGAGGAGGAGATGTTCATTGACCCGCCGAAGGTTCAGGAAAAGCTTGATAACTTGGGCAGGGGGGAGGCGGAGTTTATCGAGTTTCAGATAAGGGATTTTTTGGACAGCTACAGCGAGAGCCGGAACAAGCCGGCGGGTCTTGAGCGGACGCGATTTGTGCTGAGCAGGCTGACCGGCCGGCCGGTTTATTACATCTGGTTCAATCCGGAAATAGCGTTCAGCGTATAGCGTAGAGGGGATAGAGAATAAAGAGGGATATGACGAATTCGGTTAACTCGATAGCGTTGGACAAGCTGGTTGCTCATCCGGACAATTCTAATCAGCAGAGCAAGGCCAATTTTGCCAAACTGGTGCGCAATATAGAGCGGACGGGTCGATATGAGCCGTTGATAGTTCGACCTTGTCCGGAGCAGGCGGGCTGTTATCAGATAATCAATGGGCATCACAGGTGGCAGGCGTTGATGAGGTTGGGGTACGAAGCGGCCGACTGCATAGTGTGGGACGTAGACGATGAGCAGACGGACATACTGCTGGCGACGCTCAACCGCTTAGGGGGGTCAGATGTGCTGGCCAAAAAGCTGAGGCTGCTGGAGCGGTTAAACAAGCGGTTTGGCAGCCGGGAGCTTGCAAAATTATTGCCGCAGACAAGAAAGCAGATTGAGCGGTTGGCGAACCTGAAGCTGCCGAGTAGGCCCGCCAAGATAGAGGCGGGGTCTTTTGCGAATGCGAAGGTGTTTTTTCTGAACGACCAGCAGCAAGGGATTGTAGAGAAGGCGCTCACACTTGCAGGGCAAAACAGCGCAGAGAAAACAAAGGCCGCGCGAAACGCAGCAGCTTTGACGGAGATAGCGGCACGTTTTCTTGAGGGCTGGCCGGGGAATTCCGGCAAAAACTGAATTATTGGCTGTATGGAGTAGCTATTATAGGATTTTTTATCGAAGTGGGCGGCGAACAATAACAAGGCAACTCCGTCGATTAAGTTTTTACCACGAAATCGAGGCTTTCAACAATGAACAAGCAGAAGAAGTTGAGAAGGAAGCAAGCAGCAGTGATAGATGATTTGTTCGCCGGTGAGGTGGATGAGCAGGCGATTCTGGACAAGCATAAGGTAAGCAGGGCGGCATTAAACAGGTGGCTGGGGGAGGACGCCTTTGTCGAAGAGCTTGAGAGGCGGATGGACTGGCTGAAGCTTCAGAGCGAGCTTGTTATCGCGCGGTACAAGGCGCTGGCGGCGGCAAAGCTGGTTCAGCTTACCGAATCGGAAAAGGAAGAAACGGCCCGCAAGGCTTGCCTGGATATAATCTCGCTCCCAAAGTTTACAGATAAGAGGTCGGGGCAGGGCGGTGATGAACCACAAAGCAAAAGGGAGCCAGAGGCGGAACTGTCGCCCGAAACTTGCAGCCGACTTTTGGCAGTCCTGGCGGAGGAACCCCGGGGCAGTTAGAGCAGCGGCCGTTGACAGGAATGAGCCGCCTTATTATAGTTATATCGCCAAAGCTATAATAATACCCGGAAAAAGCTGACGGAAGTACAATAGAACACAAGCTCTTGCAAAACAAGGCGATACGTAAAAGGCGAACGGCTCTGCCAACAGTTTTTCGGAAATAAGGCTTGCTTTATTAAGGTTTTTGGTTAAAAACTGTAATAATCTGTGGCCAATTGAACGAAAGTATAATAAGGATGAAGCACTCAGATATAACCGACGATAGCTTTGGGCGTCTGGTCCCGACTACGGGAGGGCAGATGGCTTTTGTCCCTCACGATTTGCCACCCCGTTTACAGTGGGGCGCGGAACTTGTCAGTGCTTTATCGGACGCCAATCTCGCTATCGGGCAGTTGCGGGGTGTTGGGTTTAATCTGCCAAATCCGAATCTCTTAATCAGCCCGTTCATTCGCAGAGAGGCCGAACTCTCCAGCCGGATAGAAGGGACGGTCGCCACCATGCAGCAGTTATATCTTTTCGAGATGGACGAGCGGCCGGTCGAGTCGCAGGTTCCGGATGTGCGCGAGGTTGCAAACTATGTCGCCGCATTGGAATACGGACTGGACAGAAGCCGGGAGCTGCCCGTATGCCTGCGGATGATTAGAGAGCTTCACGAAATCCTTCTGAAGGATGTTCGGGGCGGGCAGAGCTTGCCGGGGCAGTTCAGGACGGGTCAGAACTGGATTGGGCCGCCCGGGTGCTCCATTGCGGAGGCGAGCTATGTGCCCCCGCCGCCAGCGGAGATGCACGGGGCCCTGGACGCGTTCGAAAGGTTCGTTAACTCTGATAGGAGCCAGTGGCCCGTCCTGGTCTGGGTGGCACTGATTCACTATCAATTCGAAGCGATTCATCCTTTCGGCGACGGAAACGGCAGGATAGGGCGGCTGCTTATAACTATGCTGCTTTGCATAACAGGCGTACTGGACAAACCCCTGTTGTACCTGAGCGCTTATTTTGAGCGCTGCCGTGCGGAGTATTACCAGCGGCTTTTGGAAGTCAGCACCAAAGGCCGGTGGGTGGAGTGGATACTGTTTTTCCTTCGTGGCGTCACGGAGCAATCAAAGGATGTGTTCGAAAGAGCAGGGCAGTTGCTGGCCCTGCAGAAGGAGTACCACGAAACAGTCTGCGCCGCGAAAAGGTCGGCGTTGCAGGTCAGGCTCGTCGACCTTCTGATAGAGAGACCCGTGGTCACTATTGTGTTCGTAAGCAGGCATTTCAATATCACATACCCTGCAGCCAGGGAGAACGTGCGGAGGCTTGTCAGGAGCGGCATTCTGAAAGAAATTACAGGTCGAAGAAGGAACAAGATTTACGTCGCCGAGCGGGTTCTGACAATTATCAACAGAGCATTTAGCGGCACGTGAAATCATGCACAAGAAAAGGAGGCGTGAACCCCGTTTGTTTTTCTGTTTTAATGTCGCGGCCCGTCTGATTTTTTCGGCGGGACTTTTCGCGGCATCCATCCTGCGAGCCGCAGCGGCGGTTGCGTGATGCTCTGATATAGAGTATAAAGCGACTCCCGGGACGGGCCAAAAAGACCAAAGGTAATTGTGAGGATTTGCACTCGCTATAGAAGGAAAGAGAAGATGCACAGGAAATCACACGCACAAGCACGAGCATTGGCGGTCCTTTCGGTTACAATTTTTATTGCAGGTTTTGCTGCGGATGTCGGCGCATCGGCCGGCCGCATCGAGCAGCCCCTGTCGCAGTACGGCAGCGAAGGGGGCAAACACGATAAAGTCGCAAAGCGCAGCCCGGATGCAGTCAGGGCCAAAAGATGCGCCGACCAGAACGAGGTCTATCTGTTTTCGTCGTTCAGAGGTGAACGGGAGGGGCTGTATCTGGTCTGGAGCGAGGATTTGCACAATTGGACCGAGATACCGGGGCCGCATCTGAAACCGACGATTGGCGACAACATTATGCGTGACCCTTTTATTATGATGGGGCCGGATGGGACTATCCGCATGGTCTGGACGACGGGGTGGAAACGCAGGGACATCGGCTATGCGAGCACGCGAGACCTTATCAACTGGAGCGAGCCGAGGCTGATACCGCTGATGGAAAGCAAGCCAAAGGCCAGAAACTGCTGGGCGCCAAAGATATTCTACGATGGGGACGCGGGGCAGTGGCAGATTGTCTGGTCGACGTGGCTGGATGACGGGACTTTTCCGCCGGCGGAGCTGCCGCACACGAGCAAGCAGCATCGGATTTGGTATGTTACCACGAAGGATTTCGAGAGCTTGAGTGAGGTCAAGTTGCTTTTGGACCCGGGCTATAGCTGTATCGACGCGTATCTGCTGAAGGACGGCCAAGAGTATTTATTGTTCTTCAAAGACGAGCGTTACAACGACTCTGAGGTTTTCACACCGGCCCATCAGAATATCCGCATAGCGCGCAGCAGGAGCAGGTACGGACTTTTTGGTGACATCTCCGAACCGATTACCGGCAGTGGGCCGGGCAAATGGCACAATGAAGGCCCCTGCGCTGTCAAGGCGGGCGATGAGTATTATGTTTTCTACGACCATCACAGCGGCGAAACCTATTACGGGGCGGTCAAGTCCAGAGACCTGAAGAATTGGGTCGATGTCTCGGAACAGATACATTTTCCGAAGGGCCTCAAGCACGGGAGCATCATCAAGGTGCCCAAATGCGTCCTGACGCCGCTGCTCGAAAAACGCGGCCACGTCAACGGCTGAATCGAGGAACAGAAAAACGGTTTTTTTGAAAGGGAAGAAATGAGAAATGTCACGAGATTGAGTCTTATGGCAGCGTTGGCATTGGTTGTCGCTATCGGAGGGTGTGCACAACAGAAGGCCAAGCGGGTCGGGATGGTGGTTGGAATCCGGCCGGAAGTAATACCCGAGTACAAGGCGCTGCACGCCGATTCCAATCCGGGCGTCCGCGACCTGCTCAACAAGTACCACATGCACAATTTCTCCATCTTTCTGCACAAGATTGACGGCAAGTGGTACGAGTTCGGCTACTACGAGTACACCGGCAGCGATTATGAAGACGACATGGCCAGGCTGGCGGCTGAGCCGCGGAACAAGGAGTGGCTGAAGGTCTGTGACCCGATGCAGATTCCGCTTCCAGGCCAAAAGTCCTGGGCCATTATGGAGCAAGTCTACTACAACAAGTAAGATAGCCGGCACCGCCGGGCGCCGAGGGGCCGCGACCTTATCGTCCGCGTGAGAAGGAAATATGCCGGGCCGATTGCGATTTTGCTTTCGCCAAAAACCGATTAGTGCGGGGGTGTAAAAAATCAGCTTTGGCCATCAAAAAAGTCCTTGACGAAAACGGTCCGGCGGGTATAATGCAAAATAGGAATACAAGGAGCGGACTATGAAACGCATTCTTCTGTTGGCGGCGTTGTTCGGCGGAACCATTTGGGCACTTGCGCCTGCGGCCGAGAAGCCGAAGAACTTCGACCTCGACGGCAGACAAGCAGTGCTGCGTGTCTTTAAGGACCAACAGGCCCGTCTGAAAGGATTATACGAAACGATTAGCGTGGTGGTAAAGGGACGGACTATCGAGCCGGAACTCAAAGACCCGAACGGAGCCGCAATTCTTGGACTCTTGGCGCAGGATCAGACGGATGGACTGTTAAAGGAGTATTTGACGGGTGAGACGCTGGAGTGGAAATACGAAGAGGGGCCGACGTTTTACCTGCCCGTGTTGCGGGCCGAGCTCGACGGGAGGGAGATACTGCTGCGAATTTATAAAGACACCCAGCCCGATATTTCTGCGTACAGAGAAACAAGACTGAAGATATCCGGCCGGAAAGTGATATGTGATATTGGGCAACTCGATTATGCCGCGCTGGTCGTGGTTTTCGGGCAGGACCAGAAAGACCCCGTGATAAGGCAACTCCTGGGCAGCAGTTTTCGCGGGTGGGAATACCTCAAAGGCCTGGAACTTTATGCGCCTCTCAAAGCGCAGAGTGCACAAGAAAGCTATCGCTGGGGTCTTTATGACGCTTTGAGCAATCCACTGCCCGCAGCTCAGGTTGAATGGTATTTGAAAAGTGGAGCCGGAAGGATTCTCCTCGGCAGGTACGTTACTGATGCACAAGGACAATTGTTTTTACCGTTCTGCGCGGGGGGCCTGCAGGATTTTTCCGATGCCAAACAATGCCGGTGTGAGGTTCGGGTTTCGGGAAGCGGATACGGCACGAGCATTTTGGAGCCGCGGGCTTCACTGGAAGCAGGCGACCTTTTTGTGCCTTGTGTTCCGCCGGGCAGCGAAGCTGACCGGCGCAGCTTCCGGGGCGCTGTGCTCGACCCGAACGGCAACGGTGTAAGCGGAGCAGTTATCTGGGTCGAGGGCATGATTCCATCCGGGGGCAAACGGGTAGGCTGCGCTCTGGACCAAAGACACGGCGTCGTGACGGACCAGCAGGGACGCTTTCGAATTTACCCCCCGATAGGTGAAGATATCGTTCAATTCGGAACACTGATTCCCCCAAAAGCAAAATGCTTTGTCCGGGTCGACCCGCCGCCAAGCTCAGGCCTTGCCGGCTTCAGAGGCGACATACCAAACGGCGAGGAATCCACAATCAGACTTGATTACGGAGGGTATTTTCACACTTTTGTCTTCGAGGGCGCGAATGGGGCTATCACCGACCCTGAGGTACTCCGTAACATCGGGCTTAGAATCGAAATGGCTCCGGGAACAAGCAACACCTATTTCGGATACCATCAGTGGAAGGACGGCGGCAGGTTTCCGTTAGGAACGTATCGTGCACAAGCCGACACATTCAGGTTTCAGGCGATTGAGGTGACCGAGGACAGTCCCGAAGAACTCGTTTTCAAGCTTCCTCCGCCGAGAATTTACTATGGACGTGTGGTCAGCGGCGTTACAGGCCTGCCGATGGCGAAGGCGATGGTGAAAGCCGGCCGTCAGTCGGTAAATACCACTGAGGACGGCTCTTTCGAGCTTGTGGTTCCGTCGGACGACATCGTTTTGCGGCTTGTTGTCTCCAAGGAGGAATATCTGGAGGCGTGGATAATAAAGAGCTGGACCACAAAAGAACAGGACAACCGCTACTTTGTACCAGATGTTGAACTTTTCCCGGCGGCAACGGTCCAGATTCATCCTGTTGCCAAGGTAAAAACGGGGCAGCGTACCATCAAGTTCAGGCCCCAATGGCACGTGTACACTGGAGATAGTCCGGCCTGGGCAAAGGATTTTGTCGCCGCCTGCGGCGAGCATCCGCAAGACGGAGTGTTCCGAGATTTTAGAGTCGAGGCCGGCAAAGACAACACTTTTCCCGTACCGGCCGGAGTTGACCTGCGAATAAACTTGCGCGTACTCGGGGAGATCGAATGGGCGCCGGTTACTATTGCCGACGGGGTCACGTTGCAGCAGGGCGAGGTTCGGGACCTGGGCGAGGTCGATATTATTGAACCATTCGGTATATTCGTTGAGGTAGTCAATTCCGCGGCTGCACCGGTCGAGGGTGTGGCGGTAGTCGCCTGCGGAGACCATGATGCCGCAATCAGCAGCACCGACGAGAACGGATTCGCCTTTTTCGAGTTTGTCGGCTATTCAAAAGGCGAATTCATTGTCCAATACCATCCGGACGACAAGGCCGACGCCGCGATTCTTCGCCAGGCCGTACCGTATGATGTAAAAGGCCCGCAAGATGCCAACACTGTTTACACGCTCACGGTTTCCGATGAACTGCTCAATCGCCTCCTGAAATGAACTCTTTTTGTGAACCCGCGGTCTTGATACGGATAACGTATATTATGTTTGCTGCGAAGCAGTAATAACCAGATAAGAAGGAAGTCTGGCGAGCCGATTGCGATTTTGCCTTCGCCGAAAGCGGACTGGTGCGGGGGTGCAAAAAATCAGCTTTGGCCATCAAAAAAGTCCTTGACGAAAAGGGTCCGGCGGGTATAATGCAAAACAGGAATACAAGGAGCGGACTATGAAACGCATTCTTCTGTTGGCGGCGTTGTTCGGTGCAGCTTTCTCGGCGGGTTCGGTTTTGGCCGAAGCATCGCAGCAGCTCGACCTTGACGGCAGACAGGTAGTGGTTCGGTTGTACGAATGCGGCACAGAGAACCCTAATGCGTTTAAGCAAACCACCCTGCAGCTCAACGGGGACGGCGTTGTATTCGATTTTGTTGATGCCGACGAAACTACATTCGTAGTCATTTTCGGCGAAGACCAGCGAGACAAACTGGTAAGACAGGTACTGGGCAACCGTATATACGGTTGGGCTTATAAGGAGGGACTTGAGTTCAGGCTGCTGCAAGAGGTTCCCGGCGGCGAGCAGACCGACTGCGACCTGACTTTTGTAGACGGCCTGGCCCAGCCTATTCCACGTGCGGATGTAAGAATCCACTTCAAGTGCGGAGACAAACGTGTCCTGATCGACCGGAGACAACTTGATGAAAAGGGCCGTCTGACCGGTATCCCCTGCTGTTCAAAAGCCAGTGCAGGGCTTAACGAGACGCGCTGCGAACCTTTTTACTTTGAAGTCTTCCAACCAGAGTATGGCTCGGCGTTTGTAGCACAGACCGCCTTTGAGCGCCACGACCTGTATTATGTACCTCTGGTACCGGCCGGGAGCGAGGCGGATAATCGCAGCATCTGGGGCCGCGTGGTCGATGCTAACGGACAACCGGTCGGCGGAGCAACTATCTACGGCATCGCGATAATTACCTTGGGCGATGACTGGATCAGAACTGTAAGTGGCCAAACGCACGGCGTTACCACCGACCCGGACGGAAGATTTCGCATGTACCTTCCGCCCTCGGAGGAGGCTTATCAGGTCGGCCCAATGGTTCCGCCCAAGACCAAATATACGGTTAAGGTCGAGCCGCCTCCCAAGTCCGGTCTCTTGCCGGCCTGCCTTCACATTATGAACGGCCAACCCGCGAAGGTTACGCTCGAATATGCAGACTATTTTCATACCTTTGCCTTCGAGGATCAGAACGGGACCATCACCGACCCGAATGTGCTCAGAGACATTCGAGTGGTTGTCCGGCGAGAAGGCCGGGACAACAACCTGTGTTTTGACTACGAGCAATGGAAAGAAGGCGCCAAATTACCACTCGGCAGATACGACGCCAGGTACCCAGAAGACCCCACACAGGACAAGTACAAGTTCCAGAGTCTGGAGGTTACCGCGGACAGTCCCGAGCAACTGGTTTTCCGGGCCAAGCCGGCGAGAACCTACAAGGGCCGGGTGGTCAATGGTATAACCGGCCAGCCCATGGGCGGAGCGTTTGTGGTTGCTTCTCGGGGGTGTAATGGGCGGAGCAGCCTTGCTTATCTGACCGCCGAGGAGTGGGCTACCCTGCACCGGCTACAAAAAATCCCGCCAATGCAGAACGATCTTGAATTCCAGTCAGTCAAAGTCAGAATGGAAGTTCTTTTTCGTTTTATCTGCCTGGTTCGCACAGATGCCAGCGGTAGTTTTGAGGTTAATTCAGCGGCAAAAACACAGTTAGACAGGTTTGTTGTTTTTGAGCAGGATTATGTCCCTTATCATTTGCCGGCGAGCTGGAGCAGAGAAGATGGTAACGGGACTTGTCTCTTGCCCGAGGCGAAGCTTTTTCCGGCAGCGAAGGTCAGCGTTCGGCCTGCTTTCGCTTTCGCAGTGGACCCAAATCGGCGCCGAATGCTGGGGCTGCCTCCCTGGTGGTTGGTGGGGCCGCAATGGTTTATCGACAAGGATAAGAGCCTTGCCTGGGCCGAAAACTTGCTTGCCGCCTGCGGCCAACAGGCCGATCACGGGCTCTTTCGAGGCAACCAGCTTGAGGTCACCCAGATCCAGGGCGACTACCGGCCACACCGCTTTCTGGTCCCTGCGGGAGTGACGCTACGGTTGAATCTGTGCAGCCCTGGCTACGTTGGCTGCGCGCCTATCACGGTGGCGGAGAACCTAAAGCTCCGGCAGGGTCAGTTCATCGATTTAGGCAGGCACAGAATCCTCGATCCGTTCCCGGTAGTTGTCCAGGTGCTGAATTCCCAGGGATCCCCAGTTGAAGGTGTACCCGTCGTGGTCTGCGGCGGCTGCAAACCGCCCGTCAGCAGCACCGACGAGAACGGATTCGCCTTTTTCGAGTTCGTCGGCTATTCAAAAGGGGAATTCATTGTCGAATACCGTCCGGATGACAAGGCCGACGCCCCGATTCTTCGCCAGGTTGTACCGTATCACATAGAAGGCCCGCAAGACGCCAACACTGTTTACACGCTCACGGTTTCCGATGAACTGCTCAATCGCCTCCTGAAATAGACTCTTTTTTGAACCTCGGTCTTGATACAAATAACATATTGTCTATTATGTTTGCTGCGAAGCTGTAATGACCAGATAAGAAGGAACGGCCATGAAAATTGCGATAGCATCCGACCACGCAGGCTTTAAGTACAAGGAACAGATTAAGACGGTCCTGATAGAGAAGGGACATCAGGTCAAGGATTTCGGCACGCACTCGACGGAGAGCTGCGATTATCCGGACTTTATCCGCCCGGCGGCGGAGGCGGTGGCCGCCGGCAAATTCGAGCGCGGCATCGTGCTGGGCCGGTCGGGCAACGGCGAAGCAATGGTTGCCAACAAAGTACCGGGTATAAGGTGCGCGCTATGCTGGGACCTTCGCTCGGCGAGGCTCAGCCGGGAACATAACGACGCCAATATGCTCGCACTCGGGGAGGAGATGCTTTCAATACACGAAGCACTTGAAATTGTTGACTTATGGCTCAATACGCTGTTTGCAGGCGGTCGCCATCAGCGGCGTATCGACAAAATAGAAAAATATCAAACCTAAGGACCTTCAACAGGGATTGACCTTCCGCCTCCGGAGCAAAATCAAAACGCACGGCCGTGCCGGCCATATTACAAACAACAACTGGTTGCACATGACTGAAAGAGAGGGGACATAACAATGAGAAAACTAACTTTTCCAGCGTCTTTTCGCAGTATCGATAACGCTTCTTCGATTTACTCGGTTCTTCGACGAACCCGGCCCGGAGCAAAGCGGGACCTTCAGAATTACGTCAAAGTATTCCTCGGTGTTGATATCCCCGGCAAAAGAATCTGCCCCGACCACGCAAACCCGATGGACTATCTGTGGCACAGTTTCTCCGCCGATTTTAACACCGAAAGAGCCGCAAACGCCGATGCGATAGTCTGGGCCAACCGCGCCGGCGGAAAGACTCAACTGGCTGCGGTCGCCACGCTGCTGGACTGCGTCTTCAAACCCGACTGCCAGGTGAGGATACTGGGCGGCTCGGGCGAGCAGTCCGGCCGGATGTATGAATACCTGACCGGCTTTCTCAACAAAGGCTTCGAGCAGTTCCTGGATGGGGCGGTCCGCAAAGATAAATGCCGCTTTATTAACGGAGCGGCCGTTGAGGTCCTGACGCAGTCGCCGATGAGCGTCCGGGGCCAGCATATCCAGAAGCTGCGCTGCGACGAGGTGGAGCTTTTTGACCAGGACGTCTTTGCGGCGGCAAAGTTCACCACCCGCAGCACCGCGAATCTGGTGGCCGGTATGGAGGTAATCAGCACAATGCACAGACCGTACGGCCTTATGCAAAAGATTGTGTCATCCGCGGAGCAGCTCGGCACGCCGGTTTTCAAGTGGTGTCTCTGGGAGGTGATAGAAAAATGCACGGACCGCGGCTGCTCGCAGTGCGTTTTGTGGTGCGACTGTCAGGGAAAAGCCAGGCAGGCGCGCGGGTACTTGAGGATTGACGACTGCATAACGTCGATGCGTCGGGCCAGCAGAGCAGGCTGGGAGTCTGAGATGCTCTGCAAAAGGCCCAATCTCGAAAATGTGGTCTTTGACGAGTTCGACCCCGCCCGGCACGTTCGGCCGGTCGATTATGACCCAAATCTGCCGGTGTACCGGACGCTTGATTTCGGCTTTGTCAATCCTTTTGTCTGTCTGTGGATTCAGGTCGATGAGGAGGGGGTCGTGCGGGTGATAGATGAGTATGTGCGCAGCCGGGCCACGATTGACGTGCACGCGGCGGAGATTAAACAGCGAACGCCCGGCGGAGAAGCACGGGTGGCGGCCACCTTTTGTGACCCGGCGGGTGTGGGGATAAATGACGTTACCGGCACCAGCGCCGTTCGGGAGCTGCGGACGCTGGGGATAGCGACGCGGTATCGTCGGAGCGGAATTCTGGAGGGCATCGAGCTTATCCGTCGGGCAATCAGGGCCGGCGACGGCAAAAGCAGACTCGTGATTTCGCCGAGCTGCGAGCGGCTGATAGAGGCGATGCAGTGCTACCATTATCCGGAGGCCGGCGCCGCCGCCTTCGGGGCTGAGCTGCCGGTCAAGGACGGCCTGTACGACCACCCAATCGACGCCCTGCGCTACTTCTTCATCAACCACACCCGCCCCAGACAAGCCGCCTCCCGCCGATATTAGTGTTGAAACGGGCATTGGACGGCATGTTGCACAATTGAGAAAATGTGCAAAAAAATTTGATAATCTATTGACTTGACGCCGAAGTGTTATATAATATATATAACAGAGGCATGTGAAATGTTTATTTCCGACCGAGTTCGAAAGGGGTAACTGATGCGAAGAGTAAAGGCAGACAAGACGTTCGGAGAGCTGTTGAAAAAAATAAGAGTCACTGAAGCTCGTGTTGGCTTGCGAGCGTTCGCAGACTTGATTGATATGAAACCCTCAAATTTGAGCAACATAGAGCGAGATCGCATTCCGCCGCCGGCGGGTCGAAGAACTATTGACCGTATATGCGACGCCCTCGGCTTGCCACAAGAGGATACGAGACGAGAGAGGCTGTTTGACTTAGCAGCAAAAGCAAAAAATCGCATTCCAGCCGACGTAGCCGACACAGTAAAAACACAGCCGGGCATTCCAGTATTGGTGCGGACGGTAGCTAACAAACAATTAAGCGAAAAGAAACTCAGGGAGTTGGCCGAGTATATTAAAAAATTCTATTGAAGGAATAGCGGATGGATCCGTCGCATGCAAGGAGGTATAGAAACTTCGAAATCGAGGTCTTCGCTGCAAAGATACTGAACGAAGCTTATCCTACAGGCGTAAGCATTCCAATTGATATCGACTGGCTCGCAGAGAGCAACTATCTTGTTGATGACATTGTTCCCGCAACTTTGCTTGAGGATCGTTTTAAAGTCGCCGCGGTACTAATGAGCAAACACAATGGTCATTTCGATATCCTTGTAGATGAGGATACATTGAACCTGCAAAGGGCTCGAGCAAATTTCTCAATCGCACATGAATTAGGCCATGTTGTCCTGCACACTCAGGTTTGCGGGAGCTGCCACACAATTGAGGATTCGATTGTCTTGAGAAATCGAATCACAAAAGCCTACAGTTACATCGAAAGGGACGCTAATTATTTCGCCGGCGAGATCCTGATGCCCCGACGGAATCTCCCGGAAGATGCAGCGAAGCTCTACGAGGGGCTCGTAAAACTGTACGGGTATGAGGGTAATCTCATTCCATCCAAGTTATGTTCGCGACTTGCTGAACGGTATAAAGTTAATCCCCAGCCGATGGAAATACGGCTGAGAGAGCTAAATCTACGAAAAAAGGTGCTATTTGCTTTGCGTTCGAACTGCCCTTTTCTTGACCCGTAAAGGTATTCTACAATCTTTTCTGAAAAACGACCGAGACCACGATCCGCCGGATATGTTTCGTTACTTCTGCGTCACTTGAGAAGGCAACCACCGAGCAAAGACAGGGCGGTATTGAAGCCAAATCACCGCGCACAAATGCGGACAAATCCTACCCGGCATTTACGTCTTGAGGGAATGGCGGTTTTTTCTGCGCATAAAAAAAACAGGGCTGAGATGCGGAGGGAGAGGAAAAAGCGGAAATTCCCAGCCCTGTTAAATGCTCATGTATGATATATCAAGAAGCTCTACTCGTCAATACCATTCTGCTTGAAAATTGTTCGTACAAGCAAAAAACAAATTGTCAAAGAATATTGAGCAGCAAGGTTTAATGATAGGTGTGGGCTATAATCAACAAACTCCCGCTTGCTTTCGTTTATCATTATAGTATATATTTGCGGCGATGCAAGGACTTTTTTAAGAAATTTTTAAAAATTTTTTGAGGCGCTTAAATGCTTACAGACAACATACTTGAACTAATAGGTAATACCCCCTTATTGCAATTAAAAGGCGAAAAAATCTTCGCCAAGGCCGAGTTTCTTAACCCCGGCGGCAGTATCAAGGACCGCGTGGCCCTGGCAATGCTCGAAGCGGCCAAGCGGGACGGCAAACTCAATCCGGACTCCATAATTGTCGAGCCGACCAGCGGCAATACCGGCATCGGCCTTGCTCTGGTCGGTCGCCTGATGGGTTATCGCGTCCGCCTGGTAATGCCCGAAGGCATGAGCGAGGAGCGGAAAAAGCTTATTAAGGCCCTGGGGGCGGAGCTTGTCCTGACGCCGGATAATGAGGGTATTGCAGGGGCGGTCCGCCGGGTTGAACAGATAGCGGCCGAGGATAAGCGGGTTTTCGTCCCTCAGCAATTCGAGAATCCCGAGAATCCCCGCGTCCATTACGAGCAGACCGCGCGAGAGCTGTGGCGGCAGATGGGCGGCCAAATCGACTGCTTCGTGGCCGGCGTGGGCAGCGGGGGTACGCTTCAAGGAGTAGGGAAATTCCTTAGAGAGCACAAACCAGATGCAAGAATAGCGGCCGTTGAGCCAAAAGACAAATCGGCCCTGCTTGGACACGAGCCGGGCCTGCACCAGATTCAGGGCATCGGCGACGGGTTCATTCCCGCGGTGCTGGACGTCTCGCTGATTGACGAAGTCGTAGAAGTAACCGACGAGGATGCGATTGAGACGACCCGGCAATTGGGCAGGGATTACGGGATGCTCGTGGGAATCAGCTCCGGCGCAAACGTCTGGGCGGCCCGGAAGCTGGCCAAGACCGTCAGCGGCAATATCGCAACGGTCCTGCCGGACAGGGCGGAGCGCTATTTCAGCACGTCCCTGATGTAACCCGTACCAGAGCCCTCAAGGGTCCTCATAAGAGAAATTACCGAGATTCTCGACGCTCCAGGCATCTTTCCGGATTCTGCTTAAATCGTTAACAGAAAACAGGCAGAATTTAGCACAAAAATGCACCTCGTATGGTATTCTTATCGTAGATAGAACCCGGGGCTGCTAAAGTAACATGACTATGTTATCGGAACCTGTAAACCGAAATATTTATTGAAAGGGCGGAACAATGAGAACAACAGTTTTTGGAATGGCAGTGATATTGGCGACTGCAGGCGTGCTGTTTACGTGTGGTCAGAGTAAGGCGGCCGAAACCAGGCCGGCGGCGGGCAGCAAAGCACCGGCCTTTATGCTCAAAAGCTTTGACGGCAAAGAAATAAGCCTTTCCGATTATGCGGGAAAAATTGTCGTTCTGGAGTGGTTCAATTACGAGTGTCCGTTCGTAAGATACCACTACGAAAAGGCCGGCACAATGGTGGAGCTTGCGAACAGGTACAGGGACAAAAATGTCGTCTGGCTGGCCATAAACAGTACGAGCCATGCGACGCCGGACCAGAACAAAGAGTTTGCAGATAGACACAAACTGCCTTATCCAATACTTGATGACAGGTTAGGCGCGGTGGGGCGGGCCTACGGCGCCAAGTCAACACCGCACATGTATATCATTGACACAAACGGCGTGATAGCCTATTCCGGCGCCATTGATAATTCGCCGCTGGGCCGAGAAAAAGAAGGCGTGATTAACTACGTCGATAGGGCTCTGGCGGAGTTGACCGCCGGCAAGCCGGTGAGCGCTGCCGCCACGGAGCCGTACGGCTGCTCCGTCAAGTATGGCAAGGCGCCGGCGTTCACGCTCAAGAGCTTCGACGGCAGAGAAATAAGCCTTTCCGATTATGCGGGAAAAATTGTCGTTCTGGAGTGGTTCAACGACGAGTGCCCCTTCGTAAGATACCACTACGAAAAGGCCGGCACGATGGTGGAGCTTGCGAACAGGTACAGGGACAAAAATGTCGTCTGGCTGGCCATAAACAGTACGAGCCATGCGACGCCGGACCAGAACAAAGAGTTTGCAGATAGACACAAACTGCCTTATCCGATACTCGACGACCGCTCGGGTGTGGTGGGGCGGGCCTACGGCGCCAGGACTACGCCGCACATCTACATCATTGACGCCAAAGGCAGCATCGTATACGCCGGTGCAATTGACGACTCGCCTTTGGGCAGGAAGCAGGAGGGAGCAACTAACTATGTCGATGCAGCTCTGGCCGAGCTTGCCGGCGGTAAAACAATAAGCACGCCGACGACCAGGCCCTACGGCTGCTCTGTCAAGTACGGTCGCTGAAAGCCGTACCGGCCTGTCGCAGTTGTGTCATATTACCCCTTCGGGTACGCTTACCGATTGCGCCTTTCTGCGATGATTTGCGCCGGCCGTGCCGGCGCCGAGAATTGTCGTAAGCAAGTCAACATTGAAAAGACCGGCCAAAACGCGCAAAAAGCCGCCTGAACCCCCAAAAGCGGCGCAAGGCAAATATCAAAAAGCCGTTATTGACGAAACAATCGCCGTAGGCTAAGCTGACTAATCTTTGGCCAATGTTCCGGTGGGCTTTATGTCGGAGGCCCATTTCGGATAAGTTGAAGGCCGGAACTTATTAGAGAGATCTTGCGATGCTCAAGAGAACACACACTTGCGGCCATCTTCGCCTGGAGGATGCCGGCAAGAAGGTTACTTTGGCCGGGTGGGTCCATTCATATCGCGACCACGGCAATCTGGTATTTATTGACCTGCGCGACAGAGACGGTCTGACCCAGGCGGTTTTTAATCCTGAGAGTCACCCGCAGGTCCACAAGCTGGCAAGGACGGTCCGCTGCGAATGGGTAGTCGCCGTGAAGGGAGTGGTGCGGCCGCGAAGCGAGGGTATGGAAAACCCGAAGCTGCCCACCGGGCAAATCGAAGTGGCCGTGGAGCAAATGGAAATCCTCAATCGTTCGAGGACGCCGCCTTTTGACTTTGAGAACGCCGAAAAGACGGGCGAGGAGCTTCGGCTGGCCTACCGGTATATCGACCTGCGCCGGCCCGAAATGCTGCGCAGACTGCAGACCCGCCATCGTGTCACGAAGGTCGCGCGGGACTACTTCGATAAACTGGGTTTCTGGGAGGTTGAGACGCCGATGCTGGCCAAGAGCACCCCGGAAGGGGCAAGGGATTTTCTCGTACCCAGCAGACTCAGCACAAACTGCTTCTATGCCCTGCCGCAGTCGCCGCAACTGTTCAAGCAGATTCTAATGGTCAGCGGCGTTGACAAATATTTTCAGATAGTCCGCTGCTTCCGTGATGAGGACCCGCGGGCCGACCGCCAGGCGGAGTTTACGCAAATTGATGTCGAGATGAGTTTTGTCGACTGCAATGACGTCATAGGAGTCCACGAAAATCTTGTGGCAAAAATCTGGAAGCAGATACTGGATGTGGACGTGAAGGCGCCGATGCGGCGCATGAGCTACCAGGAAGCGATGGCCGATTACGGCACAGACAGGCCGGATTTGCGCTTCGATATGAAGCTGAAGGATATTTCCGACCTTGCCGGCAAGAGCACGTTCAAGGTATTTACCTCGGCCATTGAAAAGGGCGGGGTAGTAAAAGGGCTTTGTGCACCGGCCGGGGAAAAATATACCCGAAGCGACATCGAAAAGACCCTGACCGAATTTGTGGGCGATTACGGGGCAAAAGGACTGGCCTGGTTAAAGCTCAAAAAAGAAAACGGCACGCTGGCCCCGGTCGGCGGTCTGGGCAAGTTTTTCAGCGCCGAACAAATGCAGCAGATAATTGACCGCTTCGAGGCAAAAGAGGGGGACTTGCTGCTTTTCGTCGCCGGCAGCGAGACAGCCGCCAACAAGGCCCTGGCCCCGCTGCGGTGCAAGCTCGCCAGGGAGCTTAAACTCCACGATAAAAAGAGCTTTGCCTTTCTGTGGGTGGTGGATTTTCCATTGTTTGAGTGGAACGATGACGAAAAGCGTTACGACTCGCTTCACCATCCGTTCACCGCCCCTTTGCCGGAGGATTTGGGAAAGCTGGAAAGCGACCCGGCCAATATCCGCTCGCAGGCCTATGATATTGTGGTCAACGGCTCTGAAATCGGCGGCGGCAGCATTCGTATACACGACCCGAACGTTCAGCGAAAAGTCTTCAAGCTGCTGAACATCTCCGACGAACAGGCGCAGCGGCGCTTCGGTTTCTTCCTGCAGGCCCTTGAATATGGCGCCCCGCCCCACGGCGGGATAGCGCTCGGTCTGGACAGAATGATAATGCTTCTGACCGGCACGGACAATATAAGGGACGTTATCGCCTTCCCCAAGACCCAGCGCGGCCAGTGCCTGCTGACCGACGCGCCGAGCGAGGTGGACCAGAAACAGCTCGATGAGCTGAATCTGCGGACGCAGAAACACTTGCACGCTATCGAGCAGAAGACCGGGGAACAGCCCTGAAAACTGCCCCGGCAGGCCGGCAAAAATGAGAATTTCGGCGCTCCAATGCGCGCTTTGACGCCCTTGCGCGCTTGTCCGTTGAGAAACAATACGTTATAAATAATATGGCCCAGAGGCTGCCGTGAGAAGATGACCTATCGCATGGGAGTAATTCTATGTTGGCAATCTCAAAAGACTGGGTAATGGCGGCGTGGCTTGCCGGTGCTGTCCTGATGGCGGCTCTGGTGGGACATTTCCTAATCTTCAGAATACTGCGACAAGTTGCCAAACGCACAAAGAGCGTCGTGGATAACTCGCTGGTTAAACATTGCTACCACCCTCTGCAATGGGTCGTTATTGTGTTTGTAATCCGCCTGGCTCTGCCGGTTGCACTGCCCGGCAGGGACCTTGCGGGCGTGCAACACCTGCTCAGCGTGCTTTTCATAGGGCTGGTTTCGTGGCTACTAATTAAAACTATCTACGTTTTTGAAGACTATATTGCCAGTCGTTTCACCACTGAAGTGAAAGACAACCTCAGGGCAAGGAAGATACAAACACAGCTTAAGGTCATCAAGCGGATAGTAACTGTAGTGATAATCATCTTGGCGCTGGGGACAATACTGATGACCTTCCCCAAAGTCAGACAGCTCGGCACAACCATTCTGGCGTCGGCGGGGATTATCGGCCTTGTCGTCGGCATGGCCGCCCAGCGCACTATTGGAACCTTCATTGCAGGCCTTCAGATTGCGATTACTCAGCCTATTCGCATTGACGATGTGGTCATCGTGGAAAACGAATGGGGCCGGATTGAAGAGATAACTCTGACCTATGTAGTGGTCAAAATCTGGGACCTTCGGCGGCTCATCGTGCCGATTACTTATTTCATCGAAAAACCTTTTCAAAACTGGACCCGCACCACCGCCGACATACTGGGCACGGTCTACATCTACACCGACTACACTGTAAGCATCGATGCCGTCAGAGAGCAGCTTCAGCGAGTCCTGAAAAACTCGCAGTCTTGGGACGGCAAGGTCTGCGTCCTGCAGGTCACCAATACAACCGAGCGGACAATCGAGCTGCGGGCCCTTATGAGCGCCGCAGATGCTTCAGCGGCGTGGAACCTGCGATGTCACGTCAGAGAGAAGCTTGTTGAATTCATTCGGGAAAGTTACCCGGAGGCTTTGCCCAGGATGAGGGCCGAACTCCACCGACTAAAAGAGTAAAAACGAGGCGCTTAAAGGCTGAAAAACCGGAATCGCTCGCTTTCATTTTATGCTTTTGCGTCCATTGATGTATGCTGAGAATGGTCCTGGCAAGCGTGGAACTTTAATTTATGCGGATTAATATAAAGCGCATTTTGCACAGGCTTCTGGAACGATTGAGGCTGTGGCCGCTTTCGCTGGCGGAAAAGTGCAGGGTTGCCTTCGGCGCGGCGGTGGTCTTTATTCTCGCTCTGGCGCTTCTGTTGCCCTATATCTGGATGGGCCAGCTCACAAGAAAGGCGTCCCTTGATGCCGGACGAGCGAAAGCGGAAACGCTGATGCGCCGGCACTTTCAGTTGAAAGAGCCCGGCGAAACGACGCTGCCGCCGCTGGCCGACGCCGGCGCCGTGCTCGATGTAAACCGCCCTGAAATATGCTGGATTCGATTCACCAAAGACGGCGAAAAACAGCTCACGCAGTTGGGCGATGAGTTGAAACAGATGGTTGAGTCTCTCAAGGCCCAGGAAGAGAGAGACGAGTCCATCATGCTGGCCAGAAAGGCCGGCTCGGTTCAAAGCAATTATGTGCGAATCTTCCGGGCGACCGACAGATGTATAAGCTGCCACAATCCCCAGGGCTCGGCGTTGCGCGATGTTTTTCTGCAACATGAACCGGTAGGAGCGGTGGTTATTTGCAGACCCGCCGGTGAAATCAGCAGAACCCGGCTTATGAATCTGGTCTGGATAATCGTTGCTGGGTTAGTCGCCGGGACAGGGGCCATCGTGGCCTTTTATATGATTACTCAGAGGGTAATTCTGCGGCCCATCAGGCAGCTAAGGGCAATTGCGAACAACGTCGCCGAGGGCAATCTCGATACGAGGAGCGCAATAAAAACCGGCGATGAATATGAAAAGCTGGCAAACGCGTTCAACAACATGCTGGACCGGCTGCAAGCTGCTCAGGAAAAGCTGCGGCAGGCCAACAAACAGCTCGATGACAAAATCGTTCAGTTGTCCGAGAGAAATATAGAGCTGTTCAAGGCAAACAAAATAAAAGGGGAATTCCTCGCAAACATCTCGCACGAGTTCAGGACGCCTCTGAATGCAATCCTCGGTTTCGCCGAGATTATGAGGGACAGGCCCGACACAATAACAAAAGAAAAGGGCCGAAGATACGCCGAGAACATCATAACCAGTGGAACGCAGCTATTGAATCTGATTAACGACCTGCTCAATATCGCAAAGACCGAGGCCGGCAAGATGGAGCTGCACGTAGAGAGAACCTATGTGCCGCAGCTGTGCAAAACGGTGGTGGGGCACTTTTCGGCCCTGACAAAGAGAAAGAAAATAAAGGTCAAACTGTCCGTGGACGACCATTTGCCCGAGCTTATGACGGATGCCGGCAAGGTCCAGCAGATACTCTATAATTTTCTCAGTAACGCCGTGAAATTCACGCCGGAGGGGGGCAGAATCGAAATCCGGGCACGGATGGCCGATGAAAAGACCGTGCGAATCTCGGTGACCGATACCGGCTGCGGGATTGCCGAGGCCGAACAGGAAAAAATATTTGAAAAGTTCCGTCAGGTCGACGGCTCTATTACGCGTCAATCCGCCGGCACCGGGCTCGGACTTGCAATAAGCAAGGAGCTGGCCGAAATGCTCGCCGGAACCATCGGCCTTGAAAGCCGGCCTGGAAAAGGCTCGACCTTCTGGCTCAATATCCCCGTTATTCTCGCCAAGGAAGAAGGGTAACCCAGTAAAGACCGGACCGGCCTGACATTGCAGTTACTGTTATCTGCCGGTAAACTATCCAAACAAGCGAACCGGTATTCAGCTAAAGGGGAAAATTATGGACCTGAAACCCTTGCTTTTGTTTTTTTTCGCGGGACTGCATATCCTTGCCGCTGCTGAGATACCGGCCGGCCAGGTTCATCCCTTCTGCGTCCACGATATGCTTGCAATGGACCGGATTTCCGACCCCCATGTTTCGCCGGACGGCAGGTGGATTGTCATGGTGGTGCGGAAAACCGACCTCGAAGCGAACCGCGGGCGAACCGACCTTTGGCTGGTCGGTGCCGACGGGACAGGTCTGCGCCGCCTGACCTCACATCCGGAAGACGACTCCAATCCTCGCTGGGCGCCCGACGGTAAATCAATCTGGTTTCTGTCAAAACGGTCGGGGACCCGGCAGGTCTGGCGGATTCGAATCGACGAGGCCGAAGCGCAACAGTTCACAGACGAGCCTCTTGACGTGGGCAATCTGGTCCTCTCGCCCGATGGAAAGTACCTCGGCTTTACTATGGATGTCTTTCCGGACTCCAACACAGCAGATTGTACGAAGCAGCGGCTCAGTGAAATTGAGAAGCGAAAGGCGACCGGGCGGATTTACGACAGGCTGTTCGTACGGCACTGGGATACCTGGCAGGACGGGCGGCGCTCGCATCTGTTCGTGATGCCCTCGGCTGGAGGCGACGCCGTGGATCTGATGCGGGGAATGGATGCCGACACCCCTTCGAAGCCGTTCGGCGGGCCGGAGGAAATTACATTCACCCCGGACGGCAGCGGCATTGTCTTTACCGCCCGGAATGTGGGCCGGGAAGAACCCTGGTCAACAAACTTTGACCTTTACCAGGCGCCGGTCGATGGCTCCCAGACGCCCCGATGTCTGACCGAAAAAAACAAGGCATGGGATACCTTCCCTCTCTTTTCACCCGACGGCAAAACCTTAGCCTATCTTGCGATGGCCAGAGCCGGTTACGAAGCTGAGCGTTTTGCCATCATGCTGCGCTCCTGGCCGAACGGCAAAGAGCGGGTTCTGACCGAGGATTGGGACCGCAGCCCGTCATCGCTCTGCTGGTCCCCGGACGGCAAAACGCTCTACGCTACAGCAGCTAATACAGGCCAGCAATCGCTGTTCGCAATAGATGTCGAGAAAGCCGGGATTCGTACGCTCGTGAAAAACGGTTACGTCGATTCGGTCGGCGCGACCGAGGACCGGATTGTCTACGGCCTGAGTAACTTCAGCTCCCCGGCGGAACTATACTCGGTCAGACCCGACGGAAACGATGTGCGCAGAATCACCGGCATAAACTCCGAAAGAATCGCTGCCGCTCGTATGGGTGAATATGAGCAGTTTTCTTTCAAAGGCTGGAATGACCAGACCGTCTATTGCTATGTGGTCAAGCCGGTGAATTTTGACCCCGCTAAGAAGTATCCCGTAGCCTTCTTGATCCACGGAGGCCCCCAGGGCTCTTTTGCCAATCATTTCCACTATCGGTGGAACGCGCAGGTGTATGCAGGGGCTGGTTACGCCGCGGTTATGGTGGATTTCCACGGTTCCACCGGATACGGGCAGGCCTTCACGGATTCGATTCGAGGCGACTGGGGCGGCAAACCTCTGGAAGACCTTCAGAAAGGTCTGGCCGCGGCCTTGGAGCGGTATCCCTGGATGGACGGCCGGAAAGTTGCAGCGCTCGGTGCCTCCTTCGGCGGCTATATGATTAACTGGGTTGCCGGCAGGTGGCCCGACCGTTTTCGGTGTCTGGTCAGTCATGACGGCAGCCTCGATGAGCGGATGGCCTACTTTGATACCGATGAGCTCTGGTTCCCTGAGTGGGACCACCTCGGAACACCCTGGCGAAACATGACCGGCTACGAGAAGCACAACCCAGTGAATTTCATACGCAACTGGAGGACCCCCATGCTGGTCATCCACGGCGCGCTGGATTTCCGGGTGGCGGATACGCACGGACTGGCGACATTTACCGCCCTGCAGCGGCTCGGCATCGAAAGCAAACTCCTGTACTTTCCAGATGAAAATCACTGGGTGCTCAAGCCGCACAATTCCATCCTGTGGCACGAGACGGTGCTCGCCTGGCTGGACCGCTGGCTAAAATAGCCGTTTCAGCGATTTCTTGACGTATAAACCATTCCGTCTCGTCTTACCTGTGGTGTTCGACGCGCGAGGCGTCAGCGAGAAAAAATGAACGTATTTGACCCGGCCGGCGTTTGCGGTATAATGATTTACTGAAAGTAAAGGTTGTACTAATGGCAAAGAAATTTGTGAGAGCTGTTTTCCCTGGCTCATTCGACCCGATTACCAACGGGCATCTGGACGTGGTGCAAAGGAGCATGAAACTCTTCGACGAGCTGATTATCGCGGTCGGCCAAAGCCCAATCAAGAGCCAGCTTTTTACGCCCCAAGAGCGCGTGGCAATGATTACCGAACTGGTAGCGGACATGCCCGGAGTCTCGGTTGAGAGTTTCGATGGCCTGACGGTCGAATACGCGGCCAAGAAGAAGGCCGACGTAATTTTGCGCGGTCTGCGAAGCCTCACTGACGTTCAGTATGAGTTTCAGCTTGCCATGACCAACCGGGCGGTGGCCGGCATCGAGACTGTTTTTGTTATGACAAGCGAAAAGTACGGTTTCACCAGCTCGACCTTGATTCGTGAGGTGGCGTCGCTGGGAGGCGACGTTTCGAACTTGATTCCTAAAGACATTTATGCCCGGTTGAAAGAGCACCTTCACAAGCTGAAGGGCTGAAGTTATAAAGAGAGTATATTGTACGGGGGGCCCGGTGGAATGGAATTTACTTGCGGACGTTCCGGAGTTTTGATTGTTTACGGTTAGTGTCGAAACCCACTTTTGGGCATCGCATAGGCTGACCTTGCCGGATGGGTCAAAAGAGCCTTTGCACAGCCACCTCTGGACGGTAACCGCGGAGGTCGGCAGCGGCGTGCTCAACAGAGTCGGAATCGTCGTTGATTTCAGGCGGCTAAAGGCCATGGTCGATAATATCGTGGCGGATTTTGATAATGTCCAGTTGGAAAAACTCGACTATTTCCAGCAAAACAATTCGTCCGCTGAGCGCGTAGCACAGTATATATATGAAAAACTTGAGCCGAAACTGCCCAAAGACCTCAGGCTCGACCACGTAAAAGTAGTGGAGCAGCCGGGTTGTTCGGCAAAATTCGCCCAATAGCGAAATCTGATTTTAGCCGGGTTTTGAACTTGACGATATTTTCAAGAGGAATTTTTGTATAATAGACCTGAGGACTAAAAAATGCAGTGTCAATCCTGTCAAAAAAATGAGGCGACCATACACCTGACGGAGATTACCGACGGGGTGCGCACCGAAATGCATCTTTGCGAGCAATGCGCACAGGAAGAGGGTATAGCCGTCAAGAGTCAGGTTCCGCTCAACGAGCTGCTGAGCAGCCTGCTGGCGGCCCAGCCGGAGGGCGACGAGCCGGCCGGGGGCTCCGACCGCAGGCATGCGTGTCCTCATTGCGGCTTTACCCTGGACCAATTCCGCAAGGAGGCGGTTTTAGGCTGCCCTTATGACTACGAAGTTTTTGAGCAGTCGCTGCTGCCGATTATTGAAAAGGCCCACGACGGCAAAACATCCCACTGCGGCAAGGTTCCTGCGAAAACACCCGTTGATACAAGAAAACAAATAGAGCTTATGGCGCTGCGCCAGCAATTGGAAACCGCAGTGAAGAATGAAGACTATGAGCTGGCTGCGGAATTGCGGGACAAAATAAATAAACTCGGGTAGACTAATAACACCTATGAAACTGACCGACCTCAGTGCCAACATAAACGAATGGTTTGACGGCTCAGGACCGCGGGCGGACATTGTGATATCGTCGCGAATTCGTCTGGCCAGGAACCTGGCCGGGCACAACTTCCTCAGCCACTGTTCTATCACCGAAAGGTCCGCCATACTCAGGCAGCTCAGAGATGCCCTGATGTCCTTGGACTTGGGCGACAAAGTTTTCTACATCAGTGTGGACAAGGCGTCAACCCTTGACAGACACTTCCTGGTCGAGAGACATTTAATCAGTCGCCACCACGCCTTCGGCAAGGGGCCCCGAGGCGCTGTTATCGCCGAACGCGAGTTCTTTACCGCCATGATTAATGAAGAGGACCATCTGCGACTCCAGGTCCTCAGAGGTGGACTGCAGCTAAGTCAATGCGCCCAGCAGATCAACCATATTGACGATATGATAGAGGCCAAGGTGGATTACGCCTTTAGTCCCCGCTATGGATACCTGACGGCCTGCCCCACCAATCTGGGCACAGGGATAAGAGTTTCGGTGATGCTGCATCTGCCGGCCCTGAAGATGACCGGTCAGATAGAGAAATTCTTCAACGCAGCAAGGGATATGAATCTGGCGGTGCGCGGCCTTTTCGGAGAAGGCACTGAAGCCGCGGGTGATTTCTACCAGATATCGAATCAGGTAACACTCGGAGTCTCGGAGCAGGATATTGTCTTTCAATTTGAAAAGACCGTAGTCCCTGAAATCATCGAGTATGAGAATGCGGCCCGGAATCAACTGCTCTCCAAAGATGTGGACGTACTCGACGATAAGATTTCGCGGGCGATGGCGCTGCTGAAAAACGCTCACCTTATAAGTTCACAGGAGGCGTTGTTCCTGCTGAGCCATTTAAGGCTGGGAATCAACATGCGCCGGAACATGGGGGCGTCAACACCAGCCATAGAGAGCCTCTGCACGCTCGCCGGCCGTCCGGAGAAAAGCGGCGCCCTGTCCATCGCAACCATAAACCGCCTGTTCATGTTAACGCTGCCCGCACATTTGCAGCTAAACTATGGAAAACCGCTTGATTCCACCCACAGAGACGTGCTGAGAGCACGAATCATCCGTGATGCACTGAAACAGGATGGTTGACCGTCCGTCGGCAGGCCGGGCCACGTATGGCGTTACCTTGAAATCGCCGGTGTCAGACAGGAACCAACGCCGGGCTCAACCCCATCGGCAAACGCAAAGTCGCGCGATGGCCGTGTCTGCCAAAATGGCACAATAAATTGACAATTTAGAATTCCAAAGACATCCAGCCGAAAAACCTAACCCACCATACTTGAAGGGCTTATGGTGATTGAGCCGGCTCAAGCGTATTACTGGCACGTGTTTTGCAACTGCGACTTAGAAAAGTGCGAACATTTGCTCGCAAGGCAAGACACAACACGCCGGCAGCAAGAGAAAAAGCACAAAGTACGAGTAATAGCGAAAGGAATTTGACCATGGCTAAAATAATTGGAATAGATTTGGGAACTACAAACTCCGTCGTTGCTTTGATGGAAGGCTCCTCACCGAAGGTGCTAATCAACTCTTCCGGCTCCCGGCTGACGCCTTCTGTGGTCGGCTTCACCGACAAGGGCGAGAGACTGGTCGGTCAGATTGCCCGTCATCAGCAGGTGACAAATCCGGAGAACACGGTATTCTCAATCAAGCGTTTTATGGGCCGACGGCACAACGAGGTCTCATCGGAAGAAAAGATTGTGCCCTACAGGATTACCGGCAGGCCCGATGAGCTGGTCAAAGTCGCCGTTCGCGGAAAAGAACACACGCCGCCGGAGATTTCAGCGATGATTTTGCAGGATTTGAAAAAGACCGCCGAGGATTATCTGGGCGAACAAGTTGCACAGGCGGTTATTACCGTACCGGCTTACTTCAATGACTCGCAGCGCCAGGCAACCAAGGACGCCGGGAAAATAGCCGGCCTTGAGGTCGAGCGCATTATCAATGAGCCAACCGCAGCGGCACTCGCATACGGGCTTGAGAAGAAAAAGAACGAAAAGGTCGCCGTCTTCGATTTCGGCGGCGGCACCTTCGATATATCGATTCTTGACATCGGCGATAATGTCTTCGAGGTCCTCAGCACCAACGGAGATACCCATCTCGGCGGCGACGATTTGGATGCCCTCCTGATAAATTACCTTGCCGACGAGTTCAAAAAAACAGAGGGCATAGACCTGCGCCAGGACCCAATGGCTCATCAGCGCCTCAAAGAGGCCGCCGAAAAGGCCAAGTGCGAATTGAGCACCCAGCTTGAGGCCACGGTCAACCTGCCTTTCATAACCGCCGACGCCTCAGGACCGAAACACATGCAGATTACAATCACGCGAAGCAAGTTCGAGTCGCTCTCTGAGCCGATTTTCGAACGGCTGAAGAGCCCGTGTTACAAGGCTCTGGAGGATGCAAAACTTACACCAAAAGATGTCAACGAGGTGCTGCTCGTCGGCGGCTCGACGAGAATCCCGAAGGTCCAGCAGATTGTCAAAGATATCTTCAAAAGAGAGCCTAACAAAAGCATCAATCCCGACGAAGTGGTGGCATTGGGAGCCGCCATTCAGGGAGCGGTTCTGGCCGGTGACGCGGGTGTAAAGGATATCCTGCTTCTGGATGTAACGCCGCTTTCTCTCGGCGTCGAGACCCTCGGGGGCGTTATGACCAGACTGATTGAGCGCAACACCACAATCCCCACCAGCAAGAGGGAGATTTTCTCCACCGCCGCGGACAGCCAGACCACGGTTGATATTCACATTCTGCAGGGCGAGCGCGAATTTGCGAGGGACAATCGCACGCTGGGCAGATTCCAGCTTACCGATATTCCGCCGGCGCCGCGGGGTATTCCACAGATTGAGGTCACTTTTGACATTGACGCCAACGGCATTTTGAACGTCTCCGCCAAGGACCTCGGCACCGGCAAACAGCAGTCCATCGTCATCAAATCCAGCTCCGGACTAGGCGACGAGGAAATAAAGAGGATGACCAAAGAGGCCGAGGCCCACGCCGAGGAGGACAAGAAAAAACGGGAAGTCGTCGATTTGAAGAACCAGGCCGACCAGTTGATTTACTCGACCGAAAAAACACTCAAGGAGCACGGCGACAAGGTCTCTTCCGAAAGTCGCGGCAAAATCGAAAGCGCCGTTAACAACCTCAGGGAAGCCATCAAAGGCGACAGTGCCGACGCGATAAGAAAAGCCATCGATAACGTCAGCACCGCCAGCCAAGACATAGGCAAGGTGCTCTATGAAGAAGCCGCCAAGAAGCAGGCGGCCTCGGCCCAGACCGGCGGCGCCCAGGAGCCGCCGCCCGAAGGCGAGGTAAAAAGGAAAGGCGGGGACGACGTAATCGACGCCGAGTTTGAAGCCAAAGACAAGTAGCCAGATAAAGCGTACCGACTCCTTAAAAGGTTTTTGTCTATAAGACGTTTGCAGAAAAGCCGGAGTGGGCGAGCCTGAAGATATTGGGCGGTTTTGAGATAAGAAATAAGCCCGTACCAGTTCGCCCCCCGGCTTATTTGCCAATGCAGAAGCGCTGGAAAATTCGCTCCAGTATCTGCTCGTCGATGTTCGCCTGTTCAATGGTCGACAATGCCCGGTATGCAGCCCTCAGCATCATTGCGGCGACCTCTTCGCTGCCTGCTTTCAGCTCACCGATGGACTCCCCGACGCTCTCAATCGCCTCGCTGACGGCCTGCCTGTGGCGAGCGGTAAGCGCAACGCTACCTTCTGAGCGTGCCGCCTTTGCGGATTCCGAAGAACCGAGCGTCAGCTCGATAAGCTTTCCGTCGACGGCATCTCGCAACAGTTCCACGCCGTTGTTCGTTCTCACGCTCACAGGTAGGAACTCGTCGGCAAACAATCCGTTTAAGATGGAAACCCGCTCCGCAAGCATATCCGCAGGGAGCAAATCGGATTTTGTTGCAGCCGGTATCAAAGTTTTCGCCTCTATGAGTTCGCGTATGCCGACGTCTTCGCTGTAGTCGGCCTTTGATACATCGACACAAAACACTACCACGGCGCTGCTCCGAAGCGCTTCGGTCGCCGCCTGCTGCGCCAGCTCATCGAAAATATTACCCGGTGTCCGGACAAGCCCTGCACAATCGAATAGCACGCAACTACAGTGTTTGAGCGTCAGCAGCCCGCTTAAGACATCACGCGTGGTCTTGAGTTGCTCAGAAACTATACTTCTGGCCTTGCCGAGCAGTTTGTTGAGCAGGCTGCTCTTGCCGGCATTAGGCGCACCGGCGATTCCCACCGCCGGCAAATCTATCACCGATTCGAACGTAATGCTGCCGGACAACAATTTTTGCAGACCCTTTACTACCTGCTCAAGTCTGTCAACGGCGGCGTCGCGGGTAATGAATTCGATGTCTTCGTGGCTGAAATCCAGCCCCGCTTCAATCAGACTCAGGCAGTCCATGATGTCCGTCTGCGCTTTTGCGATGGTTTGGCCCAACCGCCCCGCCAACAGCTTCTGTGCAGCGGCAAGTTGGAACCTGTTACTGCTGGCGACAATTTCGCCTACGGCCTCGGCCTGGGCCAAATCAATCTTGCCGTTAAGATATGCCCTCGCGGTGAATTCACCTGGCCCGGCCATCCGCACCGCTCCAGCGGTGCTGCCGAGTATATTGCGCATCAGGACTTCGGTCACTGAGCGGTTCGTATAGACGTGAATTTCGGCAACGTCATCGCCCGTGTAGGAACGGGGAGCCGGAAACGAATACAGTGTTGCATCCACCTTCAGCTCAGAATCGACAGCCACGCGCCCGCGTATGATTGCACTGCGCCCCCTCGAAACCGACGGGCTGAAAATCCGCCGCAGTACTTTAATTGTGTCGGGTCCGCTTACGCGAATAATCACCCTCTGCTCTGAAGCCGGAGAGCTGACCGCTGTGATGGTGTCATTAGGCTCGTACATCGGGACTCAACATACCGCGGCAAGGTTTCAGGCATCCGCCGCCGGTTAGTGAAATCTGTAAAACGGCTTGGGTTTTTTCTTTTTGACTTTTCCGCCGGTCTTGCTGGTCACGGCAACCAGACCCTTCGCTTCACCCTCCTCTTTTTCGCGAATGTGCTTGCGGATAACATACTGCTCGAAAACACCGGCAAAAACGCTGGACATAATGTACAAATTGACCCCTGACGGCCCGCCGTACAGCATCAGCGGGAACAGCAATACCATCATAATACTCATAATCTTCTGCTGTTGAGCAACCTTCGGGTCCGCCGACATCCCCGCCTGCGACGGCATCATCTTCTGCTGCAGATAGAACGCCACACCCATCAGAATCGGCAAGAGATTAAACGAGTCAACCTTGCCGAATATCGGCAGGTTAACCGCCGAAAACCTGAACAGCGCATCAGGGACCGAAAGGTCGGTAATCCAGAACGGTAAAAACGGCGCGCCTCGCAAATCAATACTCGTATTTATGGCGCCCCACAGCGCAATCCAGATGGGCATCTGAACAAGCATCGGCAGCATGCCCGTAACCTGACCTGCGGGGGAGACGCCGTACTTTTTGTAAACCTGCATCATTTGCCTTTGCTGCTCTGCGAGGTTGTCGGCGTATTTTTTCTTTACCTCCAGCGCCTCCGGGGTGGTCATAATCTTCTGGAATCTACTCATCGAAACCTGGCTCTTCTTGGTAATAGGATGCATGACGAGCCGAAACAAAAATACCAGTATGATAATCACCACGCCGTAGTTATGGATGAAGCCGTACATCCATTTCATCGCCGCCAGTATTCCAAAGGCAATGGGCCGTATCATGGCCTCCGGACAGCAGCAGGCCATAAAATCTATCGTGTTGACGAACCCGAGCCTCCTGTAGTCCGCGTTTTCATCGAAGATTCTCTTATCCTTGGGGCCAACATAAAGCTGGAAGTTATACGTTATCGCGCAGCCGGCCTGACCGGCGGGGCCAAGAGTGTTTGACGCAATCTTCAAATTCACCCCTATGGTCTCGTCCCCGCTATTAGCGCTCTTATCTTCATCAGGATTGTAGAACCAGCTCGTTTCGTCCGCCACCCAGTCACAATAGCTCTTACTCTGTTCAGGTACGGGTCTGAGGATGGCGGTGAAGTATTTGTTGGTTATCGCGGCCCACAAAAAATGGGCGTATCTTTGCCTGCCGGGTAGATTGCGGCCTATGCTTAAATCTTCTCGGGCTTTCTGAATTTCGGCTTTATTGCGCCCCCGCACCGCCTCTTGATACTTGACAGTACTGTCTTTCAAGCCCACCTTTTTCGAAAAAAGGGTCGTTGGAAACCCAACTGCCAGATCCTTTCGAGATGAGATTATCTCCCCGCTCGATGCGAGGAAACCGCCAACGACTTTCCTCATATCGCTTCTGGCGTCCTCTTTCCCGATTCCGACCGGCCCGCCCAGATTAAAACGCACTTCCTGCCTGTCGGCGGACAGGTTTTCGACCGCTACATTACAATCTGCCTGATAGCTGCCGAGATAAACCGTGTAGGTTTTCATCAACCTCACCACCGGCTCGCCGGCTGACGTCTCAATAGTCGCCTTGAACCGAGCTGTTTGGGAACCGTCACGCCCTTTCTCAACCCCCAGACTCTTCCAGCTCAACATATCCAGGCTTAGCTGGCGATTCTGCCGAACGAGGACAAACTCCCTGTTGGCCATCGAAAGAATATCGCCGCCGACAGGCGAAAGGATTACCAGCGGCTTAGGATTCCTGGGGTCACGGTCATCGAACCCTTTGCCGTCTCCGTTGCTGAAGGTGCCCCTAATAATGCCGGCGCCTTTCGAGCTTAATTCCAACTGGAACTTGAAACCAATGTCAGGGTCCTCAGTGCAGGGATCCTTTGCACCTATGATGACCGTCTCGGCAGGACCGCCGGCAGCCGTAAATTCGGCAGAACCGACCGCCCCTGCTTGTTCATCGGGCGAAATCTGTAAATCCGCGCGCTCCGGTTTTTCGCCGGCTGTTGTCTGCTGTAAAAGGATACAGGACCTGCCGGAAAACCAGCCGGCCGCACCACCCGCAACGAGGCCCGTCTCGGCTACAAGCCAGCCGCAAAGGGCCAAGAAACCGACAACAATCAGGACCCAAACCGTTCTCATAATTCGTATTGCCCGCCCGGCATCCCGTTCGAGACGCCCCGGTTTATCTGCCTTCACGCAGGCGCTCCGCCTGGAAGCTGTCCAACCGTTCTATTGCCATAATCTTTTTGGCCGTGGTTTCCAGGTCGTACTGCAGCCGCACAAAGTGCACCTCGTTTTCATCAACGTACACATAACTTGCCCGGTTGTCCTTGTCTCGGGGCTGTCCGACAGAGCCGATGTTGATAATGGCCTTTTCCTTGTCAACAATCGGATAGACGTTGCCGAGCTCCTCGGGCAAATAGAAGTCCGGCTCGTCAAGAAAAACCCCCGGAAGATGCGTATGGCCCACGAAACAGATGTGCTTTATCCGTTCGAAAAGGAGCCTGACCTTTTGTGGATTGGTATAAACATCGTCGGGGAAGATGTACTCGTTAATCGGCCTTCTGGGCGATGCGTGGATAAAGTCTATTGCCGCCGTGTTTACTCCGAGCTTTGCTTTGAGGCTCCGCCTCATCGGCAGCTCGCCCAAAAAGCTCCACCTTCTGTTGCGGCTTTTAGGCTCCTGCTCCGTCTCCAAAACGCCGCGAGTCCAAAAGCTGGCCTGTTCGGCCCCGTAGTTGAAGTTCGTCGGCTCATAGAATACGGCGTAATCATGGTTTCCCAAAACGCACCATTTGGTCTTTTGTATAATCAGGTCCAGACACTCTTTGGGGTTTGGCCCGTAGCCGATAACATCACCAAGACAATAGATTGTCTTTATGCCGCGGCTTTCAATGTCGGCCAGCACCGTTTCAAGCGCTTCCAGGTTCGAATGTATATCACTTATAACAGCAAACATAGGCTCTCAAAAGAAAACATAATTCTTGTCCTTCGCAAGGGACTACTTAATAGCAGAAACACAGCTAAGATGCCAGAATATTTATTGGTTTTTGGAAAAAGCCCTCTCAGGCGGCGTTTCCGAAGACCTCTTATTGCACACGGCGCTTTCTTTTTACACACCGCCCTTCGATTTTAAGTTTTTGGCTTTACGTTTTTCGCGCGGGGCTGTACCCTATTAGTGGCTATACGGTATTTACCCTGGTGATGTTTGGTGGATATGACGCTTCTTGAAACTCACGGGCTGGTAAAGAGATATTCCGGGCGGGCCGTTGTCAATGAGATATCGATTGCAATCGCTCAGCGCAGTATTGTCGGGCTGCTGGGGCGAAACGGCGCGGGAAAGACCACCACGTTCAGAATGATTATGGGCATGATTACCCCCAACGGCGGTTCGGTTCTATTCAAGGGCCGCGATATTACCACGCTGCCGATGTACAAGCGGGCCCGGCTCGGCATGGGTTATCTTTCTCAGGAGCCGAGCATCTTCCAGCGTCTGAGCGTCAGAGACAATCTCTACGCCATTCTTGAGACGATGTCTGTAACAAAAGCCGAACGCAACCGCAAAGCCGGGATGCTTATCGAACATTTCGGGCTGAGCGAGGTCGCCGACAGCCAGGGAAGGTTTCTGTCCGGCGGCGAACGAAGGAAACTTGAAATCGCCCGCGCTATGGTAACAGACCCTTCATTGATTCTGCTCGACGAGCCTTTTAGCGGCGTGGACCCCATCGCCGTCGAGGATTTGCAGGGCGAGATTCGCCGCCTCGTTGCCTCCGGCGTAAGCATTCTCATTACCGACCACAACGTGGAACGGACGCTCGAGGTGGTGGACAAGGCCTACATTATCGACCACGGCAGGGTTATAGGGGCCGGCGAACCGGCTGAGATAGTGCGAAATCAGACTGTCAGAAAACATTACCTCGGAAACATTTTCGCCGGCGACGAATTCGACGATAAATAAACGTCATGTTGGCGACTGCTTCTTATTGAGGAATAGATAACGTGATAGATGTTGAAAACTGCAGTATTACGCACTACCCCGCCGAGGTTCTTGGTGGACGGGCCCGGCCTGTCGAGCGGATAGACGACAGTATTGTCCGCCTCGTTAAGAAGATGACTGATATTATGCTGGAAAACAAGGGTGTCGGCCTGGCGGGGCCGCAGGCGGGCGTGCCGCTGCGGATTTTTATCATATCCCTCGATGCAACCAAGGAGGGCGTGAAAGTCTATATAAACCCGACCGTTACCCCGACAACCGATGAGCTTCAGGTAACAGACGAAGGGTGCCTGTCGGTGCCCGGCGTTCATACGAAGATTCGAAGATACAAAAAATGCTCCGTTACCGCCACCGACCTCGACGGCAACCTGTTCACGCAAGAGGCTGAAGGGCTTTACGCACGAGCTTTGCAGCACGAATACGACCATATCGAGGGAATAACTATCGTCAACCGGATGGGCCAGACAGCCAGAATCGTCCATCGCAAACAGCTCAAGAAACTTAGACAAGAATGCGAGTAACAAACGTACAAGTCATAAGACCATAATGGTTCTTGAGTGCTTTTTGGGACAAAAAAAGTGAAGGTAGTTTATCTCGGCAGCGGTGACTTCGGTATTGAGAGTCTGAATGCTCTGGCCGGTTCGACCCACAGCCTGTGTTTTATCGTTACCCAACCGACGCAACCGGCCGGAAGGGGCAGAAAAACTCGTCCGACCCCCGCAGCGCGCTGGGCAGCGCAACACTCCATACCCTTCATCGAAACCGATAATGTAAATGCATCTGCCATCGCAGGTAAAATTGCTGAGTTTGGACCCGACGTGATTGTGGTAATTGCCTTCGGCCAGAAAATAGGACACGACGTCATAAACCTGCCGCCCAAGGGGGCCATAAACGTCCACGCTTCGCTCTTGCCGAAATATCGTGGAGCCGCGCCGATAAACTGGGCGGTTATTAACGGCGAAACACAAACCGGCATCAGCATAATCCGTCTGGCCGAAAAAATGGACGCCGGCGATATCCTGGCGCAGGCAAAGACCCATATTGGCCCCGACGAAACAGCCGGCGAGCTTCACGACCGGCTGGCTCAAATAGCGGCGCCGCTGCTGCTGGAAACGCTGAACCAAATAAATGCCGGTACCGTCGTTTATACCAGGCAAGACCACTCCAGCGCGACTCTGGCGCCGAAGCTGAAAAAGTCGGACGGCTTCCTGGATTTCGCCGAGTCGGCCGAGACTCTGCGGAAAAAAATACTCGGACTATGGCCCTGGCCCGGCGCCTCGGCGACCTATATGTCAAAAAAAACCATGAAGTCGCAGAGGGTAACCATAGCAGCGGCCCGCACAATCGAAACATCAAACCCGTCCGGACTGCCGGCGGGAACGCTTGATGAAAACCTCAACGTAATTTGCGGGCAGAACGCGCTGAGGATTACGAGACTCAAACCGGCAGGTAGTCCGCTTATGGATTTCGAGGCCTTTGTCAACGGCCGGCAAACCCGGCCCGGTGACCTGTTCGTCAAGTTAGATGACTAGACAAGGCGTCACTGACCCGAATTTGAAAAGTCAATTCACAGCTTTTCCACAAAATAGACTTGCGCTGTGTAAAAGTTGTTCAAAATAAATTTTTTTCGAGCGCAAAGCCCTTGTTCGCAACGACCTCTATCGAGTGGAAAAGAAATTGAGCAAAATCATATTGATATGTTTTCACAGTGTCTATAATTGCAGCAAAGTGGTTCTTTGACTTAAAGCAAAAATATGGTGCAGAGACTTCGTTCCGTAAAATACCACAAAGTGGGTATGCCTGAAAGGGGAGACTGTAATGCACAGCACAATCACGGATGAAATAAGTGCTCTTAACGAAGCTATTACTGAGAGGGTCGGCCAGCAGAAGTTTCGGATATGGTTCAAAAACTCAACCAAGTTCACACTTAGCGATGAATACCTGAAGATAGGAGTTCCCAATCTCTTTATTGCGGGCTGGCTTGAAAGCCACTTCCTGAATGAAATCAGCCAGGCGGTTCACGCCGCTACCGGAGCCGGTCGAAAGATTACTTTTACTATCGACCCCGAACTATCGGGCTGCCAGAGACAACCGCAACTGGATTCACAGGCGCAACTTGTGGAAAAGACGCAAAACCAAACGCTCAGCCGCAGAACCAGAGTACAGCCTCCGAAAAAGAGGCTCAAATTGACGCTGGAAACATTCGTTGTCGGCTCGTCCAACCAGCTCGCCTACAACGCTGCGACGGCGGTCGTCAACGAGCAGCAAAGTCCTTTTAACCCGCTGTTTATTCACGGAGGATACGGGGTCGGCAAGACACACCTGCTGCAAGGGATTTGCAATGCGGTATGTTCAACCCGACCTCAAACCAACTGGTCGTACTTGTCAGCGGAGGACTTTGCCAATCAGTTTGTGCTGGCCTTGAAGACAAAAAAGCTGGAGGCTTTTCGCCGCCGACTGCGACAAATGGACTTGTTGGCAATCGACGATATACACTTCCTGGCCAGCAAGCCTTCAACACAGGAGGAATTCCTGTATACTTTCAATACAATCAGCCTGGCGGGCAAGCAGCTCGTGCTGGCTTCCGACGCCCATCCGAAGATGATCGGCCAACTGTCCGAAAAGCTGGTTAACAGGTTCGTTTCAGGGATGGTCGTCAGGATTGATGCTCCCGATTTTCAGACTCGTTGCCAAATCTGCCGACAGTACGCAACAGCAATGCGCAAGCCCCTCCCTGAAAACGTAGTCCGTTACATCGCTGAAAGCCTGCGAACCAACGTGCGCGAACTGGAAGGGGCCATGCTGAAACTAATCGCATTCGCATCGCTGCAGAACCAGAAGCCGACTTTGGAGATGGCCAGGGAGATTCTGGCCGAGCATCTGGCCAGGACGGACCCCATCGTACACATATCAGACATCGAATCGGCCGTGGCCACTTATTTCGGTATAACGCCCGCCAACATACACTCCTCAAAAAAGGACAGAACCGTGGCCTTGGCCCGCCATTTCAGCATGTATCTTGCCCGAAAGCATACCAGGATGTCGTCCTGTGAGATCGGCCGGTTCATGGGCAACAAGAACCACGCCACTGTGCTTCTGGGCTGCAAGAGAGTTGAGGACCTTATCAAGCAGAATGCGGACCTGCACTGGCAGGGGCCGACCGGCAACCGAATCTCCAAAGCCAGAACCATACTCGCCGCCCTGGAACAGAGTATCTCCGGCTGACAGAGCCGCTCAATGCGGCAATGCTTTCTGAGGCTGTGTCGAAAAATGGAGTACGCAGTCGGCAAACCAGCTCGAGTGATTGCAGCACGCTTGTTCGAAGGTGAAGACCTCTATCAGTGCATCGAGCAGCTCTCGCGCAAGGAGAATATCAGGTCGGCCGCCGTGCTGATTACAGGCGGATTCCGGGAAGCTAACGTGGTTGTGGGGCCAAAAGCAGAAAAGCCCAGAATAGTCGGCAACGTCAAGGATTTCGTCGGCCCGGGCGAAGTGCTCGGCGTGGGCACCATATATTGCGACGACGAAGGCCCAAAGTTGCATATCCATACGGCAATCGGCAGAGGCGACGAAACTATCGTGGGCTGCCCGAGGGGGGGAGCGAAAACCTTCCTCGTTCTTGAAGTTACGATAATCGAACTGACCGGCCTGAAAGCCGAACGCAAACAGGACGAGGAAACAGGCCTGAAGCTTCTGCGGTTCGAACAAGACCATTAGCCTGAATATTCAGCGGTATTTTTGCCGTTTTTCGCGACCACCTTAACGGCAATAACCTACAACAATACTGCGACTCAATTTGCAAAAACCGCGCGTCTTGGGCCAGATATTCCGGTCCATTGCCTGAGCTTGCGCGGGGCATAGCCCGGCATACTTGCGCAGCCCCAAAGCCTGTGGCGGCGGCCAGTGAGAAACGTCCCATAATTTTTGTTTGATATGCGCGCTTCAATCAGGTACAATCTGTTTAATGCCTTTTAAAGAAGGCGGCAGCGTGGGGAGAAAAACCGGCTTGCGTTTCATGCCGGGCTTTCCCCCACACCCAAAGAATAATTCGTATTTACCAGCCCGAACGGGGCAGAAACTTAGCCGGGAAAGGAGGGCTAAAGATGAGCCGGTTACAGAGAATCTCAGTAATGAAACGCAGCAGAGCCGCCGGGGCCGAAAACTCCCACTTAAAAACGGCGGTTCTTTCACTTCTTGCCGTCTGCCTTTTCAATGCGCCGACTCGAGGGGCGTATTGTGATGCCTGGGGGAACAATTATGGTTATGAGCGCATAAGCAGGGTGCAGGTGGGGGATATCGATAATGCAACGGGGGGGAGCAACTACACTGATTATACCAATCTTTCCACGACGATGGAGATAGGGACCGGCTATCAGATAATCGTGACGAACTACTACCCGTATGACCAGTATGATTATTGCGGCGTGTGGGTTGACTGGAATCAGGACGAGGATTTCGACGATGCTGCTGAGACGATTTCCGTCAGCCCGGACCAGACGACGCCGGGAGGAGGCGTGATAACATTTGCAGGTACGATTACGCCGCCGGCGGGTGCCGCTTTGGGCAGCACGCGGATGCGCGTGCGGATACTCTGGAAAGAAGCGATAAACCCCTGCGGCAGTACCAGCTATGGTGAGGTGGAGGACTATACGATAACTGTCCTGACCAGTGACAATGGTATTATAAGGGGCAGGAAATTCAACGATCTGGATGAGGACGGGAACTTGGATGCAGGCGAGCCTGGTATCGGAGGCTGGGAAATATATCTCGATACCAACGGCAACAGGCAGTGGGACATGGGAGAGCCAAAATCGGTCACTAACGGCAACGGCGATTACGAATTTACCGGTCTGGCGCCCGGTTTATATGCTGTCGATGAAGTCCATCAGGCCGGCTGGCATCAAACTCATCCGGGCGACGAAGGCAGATATACCGAAACAATTGAAACTGACAGTATTCTGACCGACAGGGATTTCGGCAACCGCCAGATCAGCGGAACCCTTATTTCTTTACAGGCGATTGAAGATACCTATGCGAACAGTGCAAACCCGGATACGAATTACGGAAGCGGTAATGCAATTACCAGTGGTATGAGCAGCGGTTCGATTTACCGCGCATTCATAAAGTTCGACCTTTCGAGTATTCCGCCGGGCCAGGTTGTGATAGGCGCAAAATTGCGTCTTGAGAATAGTTTTATCAGCATCCCTGCGCCACAACTGGACGTATTTCGGGCTTCTGACCGTTGGGATGAATCAACGGTCACCTGGAACAAGCAGCCGGGCAACGCCTCTGCACCACCTATACCTATCAACAGGAGTTTAGTAAGCGGCGATGAGACGTTCTGGGATGTTACCGAAGATGTGGACACCGATTATGCCGTCGACGGTTTTTACAGTGTCAGAATAATAAGCTCAGATGAGGGGCTGCAGCAAAGGGCAAGCTTCTGGAGCAAAGATTTAGGCTGGCCTCCCAGTGCGCCGACGCTTGAGGTGGAATACGAACCTATTTTCGGCGGGGGCACAGGTGAACCGGACGACCCGTATCAGATATGGACGGGCGAGCAGTTTAACGCCATCGGGTTATATCCCAGTCGCTGGAGCAAACATTACAAACTTATGGCGGATATCTCGCTGGCAGAACATACGGGGAACTCCTATAACAGGATCGGCGTCTCTGCACCGCCCACCGGTAGTCCTTTCGGAGGAGTGTTCGACGGCAATTTCCACCGCATCAGCGATTTCTCTTATTTCGCAACATCTTCGCATGAGGATAATTATATAGGGCTTTTCGGATACGTATATGACGCTACCATAAGGAACCTGAAGGTTATTTCTCCTGATATTTATACTAAATATTATTCCCAGAGCTATGTGGGGCCGGTAGCCGGTTATGTCGACTCTGCAAATATTGCAGGCTGCTCCGTTATCGGCGGCTCGGTTGACGGCCAGAACTATGTAGGCGGCCTGGTAGGACTTTGCAAGGCAAGTTTTATCGCGAGCTGCAGTTCTTCGGCGTCCGTTTCCGGCGCCTACAAGGTCGGCGGCCTTGTCGGTGGGGCGTCTACATATGCAGGCTTTCCAAATATCGCGGATTGTTATGCGAGCGGTCCTGTTACGGGAACCGATTGTGTGGCAGGGTTTATCGGAGACAGTTCCAGTACGGCAATCGTGAATTGCTACAGTACGGGTCCGGTCAACGGAACAACAAATGTCGGAGGGTTTTCCGGGTATCATGATCCAAACTGGTTCCCTATACGAGACCATGTGGTCAACTGCTTCTGGGACGTTGCCAGCAGTAATACGCCCAACAGTCCGGCCGCAACGGGCCTTGATACAACAGCGATGCAAGACGTAAACACCTACCTGGCTGTGGGATGGGATTTTGTCGGTGAACTTGCCAACGGAGGCAGCGACGACTGGGCCATGCCGCCTGGAGGCGGTTACCCTGTCTTATGGCATGAACTTACGCCCATGCCCCCGCTGCCGACTTTCGCAGGCGGCTCCGGCACGGTCGGCAATCCTTATTTGATAGCGACGGCTGACCAGCTTAACAGTGTCGGACACAACTCAAGACTCATGGACAAGCACTTCAAGCTGGCCGCTGACCTTGACCTGGAGGGCTCGAAGTATTATGTGATAGCGCCAAGACCTTACGAATTCACCGGAACATTCGACGGCAACGATCATGCAATCAGCAATATTCAGCCGGACCCTCTATTGAACCTGTCGTACTTCGGCTTTGTATGTAGTATCACGGGGGCCGGGGCTTCCATACGGAACCTGACACTAATTGACCCGAATGTTGTCTCGGTCTGGGGCTGGGGCGTGGGTTCCCTGGCCGGTTTAAGCGATGGAGGTAGCATAATCAACTGCCATGCCGTCAATGCCAATGTTCAAGGCTTGACTGCTATCGGCGGTCTTGTTGGCGCTAATATCTGGTATGGTAAGATATCGGGGTGCTCTGTAACGGGTAATGTTTCAGAGAGTCTTATTTTCGGTCCAATATTAGGCTCTTCGGTCGCAGGGTTGGTGGGCGAAAACAGTTTCTGGTCGGAAATCGAAGGGAGCTTCACAAAATGCAATGTCTCCGGCGATGATTGTGTTGCCGGTTTGGTTGGCACCAACGTGATATACAGTACAGTCACAAACTGCTATTCGTCGGGCAATGTTACAGGGACAACAGATTATATCGGAGGGCTTATTGGAAGGAACCAGGGAGGCACAGAGACGAACTATTGCTATTCGAGCTGCGTGGTGGAAGGCCCCGAGGGAACTGACGCCGTCGGTGCGTTGGTGGGAAGAATGGGAACAGGAACCTCAGAAAAGTACACGGCCTGTTTTTGGGACAGCCAGATAAACGGTACATTACCCGGTATCGGCAATGCAACAGACCCTAATGTCATCGGTGAGAGCACAGCAAACATGAAAACTCAGAGCACGTTTACCAATGCCGGTTGGGACTTTGTGGCAGAGACGGCGAACGGAACGGAAGACATTTGGGACATCTGTGAACACACGAATTATCCGAAATTGGCCTGGCAATCCATGTGGGGCGACCTTCTCTGTCCGGACGGCGTGGACCTGGGCGACTATTCATTCTTCGCCGAACGCTGGCTCAACAGCAACTGCGCCGCTTCGAACGACTGCGATGGAACGGACCTGGACTTGTCGGGAGCTGTCGGTTGGGGGGATTTCAGGATATTCTGTCAGCACTGGCTGGAAGGCTTCTAAGTGCCTGCCGGGAATCCAATATCCAATGAAAGGGCTGCGGGCTTGCGCCGCAGAGCGCCTCTCCAATCTATACTGTGCCCGCCAGACAACTGCTCACGCCAAATTATCAATCAGCAACCGTATGGAATATGCGGGTCAGGCTTTGCGGTCGGTCGCTTCACCGGCGCCAAACCAAATAAACGAGACAAGTATTAGCAGCGCCCCTGCCAAAAACAACGTTATCCGTCGGTGCGGCTGGCTGCATCGTTTCAGCCATTCGGGTATTGCCGGCCTCGCGGCCCGCCCGCCGGGCTCTTCTGTCAAGGCCTTCCGGGCGGCATCCAGTTGCTCAGGCGCGACTTCCGGGTAATACGTGTTCTGATCCGGCCTGTCGTTGCCCAGCGTAACAGGGGCAATACGCTTAATAAGATTCGGGTCCTTCTGCACCTGTTCGAGCAGCGCATCGTAGTCGTCGTTTAGCGATTCCAGCCGGTTCAGCGATTCTTTGCCGCAACTGAGCAAATGCC